>Ga0209919_1000136_pt1 | contig 37583 bp, 53 predicted proteins | sample SalPon2A_C_D2_MG_FD_185721 | JGI IMG/M metagenome (GOLD analysis project Ga0209919, IMG submission 185721) | Soil microbial communities from South San Francisco under conditions of wetland restoration - Salt Pond MetaG R2A_C_D2_MG (SPAdes)... | ecosystem: Environmental > Terrestrial > Soil >... | reverse complement strand
CGTGCGGTCCTGGATCACCGAGATGGACGAAAAGATGGCGGTAAACAGCACCACCAGCATCACCGTGCCCGGGAAGAAGTAGGTGAGGTAGCTGAGGCTGTGCCCCATGCCCGGAGGCTGGAACGTATGCCCGAAGCCGGAGCCCAGCAGCAGCCAGAACAGGATCGGCGTGCCCAGGCTGCCCATCACGCGGCCAGGCTGGCGCACGAAGCGCAGAATCTCGCGGGCGAAGAGGCTCCACGTGGGCAGCAGCATTGCCGTGCCGCTCCGCGTGGGCGCGGCGCTGCCCGCGGTCATGGTTCCGGTGGTGGCGGCGTTCATGCGGTCTCCGCGGGCTCGGGTTCGGTGGCCATGGCATGTCCCGTGCGCACGAGGAACACGTCGGCAAGGGTGGGCCGCCCCAGGCGCAGTGCGCTGATCTGCTCCGGGAACTCGGCCAGCAGGCGCGGCGCCAGGGCCGGATCGGCCGTGCCGCTCAGGCGCACGGTGCCGTCCTGCACGACGCCCTGCAGCCCCATGCGCTGCGTCAGCAATTCCAACAGGGCGGCAGGATCGGATGCCTCCAGGGTCATCACGGTATCGCCAAGTTCCTGCTTGAGGGCGCCCGGCGTATCCACCGCCACCAACCGCCCGCCATCCAGCAGGGCCACGCGGCCGCAGCGTTCCGCCTCATCCATCAGGTGCGAGGCCACGACCACCGTGAGGGCATCTTCGCCCCGCAACTCATCCAGGGTTTGCCAGAAGGCCTGCCGCGAAGGCAGGTCCAGTCCCGTCGAGGGCTCGTCCAGCAACAGTACGCGCGGCCGATGCAGCAACGCCTTGGCCAGTTCCACCCGGCGGCGCAGGCCGCCGGAGAGCTTGCCGGCCATGTCGCGCCGGCGCTCGCCCAGGGCAAAGCGCTCCAGCAGTGTATCGATGCGGGCCGTCAGAGCCTTCCCGGAGAGGCCGTACAGGTAGCCCTGGAAGCGCAGGTTCTCCATCACGGAGAGCTTGCCGTCCACGCTTGGGGCCTGGAACACCACTCCCAGGCGGTGTCGCGCCGCGGCTGGCGCCTCGCTCACATCCACGCCGTCGATCAACGCCCGGCCGCTGCCGGGCCGCAGCAGCGTGGACAGGATTCGCAGCAGCGTGCTCTTGCCGCTGCCGTTGGGCCCCAGCAGGGCAAACAGCTCCCCGTGTCCGACATCGAAGGTCACGGCGTCCAGGGCGGTGCGGCCGCCGTAGCGCAGCGTGAGGCCCTCCAGGCGAACGGCTGCCGTACTTGCCCGCCGAACGGCCGATGCCGGTTGGCCGGCCATGGCGTCCGCGGCAAGCGCAGTGGAGGTAGATTGCGGAGAAGTGGACATGACAAACCTACAGCGGAGTGGCGTCGTAGACGAGCAGTCCCAGCAGCAGCGGGAGATAGATCACGGACACCCGCAGCACCATCCGGGCGCGTTCGTCCGTGAGCTGGAACGTCATCATGACGGCGGCGGCGAAGAACACCAGCCCCAGTGCGAGGGCTCCCACAAAGTAGGTCATGCCGGCCATGCCGATCAGCGTCGGATGCAGGCTGATCAACACCAGCGTGGCCGTGTACAGGAGCTGCTGGCGACGCGTACTGCCGCCGCTGGGGTCGTTCACCGTGATCATGGAAAGCCCGGCATTGCGGTAGTCGTTGCGATACAGCCAGGCAATGGGAAGGAAGTGTGGCAGCTGCCAGATGAACATGATCAGGAACAGAGATAGCGCCTCCACCCCCACGCTGCCCCGGGCGGCGGCCCAGCCCAGCGGGGCCGGAAGGGCGCCCGGCACGGCTCCGATCAGCGTATTGAGCGCCGTGACGCGCTTGAGGGGCGTGTAGACCGCCACATAGAGCACAGCCACCGTGAGCGCGATCAAAAACGCCAGCAGGCTGATCGTCAGCGCCAGCACGGCCAGCCCGGCCGCAGTCCCCGCGAGGCCGCCCACCAGCACGGGTAGGGGCGAGAGCCGCCCCGTGGGCAGCGGGCGGTTGCGCGTGCGCTTCATCAGCGCGTCAATGTCGCGTTCCATGTATTGGTTCACGGCATTGATGCCCCACGCCACCAAGCCCGTGCCCAGCATCAGCCATCCGAAGCGCCCCCAGGGGAACGGGCCGTTGCCACCCAGCGCAAAGCCCAGCGCCGTGCTGATGAGCACCATCGTGCTGATGCGGGGCTTGCCAAGCTGCAGCCAGTCGCCCAGCCGCGCGTGCCGGTCGGCGGCGCTCTCAGCACCGGGGAGCGGGGAGGCCTTCATCGGGCGGAGTACTCTGCGGAGGAGGAACGCGTAGCCGGCCGCGGCGGGGCGGTGAGCACCCAGGCGCGCAGCGTCAGCAGCGCCGTGGTGGCAATCAGCAGGGCCCCATTGACCACGTGCAACGTAGTGATGGTTGGCGCGCGCTGCGTCCAGATCACCGTGCCGCCCAGCAGAATCTGCAGCGCCACCAGCCACCCCATGACGGTCACCGGGCGCCGCAACGCCGACTCATTCCAGTGGTGGCGGCGCACCTGCCAGATCGTGCCGATGATGAGCACCAGCACCACCAGCGCGCCCAGCCGATGCAGGAAGTGGATCAGGATCGGGAAGGCCGTCAGCGGCGGAATCAGGCGGCCGTAGGCCAGCGGGAAATCCGGAATGGCGAGCCCGGCGTTGAAGTGCCGCACCACGGCACCCAGCAATAGCTCACCCAGCAAGGCGCCCCACGTGACCGTGGCCCAGGACGCCAGTCGGCTGCGGACTGGTTGCCGACCCCGACGCACCATGTCGTCCCAGCCGGACGAGGTCACCTGCACCAGCGCCACGGTGGTCATGAAGAAGGCCTCCGCCAGCAGCGCATGGCCAATCGAGATGGGCTTGGGCAGCAGGAACAGGACGGTAAGGCCGCCCAGCACGCCCTGCAGGATCACGGCGCACAGCGCGCCCACGCCCAGCCAGCGCACCCAGCGCCGGGGCTCGGCCCACCAAAGCCAGCCGACCATGCCGATGGTCAGCAGACCCACGGTGGCCGCGATCAGGCGGTGCCCGTGCTCATAGAGGATGCCGCCCACCATGGGTGGGAAGAGCTGGCCATAGGCCAGCGGCCAATCCGGCACGGCCAGGGAAGAGCCCGTGCTGGTCACCATCGCGCCGGCCGCCAGCAGCACCACCGTGGCGCAGCACAACACCCAGGCCAGTCGGTGACTCCAGGGCCGCATGGACTCCGATCGATAGGAGCTGTCGTAAGAATAGGGGAAGCGCTGCCGGCGCCTCATGCTCGGCTCACCTTATGAAGCTGCCTCCGGGCTTCCCCCTACCGGATGGCGGAATTGATTGCCTATCCACGTAGCTTAGGCCGTCGACGGCCACCCGTCAATGCGCTTGCGCAAGGGGCGCGGGTGCAGGCTGGGGCGGTGGATGCTACGCTGGCCCGAGAGGCACCGCTCCCGCGCGGCTCCCATCGCACTCCGCGGTGTATCCCCGGATGGATGCGCGCGTCGTCCCCACTGCCCCCGCGATACCGCCATGTGTGGCCGCTACCGACTCAGCACACACCCCCAGGCGCTCTACGAGCAGTTCGCGCTGGACCGGGTGGCCCAGGACGGGCGGGCGATACCCCCGCGCTACAACATCGCCCCGACCCAGCCCGTGGTCGCCGTCCGCCTGCGGCCGGATGGGCGGCGCGAGTTGGTGCACCTGCACTGGGGGTTGATCCCCGGCTGGGCCAAGGACCCGGCGATTGGCAACCGCATGATCAACGCACGGGCGGAAACGGTGGGTGAGAAGCCCTCCTTCCGCAACGCCCTGCGCTGGCGGCGCTGCCTGATCCCGGCGGACGGCTTCTACGAATGGCGGAAGCGCGACCGCGGCTCCAAGCAGCCCTACGACGTAACCCGGGCCGATGGCGCTCCGTTCGCCTTCGCCGGGCTATGGGAGCACTGGCAGGGCCCCAACGGCGAGGAAATCGAATCGTGCGCGATCCTCACCACGGAGGCCAACGAGCTGATGCGGCCCATCCACAACCGCATGCCCGTCATCATTGCGCCGGAGGACTACAACGCCTGGCTGGCGCTGGATGAGCAGAAGCCGGAAACCCTGGCCCCGCTCCTGGCCTCCCGCAACTGGCCGGAGATGCGTGCCACGCCCATCGCCAGCTACGTCAACAACGTGCGCAACGAGGGGCCGCTGTGTATCGCGCCGCCCCCGCCCGGCGAGGCGCCGGCCGAGCCTGCCCGCAGCAAGCCCAAGCCCCGCGCGCAAACCACGCTGCTACGCCTGCTGGACGACGAGGACGAGGCCTGAGCCGAATCCCGCACGCCCTTGCGGTGCCGCCGCTAGCGGCAGATCTTGGCGAAATCCCAACTGGTGATGGACACCGGCGTCACGACAAGTGCCACGCGGGGCTTCGCGTAGTGACGCTGCAGGTGCTCAGGCCAACTGGACGGACGCAGTTGGCGATACAGCGGCTTGCTCTCGTTCATGCGCTCGATCCAGCGCTTCACCTCGCCGGGGTCGTCCACCACATCGCAATGGCCCAACACCAGCACGGCCTTGAGGCTGTAATAATCCTCGCCGGACTCCACCAGACAGGACACCTCGGGATGGCGCCGGATGTGCGGCACTTTGCGACTCGATGCCAGCGTGTGCATCACGATGCAACCCTCCGCCCAGCCGAACCACATGGGCAGCGGCAGGGGTGGACGGTCGTCGCGCGTCACGCAGAGGATCGCGCGCGGCGCCGACAGGAGATAAGCGTCGATCTCGGCGGGGGTGAGTTCCACGCCCATGGCGTCGTTCCGGGCAGGCAGACAGTGGGGATGACGCGGCAGACCGGATGGGCCGGCCCCGCCGCGCCATGATGCCAAGGATTAACGGAAATCGTACGCCGCCTCGATCTTGAAGCGGATGCACTCCTTCACGCTCTGGTGGGCGGGACAACCAGCGGGATGCACCTGCAGCACCCGGTTGGCCGTCTCTTCCTGCTCCTTGTCCAGCGGCAGGTGGTACTTCACACGGATTTCCGTGATGCGCATCGTGCGCTCCACCTTCTCGATATCACCCTCGATCGCTGACCACAGATCGCCGGGGCCCAGCTTGATTCCGCGCGCTGCCAGCGCGCCTCCAAAGGTGCCGGTCAGTCACCCGCCGATGGCGGCAATCATGTGGTCCAGAGTGGCCGGATACTCCGTCTCCGGTTCCACACCGTAGAAGTTGGCGATTGCGGTATGCACGCCGTAGTACACCGGCTCGCTGAAGTGCTCGATGAAGGCTCGCCGCACCGGGCCCTTGTCCCGGATCAGCTTGACCTTGCAGGTATGGATTAGCTCTCCCATACGGCTCCGTCTGGTTGCGTCGAATGGATTGGCGGTGCTGCCCCCGATGGGCCTCAGTGCATCACCTTCACCCATATGCGGTCAAGCCGGGTGCTCACCGGCCCAGACCAGGGGCAGCCAATCCCAGCAGGACACCACACATGGTGCGCCAACAGCAGACCCGCGCCCGCGCCTGGGAAAGGACCGGAGCCACCAGCGCTTGTCATTTCAAGACCAACTGGAAATCCGCCGTTCTCAACCCGCGAACCTACCGTGCTCGCCTTGACAAATTCGGCTCATTAGGATACAAATGTATACTTTCCAATACAAACCTGCACCTGGGTCGGTACTTGCCGACCGACCCGCCCTATTTCCGGACGAGCGATGCCGATGCGCTTGGAGTTGGGTGCGCTCACCGTGGAGGTTGAGCGCCAGGAAGATGCCGCGGACTTCCTGCGCGGCCTGTTCCGTCATCTGAATAACAAGGAGGTCGCCGATCTGCTGGGTGTGACGGACAAGACGGTGCGCCGCTGGCGACGCGCGGGGCGCCTGCCCACACGCGGTGGCGGGCAGCTCACCCTGCTGGATCTGCTACATCACCTGGGGCCCGGTGCGCAGCCCAGCGATGCCACGCCACGCCATCCACGGCTCACAGCGAGGCTGCAGGATACTACTGCCACCGCGGCGGATTGAGCCGCCGCGGCGTGGTCACTGACAGGAGATCGTGCTGGATGGGTTACTGCCCGGCTGCCTCGCCGGTGTCTGCGGCTACGGCTTCCTCGATGCGCGTCAGCGTTTCACCGAGAATCAGCGCGGTGAACTTGCCCTCATCGCCGGGCGGAATGATCGGCTTGCCACCCAAGTGGGCATAAAGCTGGGAGAGACGATAGATATCCGGCGTCAGGTGCTCATCCATACCCACGAAGCCCACATAGCGGCGATATTCCGGATCGTCCGCCACGGGCAGCCGCGAGCGCGATCCGCCGTAGAGCGGCACGTAGCGGGTGGTGTTGATGTCCCACTTGCCGGCCCCGGTAATGTCGTAGACTTTCTCGTGAATGACCATCTGCAGTCCGTCCTCTTTCAGCGGTGCACCGTCACGCGAGACGCCCGACCCTGACCACTCTGCCGGCTCGCCCGAACCTTTCCTACCACAGGTCGCGGCGGCGCGAAAGCGCCCCGGGAACCCCCTTCAGTCTTTGCCGATCAACTGACTCACCTCACCCTCGTCGGGGAAGCGATTGGTCTTGTACTTGGAGTAGACCAGCTGACCGTCCACCGTGACGTCAAAAATGCCCCGGCTACCCTCAATCAGCTTCGCCTCCACAGTGAACGCACCCTTCAGTTCGGCGGCCACCCTGGTCGCCTCCGGAAGGTAGTTTCACATGCCGCAGTATTCGATCTCGATCTGCATGGGAATCAACCCTTGGCGGGGTGTGCTATCGTGGGGTTGACGGCCGCGCTACGCGGCTGTTTTCACACATGTTGAGGAAGCCCGGTGCAAATGTCAAACGCCTCCGCAGCGCCAGCCGGGCGATGGCGCGGCCTGCAGTCGCTGCCATGGCTGACCGAAGCCTCCGTCCAGCCGTGAGCCTGCCCGTGCACGCCCCCTACGAAGTGCGCTGCCCGTTGCACGGATCCATCCCTTTTGACGAGCGCGAGCGGGCGATCATTGACCATCCGCTGGTGCAGCGTCTGCGCTACATCTCGCAGCTCGGCTTCGCGGCGCTGGTGTATCCGGGCGCCACACACTCCCGCTTCAGCCACTCGCTGGGCGTGATGCACCTGGCCGGGCGGGTGTTCGACCACATCGAGGAGGCCTCCGGCCCCGCGCTGGCGACTGCCGGCTACACGCATGCGGCACTGGCCTATTGCCGGCGCATCGTGCGGCTGGCTGGGCTGCTGCACGACGTGGGACATCCGCCGTTCTCTCACAGCTTCGAGCCGCTGCTGCCGCCCCGTTCCGCGCTGCCCCTGCCGCGGGACTGGTACGAGGCGGGCCGCGGGGAACTGGAGGCACGAGCCACCCACGAGGATTTCTCCGTTGCCGCCGTGTGGGCCCTGGCCCGCGAGGACGCCGCCCCGCTGAGCGCCGAAGAGGCGCGGGACATCTGCTCGCTGATCGATGGGCGTGTCGCACCCGGGCCCGCCCTCAGCGGCGGCAATGGCCGGCGGCCGATCTATCCACTGCTGAAGCAGATCATCAGTGGGGAGATCGATGCGGACCGCATGGACTATCTGCGGCGGGACGCCCACTTCGTCGGCGTGACCTACGGGATGTTCGATCTGTCCCGACTGATCCAGTCCCTGGCCTGCGCGGACCTCGCTGAAGGGCTGGTGATGACGCTGGAGCAGAACGCGCTGTACACCTACGAGAACTTCCTGATGGCCCGCTTCCACATGGCCATGCAGGTCTACTTTCACAAGACGCTGTTGCCCTTCGAGCTCTTCCTGAAGCGCGCCATGGAGGAGGGGGAGATCGACTTCCGCGTGGACGGGAGTCTGGAGAACTTCCTCGCCGCCCGCGAGGACCGGGTGCTGGATGCGCTCTACCATGCCCGCGAGCGGCGCTGGTCCGGGCGCATCGTGCATCGCCGGCCCATCGCCCGGCTGCTGCAGTTGGAGGACATGCGGGACGATGGGCAGCGGCAGCGACTGCTCGAGGCCGCGCAAGCCCTGGGCGAGCGGAACGTGGAGATCATCCACCTGCGCGAGGCACGGCCGCTTTCCACCCTGGGTGCGCCGGGCCGGGAGGGCGGCTTCCCCATCTACGTGGAGCGCACCCTGCTGGGCGGCACCACCTACCGACCCCTGCACGAGGTGTCGGTGCTGTTGGAGCGCTACAACCAAGTGTTCACGATCGAGAGCCTGTACTGCGATCCCGCCGACTACGAGGCAGCCGCCGCCGTGCTGGCCCCCATCGTTGCTGGATCGGGCTCCTGACGATCACGCAACCACGCACCGCACGCCCACCCACAAAACACCAACGGCCGGCACGGGTCGCAACCCGTGCCGGCCGTTGGTGTGACTGGCACTCGGTACCGGCAGGCGCCGGCGTCAATCCCCTTTGGACTCTTCGCCAGGCGTCTCGGCCTCGGCCCCCGCTTCCGGGGCTTCGGCCTCGGCCTTGGAACTATCCGCCTTGGCCTTCGGCGCCTCCTCGCTGCGCACCTCTTCGGCCACTTCCTCCAGCACCTGCTTGGGCGCTTTGGCCGCGCGACGGCGACGAGGCTGCTTCTCCTCGGCAAACGGGTCGTTCTCCGAGCCGACCAGCATGATGAGAGCCATCTCGGCCCCATCGCCCCGACGCGGGGCCATGCGCATAATGCGCGAGTAGCCGCCGGGCCGTTCCTTGTAGCGCTCCGCCAGTTCGCCGAAGAGATTGGCCATGGCGGTCTTGCTCTTCACGAAGCTCAACGCGCGCCGCCGGGCCGCCAAGTCACCCTGCTTGCCCAGCGTGATCATGTGGTCCAGTGGCTTGCGCAGTTCCTTGGCCCGCGCCACCGTGGTGCGGATCTGGCCCTGCTCCAGCAGGGACGTCACCATATTGCGCATCATTGCGCGCCGATGGGCGGATTTAACGCCCAGAGCGCGGCCGGATTTCAGGTGTCGCATGCGGCCCTTGTCGTTACATCATCTCACTACTGGGCTGGCTCACCACGGGCTTGTTCTTGGGGTCGAACCCCTCGATCTTCATGCCCAGGCTGAGGCCCATCGTGGACAAGATGTGCTTGATCTCGTTCAGTGATTTGCGACCGAAGTTCTTGGTCTTAAGCATCTCCGCCTCAGTCTTCTGCACCAGTTCACCGATCGTTTCGATCTTGGCGTTCTGGAGACAGTTGATCGAGCGCACGGATAGCTCTAACTCGCTCACCGGTCGGTACAGGTTGTCGTTCATCAGGCCCGCCTCCGGCTCGATCAGCCGTTCCTCGGAGGGCACCGCTTCATCGAAGTTGATGAAGATGGTGAGGTATTCCTTGAGGATCTTGGAGGCATAAGCCAGTGCATCTGTGGGGTCCATCGCACCATTGGTCCAGATCTCGAAGATCAGCCGGTCGTAATCCGTCTTCTGGCCAACCCGCGCGTTCTGCACTTCATAGTTGATACGCTTGATGGGGGTGTGCACCGAATCCAGGTAGATCACGTCCGTTGGCAGGTCCTCGGACTGGTTCTCCTCTGCCGTCACGTAGCCGTGGCTGGTCGTGACGAAGATGCGCATCTCCAGTTGCCCGCCCTCGTCCAGCGTGGCGATCACCTGGTCGGGATTCATCACCTCCACCCGTCCGCCCGTCACGATGTCACGCGCCCGGAGCTGCGCGGGGCCAACGCCCACCAACTCCAGCTCGTGCACGCCTTCCTCAAGCTGCTTGAGCTGCAGGGCCTTGAGGTTCAGGATGATCTGGACGACGTCCTCCTGCACGCCGGTGATCGCCTCGAACTCGTGCGAGACGCCCGTGATCTTCACGGCGATCGGCGCACAACCCTGCAGAGAAGACAGCAGGACGCGCCGGAGGGCATGGCCGATGGTGATGCCGAACCCCTTCTCCAACGGCTCGATGATGAATCGGCCGTAGCTGGGGGAATACGTAGCCGAATCCACTTCGGCCCGCTTCGGTCGCTGCAGTGCTTCCCAGTTCCTGGTATACATCCACACTCTCCATCGGTTTGCGGCGCTAGCGGGAGTAGAGCTCCACGATCAGCTGCTCCTGGATGGGCAGCGTTATCTCTTCCCGCTTGGGTTCGGAGACGACCTTGGCCGTGAAGTTTTTGGCGTCAACCTGCAGCCAACTCGTCGTGCCCTTGCGCAGGGACGCCTCTATCGCACTGACAACCTGCGGGATCTTGCGGCTCTTTTCGCGCACGCTGATCTCGTCATCCACCCGCACCTGCATGGACGGAATGGTCGCCTTCTTGCCGTTCACGCGGATGTGACCGTGCTTGACGAACTGCCGGGCCTCCGCCCGCGAAGAGGCGAAGCCCACCCGGTAGACCGCGTTGTCCAGGCGCAGTTCCAGCAGCCGCAGCAGTTGCTCGCCGGTCATGCCCTTGCGGCGGTAGGCTTCGTCGAAGAAGCGCTTGAACTGCTTCTCCAGCATGCCGTAGATGCGCTTGACCTTTTGCTTCTCCCGCAGTTGCTGGCCGAATTCGGAAACCTTGCGGCGGAAACTGCTGCCGTGTTGGCCGGGGGGATAGCTACGCTTCTCGATGGCACACTTATCCGTATAGCAGCGGTCGCCCTTGAGAAAGAGCTTCACGCCTTCACGCCGGCATTGGCGGCATACGGATCCTAGGTATCGGGCCAAGGGGCTGCTCCTCTGTCGTTAGCCTCTGTCGTTTTCCATTGCGCCGGCCACGGGGCCGGGTTCCATCCCGCCGTGCCGCCTCAGATGCGTCGCATCTTGGGCGGCTTGCAGCCGTTGTGCGGCACGGGCGTCACGTCACGGATCGTGGTGATCTTCAATCCTTCGGCCGAAAGCGCGCGCAGGGCCGCCTCGCGACCCGAGCCAGGACCCTTCACGTGCACGTCGATCTGGCGCATACCATGCTCCTTGGCCTTGCGCACAGCATCTTCCGTAGCCGTCTTGGCGGCAAACGGCGTGCTCTTGCGCGAGCCGTGAAAGCCCACAGCGCCCGTGCTCGACCAGGACACCAGATTTCCCTGGGGGTCGGTGAACGTGACGATCGTGTTGTTGAACGTGGCCGTAATGTGGCACACGCCCACCGGCACGTTCTTCTTTTCCTTGCGCTTGGTCGCGCTGCGTTTACCCCTGGCCATGCATCTCCTGGAAGCGTGAGGAGGCACCGCGGCGGCCAACCGGCCGCCGCGGCCGCGCTATTTCTTGCTGCCGATCTTGTGCCGCGGGCCCTTGCGGGTGCGGGCGTTGGTCTTGGTGCGCTGCCCGCGCACGGGCAGTCCGCGGCGGTGCCGCAGGCCCCGGTAGTTGCCCAGATCCATCAGCCGCTTGATGTTGAGCTGTATCTCGCTGCGCAACTCGCCCTCGATCCGGTAATCGCCCATGATCTCCCGCAGCTTGGAGATCTGATCATCGGACAGGTGGTCCGGACGCTCGCTCTCGCCGATCCCCGCACGCTCCAGGATCTTCTTGGAGCTGGTGCGGCCGATCCCATAGATGTAGGTCAGCGCTACGATCATGCGCTTGTTCGGAAGATCAACGCCTGCAATGCGGGCCACAGGTCACTCCTTCGGCTGTTGGGTTAGCCTTGCCGCTGCTTGTGCTTGGGGTTCGAGCAGATCACACGCAAGACTCCGCGCCTGCGGATCAGCTTGCAGTGATCGCACATCTTTTTCACCGAGGATCGTACTTTCATCCCGCCCTCGCGGCTGTTGTGCCACCGGCATTCAAGCGCCGGAGGCTGGTGTTACTTGCTTCGATAGGTGATGCGGCCCCGAGTCAAGTCATACGGCGACATTTCCACCGTCACCTTGTCTCCCGGCAGGATGCGGATGTAGTGCATGCGCATCTTGCCCGAGATATGGGCCAGTATCCTGTGCCCATTGGGCAGTTCCACCCTGAACATCGCATTGGGAAGCGACTCGACCACCGTCCCTTCCACCTCAAGACTGTCTTCCTTCGGCAAACGCCCCTCCTCGCCCTGGGACCCGCGCGCCGGGCGCGACCTCTTCGGCCGTGGCCGGGGCACCTAGTACCTCTCAGCGAAAATGGCTTCAATCTGCTCGCTCACATCCTGCATCGAGCCCAACGCATTGACTCCGTGTAGCAAGTCGCGCTGCCGGTAGAAGCCAATCAGCGGTTCCGTATCGCGCCGGTAGGTCTCCATCCGGGTGCGGATGCGATCTTCCTGGTCATCCTCGCGCTGAATCAGTGCCTCGCCGCATACATCGCAGATACCTGCGGTGCGTGGCGGGTTGAACTTCACGTGCCATTCGCCGTGCCCCTTTGGACACACGCGCCGCCCCACCAGTCGCTCCACCAGTATCCCCAGTTCGATCTCGAAGTTGATCACCGCGTCGATCGGCTTGGCCTTCGCGGCCAGGGCTTGCTCCAGCGCATCGGCTTGCTTCACGGTGCGCGGGAACCCGTCCAGAATGAATCCGTTCTCGCAATCGTCCTGTTCAATGCGCTCTAGCAACAAATCAATCACCAGTTGGTCCGGCACAAGTCCGCCGGAATCCATGTAACCCTTGGCCTCGCGGCCCAATTCGGTCCCATCCCGCACGGCTTGCCGCAGGAGGTCGCCGGTGGATACCTGGGGGATACGCCGCGTTTCCTGCAGGCGTTTGGCCTGCGTGCCCTTGCCGGAGCCGGGCGGACCGAGGAAGATCACCCGCATGGCCGCTCAAATCCGCAACGTGCGCATGCCAGTACGACGCTTGCTCTTCTTCAGGAACCCATCGTAGTTCCGGTTCAGCAGGAATGCCTCGATGGATCGCACGGTATCCAACCCCACACCCACCACAATCAGAAGCGCCGTACCGCCGAAGAAGAAGGGCACGTTGAGTACGCTGAACAGCATCACCGGCAACACACACACGGCCGCCAGGTAGATGGCGCCGCCGAACGTGATGCGCGTGAGCACCTGATTGATGTATTCAGCGGTCTTCTTGCCAGGCCGGATGCCAGGAATGTATCCGCCGAACTTCTTCATCTCATCAGCGATCTTGACCGGATTGAACTGGATCGCCGTGTAGAAGAAGCAGAAGAAAAAAATCATCATAACATAAAGCGTATTGTACAGGAATGCTGTCGGCCGCAGCAGCCCACTGATTGACTGCACCCAGGGAATCTGGATGAATCCGGTGATCGTGGCCGGGAAAGCCAGGATCGACGAGGCAAAGATCGGCGGAATCACACCGGCGGAGTTGATCTTCAGCGGCAGGTATGAGCTTTGCCCGCCATACATGCGGTTGCCCTGCTGCCGCTTTGCATACTGCACGGCAATGTTGCGCGTGGAGGTCTCCATGAAAATCACTGCGAAGACCACCGCCACCATGATCACGATCACCACGCCCAGCGTGAACGGCGCAAGCTGGCCAGCCTGCACCATGCGCACCGAGTTGAAGCTGGCCGAGGGAATGGCAGCCACGATACCCGCGAAGATGATCAACGAGATACCGTTACCCACACCGCGCTCGTTGATCTGCTCGCCGATCCACATCAGGAACGCCGTGCCCGCCGTCAGCGTAATCACGGTCATGATGCGGAAGCCCCACGGGTGCACCGTGGAGATGACGATCGCCGCGCCGTCCGGAGCGGACATGCTCTGCAGGCCCACCGCGATGCCGAAGCCCTGAATCACACTCAGGGCGATCGTGCCATAGCGGGTGTACATAGTGATCTTCTTGCTCCCCGCCTCACCCTCACGGCTCAGCCGCTCCAGGTAGGGGAAGACCACCGTGAGCAACTGGATAATGATGGACGCGCTGATGTAGGGCATGATCCCCAGCGCGAACACCGTGAGGCGCTTCAGGGCGCCGCCGGAGAACATGTCGAAGAACGAGAAAATCGTCCCTTCCTGAGCACGGAAGAACGCGGCCAATGCCGAGGCATCGATCCCGGGCGTCGGAATGTGTGCGCCCAGCCGGAACACCACCAGCATCAGCAACGTAAAGATGATGCGGTTGCGGAGTTCCTCGATCCGGAATGCGTTCTGAAACGTGCTCAGCATGGCTCGGCTAGGCCTCGATCACGATGGCTTGGCCGCCAGCCGCCTGGATCTTTTCCAAGGCGGAGCGACTGAACTTGTGCGCGTGCACGGTGACGGCTCGCGTCAGCTCGCCCGTGCCCAGCACCTTCACCGGCAACCCGATATCGCGGATGGCATTGGCTGCTGCCAGATCGGCCGGGCCCACCTCCACCTTTTCCGCCAGCGCCGGCCGCTTGGTCAGGTCGGACAGGTTGACGATGTGGAACTGGGCCTTGAACGGGTTCTTGAAGCCCCGGCGCGGCAACCGCCGACGCAGTGGGGTCTGCCCGCCCTCGAAGCCCGGCTTGACGGTGCCCCGGGCCTTCTGGCCCTTCTGCCCACGCCCGGCCGTCTTGCCCAGGTTGCTGCCGGGGCCCCGGCCCTTGCGCTTGGGCGCATGGGTCGAGCCCGGCGGTTTTTCCAGTTGGTGCAGCTTCATGCGCGCCTTTTCAGTCCTTGCGTCGCGTCGCCGCCTCGGGCGGGTCAGCCTGGATGAGGTGCTTGACCTTGAAGATCATGCCGCGCACGGCCGGGGTATCCTCCAGCTCCCGCTCCTGGTTCATGCGGGTAAGGCCGAGACCCTTCATCGTTGCGCGCTGATCCGGCGGGCAGCCGATAGGGCTGCGCACCATTTTAACCTTCACCTTGCTCACGGGGCGCTGCTCCTCTGCTAACTGGCGGTGGCGGTGGCCTTGGGAGCCGGCCGCAGCCGCTCCATGGGAACCCCGCGCCGCTCGGCGATTTCGTCGAACGACTTCAGCTCATACAGGGCATGCAAGGCAGCCTTGAGCACGTTGTGCGGATTGTTGGAGCCCTGCGTCTTGGCGCTGACGTCCGCGATGCCCGCAGCCTCCATCACCGCGCGCACGGGCCCCGAGGCGATGACGCCCCGACCCACCACGGCCGGTTTCATGACCACGCGGGCCGTGCCGAAGCGACCGATCATCGGGTGCGGGATCGTGCGACCGTCGATAACGACAGGCTTCATGCCTTTCGTGGCCCGCTCGATGCCCTTGCGGATGGCCTCGGTCACCTCGTTGGCCTTTCCGAGGGCGAAACCCACCCGCCCCTGGCCATTGCCCACCACGACCAGCGCGCTGAAGCTGAAGCGCCGACCGCCTTTCACCACTTTGGCCACACGGCTGATCTTGATCACCTTCTCGATCAGCTCGGGGCGGTCACCCGTTCGTTCCGTCAAAGCCTCACCTCGTTCTCATTCATCATGCAGGGTCGCTCACGCAGCCGGACTCAGAACTTCAGCCCGGCCTCCCGCGCACCATCAGCCAGGGCCTGTACGCGCCCCATGTAACGGTTGCCACCGCGATCGAACACGACTGCGGATACACCCCGCTGCTTCAGGCGCTCGGCGATGGCCTTACCCACAACGGTGGCCGCCACCTTGTTGCCCGTGGAACCCTGGATGCTTTCGCGCAGTTCCTTCTCGCAGGTGGAGGCGGCGGCGACGGTTTGCCCCGCCAAGTCGTCCACGGCCTGCACGTAGATATGCTTGGCCGAGCGAAACACACTCAGCCGCGGCCGCTCCGCATTGCCCTTGATGACCTTGCGGATGCGGTATTGCCGTCGCTTGCGCCGCTCGAGGCGGCTCATTGTCGATGCCATGGTGGCTACACCCTCGCCCTTCAGCCTTACTTCTTCCCGGTTTTGCCGGCCTTGCGCCGAATCCGTTCGCCCTCGTAGAGCACGCCCTTGCCCTGGTAGGGCTCGGGCGGCCGGATGGCCCGAATGGATGCGGCAGTCTGTCCAAGCACCACGTTGTCATGGCTGGACAGCACGATCAGGTTGTTGTTGCCCTCCACCTGCGCACTCACTTCGCTGGGCAACGCATACTTGACAGGATGCGAGAAACCCAGGCTCAGTTCCAGATTCTGCCCCTGCACCGCGGCGCGATACCCCACACCGACCAACTGCAGGCGCCGCGTGAACCCTTCCGATACCCCGTGCACCATGTTAGCCAGGCAGGCCTGCACCGTTCCCATCAGTGCTCGGGAGCGGGCGTCATTGAGGTAGTCGGCCTTGACGTGGATTTCCGAATCTCCCACGTCCAGGTCCACGAGTTCAGGCACGCTGAACTGATTCTGCCCCTTGGGGCCCTTCAGGCGCACCACGTGCTCCTGGTATTGCACCTCCACGCCCTTGGGGATGGCGATCGGTCGCTTGCCTACTCGGGACATGTTCGCTTCTCGGCTCCGCTCGTCTTGCTGAAGTGCTGCACGCGCTGCGTCGTTGCTCCGGCCTCGTCTACCAGACGTGGCACAGCACCTCGCCGCCCACCTTCTGGTCGCGGCAGGATAGATCCGTCAGCACACCCTTGGACGTGGTGACGACCGCGATGCCCTGGCCATTCCAGATCGGCTCGAGATCGCCGTAGCCCTGGTGGCGCCGCAGCCCGGGGCGGCTGACCCGCTCCAGCCCCCGGATCACACTCTCGCCACGCTTGTCGTACTTCAGGGTCACCTCGATGCGCGGATGTCCGCGATCGTCGTCGTACGTGAGGTAATCCTCGATGAAGCCTTCTTCCTTGAGCACCCGCGCAATTTCCACCTTGAGCTTGGAGGAGGGGCTGTCCACGCTGGCGTGCTTGCGCATCAGCGCATTGCGGATGTGCGTAAGGAAGTCGGCAATAGGATCCGTCATGGACATCGGGTGTTACTCCTCAGGTGCGTGCTGGGCATCACCAACTGGCCTTGATCACGCCGGGCAGTTCGCCGCTCAGCGCCCGCAGGCGGAAGCAGATCCGGCACATGCCGAATTTGCGGATGAAGCTGCGCGGTCGCCCGCAGTAGCGGCAGCGGTTGTGGGCGCGCACCGCGAACTTGGGCTTGCGCTTTGCCGCGGCGATCATGCTTTTCTTGGCCATGGCTCCTGTCTCTCAATCTCTCCGAACGGCGCGCCCGGGGTTACCGGTCTCGGGCTTCCGTGTGATTCGCCGCAGTCTCAGTTCTTCCGGAAGGGCAGGCCGATCAATTCAAGCATCCGAAAGGCCTCCTCGTCCGTCTTGGCACTGGTGTGCACGGTCACGTTCATCCCGCGGATCTGGTCGATGTCGTCGAAGCTGATCTCTGGGAAAATGATCTGCTCACGCACGCCCACGGTATAGTTCCCGTGCCCATCGAACGACCGCCGCGGCAGCCCGCGAAAGTCCCGCACCTGGGGCAGCGCAATGGCGATGAAGCGATCCAAGAACTCCCACATCATCTTGCGCCGCAGCGTGGTCATCAGGCCCACGGGCATGCCTTCGCGCAGCTTGAAGTTAGCGATGGACTTCTTCGCGTGCCGCACCATTGGCTTCTGCCCGGTGATCTTGGTCAGCTCGATCTCGGCCGATTCCAGGATCTTCGCGTTCTGGGCAGCTTGGCCCACGCCCATGTTCACCGTGATCTTGACCAACCCCGGCACCTGCATGGAGCTCTTGTACTTGAACTCCGACATCAGTGCCGGGACGACCTCTTGCTTGTACTTTTCCTGCAGCCTGGACACGGCTTCCTCAACTGATGGCTGGGGGGAGCGCATCTGCGCCCCCGCGTGGCGCCTACTTCCTGCGCGCCTGATAGTAGCGGCACTCCGCTGGTTTCTCACACAGCTTGCGCACGCCGCGGTCGCAGCTCTCGCAGTACTTCAGCAGATTGGACAGGTGGATCGGCGATTCCATGGAGAGAATGCCGCCGGACTCACCCTGGCGCCGCGGCTTGGTGTGCCGCTGCACCATGTTCACTTCCTTGATGAGTGCGGTGCTGTGCCGCAGATCCACCTGCAGCACTTCGCCCGTCTGGCCTTTGGCCTTGCCGGAGATGACCTGCACCCGATCGCCCTTCTTGATGCGGGACTTCCTGATCTTCGGTTGCGCTGCGCCTGTCATAGCGTCTTCCTGCTGCTCCGGGCGGACCCGATCACAGCACCTCGGGGGCCAGAGAAAGAATCTTGATGAATTGCCGGGCCCGCAGCTCGCGACCCACCGGGCCGAAGATGCGGGTGCCGATCGGTTCCTTCTTGCTGTCGATCAGCACGGCTGCATTCTCGTCGAACTTGATGTACGAGCCGTCAGCGCGGCCGACTTCCTTGGCCGTGCGCACGATCACCGCGCGCACGACATCGCCGGCCTTGATACGGCTGTTGGGCGCCGCCTCCTTCACGGAAGCGACCACGACGTCGCCGATGGTCGCATAGCGCCGTCGGGAGCCGCCCAGCACCTTGATGCACATCAACTGCTTGGCGCCGGTGTTGTCCGCCACCCGCAGGTACGTCTGCATCTGAATCATGACTGCCTGTCGCCTCTTATGCGATCGCCGGGTTCATGCTTGGTGCCTGCCCAAGCGGTCATCAAATCTGCTCGGACCGGCGCACCACTTCCACCAGCCGCCAGCGTTTGAGACGGCTCAGGGGGCGGCATTCCATGATGCGAACAATATCGCCCACGTTGCCGGCGTTCTCCTCGTCGTGAGCGTGGTACCGCTTGGAGCGGCGCACCACTTTACCGTAGAGAGGATGGCGCACCGTGCGCTCCACCTTCACGACCAGGGTCTTGTCGTTCTTGTTGCTCACCACCACGCCCTGGCGCACTTTGCGCTGCGCGGTTCGCTGCGGTGCTTCAGCCTTGGCTTGCGGCATGGGCTTGGATCTCGTTGATAATCGTCTTGGCGCAGGCGATCTGGCGGCGCATGGCGCGAATGGCGCTGGAGTTGGTCGTCTGCCCGATGGCCTGACTGCAGCGCATCCGGAACAGTTCCTCTTGCCACGCTGTCACGCGTCCCCCCAGTTCCTCCACGGAAAGCTGGCGCATTTCGGTCGGCTTCATGGGCTCCTAGGCTCCGCGCTTCACGATCGTCGTCTTGATGGGCAGCTTGTAGGAAGCCAGGCGCAGGGCGCTCACGGCCACCTCTTCGTCCACCCCATCCATCTCGAACAGGATCCGTCCCGGCTTGACCACGGCGGCCCAGTGATCCACGGCGCCCTTGCCCCCGCCCATGCGCACCTCGGCTGGCCGCCGGGTGATGGGCTTGTCGGGAAAGACGCAGATCCAGATCTTGCCGCGGCGCTTCATTTCGCGCGTCAACGCGCGCCGGCTGGCCTCGATCTGGCGAGCGGTGACGTGCCCGCGGCCCACGGCCTGCAGGCCATAGGAGCCGAAGTTCAGCTCCCCGCCACCGGCCGCATTGCCTTTCATGCGGCCTTTCATCTGCTTGCGAAACTTGGTGCGCTTGGGCATCAGCATGGGTCAGACCTCACCGGGCTCCGGCGCGGCGACGCAGCAGCCGCGGCTGTTGGTATTCCTCGCCCCGGTACACCCACACCTTGACGCCGATGAGGCCGTAGGTGGTGAGCGCTTCCGTGGTGCCGTAGTCGATTTCCGCGCGCAGCGTATGCAGGGGCACGCGTCCTTCACGCACCCACTCGGTGCGCGACATTTCCGCGCCGTTGAGCCGCCCGGCCACCATGATCTTGCAGCCCTGGATATTCAGCCGCATAGCCGAGGCCAGCGCCCGCTTGATGGCGCGCCGGAAGGCGATGCGACGCTCGAGCTGGGTGGCGATGTTCTCGGAGATCAGTTGCGCATCGATTTCCGGGCGCTTGACCTCCTTGATGTTCACCGTCACGTCCGTCTTGCTGAGCTTCTGCAACTCCGCCTTGAGCTGATCGGCAGCCTCGCCCTTGCGCCCGATAATGATGCCGGGACGCGAGGCGAAGATCGTGAGCCGGATTTTTTGCGCCGCCCGTTCCACCTCAACCCGCGAAACGCCCGCGTGCTTGAGGTTCTTCTTGATGTAGCGCTGCAGCTTGACGTCCTGTTCCAGCAGATTGGCGTAGGTGCGGTGATCCGCAAACCACTTGCTGGTCCAGTTTTTCGTCAGGCCCAGACGGAACCCGATCGGATTGACTTTCTGACCCACTGGGTGCTCCTTGCCTTGGCGGAATGGGCCGCTAGCCCACCGCCAGCGTGATGCGGCTGCTGCGTTTGCGAATCGGCGTGGCACGCCCCATGGCCCTTGGCCGCCAGCGGCGCAGGGTCGGCCCGGCATCCACGAATGCCCGACGCACAGTGAGACTGTCCACGTCCAGGTCCTGGTTGTGCTGTTCCGCGTTGGCGATGGCGGACTTGAGCAGGTTCTTGACCACGGGCGATGAACGCTTGGGCGTGGCATCCAGGATGCCCAACGCCTGCACCACGTTCTTGCCCCGGATCAGGTCCACCACCAAGCGCACCTTGCGCGGGGAAATGTGAATGCCTTTGGCGGTCGCCGAATAGGTCGTCGGCTCTGTCGGTTGCTCTGCCATGCTGCCCGTCTCCAATGCTGCCTGTCGCCGCTATGCTAGCGGCTGGCGCGGCGGTCCGCCTTTGTGGTGTGGCCGCGATAGGTACGCGTGGGCGAAAATTCGCCCAGCTTGTGGCCCACCATGTTTTCCGTGATGAACACGGGAATAAACTTGTTGCCGTTGTGCACGGCCAGGTTCAGCCCCACAAATTCCGGGAGAATCACCGAGCGTCGCGACCAGGTGCGGATCAGGCGCCGGTCGTCCGTCTCCTTGGCCCGCTGCACCTTGATCAGCAGGTGATCATCCACAAAGGGCCCTTTCTTCAGCGATCGAGGCACGGTTCCTCCAGACTGCGCTGCGGCTTACCAACGGCCGAAATTCGGTTCGGTGACATCTACTTGGCCCGGCGACGCACGCGCATCGCGTCGGTGCGTTTGTTCTTCCGCGTGCGATAGCCCTTGGTCGGCTTGCCCCAAGGGGTCACAGGATGGCGACCTCCGGAGGTCTTGCCCTCGCCCCCGCCGTGCGGGTGGTCGATGGGGTTCATGGCCACGCCGCGCACGGTGGGCCGCACGCCCATCCAACGCTTGCGACCGGCCTTGCCAATCTCCAGATTCGAATGGTCCGCGTTGCCCACGGAGCCGATGGTCGCCATGCATTCCAGCCGCACGCGGCGGATCTCCCCGGAGCGCAGCCGGATCTGGGCATAGGGCTCATCCTTGGCGGCCAGGGTCACCGAGGTGCCCGCCGCTCGCGCAATCTGTCCGCCCTTGCCCGGCTTCAACTCCACGTTGTGCACCTGCGTGCCCAGCGGAATCGCCCGCAGGGGCATGGCATGGCCCACCTTGATCTCCGCACCCTCGCCGGACCGCACCTCATCGCCCACGTTGAGGCCCTGGGGCGTGAGAATGTAACGCTTCTCGCCATCTGCGTACACCACCAGCGAGATGCGGGCGTTGCGGTTCGGATCGTACTCGATGCTTGCCACACGTCCCGGCACACCCGGCTTGTCGCGCTTGAAGTCCACCACGCGATAACGGCGCTTGTGGCCACCGCCTTTGTGGCGCACGGAGATGTGGCCGTGGTTGTTGCGCCCGCCCTTCTTGTGCAGGGGACGCAGCAGCGACCGTTCCGGCTCGTTCGTCGTGAGGTCGCTGAAGTCCGCAACGCTCATGCCACGCCGTCCGGGCGAGGTCGGGTTGTATCTGCGAATTGCCATTGCTGCTCTCAGCCTTCAGGCCGTCGCACCCCGCAACGGGGAACGATCAGGCGCCCTCAAAGTATTCGATGCGGTCGCCCTCCTTGAGGGTAACCATGGCCTTCTTCCAGTCCGGGCGGCGGCCCGCGAAGCGACCCATCCGCTTTTTCTTGCCGCGGGTGTTCACGGTGTTCACACGCAGAACCGTCACTTTGAACAGATCCTGCACCACCCGCTTGATCTCGATTTTGTTCGCGTCGCGATCCACCAGAAAGGTGACTTGGTTGAAAGTCTCCTTCTGGATCACGGATTTCTCCGTCAGATGCGGCGCCTTCAATACCTTGATGTTCATGCGCTCAGTCTCTCCTGCAGGGCCAGCATGGCCTGACGGGTCACCAGCACCTTGCTGTAGAGCAGCAGGTTGTACACGTTCAACTGCCCGTGGTGCACCACCACGACACTGGGAAGGTTGCGCGCGGCCAGAGCCAAATTCTCGCCGATCTCGTGCGTAACGATGAGGGCTTCGGGCGCCTCCACGGCCGCCAGCCAAGCCGCAAATTCCTGCGTCTTGTGGCTGGCCGGCTCGATGGCATCCAGCACGACCAACTGCCCCTGGCGCAGCTTTTCCGCCAGGGCACCGCGAAGGGCCGCCTTGCGCACCTTCTTGTTCAGCTTGATGTCGTGGCTGCGCGGAATAGGCCCGTGCACGATCCCGCCCCCCCGCCGCTGGGTGGCCTTGCGGTCACCAGCACGAGCATTGCCCGTGCCCTTCTGGCGATAGAGCTTGCGCGTGCTGCCCGAGACCTGGCTGCGGGTCTTGGTCGCGTGCGTGCCCTGACGCAGCTTCGCGCGCTGGTAGACGACCGCGTCCTTGACCAGGAACGGGTTGTAAGAGGCCTCGGTGAGACCGTCCTCCAGCACAAGCGGCTCTGCCTGCGAGCGATCCATCTTGATGACGCTAACCTGACCCATTGCGCTTCTTCCCAGTTACTCGGTGCCTGCACTGCCCGCGCCGTGCGCCTGTCGGCGCCCGATGCCGTTGGTCGATGAGCGCGGCAGGTGCCGCGGCCGACTGCATTCGCGCGAGACCCAGTCTCGCGCTTCCCGCCGCTAGTCCTGCTTCATCGTGATGTCCACCCCTGCGGAGATGTCCAGGCGCATCAGCGCATCCATCGTCTGCGGGGTCGGGTCGATGATGTACATCAACCGTTTGTGGGTGCGGGTCTCGAACTGCTCCCGCGACTTTTTGTCCGCATGCGGCGAACGCAGCACGGTGACGATCGTGCGCTGCGTCGGCAACGGAATGGGTCCGTTGACCTCCGCGCCGGTGCGCTTCACGGCGTTGACGATCTCCCGCACCGTCTGGTCCAGGAGGTTGAAGTCGTACGCCTTGAAGCGGACTTTGATTCGTTGCGTCATCGTGCGTCCCTGATGCTGCGCCGGTTGCCGGTGCGGATCACTTCGTCACTTCCGAGATCACGCCCGAGCCGATGGTACGGCCGCCTTCGCGGATAGCGAAGCGCAGCTCGGGTTCCATGGCGATGGGGGTGATCAGGGAAACGGTGATCGCCACGTTGTCGCCGGGCATCACCATTTCGGTGCCTTCCGGCAATTGAACGATGCCCGTCACGTCCGTCGTGCGGAAGTAGAACTGCGGGCGGTAATTGTTGAAGAACGGCGTGTGACGGCCGCCTTCGTCTTTGGTCAGCACGTACACCTGACCTTTGAAATCCGTGTGCGGGGTGATGGAGCCGGGTTTGGCCAGCACCTGCCCGCGTTCAATATCCTCACGCTTGGTGCCGCGCAGCAGCACGCCGATATTGTCACCGGCGCGGCCCTCATCCAGCAGCTTGCGGAACATCTCTACGCCCGTGACCACCGTAGACGTGGTGGCCTTGATCCCGACGATCTCCACCGTATCGCCCACCTTGACGATGCCCCGCTCCACGCGGCCGGTGGCCACGGTACCGCGCCCGGAGATGGAGAACACGTCCTCGACGGGCATCAGGAAAGGCTTGTCGATGTCGCGCGTGGGCTGGGGGATATAGCTGTCCACCGCTTCCAGCAGCTCGATGATCGACTTGTACTCTTCGGCCGCCGGATCCTCGCTCGTGGATTCCAGCGCCTTCAGCGCCGACCCTTTCACGATCGGAATGTCGTCGCCAGGGAAGTCGTAGCTGCTGAGCAGCTCGCGAATTTCCAGTTCCACCAGTTCCAGCAGTTCCGGATCGTCCACCATGTCCACCTTGTTCATGAACACGACGATGTACGGAACGCCGACCTGGCGGGCCAGCAGGATGTGCTCCCGCGTCTGCGGCATGGGGCCGTCCGCCGCGGACACCACCAGGATCGCGCCGTCCATCTGAGCCGCGCCGGTGATCATGTTCTTCACGTAGTCGGCGTGGCCAGGGCAGTCCACGTGCGCGTAGTGGCGCTTGTCCGTGGAGTATTCCACGTGCGCGGTGGCGATGGTGATGCCGCGGGCCTTCTCCTCCGGCGCCTTGTCGATCTGATCGAACGCGGTGAAGTTGGCCATCTTCTTCAGCGAGGACACCTTGGTGATCGCGGCGGTCAGCGTGGTCTTGCCATGATCGACGTGACCGATCGTCCCGATATTGACGTGGGGCTTCGATCGATCGAATTTCTCCTTGGCCATCGCTCCCTCTCTCCTGTGCTCTGGTTCCGGTTGGACGTGGGACGCGTTCGAAACGGCGCGCCAGCTCCCGCCTTAGCCCGCCTTGCGGGCCATCAGTTCCTCGGAAAGGGTGCTGGGCACCCGCTCGTAGTGAGAAAACTGCATGGTATAGGTGGCTCGCCCCTGCGTCATGGAGCGCAGGGTAGTGGAGTAGCCGAACATTTCCGAGAGCGGCACATCCGCATTGATGACCTGCGCCCCGGAGCGCTCCTCCATACCCTTGATGCGGCCCCGACGCGAGTTCAGGTCGCCCATCACGTCGCCCATGTACTCGCTGGGCACCACCACTTCTACCTTCATGACAGGCTCAAGCAACACCGCTTTGCCTTTTTTGGCCCCGTCTTTCAAGGCCATCGACGCGCAAATCTTGAAGGCCATCTCAGACGAGTCCACCTCGTGGTACGAGCCGTCGATCAGCACCACCTTCAGGTCCACGAGGGGATAGCCCGCTAGCACCCCGGTGGACAGGGCCTCGTTCACGCCCTTCTCGACGGCCGGGATATACTCCCGCGGGATGTTTCCGCCCACCACCTTGTTTTCGAACTGGAATCCGGACCCGGGGGGCAGCGGCTCCAGCTTGATGATCACGTGGGCATACTGCCCGCGCCCACCGGTCTGCTTCACGTACTTGTTCTCGATTTCGGCCGGCGCCGTAATCGTCTCACGGTAGGCCACCTGGGGCTTGCCCACGCTGCTGGCGATCTTGAACTCGCGCTGCAGGCGGTCCACGATGATCTCCAGGTGCAACTCGCCCATGCCCGAGATAATGGTCTGGTTGGATTCTTCGTCCGTCCGCACGCGGAAAGAAGGGTCTTCCTGGGCCAACTTCTGCAGCGCCACGCCCATTTTCTCGTAGTCGGCCTTGGTCTTTGGTTCCAGGGCGATGTCGATCACGGGATCGGGAAACTCCATGCGCTCCAGCATGATCGGCTTGTCAGGATCGCACAGCGTGTCGCCCGTCGTCGCGTCCAGCCCAATACCCGCCGCGATGTCGCCTGCGTAGACCTCCTTCACCTCTTCGCGCTTGGCGGCATGCATGCGCATGATCCGCCCGATGCGCTCCTTCTTGCCCTTGGACGGATTGTAGACCTGCATGCCCTGGAGCACCTTGCCCGAGTACACCCGGAAAAAAGTGAGCTGGCCCACATAGGGGTCGGTCATCACCTTGAAGGCCAGGGCCGCCAGCGGCTCATCATCACCGGTCTTGCGGGCCAGTTGCTGCTCGCCGTCCGGGGAGACGCCTGTGATCGGGGGCACATCCAGCGGGGAGGGGAGGTACTTCACGACGCCATCGAGCAACTGCTGCACGCCCTTGTTCTTAAAGGCGGAACCGCACAATACGGGCGTGAAGTGACCGGCACACGTGCCTGTGCGGATGGAGCGCTCGATGTCTTCCGGATCCAGCTCGTGACCCTCCAGGATTTTCTCGGTCAGGTCGTCGTCGAACTGGGAGATCACGTCCAGCATCTTCTCGCGGGCCGCTTCCGCTTTCGCTTGCAGGTCGGCGGGAATGTCCACGATGTCGAACTTGGCGCCCAGGGTCTCGTCATGGAAGACGATGCCGCGCATGCGGATCAGGTCCACCATGCCCAGGAAGCGGTCTTCGGCCCCGATGGGAATCTGCAGGGCCACCGGATGGGCGTTCAGGCGCTTGCGCATGCTCTCCACGGACTTCTCGAAGTCCGCGCCGACACGGTCCATCTTGTTGATGAAGCCCATGCGCGGCACGTGATATTTGTCCGCCTGCCGCCACACCGTCTCCGACTGCGGCTCGACGCCGTTCACGGCATCGAACACGGCCACCGCGCCATCCAGCACGCGCAAGGAGCGCTCCACCTCGATGGTGAAGTCCACGTGGCCGGGGGTATCGAGGATGTTGATGTAGTACTGCTCCCCGCCTACCTGCCACTGGCAGAAGGTGGCGGCCGAGGTGATCGTGATCCCGCGCTCCTGCTCCTGCTCCATCCAGTCCATGGTGGCCGCGCCCTCATGCACCTCGCCAATCTTGTGGCTGCGGCCGGTATAGTACAGGACACGCTCGGTCGTCGTCGTCTTACCGGCATCGATGTGGGCCATGATGCCGATATTGCGATAGCGCTCGAGAGGATATTGTCTGGGCACGGGCGTCTCCGCTCGTCTAAGGGTTCGCAGGTTGCTGGAGGACTACCAGCGGTAATGAGCAAAGGCCCGGTTGGCTTCTGCCATCCGGTGCACGTCCTCCTTCTTGCGAATCGCGCCGCCCCGATTGTTGTAGGCGTCCAGCAGTTCGGCGGCCAACTTGGCTTCCATCGTCTTGCCCCCACGGGCCGAGGCGTTCTGGATGATCCAGCGGATGGCCAACGCCTGACGCCGCGACGGCCGAACCTCCACAGGCACCTGATACGTGGAGCCGCCCACGCGGCGGGACTTCACCTCCACCGAGGGCTTCACATGCTCCACCGCCGTGCGCACCACTTCCAGAGGCGGCATCTCCTTTTCCTTCTGCCCGATCTCATCCATGGCATGGTACAGGATCCGCCGCGCCGTGCTCTTGCGACCGCTCACCAGCAGAACGTTGGTGAACTTGGCGATCAGCTCGTCGTGAAACTTCGGATCCGGCATCACCTTTCGGGGCTCGGCGGCGCGTCGTCTGGACATGGCTTGCGTGCTCTGGCGATGACTGAAAGTAAGTTGACCGGGTTCGTGCGGGGCCGGGTCAGCCGCGCTTGGTACCGTATTTGGAGCGGCCCTTCTTGCGATTGGCCGTGGGCGCCGTGTCCAATGCACCGCGCACGATATGGTAGCGCACGCCGGGCAGGTCCTTCACACGACCGCCGCGGATGAGCACCACCGAGTGCTCCTGCAGGTTGTGCCCGATGCCCGGGATGTAGCTGTTCACCTCATAGCCGTTGGTGAGCCGCACGCGGGCTACCTTCCGCAGCGCCGAGTTGGGCTTCTTGGGCGTCGTCGTGTACACGCGGACGCACACACCCCGCCGTTGCGGGCAGGACTGCAGCGCCGGCGTTTTGGCCTTGGTGATCTTGGCCTTGCGCCCCTTGCGCACCAACTGGTTCAGCGTCGGCATCTCGTTTCCGTCTCGCCTGATGTGTCCTTGGAGCCGTTTCGTCGTCTGATCCTATCCGCCTACCGGCCTTGCTCATTCAGCCCCGGCGGCCCTGCCTCGGGGATCCGCCCACCCCATGCGCGGAGGTGCTGCCGCGCGGGGATTCCCGGTGCGGCGCTCCCGCCGTATCGTGGAACAACGCGGGGTGCGGATGGAACCGGTCGGTGCGTCCTGCCCGCTCCGCTTCGAGCGCCGCGGTCAACACCGCTTGGAATCGCCAGCGCGCCCTGCTAATACACGGAACGGAACGCGCCGATCAAGAAACCGTAAACCTAGCAGCAACCCAACCGGCCTGCAACTGTTTTTTCTAACGCGAATCCCCCTCCGATGGCAAGTCACAGCGTTTCCCGGCATTCCGCACACCTTACGATGATCCTGGAGGGCTCGCCGCTGTATTGGCTGGGCGTTTTCAGCCTCGCCGCACCCTGGGTGCGCTTCCCGCTGGGGGACTGGGTGCTGTACCCAGGCCAGTGGGCGCTGGGGTTGCTGCTGGCAGCGGTGCTGCTGGACGAGGGCGGCTGGGTGGTCGCCGTGCGCCCCCTGGCGCCGCTGCTGGCGCTGGGCGCGTATGTCTCGGCGGTGGCTGCACTGCGGGGCGAGTGGACGGCCTCGGCCATCATGGCGGCCGTGACGGTGGCCCACTTCTGGTGGGGCGCCGCCGCCATGCGGCTGGGCATGGAAGGGCGGAGCAGCGCGCCGCGTGTCGCACTCCTTCTGGGGCTGACGCTGACGGTAGGCGTGGGCGTTGTGATGTGGGTGCTTCAGGCCTTCTGGCCGGAGGCTTGCCGTGCGCTGAATTGCCACGAGCACGCGCCCTGGCCATTCACCTTTACGGGCGGCTGGGGCTCGGCAGCCCAGTATGCCCTGCTGCTGCTACTGCTGTTGGCACCAGTGGGTGGGGCGCTGATGTCTTCATTGTGGCGATCGGGCGGCAGCCGGCGGCGCTGGGCGCTGCCGGTGCTGGGCGCGGCGGCGGGACTGGGACTGGTGGCGGGCAGCCCGCTGTGGGGACTGCTGCTGGCCGCGCTGGGCTGGGTGCTGCTCTATCGCCGCATGGGCCCCGCCCGACAGGATCCACAACGGCTGTTGCTGCGGGGGCTGGCCGCGGGTGGTGTGTTCGCGGTGATCCTCGTCTATGGTCTGGTCCCGGGCTATCTGCACCGGCTGTGGGGCAGCGAATCCGCGCTACCGCCCGTGCGGGTGACGCTGCCCGGATCGCCGCCCAATGCACTCAGTTCCGATGCACCCACCCTGCTGGCGGTAGAGCTGCGCAACGTGGGCTGGAGCCCCCTGGGCGGGAGCGCGGCGGGACCGCTGGTGCTGGGCGTGCGCTACCTGGTGACGCCCGAACGCGGCCCCACGCGTGTGCTGGACGGCGAACACGTCGCCATACCGGGCACGTTGCGACCGGGCGAGTCCCGAGACGTCATGCTATCTGTTCGCCTGCCGCCCTGGATGAAGGACGGCTACCTCACTTGGCGATTGGAGTTGCAGGACGGAAGCGAGGTGCCGCTGGCGCGACGTTCCCTGCCCGGCTTCCGGTTCCACAACCCCGGCTTTCGCCGGCTGGCGCTGGATCCGGAGAACCTGCTCACGGCCATGGCGGACCGTGCACGGTCGTTCCGCAGCGACACCGAGCCGCCACCCATGGTCACGCCAGATATGGACTCGGCCGGCAACGTCGTAGGCGATGCGTTGGACACGCTGTTCTTCTCCCCGCTGTGGGGCGAGCGGGAGCCTTCGGCTGCGCACCACCCCTTCACGGTACGGCGACCGTTCCTGCTCTCCCTGCTGCACCGATACGGACTGATTGGTCTGGGCTTGGTGCTCTGGTTCGCCTGGCGGCTGCTGCACCGCTCAATGGCCTGCGCCGAGCGAGGTGACCCTGCCTGGATGCTCCTGCCGCTGAGCCTGCTGCTGCTCTTCCTGGCCGGGCTGTTCACGCCGGCGCTGGGGAGCTACTACAGCCATTGGGCCTTCTTCTTGCTTGCAGGATTTCTGGAGGGCCGTTACGCGCGGAAGTTCCCATGGCCGGCTCTCCGGCTGCCGCCACGCCGTGCGTGGCGAGTGCGTCTTCCGCTGCCCAGGCGCATGGGAGCGCCCCGCAGAAGCCACGCTGGACGCGTGCACCGATGATGAAGCTGCTGGCACTGCTGACAGGACGAATCGAACGGCTGGGCGCGACGTCGCTGGAGTCGCTGACCGGTGTCGGTGCGTGCGGAGTGCTGTTTGGACAGTCCATGGCACTGGCCATCCGGCGCCCCTTCCGCATCGGCCTGTTCTTCAAGCAGATGGAATTCATCGGCAACAAGTCCCTGGGCGTGGTGATCCTGACCGGCCTGTTCACGGGCATGGTGCTCACCTTCCAGACCTACCGCTCCCTGCGCTCCTTTAGTTCGGAAAGCATCGTGGGCGGGCTGGTGGCCGTCTCGATGGCTCGCGAACTGGGCCCGGTGCTCTCATCACTGATGGTCAACGCACGCGCCGGCTCGGCCATCGCGGCGGAGATCGGCACCATGCGGGTGACTGAACAGATCGACGCTCTGTTCGCATTGGCCGTGAACCCGGTGCAATACTTGGTGACCCCACGGGTGCTGGCAGGGCTGATCATGGTGCCCATGCTCACGGCCGTGGCGGATCTCACGGGCATCGCGGGAGGCTATCTGGTAGGCGTAATGCTGCTCGGCATCGATCCTGGCATCTTCATGGCCAAGGTGTACGACTTTGCCACCTTCGGCGACATCATGCAGGGCACGGTGAAGGCGGCCGTGTTCGGCGTGCTGCTCACGCTGGTGGCCGCCTACAAGGGCTACACCACTTCCGGCGGAGCCGAGGGCGTGGGCCGCGCCACCACGGAAGCCGTGGTGGCCTCATCGGTGCTGATCCTCTTCGCCGATTACCTGATCACGGTGTTCTGGCAGTCCTGACCGGACTGCCACCCGGCGCCCATGCGAAACCTGAGCACCGAACTCAAAGTGGGGCTGCTGATCCTGACGGGCATGGGGATCATCGTGTACAGCTCCGTGGTGGTGACAGGCTGGAGACCTGGGGCGTCAAACACCTACTCGCTGTCCATGTACTTCAACAATGCCTCAGGGCTCCTGGTCGGCTCGCCTGTGATGGTGGCCGGGGTCAAGATTGGCCAAGTGAAGGACATCTCGCTGGCCGAAGGCCAGGCCAAGGTCGTGGCCTCGATCTTCAATCGTTACAAGCTGTACGCGGACGCCACCGCCACCATCAAGTCGCTGGGCATCCTGGGAGACAAATACATCGAGGTGCGGCCGGGCACCCCATCGCAGGCCCCCCTGCACGATGGGGACACCATCGTGCTGGTGCTTCCGGGCAGCGATCTGGACAGCCTGGTGGAGAACCTGTCCGACATCCTGAAGGACGTGAAGTCCGTGACGGGCGCGCTGCGCGAGACGTTGGGCGGCGAGGAAGGGCGCCAGCGCCTGGACACGATCCTCACCCAGATCGAAAAAGCGACCTCCGACATCAGCCGTATCACAGACGCCACCAATCGACAGATCGACACGATCCTCAGCAACCTCAATCACTTCACGGCCAGCCTGGACCAGATCACGTCGGAGAACCGCAAGGATCTCAAGCAAACGATCGCCAACTTCGCCTCGTTCTCCGAAGACTTGAAGCAGCTCACCTCGCATAACCGCGAGTCCCTGCAGCGCATCATCACCAGCCTGGATACGTTCACCAGCGCGCTGGCCAAGGACGGCCCCCCGATCACCGGCGACCTGAAGCAGATTCTCGCCGAGAACAAGCAGAGCTTGAACCACGCCGTCACGAACCTCGACCGCTCCTTCGACAAACTCGACCAGACCATGACCCACATCCAGTCCATCTCCGACAAGATGGACAAGGGCCAGGGCACGATCGGCAAGCTGCTCAACGACGATACGACGGTGGACCAGCTCAACGGTGCGCTGGCGGGCCTGAACAAGTTTCTCACCGATGCGGACCGCATTCAGCTGGACGTGGGCGGCCACGTGGAATACCTGGTGCGCGAAGGCGCCTACAAGTCCTACGTGGATATCCGCCTGCGGCCGCTCAAGGATCGCTACTACCTGCTGCAACTGGTGGACAACCCGCGCGGCAAGGTCACCACGCGTACCATCACGGACACGACCGGTGCCACGACGCTGACGACCGACGAGACGGTCATCGAGAACAAGCTGCAGCTCTCGCTGCTCATCGGCCAGCGCTACTACGACACCGTGATCAAGGGCGGGCTGATGGAGGACACGTTCGGCCTGGGCATCGAGCAATACTTCGGCGCCACGGACGACTACCGCATCGGCCTGGACGTGTGGGACTTCAGCAACAAGCAGGGGCCGCACGTCAAGCTCACCGCTTACTGGCGCTTCTTCTCCAATGCCTTCATGGTGGTCGGCGGAGACGATTTGGCAAGCAAGAACACAAACCTGCGCGATGCCTTCTTCGGTATCGGCCTGCACTTCAACGAGGACAGCCTCAAACCGCTGTTCTCTTCCCTGCCCGTGGGCTCGCTCACCAAGTAGCGCCCTGCCGCCACGCCAGCGGCTCCCGCACGATCCGTTCCCATTTCGCCCCGGATTTGCCACCATTGGGGGGATGTGGCACCCGGCGCTGCCGCGGCACAATGGCGGCCGGTGCGCGGCATCAGCTCACGCCTCAGGGAGGGGCAGCCTCATGGCCGGCGGACGCGGGGAGATGCGCCAGTTGATGCGCGGGGTATTCCGGGAGCAGGCCAAGGAGCCCGTTCTCCTGCTGAACCTGCTGCGCCAACACTGGAGCGGCGTGGTCGGCCCCGAGCTGGGTGCCAAGACCCATCCGCAGCGATTGGACGGTGGCACGCTCTGGGTCGCGGCCACAGACGCCTGCTGGGCCTACGAGCTGCAGTTCTTCAAGCCGGAGCTGCTCGCCTCCGTGCAGGCCTTCCTGGAATCCCGCGCCGTGAGCGACTTGCGCTTCCAGGCAGGGGTCGTTCCGTCGCCTGCCGTCTCCGCGCCTGCAAGCCCGGCTGCCGGCAATGCACCCATCCACGATCCGCCCGCGGCGGAGCCGATGCGTGCCGAGTCCTCTCCGGTCCGGTCCCCCAGCCGCCCGCCCGCGTCATACCAACCTACCGCGCCTGCACCACGGGCACCGGCGCGCGTGACGACCGCCGAGGCGCCGGCCGAAGCACCGCCCGCGCTGGCCCGGGCCGCGGCGTCGATCGGTGATCCCGCGCTGCGCGCACTGTTCCAGCGCTCGCTGGCCAAGCAACGTCTCGGGCGCGAGCGACAGCCAGGCACCGTCCGGCCACCTCCAGACGCCGAAAAACCATGATCGTCGGCGTGCCCAAGGAGATCAAACCGGACGAGCATCGCGTGGCCCTGGTGCCGGGCGGCGCGCAGACGCTCGTGCAGCGTGGCCACGAGGTGCTGGTGCAAGCCGGTGCGGGGCGGGACAGCGGCTTCCCGGACGATGCCTACGCCGCGGCGGGCGCGCAAATCGTGCCGGAAGCAGCAGCCGTGTACGAGCGCGCCGGGCTGATCCTCAAGGTCAAGGAGCCGCTGGAGGGCGAATACGGCCTGCTGCACGAACGGCACCTGCTGTTCACGTACCTGCACCTGGCCCCCAATCCCCCGCTCACCCAGGCGCTGATGCGCTGCGGGTGCACCGCAATCGCCTACGAGACGGTGGCACTACGCGACGGCACGCTGCCTCTGCTCGTGCCCATGAGCGAGGTGGCGGGTCGAATGTCCGTGCAGGTGGGCGCGCACGCGCTGGAGATCCAGAAGGGCGGACGCGGCGTGCTGCTGGCCGGCATTCCGGGCGTGCGGCCGGGCCGCGTGCTGATCCTGGGCGGGGGCGTGGTGGGCAGCCATGCGGCGCAGATGGCCGTGGGCCTGGGCGCGGACGTGGTGCTGATGGATATCCGGGCGGATGTGATGGGCCGCCTGGACCAGCACTACCGGGGGCGGCTCAAGACCGTGTTTTCCGCCGCGCACGCGATCGAGGAGGAGATCGCCCAGGCCGACATGGTGATCGGAGCCGTGCTGGTGGCGGGCGCCCGTGCCCCACGCCTGGTCACCCGCGAGCATCTGCGCATCATGCAGCGGGGCTCGGTGATCGTGGACGTGGCGATCGACCAGGGCGGCTGTTGCGAGACCTCCCGGCCCACGACCCACCACGACCCAACGTACGTGGAGGACGGCGTCGTACACTACTGCGTGGCCAACATCCCCGGCGCCGTGGCCCGCACCTCCACGCTGGGGCTGACCAACGCCACGCTGCCCTACACCCTCAAGCTGGCCGACCACGGCCTGGAAGCTCTGCGCGATGACCCGGCGCTCGCAGCCGGACTCAATGTGTTGGGCGGCAAGATCCGCCACCCCTCCGTGGCGGAGGCGCTGGGACTGCCCCTCGCCCCCTTCCCGGACTGACAAGCAGGCCGATCACGATCAAGGGCCGGCCGCAACACTCCACAGATCGGCACCGGTGACGGCGGACAGGGCGGCCCAATTCGCGCCGTTGTCCACCGAGTGGAGGACCGTGCCGGCCTGCCCGACGGCATACCACGCGGTACCCCCCACATTGATCTGGTCGTAGAGGGTGGAAGCCGTTCCAGTCACGCCGCTGTTCCAGTTCGCACCCCCGTCCGGGGAGAAGATCGCCGTCCCTCCCGTGCCAACGGCCAGCGTGAAACCGGTCCCATCAGCCTGCACGTCGTTCAGACTGGCGGCGGTGCCGGTCGTTCCAAGGGTCCACGTATTGCCGCCATCGATAGACCAGATGGCCGTGCCACTCTGGCCCACGGCGATGAAGCGCCCGGAGCCGTCATAGGTGACCCCGGACAGCGTGGAGGCCGTGCCGGCAAAGCCTGCCGTCCAGTTGGCGCCGCCATCGATGGACCAGATCACCGTGCCCACGTTGCCCACGGCCACCCAGTTCCCGGCGTTGTCCGTGGCCACCCCGTTGATCGCGCTCCCCGTGCCCGAGGCACCGATGGTCCAAGTGACGCCACCATCGGTGGAGTACGCCACCATGCCTCCTGCTCCAACGGCTACCCAGCGATTGGTGTTGTCCCGCGCCAGAGCGAAGACGCTGGCGGGTGTGCCCGCGCAACTGCCCCAGGACAGCGCGTCATCGTTGGAGATCGTGCAGATGCCTCCGATGCCCATGCTCAACCAGTGACCGGAGCCGTCCTGGCCCACATCATCCAGAGTGCCGGCCACCGCCGACGTCACCGGGGCCCAGGATTGCCCACCGTCGCCGGAGCGCACCAGCACGCCAGTGGTCCCCGAAGCAACCAGGGTGCGTCCGGCACCGGCCGAAAGGCCCGGCACGCGGATGGTGGCGTCGGTTCCGCACCCCCCGGCCACCAACGCAACCAGCGGTGCCAGAGTCATGACCAACAGCAATCGAAGTGGCATGTGAATGGCCTTCGGCAATTTTTCCCCCCGGCGCCCCCACTGTCGTGAAACGTTAGCTGCCTGGAGCGGGTCCGTCCAGTCCGAGCGCTTCATTCCAGGCCGATATGAGGCTTGTCACGGACTGACGCCAGAGCCCAACCTTGCAGCAACGCTCATGCCGCGCCGAACACGAGGCCGACTCAGATGCGCGGAGGGTGGCGTATGATAGACCGACCGTTGGCACCGCACTGACAACCGCACCGCGGATTCCCGAAGCCGCATTGGGGCAGAAGCCCGAGCCGCCGGGCCCATCCCTTGCATCGCCGTGAGGCAACACGGAAGTGTGTACCCCCTCAAGGATGGGTGGCTTGTCACGTCTGGAAGGAAGGTGCCCGATGTCTCTGCTGGAAGCCTACATGCTGCAGCGCCGGCGCGAACAGTTGCGCCTGTGGCTGGGCTACAGTGCCATCAGCCTGACCTGCATCGGCATGGTCGTGCTGATGCTCTACATCTAGCCCGCGCTCGCGGATTCACGCCCTGCACAGTCTGCGCGGGGGAATCACGGTTCCCCCGCACCCATTGCCTGCGCGCCGAAGGCTGGTTTCAGCCTCCGGTGCGTGGTCCGCGGAACTGCGCGCAGTCTCAGCCTCCCAGATCCTTCAGCACCTGCTCGGGATGCTCGGCGGCCTTCACGTTGCCGTAGACCTTCTGAATCTTACCGCTCGCATCGATGATGTAGCTGATGCGCTTGTGGCTCTTGGCGCCGGCATCCTCCGCGGCACCATAGGCCACGGCCGTGGCGTTGGTCTCATCGCTGAGCAGATCGAACGGGAAGTCGAACTTCTGCTGGAACGCCTTGTTCTTCTTCGGCGGATCGTTGCTGATCCCGAGAATCACGACGTTCCTGGCGTTGAATTGTTGGATCCGGTCCCCGAATCCGATGCCTTCCTTCGTTCACCCAGGCGTGTCGGCACGGGGGTAGAACCAGAACACGACCGTCTTGCCGGCGTAGTCGGACAGCGAGACGGTTTTGCCGTCCTGGTTGTGCAGGGTGAAGGCGGGCGCGGGATCACCCACGTTCAGCAGTGGCATGGCGTGTACCTCCTGTGCGTGGCGGTGGTGGTGGCTTGCTTGGATGCGTCAAGACGACCATCGCAGGATTGCGATTTCAACGCCCATGCGCCGGGGAGCCGGCCGGCGGTGCCGGACTCTCAGTCGCGCAGGGCGCCCATGATGCGCTCGATGAGCGGATTCCAGTGGGGGCTGTCCACCCAGCGTGAGACCAGCACCAGGTCCTGCTCCGCATCGAGCCAGATCAGGTGCGTGCCCGCGCCGCGGCAGAACAGCCCGCCTTCCGGCGCGGCGGGCAGCGCGGTGCGACCCGTGTTGAGCCACCACAGGTAGCCATAGTTTGGGTTGCCCGGTGCCTGGGTACTCAGCCTCGCCACCAGGTCCGGCCGCAGCACCTCTCGCCCCGCCCAATTGCCACCGTTGAGGACGAGCCACGCCATGCGTGCGTGGTCCAGCGAGTTGATCCACAGGCCCCCGCCCCAGTGCGCGCCACCGGGAATGGACGGCATGTCCATGCCGGTGACGTCCACCACGGCATTGCGGTAGTGCGGCCACTCCCAGGTGTCCGAGGCCCCGATGGGCTCCATGATGGCTTCGCGCAACACCTCCGTGAGCGGGCGCTTGAACAGCCGCAGCAGGGACAGGCTGAGCCGGTTCACGCGCACGTCGTTGTATTCCCAGTGCGTGCCCGGGGTCTGCAACTCTCGGAACGTGCCCTTGTTGCGGTCGTCTCCGCCGATCTCGCGGTTGCGATCCGCCAGGTCCGGCTTGTCGAACAGCGTGCCCTCCCATTCGCTGGTCTGCAGCAGCAGCTGCTCCCAGGTGATGTCGCGGTTCTGGGCTGCCTCGAAGCCATCGTCCAGGTCGTAGTCGCGCACGCGGTCGCTCAAATCGTGGATCAGCCCGCGCTGGAGGGCCAGCAGCGCCAGCAGGGCCAGATAGCTCTTGGAAATGCTGAAGGTCATGTCCACCCGCTCCACCGGGCCCCACTGAGCCACCAGCGCGCCGTGCCGCACGATCACGCCATGCGGCGCTTCGTGCGGTCGCACCGGCCCCAATAGTTCAGCCCATTCGGGCTTATCCGCCATGCCGTCGGCCGGGTAGCGCCCGTGCTCGTCCACCATGCGGCGCGGCCAGCGTGTGGATTCATGGGCCTGCGCATAGGCCACCGCATCCGCGATGCCGGCGGGGTCCAGTCCCACGGCCTCCGGCGTGGCGGTGGGCCAGTGGCCGGGCGGCGGAAACCTGCGGGCCGCCGGGGTGGCAGCCGGACCGTGAAGGGTGCGTTCCATGGAGCTTCCTCCGGTGTGCGGCGAACGAAACCTGCCGTGCGGCCCGCGCCTAGTGGCGGGGCGGATGCTGGCGGTAATCCGGGTTTACGATGTGTTCGGGCGTACCCCCGGCGAGCAGGGTCTTCACCTGCGTGGCGGCCATCTGCTGCAGGTTGGCCACGGACTCCTCCGAGTAGAACGCGGCATGGGGCGTGGCGATGAAGCGCTCGTGCTGGAACAGTGGGTGCGACAGGTCGGGCGGCTCGTCGGGATAAACATCCAGCGCGGCGCCCTCCAGCGGCCCCTGCTCCAGGCCGGCCAGCAGCGCATCCGGCACCACCAGCCCGCCCCGGGCCGTGTTGATGAGGAACGCCCCGGGCTTCATGCGCGCGATGGCCGCCGCGTCCATCAGCCCGTGCGTCTGCGGGTTGAGCGGCACGTGCAACGAGACGTAGTCCGCCTCGGCCAGCAATTGCTCGAAGCTCACCGAGCGGCCCTGCTCCGGGTCCATGCCGGACACCGCGGGATCGTGCACCAGCACCTGCATGCCCAGGCCCCGCGCCCGCCTGGCCACCGCGCGGGCGATGTTGCCGTAGCCCAGCAGGCCCAAGGCACGCCCGGCG
>Ga0209919_1000135_pt1 | contig 37772 bp, 31 predicted proteins | sample SalPon2A_C_D2_MG_FD_185721 | JGI IMG/M metagenome (GOLD analysis project Ga0209919, IMG submission 185721) | Soil microbial communities from South San Francisco under conditions of wetland restoration - Salt Pond MetaG R2A_C_D2_MG (SPAdes)... | ecosystem: Environmental > Terrestrial > Soil >... | reverse complement strand
GCGCTGGCGCCGGAACTGCCTGGCCGGGAGCGGCTGGCGGCGGCGCTGCTGCTGGGCATCTGCGCCTCGGGCACGGCCCCGGCGGGGATATTTCAGCTCGGCGGGCGCTCGCGTCTGAGCGCGGACGACCTGAGCGCGCTGCGCTTCCTCTCCACCGTGGATGACATTCCGGCGATGCTGCTGCTGGGGCTGATGGGGGCCTTGCTGCACCCCACCGTGCCCGGCGCGCTCTCCGTGCAGCCCGCCTTGTGGCTGTTGTTTTCCGTTGGTATCGGCGTGGGGCTGGGCCTCATCACGCACTGGCTGTTTCCACGAGTGGATGATGTGCGGCACAACTCGCTGGTGCTGCTGGGGGTGGTTTCCCTGGGTGCCGGGGCGGCGGTGATGCTGCGGCTCTCGCCCTTGTTCGTTACGGCGCTGGCGGGCCTGACCTTCGCCAACCTTTCGCCCCGCAAAGAGCGCGCCTATGGGCTGCTGGCGGAAAGCGAGCACACGCTCTACACGGTGTTCCTGCTGGTGGCGGGGCTGCTGTTGCGCTTCGATTGGAAGCCGCTGTGGATACTCGTGCCGGCCTATCTGCTGCTGCGGGCCGGGGGCAAGCTGGGCGGGGGCTATGCGGCGCGGCGGCTGCTCATGCGCGGCTCGGGGGTGAGCCCGCTGATCGGCGCGGGGATGCTGTTCCAGGGCGGCATGGCGCTGGCGATGGCCATCAGCTTCCAGCGCACGCACCTGGCGGAGTTGGACGCGCAGGTCACGGCCACGATCGTGCTGGGCGTGGTGGTGTTTGAGCTGCTCGGCCCGAGCGTGGCCGATGCGGTGCTGGGCGGGAGGCGGCGCCGATGAGACGCGTGTTGGGACTGCTCGCGGTGTGCGCGCTCATCGTGGCCGTGCGGCTGGCCATGCCCGCCGAGGCCAGCGCGGCGGCCGCGGCCATGGCCCTGGGGTTCGTGCTGCTGGTGTCCTTTGTGCTGGGGCGCGTCGCAACGCGGCTGGGGTTGCCCACCATCACCGGCTACATCCTGGTGGGCATGGTCACCGGGCCCTTCCTGCTGGGCTGGCTGCACCCCGCGCTGGCCGTGCTGGGTCACTCGGCCGTCTCCAGTCTGCGCCTGCTGGATGGCGTGGCGCTGGGCTTGATCGCCCTCAGTGCGGGCGGTGAACTGCGTCTGGCCGCCGTGCGTCGCCACGCGCGGACCATCGCGGCCGTCATCGCCGGGCAGGTGTTGCTGGTGTTCGCGGGCGTGACCATGCTGGTGCTGGCCGGCGCCACGCTGTTCCCCTCGCTCCAGGGCGTAGCGGGAGGGAGCCTAGTGGCCATGGCCCTGCTCTTCGCCGTGATCGCCACGGCAAACTCCCCCGCCACGGCGCTGGCCATCATCCAGGAGTACCGCAGCGAGGGGCCGGTGACGGACGTGGTGCTGGCCGTCACCGTGGTCAAGGACGTGGTGGTGATCTCCCTGTTCACCATCGTGCTGGCCTTCGCCGTGCTGCTGGCCCGGCCGGGTGCTGCCTTCGATGCGGCCTTTCTGCTGGAACTGGGATGGGAGGTGGCGGGCTCAGTGGCCCTGGGCGTGGGTCTGGCTTGGCTGGTGGCGCTCTACGTGCGGCGCGTGGGCCACGAGTTGCCGCTGCTGATCCTGGGCGTGGCGTTCGTGGCCGTGGCGGTGCTGCCGGCGCTGCACCTCTCCGGGCTGCTGGCGCTGATGGTGGCCGGGTTCGTCATCGAGAACTTCACCGCTCACGGCGACGACCTGATCCAGGCCATCGAGCGGCACTCCCTGCCTGTCTACGTCGTCTTCTTCACCATCGCCGGGGCCAGCCTGGACCTGGGGGCGCTCGGTGCCACGCTACCCCTCGCGCTGGCGCTGGCCCTGGTGCGCGGCCTGTTGACGGCCGGTGGCACGGCGCTGGGGGCACGGCTGGCCCACGCTCCGGCCGCCGTGCAGCGCCACGGCTGGAGCGGATTCGTGGCCCAGGCGGGCGTGACGCTGGGCTTCGCGATTCTCGTGGAGCAGCGCTTCCCGGAGATCGGCTTCACGGTGAAGACGGTGGTGCTGGCGGTGATCGCCCTCAATCAGCTCGCCGGGCCCGTGCTGTTCCGCCTGGGCCTGTTCTGGGCCGGCGAGGCCCGCCCGGAGCCGGAGCGCGCGGTCAACGTCGCCACGCGCTGAACGGAGCGCACCCCATCGGCGATCTCAATGCGGACGGCTTGGTCCGTCCGTCGGCCGCGGACCGCATCTATGAAGACCTGACAGCGGGGAATCGAACATGAAGTGGCTGTTGATCCTCATCGTTATCTGGCCGGGGGCATCCCCGGCCATCACGCAGATCGACTTCAGCTCCGAGGCCGCCTGCCACGCCGCGCAGTCGATCATCACGCAGGGCTTTGAGCGCGTGCAGCAGGCCGCCGAGGGCCGAGCCAGCCTCAAGAGGCAGCGGCCGGACATGGTGCCGCTCTCGGCCAAGGTAGAGCGCGCCCACGTCTACTGCGTGCGTCGCTAGGCGTTCGGCCGGTAGGCAGAGGCGGAAGCTAGACCCGCGGCCCCTCGTCCGGCTCCATGTGCACAACGGTATCGGTCGCCTCGAACGCTCGCAGGCAGGCCTCGCGTACTTCGTGGGCGATGCGGTGAGCCTCGCGCAGCGGGGTCTCGGGATCGAGCTGGATTTCCAGGTCGATGAACAGGTTGGGCGGCTCGCCACGGCTGCGGATGTGGGAACTGGAGCGCACCCCGGGCACAGCATCCACCACGGCGGCGATCTCCTCCGGCTTGAGCATCGTGGTGTCCATCAGCGTGCTGGTGCCCCGCACCAGGATCTGCCACGCGATGCGCACGATCAGCACGGCGATGGCGAAGGCCACCAGGGCATCCAGCCAGTAGACCTGCATCCACGCGGCACCCAGTCCCACCAGCACGGAAAGCGAGACAAAGATGTCCGAGCGGGTATGGCCGGCATCCGCCACCAGCACCTCGCTCTTGTGGAAGCGCCCCTGTCGCGACTCGTAGTGTGTCACCACGGCATTGACGACCATCGTCGCGACCATTACGGCGAAGGCGAGGGCCGTGGGCTTGGCGTGCTCGGCGCTGCCCAGCCGCGTGATGCCCGCCCGTACCACCTCCAGCGCCGTCAGGCCCAGCAGCAGGGCAATGGCCAGGGCGGAAAAGGACTCGTACTTGTGATGGCCGTAGGGATGGTCCAGATCGGGCGGGCGGCTGGCCAGGTACATGCCCACCAGCCCAATCACGTTCGACGAGCCGTCCATCACCGAGTGGAAGCCGTCGGCCACCATCCCCAGCGAATCCACCGAGTAGCCGATGGCCAGCTTGGCGACCGCTACCGCCAGGTTCAACGCCAGCACCACCCACAGCACACGGCGGATGGCCGCCGTGCGGTGCGAGAGCGGGTGGGCGGCCTGGGATGCGGTCATGCCGGCAGGGTAGGGGTCAAGGCCATTGTGCCCCGGGGGGCGTTCAGAGCATGAGGCCGATGAGGATCAGCAGCAGGCTGAAGATGAGGCCCCCGTCCAGTATACCCCAGGCGACGTTGTCCGCGATCACCAGCTCGTAGCGCAGATTGATCCCCGTGAGTGCGTACATCACGATCTGCAGCACGGCCCGGGCCAGCAGCACGAAGGCCAGGATGATCGCCAGGAAGATCCACAGCTCCGGCGTGTTGAACATGTGCTGGCCGGGACCGAAGGTGATCAGCAGGTAGTGGTTAAGCGGCAGCACGCCGGCCACCAAGCCCAGCAGGGAGAACGGCGCGGCCGGGTTGTTGTCGTGAAAGCACTCGTGCAGGATGTGATTGCGGGTGCCGTACTCCAGGTAGAAGAACGAGTGGATCAGCACCAGCAGGCAGCCCAGCAGCCAGATCCCCAGCATGTTCCAGATTTGGCTCAGGCCCTGGTTAGCGTGGTCGAACACGTCCAGTTCCACGAGGCCTGCCACCAGGATCACGTACAGCACGGTCGAGAACAGGCTGGTGGCCACGTTGCGCTGCTTGAACAGCTCGTTGTTCATGGTAACGATATCGCCCTGCGCGTCGCGGTGGTCGCGGAACCATAGCCGCAGCAGGCCGCCGATCAGCAGGCGCAGCACCGCGAGCAGGATCAGCACCGCTACGATGCTGATGGCCACGGCGGGCACGTTGAGTCGGAACGACGTGCGCGGCGCAAGGCTGACGATGGAATAGAGCAGAATGCCCGTGGCCAGGAAGCCGCCCAGCAGGTCCAGCGCCACGGCGGGGTTGGGCCGCTTGCCGAACACGGCCTCGCGCACGTCGTAGCCCCGCGCCAGGATAGCCTCATAGATGATCCACCACATGATCAACGTGAGGATGCCAATCGCGGAATAGATGGCAAACAGGCCGATTATGGACCAATTCATGTGGGCTCCCCCATCGTGTTCCCGATCGCACGACGTGTGCTGGCCGTCGGTGCGCGGGCTGCGCGCCTCGCGGGTTTGCCCGCCCGCGAGTTTCGGCCATACCTACCAGGAAATGCGCGGGGACGGTAGCCGGTGCCGGGCACATGACGCGGCCCTGCCGGGAGATGTCGTCCGGCCGCGGGCCTGATGCCCACCGCAGCCCCGACGAGGACCCCAGCCATGGACGCCCGCATCCTGCTCATCGAGGACGACCCGGAGATCGCCGGGCTGGTGACCCTGCACCTGCGGGACGAGGGCCATCCCGTGGAGCACGCGGCCTCGGGCGATGCGGGGCTGCGGCTCGCTCTGCAGGGCGGTTGGGCGCTGATCATCCTCGACCTGATGCTGCCCGGCGTGGGCGGGCTGGACATCTGCAGGCAGCTCCGCGAGCACGAGCACCGCGTGCCGATCCTGATGCTCACCGCCAAGTCTGAAGAGATCGACAAGGTGCTCGGCCTGGAACTGGGGGCGGACGATTACCTCACCAAGCCGTTCTCCATCCGCGAGTTGCTGGCGCGCGTGAAGGCCATCCTGCGACGGGCCCAGATGGTGGCCGAGGCCGCGGGCCCCGGCCCCTTGCCCCAGCTCGACTACGACGGGCTTACGATCAACCTCGGCAAGCGGCGCGTCACGCTTAGCGGCAAGCCGGTGGAGCTGACGGCCAAGGAGTTCGACCTGCTGGCGCTCTTCGCGAACAATCCCGGCAAGCCCTTCAACCGCGAGCAGTTGCTGAACCAGGTGTGGGGCTACTCGTACACCGGTTACGAGCACACGGTGAACTCGCACATCAACCGCCTGCGCGCCAAGATCGAGGCCGACCCGTCGCATCCCCGCTACATCATCACCGTGTGGGGCTTCGGATACCGGTTCGCGGAACCCGGGGAGTTGGGCGCGTGAAATCGGTCTTCGCCAGCCTCTACGGCCGCATCTCGGCCATCTTCCTGGTGCTGCTGCTGGTGCTGAGCCTGGCACAGCTTGTGGTGGGCGTGCGCTCGGCGCGCACCTTCTCGCACGAATCGGACCAGAGCCTGAACCGCAATCTGGCGGCGGACCTGGTGCCGCGCTTCCAGCCGGCCCTGGCCAACGGACTGGACCGTGACGCGATCGCGCACCACATCCACGACTTGATGGTGTTCAACCCGCGCGTTGAGATCTACGTGCTGGATGCCCAGGGGCGGGTGCTGGCGCCACGCCCCGCGCAGGCCGGGCTGCGGCGCGATCATGTGGACACGGAGCCGATCCGCCGCTTCATCGAGCCCAACGGCAAGCTGAAGCTGCCCATCTATGGGGACGACCCGCGCAGCAGCAGCGAGCGCAAGCCCTTTTCCGCCGCTCCGGTGCGCATCGGTGGGCAGCCCGGCTACCTGTATCTGATCCTGGGCGGGGAGCAATACGAGTCCATCGCCAACATGCTGGAGTCCAGCTACATCATTCGCAGTTCGATCGTGAGCCTCGTGCTGGCCTCGGTGCTGATCGGGATCGTGGGGCTGGCGATCTTCTTCCTGCTCACCAAGCGCCTGCGTACCATGCTGACAGCCGTGCGAGCCTTCGAACACGGGGACTATGGCATCCGTCTTGCCGATACGCCCGGTGATGAGATCGGCCAGCTCGCCCGCGCCTTCAATGACATGGCGGCGAAGGTGGAATCCACCGTGGACGAGATGCGCCGCTCCGACCAGTTGCGGCGCGAGTTGGTGGCCAATGTCTCCCACGATCTGCGCAGCCCCCTGGCCTCCGTGCAGGGCTACCTGGAGACGTTGTTGATCAAGGACGCGGCCCTGCCCGCCTCGGAGCGGCGGCGCTTCGTGGAAATCATCCACAACAACGTGCTGCGTCTGAGCACGTTGGTGAGGGAGCTTTTCGAGCTCTCGCGGCTGGAGGCACAGCAGATTCGCCCGGTGCTGGAGCCGTTCGCGCTCTCCGAGTTGGTGCAGGATGTGGTCGTGAAGCTGCAACCGCTGGCGCTGGAGCGGCATGTGGCCCTGACGTCAGCTCTGCCGCGCGATCTGCCGTTCGTGCGGGGCGATATCGGCATGATCGAGCGCGTGCTGACCAACCTCATCGACAATGCCTTGCGCTATACACCCCGCGAGGGCCGGGTTGAGGTCTCGCTCACCGGCGAGGACGGGCAGGTGCGCGTGCGCGTGAGCGACACGGGGCCCGGCATCCCGGCGGAGGACCTGCCGCACGTCTTCGACCGCTTCTACCGGGTAGACAAGAGCCGCTCGCGGGAATCGGGCGGGTCGGGCATCGGGCTCGCCATCGCCAAGCACATCCTGGACATGCACGGCAGCCAAGTGGGCGTGGAACGCAGCACCCCCGAGGGCACCGTCTTCACCTTCGCCCTGCCCACCCGCAGTTCCTAAGTGCCGTCGCGGGGGCGTCAGGGCAGCCTCGTCGCAGTTTAGAAAGATATGACTCGGGCGTGACCGTTTTGTGACGGCTGGGCCGGTAGGGTTGCGCCAGTAGGAGGCGATGCTCGGCACCGTCTCCGCCATGCAGGCCTTTCCAGGGAGCCCGTCGCACCCTGCCGGGTGGTGGGCATTCCAACTTCCACCGGAAAAGGATCGACCATGAAACCCATCAAATTTGCTATGCCCGTGCTGCTGCTCCTCGCGTTGGGCTTTGTGCTGGCCGGCTGCCCGAAAAGCGACAAGATGATGCAGAATGCGCCGGCGCAGCCGTCGGCCATGCAACAGACGCAGATCGGCTAGTTCTGCCCCCGTGCAAGGCGGGCGGGAGTGCCTCCCGCCCGCTGGGCTTGCCCCGCCGCTGGTACTCCTCCCTCGCTGCTCCCCCGCACCGCCTCCCGCATTTGCTCGCCCGCAGCTGCCTTGCCGCCTGCGAGGCAATTGCCGCACGGCTCCGTTCCGCCGCTGCTGAGCCATCGCTTGGAATGTGCGCCCACCGGGGAGTATAGAGAGAGGGTCGCGCACCGCCCCGGTTGCCGCCCGGTGCCGCTGCGCCCCCCTTGTTGCCCAACCCGGGGATGCCCATGTTGCCTTCGCATGACCGCTACGACTACTCCGCCATCGTGGACCGCCCGGACTATACCTGGCCCGGTGGCAAGCGCCTCGCGTTCTACCTGGCGCTGAATGTGGAGCACTTTGCCTTCGGCGAGCACCCCGGTGGCGACTTTACCTCGGTGGTGCTGCCGCCCTTCCACCGGGGCTACGCTTGGCGCGACTACGGCAACCGCGTGGGCGTGTGGCGCCTGCTGGAGCTGTTCGAGGCGCTGTCCCTGCCCGTGGCCGTGCTGGCCAACGCCGAGGTGTTCGCCTACTGTCCGCGCGTGATCGAGCCGTTCCGTGACCGGGGGGACGAATTCGTGGGCCATGGGGTCTCCAACTCCTATCGCCAGGGAGACCTGCCGGAACACCGTGAGAGGGCCCTGATCGCCGAAGCCACGGAAACCATCCGCCAGCACACCGGCAAGCCGCCGGAGGGCTGGTTGGGCCCGTGGATCTCCCAGAGCTGGGTCACACCGGACCTGCTGCGCGAGGCCGGCTATCGCTACATGCTGGACTGGCACTGCGACGACCAGCCGGTCTGGTGCCGCACGCGCGGGGGACCGCTGCTGGCCGTGCCGTATCCCACCATGGAGGTGAACGACTCCACGGCGTTCGTGTATCGCCGGGTTTCCGAGCCGGATTTCTCGCGCATGATCGTGGACAACTTCGACGAGATGCTGGAGCAGTCTCAGCACCAGCCCTTGGTGTGCATGGTGTCCCTGCACACCTTCATCGTGGGGCAGCCTCACCGGCTGCGCGAGTTGCGCCGGGCGTTGCAGCACATCGCTGCGCACAAGGACGACGTCTGGTTCACGCACCCGGGCGCCATCGCGCGTCACGTCGCCGGGTTGCCCAAGGGCACCGTGCCCGGTGCGCCAACGTAGGCCCCGCGATGGGCCGCTGCTGCTAGGGGGCATTAGCGACGACGATCGGCGGGAGGTCGAGCACAATGCGGTCCGGTACGGCGATCACCACCTCGCGCACGGCATTGGGGAATCCTACAATGAGCCGGTAGCTGCCGGGCGGCACGCCGCGGAACCCATAGTTGCCCGCGCTGTCCGTGAACGTGCGTGCGACCAGGGCCCCCGTATTCACGCTGACGAGCGCCACCACGTATCCCCGGCGCTTGCCCAACAACGGGGCATTTGGGGCCGGCCGCCCCAGGGTGCGTACCTGGATTGTGCCTCGCAGATCCGTGGCGCGCGCCACCGGCGCATGCGTCAATGTGACGGCAGCGGTCGCTGCCAGACAGACCAGCAGCAGGGACCCGCGACCAAAGAGCGTCATGGCGAAGCTCCGGCACCGGCGAAACGGCTTTGGTTTGTCGTCGCCATTGGTTTCCGGGAGCACCTGCCCGCGCGACGCAGCGCGAGCGGGTCTTGGGTGCCTTGTCTAAGGGGCGAACATCATCCCAATATATCATGCCCGTGTGAATTCGGAGGCGTCCCAGGTCTCGCATCAGGCTCATCAGCGCTGAGCGAAAGCGCCACTGGCTGGGCGTCGGGAGCCATGCAACCCGACGAGTTAGACAGCGTTTATACAAGGTGGATGCTGATCCGGCGTGGCATCCGTGGGTCGGGGCAACCTATACCAGGCCCATCACCATGGCGGCTGCTCCTGGAATACGGCACACGACACGATGAGCCTGGACTTCTCGATTACAACGGCGATGGTCGCGTCGGGGCTGGCCTCGGCCGTGCTGGCGCTGGCCCTGTGGTACCTTTCCACCGTGCCGGATGCCCCCGATGTGACCCGCTGGTGGGCGGCCGGCTTCCTGATCAACATGCTGCGGCACGTGGTGGGCCTGTGTGGCGCATGGCTCGATGCCGACCTGTGCGCCATGCTGGCGCACTCGGCGCAGGCGATCTGCGGGCTGCTGCTGTTGGCCGGCACGTTGCGCTATGCGGGCCGCGCCGGCCGACAGGGCTGGCTGCTGCTCGCCGTCCCGATGGTGGTGGTCTGGGCCGCGGCCTTCACGTTGGTGCGCCCCAACTTCCTGCTGCTGACGGTTCCCCTGTACGGCCTGACCGGGCTGGCCATGCTCTATTCCGGTTGGGTGTTCCTGCGCGATCGCCCCGCATACGCGCGCTCAGGCCATCTCGTGGTGGGATTGGCGCTGGTGCTGTGGGGCCTGCACAAGTTCGACTATCCGCTGCTGCGACCCGTGGCGTGGTTTGCGCCGCTGGGATTCATCCTGGCTGAGGTGCTGACCTTGGTAGTGGCCGTGAGCCTGATCATCATCGTGCAGCGCCGGCAGCAGCACGATGGGGAACAGGCCCGCAAGCGCGCCCAGGCCAGCGAGGCGCGCCTACAGGCCAGCGAAGCCCGTTACCGGGACCTGGTCGAAAACAACGTGCAGGGCGTGATGATCCACCGGGACGGCGCGCCCCTGTACGTCAACCCGGCCTTTCTGCACATGTTTGGGTTTGCCGGCTGGGACGAACTGCGCTCGGTGGACATGCTTGAGGCCATTGCCGACCCCAGCGAGGTGGAGCGGCTGCGGCGGTACACCGCGAGCCGCATGCGGGGCCAGGAAGCGCCCGGCCGTTACGAGTATCTGGGCCGCCGCCAGGACGGCACCACAATCTGGGTGGAGAACATGGTGCGCGTGATCGAATGGGAGGGGCAGCCCGCCATTCAGGCCACCGTATTCGATATTACCGAGCAGCGGCACTTCGAGGAGGTGCTGCGAACCAACCAGCGCCTGCTGCGCACCGTGATCGACTCCGTCCCGCATACCATCATCGTGCGTGACCGCGAAGGCCGCATGCTCATGGCCAACCGGGCCTGGGAAGAGGTCTTCGGCGAAGACCCGGGCGCGCACATCGGGGAACGATCGCAGGAGCAAGGCGTGTACGTGACCCAGGAGGCCGAGTCCATTCACCGCATCTCCCTGGCCGTGATCGCCAGTGAGCAGCCTACGTCCCACGAGCACGACCTGACCACCCAGCACGGCAAGCGGCGCTTCCACACTATCCGCACCCCTCTGCGCGGGGAGGAACACGACGTGGTGGGCGTGGTCTCGATCAGCCTGGATATTACCGAGCAGCGCACGATGGAGGAGCAACTCCGCCAGGCGCAGAAGATGGAGGCCGTGGGCCAGCTTACCGGAGGCGTTGCCCACGACTTCAACAACCTGCTCAGCGTGATCATGGGCAACCTGGAGCTGCTGGAGGCACGCGTGGGGGCCGATGTCCGCGCCGCCTCATATACCCAGCGCGCCATGAAGGCTTCCGAGCGCGGAGCCGCGCTGACGCAACGGCTATTGGCTTTCTCGCGCCGGCAGACCCTGCAGCCGCGCCCGGTGAATCTGCAGCGGCAGGTGCAGGACCTGTTGGACCTGCTGCGCAGCAGCGTGGGAGAAACGGTGCAGATCGAGACCCGCTGCGATCCGCGTGCGGGCGACGTGCAGGTGGACCCCAATCAGCTCGAGAATGCGCTGCTGAACTTGGCCATCAACGCACGCGATGCCATGCCCGGCGGTGGACGGCTCTCCATCGAGGTGGAGCCGGCGGATGCCGAGTCCGTGCCAGGGCTGTCTGTGGAGGCGGGGGACTGGGTAGTGCTGACCGTGCGCGACACCGGCACGGGCATGCCGCAGTCCGTGCTCGGCCGCGCTGTGGAGCCCTTTTTCACCACCAAGGATCCGGGCAGCGGCAGCGGCCTGGGGTTGAGCATGGTCTACGGCTTCATGGACCAGAGCGGCGGGCACATGACCATCGAGAGCCGCGAGAACGAGGGCACCACCGTGTACCTGTATTTCCGACGTACCGAGACCCCCGTAGAGGGGGTCGTGAGCAGCGCTCGCCCGGATGTGCTGCGCAGCGGTTTGGCGGAAACCGTGCTGGTGGTAGAAGACGATCCGGCGCTGGGGCACCTGGCCGTGGAGATGCTGGGAGAGCTGAACTACACGGCGATTCGGGCCATGGACGGCCAGGAGGCGCTACAGGCCCTGCGGGACAATCCTCAGGTGGGGCTGCTCTTCACCGACGTCGTTCTGCCCAACGGCATGGATGGCGTGATGTTGGCGGGGGAGGCGCGGCGGTTGCGGCCGGGTCTCAAGGTGCTGTTTACCTCCGGCTATGCGGAGACGGTGTTCGAGCGGCACCCGGTGGACCTGGAAGGCGCGGAGCTCGTGCAGAAGCCTTATCGCCTCGCTGACTTGGCCCACAAGCTGAGCAGGGTGCTGGGACCCCAGGCGCCCCTGCCAGCCTGAGGCACATCGAGCTCTTGCTGCTTGCGGAGGCTAGCCGCGCCATTCGCGCCAGAGACCCAGCTTTTCCTGCACAATGCGGTCCGAGAAGCTGAACAGCACGGCCTCGCTGCGGGCCCGGTGCACAACCGGCTGCCACGAGGGCGCCACGAACACGTCCCCGGGTTGCCAGACGAAGCTCTGCTCCCCGACCTGTGATTCCCCCTCGCCCTTGATGACCGAATAGACCGTACCGTCCGTGCTGCGGCAGGGCGCCGTGGCGAAGCTCTGGGGTAGCAACTGCACGAACGTGGAGATCGTAGGCAGGGGCGGGCCGCCGTCCGCGGGATTCACGAATGCCATCTTCAGCCCGTGGTGGGGGTCCAGCGGCCCCTGTCGCGCCAGCTTCTCGAGTGCTTCGCGGCTGCGCGCGTAGGGGTAGTGGAACAGCGGCGAATGCGGTGCTTCGCCACGGAAGCCCACAGGCACCAGTCCGGCGCCGAAGCGCGCCAGGGTATCTCCGGCTGGCCGGGACTCCGGGTAGGTCTCCGCCTCGTAGCGCTCCACGTAGCTCGCATCCAGCAGGCGCACGAGGGGGATGTCCAGACCATCCAGCCACACCACGGGTTCGCTGCCGGAATTGCCGTGGTCGTGCCAGCTTCCCGCGCCCGTGATGATGAAGTCGCCCCGCTCCATGTATGCGCGCTCGCCGTTGATGGCGGTGAAGGCGCCGCGGCCTTCTACGATCAGGCGCAGCGCGGACTGTGCATGTCGGTGGCAGGGCGCCGTCTCTCCCGGCAGCACGAGCTGCAGCCCGGCGAAGAGCGAGTGCGTCACCGATGCCTGCCCGGCCAGGGCCGGATTCTCCAGGATCAGCACGCGGCGCTCGGCCTCCTTCGCGCTGATGAGCTGCCCCGCGTCCAGCAGGTGCCCACGCACCGCCGCGTAAGACCAGTGGCAGGGCACGCAGGGCGAGCGCGGCTCGGGCGTGATCAGCTCGTGGTACACCTCCCACAGCGGTGCCAAGTGCAGTGGCGCGATGCGCTCGTAAAAGGCTTGGAGATTCGTGGATGCCTCGGCGACCGGCTGCATGGCGCCTCCTCGGTGTGCAAGGCTGGGACGGCAAAACGTGGGCGCGGTGCTTCCCTTGTACCGCTATGGCTTGTCCGCGCGCCATAGGCGCGGGCCTAGATCCCGAGATATGCCGATCGGATGCCGTCGTCGCTCAACAGCGTGTCGGCTGGCCCCTCGTGGGTCAGGTGTCCGTGCTCCAGCACGTAGCCGCGGTGCGACAGCTGCAGCGCCTGCACCGCGTTCTGCTCGATGAGCAGGATCGAGACGCCCGTCTCGTTGATGGTGCGGATCACCGAGAACATCTCCGCCACCAGGATCGGGGCGAGACCGATGGAGGGCTCGTCCAGGATCAGCAGCTTGGGCTCGGACATGAGGCCCCGCCCGATCGCCAGCATCTGCTGTTCGCCGCCGGACATGGTGCTCACGCGCTGCTGCCGGCGTTCCCTGAGCCGCGGAAACAGCTCCATCACGTAGTCCAGGTTGCGCCGCATGTTCCTGCGAACGTTGCTCGGATAGGCGCCCAGCTTCAAGTTCTCCTGCACCGTCAGTTGCGGGTAGAGCATGCGGCCCTCGGGCACCTGCACCAGCCCCCGCTCCGCCAGCCGATAGGGGGGCACGCGCAGCAGGGATTCGCCGAGATAACGGATGTCGCCCGAGCGTGGGCGCAAAATGCCGCTGACCGTGTTCACGGACGTCGTCTTGCCGGCGCCGTTGGAGCCGATCAGGGTGACGATCTCTCTGGCCCCGACGTGCAGGGACACGTCGAAGAGCACCTGGATGTCGCCATAGAACACGTCGATGCGCTCTACGTCCAGCACGGCTCACCCCGCTCCAGATACTGCCGAATCGGCAACGATGAACAAAGGTCGATCCCCCGTTCTGCCGGCGCGCCGCAGGTCAAAGCCGGGCACCCAGGTAGGCCTGGATGACGTCTGGATGCTGGGCCACGGCAGCGGGGTCGCCTTCGGCGATCTTCTCGCCGTGGTGCAGCACGACGACGTGGTGCGAGAGCCCCATCACCGCCTTCATGACGTGCTCGATAAGCAGCACGGTAATACCGCGCTCGTTGATGGCGCGGATCGTCTCCATCATCTCCAGGGTTTCCGTGGGCGTGAGGCCTGCAATCAGCTCGTCCAGCAGGATCAGCCGGGGGCCCGTGGCCAGGGCGCGTGCCAGTTCCAGGCGCTTGCGTTCCAGGGGGATCAGCCGTTCGGCCAACCGGTCTGCCAGGGGGCGCAGGTGCACGAAATCCAGCGTCTCCAGCACCTCGTGCTCGATTTCGGCATGGGAGAGCGCGCCGGCGCGGCGTCCATACAGCAGGGCCACGCGCACGTTGTCCAGCACGGAAAGGCCGGGGAATGGGCGCACCGTCTGGTAGGTGCGCGAGATGCCCATGCGGCAGATGGCGTTGGGCCGCAACCCGGCGATCTCGCAATCGGCAAACCGGATATGCCCGCGAGTGGGCCGGAAGCGCCCCGCAATGAGATTGAACAGGGTGGTCTTGCCGGCCCCGTTGGGCCCGATGATGCCGGTGATCCTGCCCTCGGCCACGTCGAAGTCGACGCTGCTCAGCGCGCGCAGCCCGGCGAAATCCATCGTCAGGTCGCGCACCTGCATCAGAGGGGCGCTCATGCCTCCTCCACGGTGAGACCCAGCCTGCGCAGCACACGGGCCACCGGCCCCAGGCGGACCAGGCCGCCGGGCATGAATAGCCCCACCAGCACGATCACCAAGCCCATCATGGCGCCGTGCAGGTGCGCCGTCTGCGTGTAGATCAACTCCTGCATCAGATAGAGGAATACGGCGCCCAGCACGGGCCCCACCAGCACGCCGCTGCCGCCCAGCATGGCCATGGCCACCGGCGTCAGCGCGACGCTGAGGCCGTAGACCTGATTGGGATCGATAAAGTTGATGTACCAAGTGTACAGGCCACCGATGATGGCCGGGAAGACGGCACTCAGTATCAGGGCCTGCGCTTTGACCCGGAACGTGGGCACGCCGAAGTCCTCCGCCACCTCCTCGTCCTCGCGGATGGTCTTCAGCGCCAGCCCCAGCCGGGAGCGCTCGATCAGCCAGGACGCCACCACCACGGCTGCCACCACGCCCAGGGAGGCATAGTACATCGCCAGCACGCGGTTGCCCGGGGTGACCTTCAGCCCGTTCGATCCGCCCGTAAGCCAGCCCAGGTTGATCGTGAGTTGCTCCATCAGCTTCACCAGGCCAAAGGCGGCCAGGGAAAAGTAGGCCCCCCGCAGGCGGAAGAACGGATAGCTGATGAGCGCCGCGAAGACGACCACCACGGCTGTGCCCAGCGCGAGCGAAGCCAGCAGGCCCATGTTCAGGTTGAACAGGATCCCGAAGGCATAGGCGCCCACGGCGAAGAACGTGATGTGTCCCAGGTTCACGTAGCCCATCTGCCCACCCACGATGTCATAGCTCTGGGCAAGCACCACGCTGACGAACATGAACGTGAGCACCTGGAGAACGTAGGTGCGCGACTCGATGGGCGCCGCCGGGATCGCCAGCAGCAGCACCACGAGCAACAGCAACAGGGCGTGGGCTCTCTTCATGCGCAGGGGCCTACCGGCCGAACAGCCCCTTGGGGCGGATCAGGAGGATGGCCACGAGAAGCAGAAAGGCGACCGTCTGGCCCCAGGCGGGCTGGAAGAAACCCACGATCGCTTCACCCAGTCCGATGATGATGCCCCCCAGCGCCACGCCGGCGAAGCTGCCCAGTCCGCCCATCACGATGATGCACAGGTACTTGAGCGTAAGCGGCAGACCGATGTTGGGCGCCACGTAGGTATCGACCACCTCGAAGCCGCCGGCTACGGCGGCCAGCACGGTGCCGATCCCGAAGGCGATGGCGTTGATGCGCACCGTGTTCACACCATTGAGCAGCGCGCCACGTCGGTTCTGCGTGACCGCCTGCACGGCGAGGCCCAGGTATGTGCGCTTGAGGAACAGAAACAGCCCGGCGATCAGGGCCAGCACTAGCCCCAGGATCACCAGCTTGAGCGAGGGCAGGTACACCTTGTCCAGCACGATGGTGGGCAGGAACAGGTCTACGCTCTTCTCGTACTGCGTGTTCAGCGAAAGGAAATCCGCGATGTCCTCCATCATCAGCGCGGCACCCAGCGTGACCAGTACGGCCGAGGCCAGGCGCACGTGCTCCTTGCGCTGAGCCAGCGGCCGGATCAGCCCCTTCTCGAACAGGTAGCCCGCACCGAACGCCAGCGGGGCGATCATGGCCGTGAGCAGGAAGGGATTGAGCCCGGTGAGATCCCACGCCAGCCACACCAGCAGGCCGCCGCCCATCAGGAACTCGCCATGAGCGAGGTTCAGCACCCCGCTCACGCCGAAGATCAGGGAAAGGCCAAAGGCCGCCAGGGCATAGACTCCCCCCAGGAGAATGCCGTTGACGACCAACTGTACGGCGATGGTGACGCTCATTACCACATGCCGTTCTTGGGCTTGTGCATGCGGCGGCCCTTATCCAGCGGCCACAGCGAGACCATCTTGCCGCCGAGGATCTCGTTCGGATACGGGATGTCCGTCCCATAGCCGCGCTTGTCGTACTCGATCGTCTCTTCGCCGTACAGGTGCAGCTTTTGCTTCCACATGGCCTCGCGGATGGCTTCCTTGTCCAGCGAGCCGGCATGCTCCAGGGCATCCTTGATGCGCCGGAAGGCACGGTAACGCAGCCCGATCTCCGGGTACATCCAGGGCTCAACGCCCGCGGCGTGGGAGATGGCGTACAGTTCCTTGTGGTCCGGCGTGTTGCCCTCGAAGTAGTACGTGAAGGACACGATATTGTTGCCCGACTTGCCCATGGCCTTGATCACCGGCACGCCCACATGACCCGCGACCACCTCCTTGGGATTGAGCCCCAGCTCGCGGGCCTGCTTGAGGAAGCCGATGATCCAGGGCGGCGGCAGCGCCTCCACCAGCACCACGTCCGGGTTCTGCTCCTTCATGGCCAGCACGACGGAGGAGAAGTCCTTCGTATTCGCGGGCGCTAGTTTGTCGTAGACCACCTGCATGCCCAGGTCGCGGAAGCCCTGCGCCGCGCCTTCCACGGATTGGCGCTCGTGCAGGTTCTCGCGGCCCAGCAGCGCCACGCTCTTCAGGTCCGCGCGGTCCTTGAACAGCGGCACCGTGCGCGAGTACTCGGTCTTGGCCGGCGCCAGCCCGGTGGTGCGCCAGGGATTGGGCTTCTCGAAGAGCACCTCGTCGTTCGCTTCCACCATGAAGAACGGGATGTGGTGCGTCAGCGAGGCCTGCAGCGCCGCGTTGGTGAGGAAGCTGGAGAAGGGCCCGATGAACACGTCCACCTTGTCCACGGTGGCCAGCCGCTCGTACAGCTTGAGGGCCTGGGGTGGACTCGTCTGATCGTCGTAGAAGATGAAGCGGATGGGCAGCTTCTTGCCCAGTTTCTTCAGGTAGATGCCGCCCGCGTTGTTCACGCGTTTGGCCCAGGCATTGGCCAGGGCCACGAAGGGCTTGGTGGCCCCCGCCAGCGGCCCCGATTGCGCCAACGTGCCGCCGATCACGATCTCGTTCCTGGCGGCCAGCGCCTGCCCGATCGGCAGCATCACCAACCCGGCGCCTGCTGCGGCCATGGTCAGGAACTTGCGGCGACCCAGCTCCAGGCAGTTGCCGTCGTGCGTGTGGTGGTTACCCATGCGATACCTCCCCTTGGTGCGAGTAAGTGCGGTTGCCTGCTATCGCCGTCCGGCCTTCCCAAGGCGGCGGTGACCGCTTCTGTGACCCCTCTCCATCGGCGATGCCGGCCCCCATGGGACACGACTCGCTGCACCGTTGGCGTTTCGCGCCGGCCCCCTCGTGCGCCAAGCCCCCAGGGTGGCGCAGCCAGCCGATCCCAATCGTTGAACATGAAATGGCGGCAGCCTATGCGAAAGCCACTGCCATTTCAATTGCATTCTCCATCACGGGCGCCACGAGACAGGCCGCCCACACGGTCCCTCGTCGGCGCTGGCAAGGTGGGCGCGCCCGCTCAGGCGGCCGGCTGAATCAGCACGTTGGTGTTGCCGCTGCCGGAGGATTGCCCATAGCCGAAGGCCTCACCCCGAAACCCGGTGCCCGCGCCCTCCAGCACGCCCAGCAGCGTGGCCAGGTGGCGTCCGCCCACTTCCGCGATGGTTTCCCTGGCGAAGTCCGGTAGCCATTTGCGCAAGGCGTCCACATCGCCATCTTGCAGTAGCTTCATGAAGCGTTTGTCCATATCCTGCCGTTCGGGTGTGGGCCAGTCGTCCGGGCGGCGCGTGAGCGCGTGCGAGAGCGCTCCGCTGGCCACGAACAGCACGCGCTTGCCGAGCCGCTCCGCGGCGCTGCGCACGGCGGCGCCCATAGCCTGGCACTCGTCCAGGGGAGCGGCCATGCAGGTGCTGAGCAGCACCACCGGCAGCTCCTGCTCCGGGTCCATGTAGAGCAGGGGCACCAGCGAGCCGTAGTCCCACACGAAGTGCTCCGTTTCGTTGCGTCCACAGTGCGCGCCCCGCGAGGCCAGAGCCTTGTCCGCTTCCTCGGCGATGGCGCGGCCCAGTTCCGGGTCGCCGCGGCGGTGATAGGGAATGCCCGGAATCATATCAGGCGCTTCCGTGGCCACGCAGGTGCCCACGTGCTCGCGCTGGCAGGTCACGTACCAGTGGAAGGTCGTCAGCCAGTGGGCCGATTGCACCACCAGCACGTCCGGCCGTGCCGCGCGGACGTGCTCGCCCATTGCCCGGGCTCCCGCCACCAGATCGGCCATGAAGGCCGGCGCCTGCGCGGCCATGCGTGGCGAGTGGGTGGCCAGCGCTGCTCCGATGATCCCTTCGCTCATGCTCCCTCCCAAGGTGGTCCGTGTCTTCGGCGTCGGCTACCGGTCCGGCAGCGTTCCGCCCACTCGTCCGATCCGTGCCGAGCCGCCTTCATCTCCGGCCGGGTTGCCACGCTATGCCGCGGTGCCGGGCTGCCAATCTTCCGTGCGCCGGTCGAAGAAGCGCTTGGCTTTCAGTTCGTAGCGCGGCAGGCTCTCCGGCGGGCACTGGTGCAGGCTCACGCGGATGCCCAGCGCATCGCGGATGGCCTGGCTCACCGCTGCGCGCCGATCGCGGTTGTCCGTGCACTCGAATTCCACGTGCAGTTGATCGAGGAACTCGGCGCGGTAGGCCGTGATGCGATGCTCCACCACGCCCGGGATGCGATTGAAGATCTCAAGGAACGCTGAGGGGAACACGTTCACGCCGCGCACGGTGACCATGTCGTCGCTGCGGCCCAGGATGCCCCCCTCCAGCAGCAGCGTGGTGCGGCCGCAGCCGCAGAGGCCGCGCGCGCGGGCCCGCACGACGTCCCCCGTGCGGTAGCGCACCACCGGGAAGCAGTCGCGCCCCAGGTTGGTCAGCACCAGCTCGCCCTCCTGGCCCGGCTCCACCGCCGCGCCGGTCGCGGGATCCACCACCTCGGCGATGAACTCCGCCTCGTTCACATGCACACCCTCGCGCGTGGCGCAGGAGTAGCCGTAGGCCCCCACTTCGCTGGCCCCCGGATGGTCGAAGGCTGTGACGCCCCAGAGGGTCTCGATGCGCTCCCGCGTGGCTGGGATGCCGGCGCCGGGCTCGCCCGCGTGCACGGTTACGCGCACCTTGAGGTCGCGCGCAAGGTCAATGCCCTCGGCCTCCGCCTCCTCGGCCAGGTGCAGGGCGTAGGACGGCGTGCAGAGCAGCACGGTCGCGCCCAGTTCGCGCATGGCGTGCAGGCGCTGGGCGGAGGTCATGCCGCCGCCGGAGAGCATCAACGCTCCCATCTGTCCCACGGCCTCCTGCGCCGACCAGAAGCCGATGAAGGGACCGAAGGAGAACGCCAGCATCACCACGTCGTCGCGCGTGACGCCGGCGGCATCCAGCACGTACCGCCAGCACTCGCCCCACCAGTCCCAAGCGCGGCGCGTATCCAGCACGCGCAGGGGCGTGCCGGTCGTGCCGGAGGTCTGGTGCATCCGGATGTAGTCGCCCAGCGGATAGGTGAGGTTGGTGCCGAACGGCCCGTGCGCCGCCTGATCCTCCAGCAGCTCGCGCTTGCGTGTGAAGGGCAACTCGGCCAAGTGCGCATAGTTCACGTGCTCGGCAGGCAGGTCGGCCCACTTGGCGCGGTAGAAGGCGTTGCGCTCCAACAGCGTGGCCGCCATGGCATCGAAGCGGGCGGCCTGATGCGCCCGCCGGGCGGCATCGTCCCAGGTCTGCAGAGGGGCGTTGTAGTAGGCGGGGGTGGAATTGCCGGGCATGGAATCAGCCTCTCAGCTCGAACCGCTTGATCTTTCCGGTCGCCGTCTTGGGCAGGTCGGAAACGAACTGCACCCAGGAGGGGGCCTTGAAGCCGGCGATCTTAGCCTTTACGTGGGCAGCAAGCGCGGCGGCCAGTTCGTCCGAGGCCTGCTCACCCTGCTTGAGCACCACGAAGGCCTTGGTCTTGGTGAGCCCGCTGCTGTCCACATTGCCCACCACGGCGCATTCGGCGACGGCCTCATGCGTGATGAGGGCCGCCTCCACCTCGATTGGGGAAACCCACGAGCCAGAGACCTTCATCATGTCGTCGTTGCGGCCGTCGTACCAGAAGTAGCCATCGCCATCGCGATGGTAGTTGTCCCCGGTCACCATCCATTCGCCCAGCATGGTGGCCTGGGTCTTGGCGTGCTTGTTCCAGTAGAATGCGGCGGCGGAATCACCCTTGACGAGCAGGGCGCCGATCTGGTCGGGGCCCACGTCCTGGCTGTTCTCGTCCACCAGCCGTGCCTCGTAGCCTGGCACGGGCTTGCCCGTGCTGCCCGGCCGCACATCGCCCAGACGGTTGGAGATGAAGATGTGCAGCATCTCCGTGGAGCCGATGCCGTCCAGGATCTCCGAGCCGAAGTACCTGCTCCAGCGCTGGAACAGGTCGGCCGGCAGCGACTCGCCTGCCGAAACCGAGAAACGCAGGGAATTCAGCGTGGGCAGAGGGTTCGGCGGATTGTTCTTGCCCGCCTGCCAGGCCTCGTAGGTGTGGAGCATGCCGTTGTAGAGCGTCGGCACGCCATAGAACACGGTGGGTCGGTACTTCTCGATGGTCTCGAACATCAGCTCCGGCGTGGGCCGCCCAGGCACGACGATGCCGCAGGCCCCTGCCGGCATCTGGAAGTACAGGCTGTTGCCCAGCCCATACGCAAAGAAGAACTTGGCGGCCGAGAACGTGCGGTCCTCCGGCGTCAGCGCCAGCACGTCCTTCACGTAGGTTTCCAGCACGTAAGGGATGTCGTGGTGCAGGTGCACCGCGGCCTTGGGCGCGCCGGTGCTGCCCGAGGTGTACAGCCAGAACGCCGGATCGTCCGGGCTCATGGGCTCGCTTTCCAGCTCGTCCGAGGCCTCGGCCATCCGCTCCGCCAGGGTGAGCTTGCCGGGCACCTTGCCGTTGGCGATCACCACATGCCGCAGGTGGCGCAGCTTGCCTGCAATGGGCTCGATGTTCGGCCACAGCGCCTCGTCCACGATCAGCACACGCGCACGGCTGTCGTTCAGGAAGTACTCGTAGTCAGGTGGCTTGAGCAGCGTGTTCACCGGAATCGCCACGGCCCCGATGCGCACGGCGCCCCAGAAGCACGGCGGGAAGGCCAGCGTGTCCAGCATCAGCAGCATGACGCGCTGCTCCGGCTCCACCCCCAGTGCCTTGAGCGCATTGCCCACGCGGTTGGCCTGCCGGTCCAGCTCGCCGTAGGTCAGCGCCTCATCACCACAGAGCATATAGGGCCGGTTGCGGCGCTCCGGCGACAGGTTGGGGGCGATGCAGTAATCCGCCACATTGAACGGATTGGGCAGATTCAACGCGATGGACATGACGACCCTTCAAGATTAAACGACTTGCGGCGGATACATGTGGAGCCGCGCGGCTGCCACCACACCCGTGCCGAAATCGTCAAAGATTAGAGGGACAACCCTTTCCCGGAGACTCTTATACACGCTGAACCCGAGTCTGACAATGGGCACCTAGGCGACGTATTTTGCGGCAGCCGCCGCCTGGAGCCGTTTCCGGGGCAGCGTGCCTTGGCCACTTGCCTTGTCTGCGCCGGGCAGGGTACCCCATAAGCGATGCCCCGCTCGGGGCCCCCAGCGGCCATTCGCGCTGCTCACACCGCATCCGTGAGGCACTGCATGCAGGACGGACTCTACGCCCGATTCGAGACCACCAAGGGGGACATTCTGGTGCGCTTGTTCTTTGACAAGGTGCCCCGCACCGTCGGTAACTTCGTCGGTCTGGCGGAGGGCACCCGCACTTGGCGTGCGCCGGATGGTTCGCAGAAGACCGAGCCCTTCTACGACGGACTGATCTTCCACCGCGTCATTGCGGACTTCATGATCCAGGGCGGATGCCCGCAGGGGCGGGGCACCGGCGGCCCGGGCTATCGCTTCGAGGACGAGATCGATCCGAGCCTGCGGCACTCCAAGCCCGGCATGCTCTCCATGGCCAATGCCGGGCCCAACACCAACGGCAGCCAGTTCTTCATCACGCATGTGGAGACCCCCTGGCTGGACGGCAAGCACGCTGTCTTCGGCGAGGTGGTCGAGGGGCTGGACGTCGTCAACGCCGTTCAGCAGGGCGACCGCATGACCCACGTGCGCATCGAGCGCGTCGGGGCGGCTGCGGAGGCCTTCGATGCCGAACAGGTTTTCGGCAAGGGTATTCCCGCCTAGCGAAACGCCAGAGCCGGGCGTACGCCCCGGTCAGACTGGGAGGGGGAGCGGCAAGGGGTCCGCCCCGCTACCGCGGGGCGGACTGATCCGGGAGGCTAATCAGCCTGGGAAGCTCAGCAGGCGTTCGATGACCGTATGGCCGTCGGCGATGGTCACGCCGCTGGCCGTGGCGTCCGCCTCGCCATATTTGACGGCACGCGGCGTGGAGGCGAGTTGTTCGCTCGCCACCATGGCGAAGGGTACGGGGTCGGGCGTGTGCGTCCGCAGCGAGACGGGCGTGGCGTGATCGGAAACGATGCACAGCCGGAACGGTCCCAGAGCCGGGAGCTGGTCCAGCAGCGGCCCCACGATGAGCGCATCGATGGACTCGATGGCGCGGATCTTCTCCTCGCGGCTGCCCATATGGCCGGATTCGTCCGGTGCCTCGATGTGCACGAACACCAGGTCGTGATCGGCAAGAACCTTGAGGGCGTATTCGCCCTTGGCCGCGTAGTCCGTATCAATGTAGCCGGTGGCTCCGGGCACGTGGATGATGTCGAAGCCGGCATAGACGGCCACGCCACGCACCAGGTCCACCGCGGAAATACAGGCGCCGCGCAGGCCGTGCAGGCTCACGAAGCTGGGCATGCTGGGTGCGCGTCCCTGGCCCCACAGCCAGACCTGGCTCACGGGCGCCTTGCCGGCGGCGCGGCGTTCCCGGTTTACCGGATGGTCGGTCAGCAGCGCTCGCGAGGCATCCATGATGCGGCGCAGTTGCTCGGCGCCCTCGCCGGTGGGCAGGTGCGGCAGCGCGGGCTGATCGGTGATGTCGTGGGGCGGCGTGGTCTGCATTTCCTGGCAGCCCTTGCGCCACACCAGCAGGTGGCGGTAGCTCACGCCGGGGTAGAACTGGAAGCTCTCGTCCGCCAGGCGGTCGTTGAGGTCCGCCACGATGCGGGCGGCATCCTCGCTGGGGATGTGCCCCGCGGAGTAATCCGCCATCACGGGCTCGGCGTCCGTGCCGCTCATCGTCACCAGGTTCATGCGGAAGGACACATCCTCCGGCCCCAGCTTGACGCCCATGGCCGCGGCCTCCAGGGGCGAGCGGCCCGTGTAGTACACGCGCGGGTCGTAGCCGAACAGGCTGAGGTTGCCCACGTCCGAGCCGGGCGGGTAACCTGTGGGAATGGTATGAATGAGGCCGAACGAGCCGCACCCCGCCACGCGGTCGAAGTGGGGCGTGCGGGCCGCCTCCAGCGGAGTCTTGGCGCCGGGCTCGGCCCCGCGCCGGTCGCCCATCCCATCGCCCTGGATGATCACATACTTCATAAACCGTCCGCCGGTGGTGCGCGCAGCCGGCCGGCGCGCGATGACTCCGCTCAACCTGTCCCTGGGTAAAGGCCCCTCTTCCTGGGTATCACCCTGGAGCGGCGCCGCACAAGAGCATCAGGCTACCGGTTTTGCGGTCGCTTGGCCAGGAGCCCGGCCCCAATGAGCAGTCCCCGCGGCGAACCACACACGTGGAGCGACGCCGAGCTCATCGGCGCGGTGCTGGACGGTCGTGCAGAGGCCTACCAGCCGCTGGTGGAGCGCTACCAGCAACGCATCTTCGCCTATCTTTACCGGCTCCTGCTGCGGGACCAGGAGACGGCGCGCGACCTCACCCAGGCCGTGTTCCTGAAGGCCTACCAGAACCTGCGTGACGTGGACCGCGCACGGCCGCTGCAGCCCTGGCTGTATCGCATCGCGCACAACGAGGCGGCCAATCTGCTGCGCACCCGCGCGCGGCACCCGGAGGCCTCCCTGGAGCCGGAGGATTGGGCGCGCGTGGGCGACCCTACCGGGGTGACGCCGGAGAGCCACCTGGCCGAGCGCCAGGAGCAGGACGCGCTGCACCGCGCGCTGGGCGGTCTGCGACCCCAGTTGCGCTCGGCGTTGGTGTTGCACTACTTCGAGGATCGCAGCTACCAGGAGATCGCGGAGATTCTGCAGGTGCCCCTGGGCACGGTGGGCACGCTGATCCACCGCGGCCGCAAGGCGTTGCGCGCCGTGCTGGCGCCGGAGGAAGCTGATGTGCAGCCGATTTGACCGAAGCGGCGAAAGAATCTCCGTCCGCCGGTGTAGTACATGGCGCAGGGGGGTGCCCTCTGGAGTCGCCCACCCCTCCGAACCGGGGAGCCGATAATGGAGCGCTTCGACGAGAAAATGCGGGCCGCCCGGCCCGATGCGCCGCACCTGCCGCCGGACTTTGCCGCGCAGGTGATGGGCGAGATCGAGCGCCAGGGTCTCACGGTGCGCCCACTCTGGCGCGTGCGGGGAGCGGTGTGGCTGGGCCGGGTTGCGGCCGCGGCGGCGTTGGTGACTGGCGTGGTGGTGCTGAATGGCGCTGCCTACCAACTGCGCAGCAGCGGTGCGCTGGAGCTGCTGCACTTCGGGTCCCGGCTGCTGGGTGGCTTCCTCGGGCAGATTCCCTACGACCTGCTGCTTACCGCGCTGCTCCTGGGCGGGGCAGCGGCTTGGCTGATCCGCCACGCGCGGGCTGTGCGCGTGCCGGTGGCGTGGGCGCTGCTCATCAGCTACGGCCTCACCGGCGCCGGCGGCTTGGCCCTGGCGGGCTCCGGTCTCAACGAGAGCCTGCAGGATGCCGTGCTGAAGGAGGAGGTGAGCACACCGGGGCTGTCGTGGTTCTATGGTCAGCGCGCGATCTACCACCGGCCCGATCCCCGCTTCCGCATGGGCCGCGTGATCGCCCTGGACGGGCAGCGCGCCCGTATCCAGACGCCGACGGGCGACGAGGAGGAGGTGCTGCTGCCGCCCGGCTTCCAGGCGCAGGTGGGCGAGGATGTGCGCCTGATTGCCCTGCCCAATGGCGGGGTCGTGCGGGCGCAGATGGCTCAGCGCTGCAATCCCGCATCCGTGCAGCCCTACTTCCGCCACCACCGCATGATGCAGGAGATGATGCGTGGCATGCGGCCGGGTGGGATGGGGGGCGGCATGGGGCCGATGATGCGCCGCATGGGGCCCGGAGGCATGGGTGGCGGGCCCATGGGCGGCGTCGGCCCGATGCAGCCCGGCGGCCCTATGAGCGGCCCGGAGCGTTAGGTAGGTCCCGACGTCTCCCGACAGAATTTCCCACATACCTTACCCCTGGGTCAGCTCGTGGCCTGGGGTGTTCCCTTGCCCATCAATTGTGCCTCTTCGGAGTCGGCCGTGCCGTGTCCCCGGCATCGGTCACTTCCGGCTCAGCACTCGTGTCACCCGTCACGGCCCGATCGGGCGCCTCCTCACCGCCGTGGGAGCGACTCTGCGGAAATCTCGACAGGCCGCTGAAAGAAACCCGCGTGGCCGGTGTAGTGCCAAGTGCGAGAGATGAAGAACCGGGGGGCCAACACCGCAACAAGAGGCATGCGGCCATGAACACCACGAAACGAATCGCACTGAGTGCGCTGGCGGTTGGACTCTTCCTGGCCCTGGCAGCCGTTCCGGCGGCCTGGTCGGATGTCACCAGCGACGACTCCGCGCAGGCAGCACAGCAGGAACTGACGCAACACATGTGGCAGATGCGCAACATCATGCACTTCGGCGTCTTCACCGCGCAGCCCACGGACAAGGGCGTGACGGTGACCGTGACCTCGCAGGACCCGGCGATCGTGACCGCGATCCAGAACGAGTTCACCGGTGAGCACGCCGCGCTCGGATCGCCGGTGCCCGACAGTTCGGTGAGCGCGACGAAGACGGACGCGGGAGCGGCGCTGGCCTTCACCAGCGATGACGAGGCGGTCGTGAAGACGCTGCAGGGCTATGGCGCAACGCTGGGTTATGGGCTGCTGCGCACCAACATGTACGCCACCATGGTGGCGCTGCGGGCTACCAACGGCGCGGGCAATGGCCCGGGCTGGGGCATGCGGGGCGGTTACGGTCCGGGCTGGATGCACGGTCCGCAAGGCTACGGCCCCGGCGGGATGCACGGTTGGATGCACGGCCCGCAAGGCTACGGCCCCGGCTGGGGCGGGGGCATGATGGGCCCGGGCTACGGCCCTTCCGGCCAACAACCGCCGGCCGGCAAACCGTAGGCGAACTCACGCAGGCCTGCTGAGGCGGGAGCCACGGGATTCGCTCCCGCCCACCGCGCAAGGCCAGGATGCCCATCGGCACCCTGGCCTTTCCTCGTTCGTGGGGATGGCGCGGGGGCTCGGCGCTACTGGGGCGAGAGCGTTTGCGTGGCCTTGGCCTCGCGCTCGATGGCGTCCCAACTGTAGGTCATGGGCAGGGTGCGGTGCATCTCGTAGAGCCCGGCCTGGTCCTGGTAGTGCGGACTACCGGGGTGACCCGACACGCCGCCTGGGACGATCCAGCGCGAGTTGTCCCAATCGCCCGTGTCGAAGACGTAGCGGGCCACCGAGATGAAGCGCGCCCGCAGATCCTGCGCTACGTAGTAGCCGCCTGCCTGCACGGTGTCTCCGTCGCCCCCCATCCTGATGGGCGGAGGATTGAGCAGGTGCAATGCATCCGGGTGCTGGGCCGCCAGCAGATGCGCGGCCGCCGTGTGGTGCTCACGCTCCCAGTGCCATTGGGCGGGGTCGGCGCCCAGCCGGGCGCTCAGCTCCGCCACGGCATCGCCCAGCGCGGCGGAGATCAGCGCATCCCAGCTCTCGCCAGGGGGCAGCACGGAGGTGTCATTGTCCGCGATGAGCTGGTGCAGCCGTGCCTGGGTGCGCGTGAGCAGGCCGTTGGCCCCGCGGTCCACGGCGGTCAGGATGTCGCGCAGCAGGGCTGCATCGAACTGCGGCGTGAACAGCCGCAGCAGGATGTGCTTCCGCCACGTGGCGAAGATGGTGGGCGCAGGGGATTCGCGCGTCACCTGACCATCCCAATCCCGTAGCAGCGCCAGCGCCTGCTCGCCCGCGGCGTCCGCCGGCTTCACGCGGCCGTAGAGCGGCCGGAAGGCCTCCGCCGGCACGGAGCCTACGTCCGCGTGGATGGCGGCCATGTGATCCACGGTGGCGCCGGTCAGGCCGCGCAGGTGCGTGTGGATGCGCTCGGCGCGGAAGCCCGGGGCGAAGTCCAGTCCGATGTAGTGGGGGTAGTGCTCGTCCACGATGCGGTTGTTGGCCGTGTAGGCATAGCCGCACGCCGGATTGCGCACGGCGGGCATGGCCTCGAATGCCACGTTGCCGCTCCACTCGTGTTCGCCCGTCCAGCCGGGTACGGGCACCCAGGCATTGGCTTCGCTGCGCACAGGCAGCCGGCCCCGGGTGCGGTAGCCAAAGTTCCCGTCCACGTCCGCGTAGACCATGTTGTTCACCGGGTCCACCCAGGTGCGCACGGCGGCCTCCAGCTCGTCCGCGTTGCGGGCCAGCAGCATGGCGCGCACGGCATCCAGCGTGCCGTTGGGCGTCTCCAGCGCCGTGTAGCGGAACGCCAGCGCGGTGCCCTCGGCGGGCTCGCCGCCCACGATGGGCCCGTGCAGGGTCTCCCAGGTCTCCAGGGTTTCCGGTGCGGCCCCGCGCACCTGGATGGTCTCGCGGTCGCGCCGGGCGGTGAGCCACTCGCCCCGGTGCTCGTAGCGCGTGGCATCCTTGGGGTCGAAGCGCTCGATGTAGAGGTCCTGATAGTCCGCGCTGCCGTGGGTGATGGCCCAGGCCACCCGCGCGCTGTGGGCAAAGTGCGGGAAGCCCGGCACGCCGGGGAAGGAGAAGCCGATCACGTCGAAGGCGTCGCAGGCCACGTGGTTCTGGTAGTACACGTTGGGCACGTCCAGGGCGCGGTGCGGATCGCCCGCCACGATGGGCTTGCCGGAGGCCGTGCGCGCCCCGCCCACCACCCAGTTGTTGCTGCCGTCCGCATTGCCGTGGCGCAGCCAGGTGAGGTGCCCCAGTGCGTCCTTGAGCGTCTCGTACGCGTGCAGCGGGGCGCCGCCGAAACGCCCGTCCGGCGGCACGATCACGAGCTGGCCGGGAGCATAGCCGGGGTGGAAGGCAGCCACCTTCTCCGGCCCCATGGCGTGCAGCATGCGCGCGCGCCAGATTTTGCTCTCCCACACGCCCATCAGGATGTGCCGCACGCAGAACACCGCCAGGCTGTCCAGCGGCAGCCAGGGCTGGGGCTTCACGTCGGTCAGCTCGAACTCCACAGGCAGGCCCCGCGCGTTCTCCAGGAAGGCATTGACGCCATGGGCGTAAGCCTCCAGCATGGCCCGCGTCTCCGGCTGCAGGCCGTCGTAGAGCCTGGGCAGCGCGGGGCCGATGCGGAAACGGCGCATCATGCGGTCCTCCGCCAGCCCCGCCGGGCCCATGGCCTCGGCCCAGCGGCCGTAGGCGCGGCGCCGGTCGCACTCCATGTGCCACAGCCGGTCCTGCGCGTGCACAAAGCCCTGCGCGAAGTGGGCGTCGGACTCGCTGCCGGCGCGCACGTGGGCGATGCCGAAGGCGTCCCGGTGGATCGTCACCGGGCCTTCCAAGCCGCGTAGGGTAAAGGCGCGGGTGACGTCCGGCACGCAGTTGCGCAGGGAATCGGGCGAGAGGGCAGGGTGCATGGCAGGGTCCCGAGGGCAGAGGGTTCAGGGCGCGGGCTTCATCGGGGGCGTCCGTAAGCCAAGCCGCCACGGGCTCCCTGGGGCCGGTGGGTGCGCGGGATTCCCCTGCGGCGGCATTTCCGCTAAGCGTAGCTGTCCTTTAGCCTAGCATCGCGAATGAGACAATGGGCGACCCCTACCGCTTCGATCCGCCGGCGCACGACCCGTTAGGCGTGCTCACCTCCACGGCCTCGGTGGCCCGGGACGCCGCGCACGTGCGCCTGGATGCCGCCGCGGCGGAGCGCTTCGCCGTGGCGCGCGGGGGCCGTGGAGGGGGCCGCGCGGAAACCAGCCCGCCCGAGGATGCGCTGCACTGCCGCTTCCTGCCGGTGCGGCGGCGGCTGAACTACCTGCTGGTGCTGGAGGCGCTGAACTTCAGCTTCTGGGAGGACGAGCCACGCTGGCGCGTGCCCTACCGCGGGCAGCGGCTCGATGGCTACTGGGCGCTGGCCGCCGCGCTGCACCGCGCCATCGTCGAGGACGCCACGCCCCTGTGGGATGCGCACTGGCTGGCTAACCTGCGGCCGGATGCGCTGGCGCATCTGCTGCGTGGCGAGGGTCGAGCCCCGCCACTGATGGAGGCGCGGCTGGCGCACCTGCGCGAGGCGGGACGGGTGCTGCTGGAGCGCTGGGGCGGCCAGTTCGCAAACCTCGTCGCGGCGGCCGGAGGCGATGCGGTAGCGCTGGTGCACCGAATCGTGGCCGAACTACCGTCGTTCCGGGACGAGGCCACCTGGCAGGGCGCGCCTGTGCGCTTCTACAAGCGCGCACAGATCTGCGTGGCGGACCTGGCCCGGCTGGTGCCGGACGACCCGCTGGGGCGCCTGCAGGGCCTGGAGCAGCTCACGGCCTTCGCGGACTACAAGGTGCCGCAGGTGCTGCGCGCCCAGGGCGTGCTGGTGCCCGGCGCGGCGCTGGCGGAGCGCATGGAGCGCGGGGAGCTGCTGCCCCCCGGCAGCGCGGAGGAGGTAGAACTGCGCGCCGCGACCATCTGGGGCGTGGAGTGGATCGCCCGCGCGCTGAATCGGCAGCTCGCCGCGGGCCAGCCCGCGGTCACCGCGTCCGAGGTGGACTACCTGCTTTGGACGGCCGGCCAGGACAAGACCGGGCTGCAGCCCTACCACCGCACCCGCACCGTGTACTACTGAAACCCCGTCCGCCGTCCGCTGAATTCGCCAAGCCACGGGTCGCCGCAGCACCCGTCGCCTTTGTCACCCCGAGCGCATGCGAGGGGTCTGCTGTTGAGCCGCCCGCGTGCCTCAGGCGCTGGCGTCGGGGCGATAGCGCTCCAGGGCGGCGCGGATGCGGGCCACGGTGTCCAGCTCGTGGGTGCGCACGATGTGAGTGCCGCCCAGCAAGGCCAGTACGGCGAAGAACGGCTCGGCGGCGCGGCGATTCTCCTCACCAAACAGCTCCGGCGCGTGGGGCAGGATATTCAGCGTGGGGCAACCCAGCGGACGCAGGCGGAAGGTGTGCAGGAAGGTCTGGAGCTGATAGGCCACCCGCAGGTCGCCATCCTCCAGGTTGCGGTAGTAGAAGCCCAGCCCCGGATCCACGATGTTGCGCGTGACCCCCGCGGCGCGGGCCCGAGCGATGCGCTCGCGGAAGTAGTCCGTGAGGGTCGCGGCCATATCCGCGGAGAAGGTGAAGTCGTCCGCTGCGCGCACCGTCTCGCCTTGCACGTAGCAGTGCACCACGGCGGCCTCGAAGCGCTGGGCCAGCTTGTACACCTCAACCTCCTCGCGCGTGCCGGTGAGGTTGAACACGGCTGCACCGGCCTGGGCCGCGGCCTCCAACACCTCCGGGTGGTAGCTTTCCACCGAGACCAGCACGCCCTCGGCCGCCAGGCGCCGCACGACGGGGAGCAGCCGGGCTATCTGCCCGGCCGGGCCCACGCGTTCGGCATCGGGCAGGGTGGATTCCGCGCCGATATCCACCAGGTCCGCGCCCTGGGCGGCCAGCATGCGTCCGCGGGTGATGGCCTCGCCCTCGCTTTTGCACACGCTTTCGCGGTACCAGGAGTCTGGCGACAGGTTGATCACGCCCATCAGGTAGCGCCGATGGGCGAAGTCGAAGGGGCGGCCCCGGATCGTGAAGCCGGGCACGGAGGCATCCCACGCGTCTCCATGGCGCGCCAGCAGCTCGTGCAGCGCGGCGAAGTCCAGCATGGCGCCCATCAGCGGCAGCCCGCGCCGGCGGCGGGCTGGCCACGCTCTTGCATGGGATGCAGGCAGCGACAGCGCGGTTGCGGCCCCAGGCGCTGCGGCCCGCACCATGGCGGCCGGGTGGAGAGCCCCGGCCCACGCTGCGCACGGGCAGGCCACAGCCGCAAGGAGGCGGTTGTCGGCCAACGCAAGCTGCCCGTCGGGCGCAATGGAACTGCACCCCTGCCGATGGTGAAGCGACACATGAGCGGTAGACGACCCAGAACGACCCCCCTTGCCGTGCCGGCCCTCGGGCTGGCGCTGGCCATGCTCCTGGCTGCGTGCGCACCGGGCCACTATGGAGCCACGGCGCCCTATGCCGGCCTCAGCGGAGGGCGGACAGGGTCAGGATATGTAAAAGACAACAAGCCTTCAATCTGGATTTCGCAGGACCCGCGTGTGGTGCGCTTCTATGACCACTACAGCAGCACGACCACGGTGGAGACGGCATTGCAGCAGGGGCGCCGCTACCTGCCCACCATCACCCGCATCTTCCGGCGGCGCGGACTGCCGTTGGAACTGGCCTACCTGCCCATGCTGGAGTCCAAGTTCGAGAACCGCGCCGATTCCGGTCATGCGCGGGGCCTGTGGCAGTTCACCGAGAACACCGCCGGCCACGTGGGCTTGGCGGTGGGTGCGTTCGCGGACGAGCGCCTGAACTGGTACAAGGCCACCCTGGCGGCGGCGGACTACCTGGATGAGCTGGGGCAGAAGTTCAACTACAACTGGGCGCTGGCCCTGGCCGCCTACAACGGCGGCCCCGGCTACATCGAGCGCGCCATCGCCGACCAGCACACCTGGAACTTCTTCGACCTGCGCCTTCGTCGCGAGACGGCGGAGTACGTGCCACGCTTCATCGCGATGGTGCAGGTGGCCAAGGAGAAGTATCCGCACCTGCTGATGGCCGGTCGCTAGCCCGGCCGGCAGCGGGTTGCGGCGTCCGCCGGGTGAGGCAATCACTCTTGCGGGTACGCCGGAAATGCGGCAGAGAGTGAGAACCTTACGCGGTGACTCACCCACTGGCCGGTTCGCGGCATGAATGAATCCCTGCAGGATCAGGCGCGCAAGTTGAAATCGGAATTGCCCCACACCCGCTCCGACGGCCGCAAGCCCGAAGAGCCACGCCCGTTCTCCCTGGAGGTCGGCTACACCATGCACGCGGAAGGTTCCGTGCTGGTCAGCTCCGGCCACACCAAGGTGATTTGCACCGCCTCGGTGGAAGAGCGCCTGCCCGCTTGGCGGCGCGGTTCGGGCCAGGGCTGGATCACGGCGGAATACGGCATGCTGCCCCGCGCCACGTCATCCCGCGCCACACGGGAGGTGACGGCGGGCCGGCCCAGCGGGCGCAGCCTGGAGATCCAGCGCCTGATCGGGCGCTCCCTGCGCTCAGCCGTGGACTTGTCCGTTCTGGGCGAGCACACGGTGTGGATCGACTGCGATGTGATCCAGGCGGACGGCGGCACGCGCACCGCCGCCATCGCCGGAGGGTTCGTGGCGCTGGTGATGGCCCTGCGCCGCATGCACGCCGCGCGGGCGTTCGCGCGGCCGCCCGTCACGCGTTACGTGTCCTCGGTAAGCGTGGGCTGGCTGGACGATGTGGCTCTGCTGGACCTGAACTACGAGGAGGACTCGCGCGCCGAGGTGGACCTCAACGTGGTGATGACCGACCGCCTGGATGTGATCGAGGTGCAGGGCACGGCCGAGGGCCGACCCTTCTCCCGTGCCGCATTGGACGCCATGCTCGATCGCGCCGAGGTCGGCGTCCGCCAGCGCCTTGCCGCGCAGATGCAGGCTCTGGGCGATCGGCTGGTGTAGTCGGCACCGGCTCGTCCACACGCACCAGCCGTCCGGCGGCGGCTGCGACCCATTGTCCGCCCGCTCTTCCGGCCTCCGCCCGAATGTTGTAGGCTGGGCGCCAGCGGCCAGGGAACCGCTCACGGGGTGTAGCGCAGTCTGGTAGCGCGCCTGCTTTGGGAGCAGGAAGTCGGGGGTTCGAATCCCTCCACCCCGATCTCTCATCCGCTGCGTCCACGTCTGGACGTGCTCAACACGCAGTCGATCGTAATCAACCCGGTATTCCTCGGCTTTCTCTTTCTCCAAGGCCTTGAGCTCCTTGGCGTGCCCGATGTTCGGGGCGCCATACTCGCGTGTGGCCGTTGGAGTCTTGGCAACACCTCTGCTTGATGCAGCCCGCCGAATATCTGCCCGGCCGTTTCTCCCCGGCCGGCCCAGCCTGAACTCTGACTTACGCACTGAATCGATCCAAGAGGGGCGGGCCGGGGGCGCTCGTTCAAGATTTCTGCCGGGATTCCGATCCTATAACCAGATCATAGGCGGGAGCTATTTCTGACACCCGTATCCGTGCCGGTGCCTTCGGCCGGGGCGCCATAAGTCCCAGGGGGAACAATTGCAGATGTTCAAGTTTGGCGGCACGGCGAGGAAGGCACCCTCGGCCATGGAGGTCGTACGGCGGGTCTGCGAGGACCAAACCGTCGTGCGGATGGAGGTGGAACGGGTGCTGCTTCGGTTCAACACGCGGCTGATCCTCTGGGATCAGACTGTGATCGTCGGCAAGCCCCGGGGCATAGCGGAGAGCCTCGCCAATGAGGAGTGCGTGCGCTTCAGGATTCCCTGGGCGAAGGAGTTCGAGGTACGGATGGAAATCGCAGCCCTGCACGTGAACCTGGCGAATGGATCGGAGGGCTTCGTTTGCAGGCAGCCTTCGGGCCAGGCCGTCCGAATCAAACGTGGCGGGGAGCGGTTCAGCACCCGTCGGTATACCAACCTGCAACTTCACATCCCCGAAGTGGGCCTGGGCTTCCCGGTGGTGGATCTGTCCTCTCGGGGGTGCCGCATCAAGGCCCGTTCCAGGCTGGAGGAGAAGTGCTTCAAGGTAAACCGGAGGATCAGGGAGGGCATGATCCAGGTGGGTGACCGATTTCACATTCATCTGGATTCCGTCGTTCCCCGGGTACATCTGGGCCAGATGGTGGGGCTGGAATTCGACGTGGGCAACGGGACCAACCCACAACGGAACCTGAAGACCCTGCTGGGGATTCTGGCCATGCAGGAAGTGGAGCGATTGGCCACGGGAATGGTCTGACGGTCGCGCGGACCGAGGGTCAGACGACCCGAGGCGAGGAACTCCGGAAATCCTCCACGCCCGAATTGCAAAAGACCTCTGAAAAACAAGGGCATCGTTTTCGGAGGTGTTGCCCCCGCCCTCCGGCCGCGAGCGGTGCCCCCGCCTCCGTCCCCCAATTGGAACCCACGTCTTGGCGGCTGTGAAACAGCCGCGACAATCCCCAGACGGGTGCGCGAGGGGGCGGGCCCCTCGCAGCGGTTCTTGCTCGCAGGCTTCTTCAGGCTTGCCGGACGACCGAAACGGCGCGGCGTTGACACGCGAAAATCGTATCTGCTATAGCGGCGCATCGGTTACGAGCCGGTTCGCTTGGGGAGACAGTTCGCGATGGATACGGCGCACGAAGCCTCGCTGGCTGTGCGTCTGGGCGCCAGTCATGCGGCCAAAGGCGTGGCCGGCTGCGCTGTAGCCGCCCGCCCGGCCCGATCGCCCGGATGCCCTGCGACGCGGAGCCGTTGCGAATTGCGGTCACCTGCTCCTCGCCCCAACCTTGAACTGAACGGCGGCACGACGAGCGTGCCCGGCAGGCACGGTACGGTCGCTGCCAGAGTCTTCGACGCGGGGCCCCGTGCCGGAGGCGCCCCGCGATTCCATCCGCGCATGCCATTGGCGCCGGCTTGGTGGGGGCCGGCCCTTCCTGGACTTGGTGCCGCAGTTGGCCGCGAGTCGGACGCCCCATGTATATGGGGCTGGTTGACACCATGAACTACCCATTCTGGTTGGAAAACTTCCTGCAGACGCTGGCCACCGGAGTGCTGGTCGGGGGGACGTATGCCCTGATGTGCGTGGGCCTGGGCTTGATCTTCGGCGTGATGCGCGTGATCAACTTCGCCCAGGGCGATTTCCTCATGCTGGGGATGTACTTCGCATTCTACCTGTATACCTTCCTGGGCGTGCACACGCTGTTCGGCGTGTTTGTGGGGCCCGTCGTGGCGGCGTTTCTGGCCGGGCCGCTGGTGTTCATCGTGGCCTGGTTCGTTCACCGCTGGCTGATGTCCCGCGTCTCCGGCATGGCGGCCCAGGGTGCGGAGGCGGAAGGCGGTTACGGCCAACTGATCCTCACGCTCGGCATCTCGCTGGTGCTGCAGAACGGCGGCCTGATCGTGTTCGGCTCCTATCCCCAGTCCTTGCGCACGCCTCTCTCGCACCAGGCGTGGCTCGTCGGCCCGATCTTCCTCAACAAATCCCGGGTGGTTGCCTTTGCGGTGGCGGTGGGACTGGCACTGCTGTTGTACCTGTTCATGAACCGCTCCACCTATGGCCGGGCCATGCGCGCCGCGGCGGACAATGCCGAGGCCGCCATCTACATGGGCATCGACGTGGATCGCGCCCACCGCTTGGCGTTCTGCATCGGCATTGCCATGACAGCCGTGGCCGGCGGCTTGGTGGCCATGTACTACCCGTTCCAGCCCTACGTCGGGCTGGAATTCGTCATCATCATGTACACCGGCGTCGTGCTGGGCGGCCTGGGAAGCATCCTGGGTGCGTTCTGGGGTGGCATGACCATCGGGCTGGTGCAGCAGCTGTCCACGCTGATCCTGCCCATCCAGTTGCAGAACACGGCCATCTTCGTCGTGTTCCTGGGCATCGTGCTCTTCCGTCCGCAAGGGCTGTTCGGGCGCACCGCGGAGAGGACCTGACCCATGGACGCGGCCAGCCGATGGCGTTCGCCCTATGCCGCCGTGGCGGCCGTGGCCGTGGCTTATGTGGTGCTCGCCTACAGCATCCCCAACAAGTACTACCAGCTCATGATTACCCTGATGATCCTGTGGAGCATCATGGGTTTGTCGTGGAACATGCTCAGCGGCTACAGCGGCATGGTCTCCTTCGGCCATGCCGCCTTTTGGGGCCTGGGTGCCTACACCGTGACCCTGGCGCTGGTGCTGTTCAATATCACGCCGTGGCTGGGCATCCCCCTGGGGACCCTGGTGGGCACGCTGGGTGCGGTCATCATCGGGCTGCCCACCTTCCGTCTGCGCGGGCACTACTTCGCCCTGGCCATGCTGGCCTACCCCCTGGCGCTGCTCTACGTGTTCGAGTGGCTGGGCTACCAGGAGGTGCCGCTGCCGATGAAGCGCGAGCACCCGGTGTTGTTCATGCAGTTCAATGACCAGCGCATCTACATCCTGCTGGCGCTGGCGCTGCTGGTGGTGGCCATGCTGATCTCGCTGAAGGTGGAGCGATCGCGCATGGGGCTGTCGCTGCTGGCCATCAAGCAGAATGAGCCGGCCGCCGAGGCCGCAGGAATTAGCTCGCTGCGCTGGAAGCTGATGGCGATCATGCTCAGCGGCGCCATCGGAGCATCGGCCGGCGGGTTGTATGCGTTGGTGCTGCTGGTGGTCACGCCCGGTTCGGTCTTCGGGGTGCTCGTCTCCGCGCAGGCCCTTGTGGTGACGCTGTTCGGTGGCGTGGGCACCGTGTGGGGCGCGGTGCTGGGCGCGGCGATCCTGGTGCCGCTGGCTGAGACACTCAACGGGGAGTTAGGCTCGATCCTGCCGGGCATCCAGGGCGTCGTGTATGGCGTCGCCATCATCCTGGTGGTCCTGCTGGCCCCGGAGGGGCTCTATTGGAAGGCGCGAGACTGGCTCACGCACCGCGGCCAACCGGTGCCCGAGCCGGAGCTCGCCGCCACGAAGGGGGCTCCCACGGTCGCCGCGGCAGAGTCCCCTGCAATGGCGACCAGCGCCACCCTGCCCTCAACGCGGGCCAGGGCAGAGCCGTCCGCGGAGGCAGAGCCGCTGCTGCAGTTGCGCGAAGTGACGCGCTCCTTCGGTGGCCTGCGGGCGCTGGACAGCGTGAGCTTCACGGTGCGCCGAGGGGCGCTGCAGGGCGTGATCGGGCCCAACGGCTCGGGCAAGACGACGCTATTTAATATCATCAATGGCTTCCTGACACCGGACAGCGGCAGCATTGAGTTCAACGGCCACAACATCGTGGGGCTCAAGCCCAACCGGGTCTGCCGCCTGGGGATCGGCCGCACCTTCCAGGTGGTGCGCACCTTCCCGCGCATGTCCGTGCTGAATAACGCCATGGTAGGCGCCTTTGTGAGCGCGCGGGACGACGCCAGGGCCCGCGTGATGGCGCTGGAGGCCCTGGAGCGTGTTGGGCTGCAGGACCGGGCACAACGGCTGGCCGGCGTACTCACCAACAAGGAGCGGCGCCTGATGGAGTTGGCCCGTGCGCTGGCTTCGGGGCCGCAGCTCATCCTGATGGACGAGACCCTGGCAGGGCTGGCTCCACAGGAGACCGACGAGCTGCTCACGCAACTTCTGCAGCTTAACCTCGAAGGGCTGACGATCATCATCATCGAGCACACCATGCACGCCATGGTGCGGCTCGCTCACGACTTCATCGTGCTGGATCACGGGGGCCTGATCGCCCAAGGGCGGCCCGAAGAGGTCGTGCAGGATCCCGGCGTGATCGAGGCCTACCTGGGCAAGAGGTGGATGA
>Ga0209919_1000134_pt1 | contig 37800 bp, 30 predicted proteins | sample SalPon2A_C_D2_MG_FD_185721 | JGI IMG/M metagenome (GOLD analysis project Ga0209919, IMG submission 185721) | Soil microbial communities from South San Francisco under conditions of wetland restoration - Salt Pond MetaG R2A_C_D2_MG (SPAdes)... | ecosystem: Environmental > Terrestrial > Soil >... | reverse complement strand
TTTGGCACAGGCCTGCAGCGCCTCGTCGCGAAATTCCAGCTCCACGCCTTCCATCTCGAACAGGCGCTTGTACTGCTTGACGAGTGCGTTTTTCGGTTCGCTCAGGATCTCGACCAGCGCTGCCTCATCCAGCGCCTCCAGAGTAGCCGTGACCGGCAGGCGGCCGACGAATTCCGGGATCAGGCCGTAGCGGATCAGGTCCTCGGGCTCCACCTGGCGCAGCACGGCACTTTCCTCTTCGCGCAGCGTATTGCTGTCCTTGATCGGCGCCATGAAACCGATGCCGCTCTTCTCCGTTCGCTCGCGGATGATTTTCTCCAGACCGGCAAAAGCGCCGCCCACGATGAACAGGATGTTGCGGGTATCGACCTGCAGGAACTCCTGCTGCGGGTGCTTGCGCCCGCCCTGCGGCGGCACCGAGGCCACGGTACCTTCGATCAGCTTGAGCAATGCCTGCTGCACGCCCTCGCCCGAGACATCACGCGTGATGGAAGGATTGTCGGACTTGCGCGAAAGCTTGTCGATTTCGTCGATATAGACGATACCCGTCTGCGCCTTCTCGACGTCATAGTCACATTTCTGCAACAGCTTCTGCACGATGTTCTCGACGTCCTCACCCACATAGCCGGCCTCGGTCAGCGTGGTGGCATCGGCAATCGTGAACGACACGTTAAGTATCCGTGCCAGGGTTTCAGCGAGCAGCGTCTTGCCGGACCCGGTGGGTCCGATCAGTAGAATGTTGCTCTTGGCCAGCTCGATTTCATCGCGCCCGGTCTTGGCCTCGATACGCTTGTAGTGGTTGTACACCGCAACCGCGAGCACCTTTTTCGCATCTTCCTGATCGATCACATACTGATCGAGTATGTCCTTGATTTCCTTCGGCTTGGGCAAACGGGACGTGGAGGTCTCGGTACGCTCCTGGAGTTCCTCACGGATGATCTCGTTGCAAAGGTCGACGCACTCGTCGCAGATGTAGACCGAGGGGCCGGCAATCAGCTTGCCCACCTCGCGCTGGCTCTTGTTGCAGAACGAGCAGAACAGGATCTTGCTGTCGTCGTGATATTCCGAACCTTCTTCGCTCACGAAACCTCCTGCTTGCGTGCCGCCATCGACGGCTCATTCCAGATGTACTTGTACCCCAACCGGCCCCGGTAGCACAAGCCCCGTGCCTGCCCCGGCCGGCCGCCGGCGATAGCGCGTGATTTCACCAAGGCGTCCACACTCAGGAGTCGCCGTCCCGGGCCGGTGCGGCGCGCTCGCTGAGAATGCTGTCGATAAGACCGTATTTCATGGCTTCGTCGGCATCCATGAAGCGGTCGCGGTCGGTATCCGTTTCCAGCTTTTTCAGGGTTTGACCTGTATGCTTGGCCAGGATCCGGTTCAGGCGCTCGCGTACCGCGAGGATTTCACGCGCATGGATCTCGAAATCGGCCGCCTGGCCCTGGAACCCCCCCAGGGGCTGGTGGATCATCATCCGGGAATGAGGCAGGCAGTAGCGCTTGCCCTTGGCTCCGCCGGCCAGCAATACGGCACCCATGCTCGCCGCCTGGCCCACGCAGATCGTGGACACGTCGGGTTTGACGAACTGCATGGTGTCGTACATCGAAAGCCCCGCGGTCACCGAACCGCCCGGCGAATTGATGTAGACGCTGATGTCCTTGTCCGGGTTTTCCGATTCCAGGAAAAGCAACTGCGCCACCACCAGGTTGGCAATGTGGTCTTCGATGGGGCCGGTGATGAACACCACCCGCTCCTTGAGCAGGCGCGAGTATATATCGTAGGCACGTTCGCCCCGTGCCGTCTGCTCGACCACCATCGGCACGAGTGTCTGGGCCTTGATGTCGCTCATGCGTCTTCTCCCGCGTTATCCCGTTCAGGTTCGATGAATTCGAAAAACGCCTTGGTCTCCTCGTTCACCTTGGCCTGCTCGATCAGCCAATCATAGGCGATTTCTTCCAGCACCAGCGATTCGACCTGGCGCATCACGTTGTTGTCCGCGCGCATGGCGCGTGCTTGCGCTGCCGGGTCCTCGGCATCGGCGACCAGTTCCTCGATCTTGCGCTCCACCCGCGCCGGATCGGGACGAAACTGTTCACGCTCGATCAACCGGCTCAACACGATACCCAGGCGCACGCGGCGTTCCGCCTTGTCCAGAAACGGTTCGCGCGGCAGGTCCGGGGTGCTGTCGGGGTCGACCTGCAACCCGAACTGCCGCATGGTCGCCCGTTGCTGGCGCACCACTTCCTGGTCCACCAGAGCCTGGGGCACCTCTATCGGGTTGGCTTCGAGCAGGGCATCGCCTGCCTGCTTTTCCATTTCGCTGCGGACTCGCTGGTCCAGCTCCCCCTGCATGTTTTCGCGTACCTTCTCGCGCAAGGTCGCCAGCCCGCCTTCCTCGATACCCAAGTGGGCAGCGAAATCGTCGTCCAGTTCGGGCAAATGGCTTTCCTCGACCTGTTTCACGGTCACCTCGAAACTGACCGGCTTGCCGGCCACCTCGTCCTTGGGGTAGTCCTCGGGGAAACTGAGATCGAGGGTACGCGTCTCACCGGGCGCGGTGCCGACCAACCCCTGTTCGAACCCGGGTATGACCGAACCGGAACCGAGCTCCAGGGGCATATCGGTGGCACTGTTGCCCTCGAACGGCTTGCCTTCGATCAGGCCCTCGAAATCGATCGTCACGCGGTCGCCATCGGCCGCGGCGCGTTCCACCGCTTCCCATCGCTCGTGCTGGCTGCGCAGCCGGTCCAGGATACAGTCCACATCAGCGTCGGTGATCTCGACCTGGGGCCGGGTCAGTGTCACTGCCTTGATGTCCTCGACCTCGAACTCGGGGTAGACCTCAAGCTCTGCGGTAAAGGTATAGCTGCCGTCGGGACCGGTTTCTCCGGGCTCTACCGAAGGCGCGGCCACCGGCGATATGTTCTGGCCCTGGAGCGCTTCGACATAGTGCGACTGCACCAGTTCCGAGACCACGTCCTCGCGCACCGAGTCGCCGTACTGCTGGCGCACGACCTTGGCCGGCGCCTTGCCGGGGCGAAAGCCCTTGATCCTGGCGCGCTTGGCGACGCCGTCGAGCCTCTTGAGGACTTCCTGTTCGATCCGGTCCCCGGGAATCGTGACCGTCAGCCGGCGCCCCAGGTTGCCCTTCTCTTCTACTGATACCTGCATGTGTTTCCTCGTCTTGTCACTGTCTGCGGGAGGGAGTCGCCCTCTATGGGAAATGAAGGAGCCCCTCGACCCAGGGAACTCCCGAATTGGTGCGAAAGGAGAGACTCGAACTCTCACGGGGTATTGCCCCACCGGCTCCTAAGGCCGGCGCGTCTACCATTCCGCCACTTTCGCCTGTCCTCGCCCGGCTCCTGGCCTGATGCGGGACCGGGGAATTTCCGGCCTGCTCAGAGTGCCCGAAATATTATACGTGCGCGTTATACGTGCGCGGCTGGCGCCGGACGGTCCGTGAAAGTCCGGCGGTCAGCCCGCCGCCCGGGCGCTCTCCGCCTCCACCGATGCCGCGCCAGGCCCCTTCAACAGCGCCTCGCGCGTCGCCGCGACCACCAGCTCGACTTCCTCGCCGGTGATTGCGAAATGCGGCGTGAAACGCAGCGAACGCTGCCCGCCGTGGATCACGCCCACACCGTGCCGGCGCAGGTATTCCTCGGTGGAATTGGCACCAAAGGCCTTGTACTGCGGGGCGAGCTCGCAACTGAACAGCAGGCCGGTGCCCTGCACCTTGGTGATCAGCCCCCCCAGCTCCTGCCTGAGCGCCTCGAAACGCTCGATGAACTCCCGGCCGCGCTCGCGGATGTTCTCGCGCAGCGCCGGCGTGATCTGCTCCAGCACGGCCACGGCGACGTCCATGGCGCGCGGGTTGGCGGTCATGGTGTTGCCGTAGATGCCCTTGCGGTACAGCCCGGCGGCCCGTTCATTCATGGCCAGCACGGAGAGCGGGAACTGCCCGGCGTTGAGCGCCTTGGAATAGGTCTCCATGTCGGGGGCCTCCAGCGCCTCGAAGCCCGGGTAGTCGACGATCGAGAGCAGGCCCTGGGTACGCAGCCCGGCCTGGATCGAGTCGATCAGGAGCAGGCTGCCGTGGGCCGCGGTCAGCTCGCGCGCCAGGGCGTAGAACTCGGGCGTGATGGCCTGGCCGGGATCACCCTCGCCCATCACCGGCTCGAGGAACACGGCCTCGACGAAGACGTTGTCCCGCTCGGCCCGGGCAAACACCTCACGCAGGTCCTCCAGGCTGTTGGGCGCAACCGTCCAGAAATCATCCTGGTGCCGGTAGCTGGCCAGGTGGGTGCGGTAGGTCTTGCGCGAGGAATCGGAAAACTGGGCCGGTCGGTCGGTGCGGCCGTGGAAGCTGCCTCCCATGGCGACGTGCTTGATCGTCTTGCCGGCGTGCCGGCCGCCCTCGTCGGTCATCAGCTTGGCATTGACGTCGGTGATCCGGCTGGCCACGGTCACCGCTTCCGAACCGCTGTTCATGGCCAGGAAACGCGCAAAGGGGCAACCGCCCTCCCGGTTCTGTCCGATTTCGCGGCGCAGGGCCCGTACCAGGCGCAGCTGCGAGTAATTCGGGGTCATGATGTTGGCCATCACATGCGGCCGGTTCATGGCCTTGAGCACCGTCTCCGGCGCATGCCCGAGGCCCAGCATGCCGTAGCCTCCGTTGTCGTGGATTACGGCGCCGGTCACGGTCACGATCCAGGGACCGCAGGCCGCCAGCGTGACGTAGGGGTTGATGGCGTCATCAGGATAGAAATTGACGAACCCGGCCTGGATCTCCGCGGCCTGGTCAGCTTCATCGCGCTTGATCAGGTCGGGAAAATCCGCCCGCAGCCGCGCGAATGCTTCGCGAGCCATCTCGACCGCCCGGCGCAGGGACGGGTCGCGTTCCGCAAAGCGCGTGATGACCTCGTTGGACAGGCCGGCGCTCGCGGGTTTGCCGCTGTGCGCACGAATTTCTTCCAGGGTGCGGATGACATCGCTCATGGTCCTAACCTCTTCACTCGACTCGGGGCTCTGCGTGGCGACCGGAAAAGGCGTGCCACGACGCGAAAAAAGCAATTGATTAGTTTATCATCCGAGTCCCCGGGCGACATCCCGAGCCCCGGCCACGGCACGGCCTGGCGGGATCTTCGAAACCGGTTTCCTGCAGCGGCGAAACGCCCCGCTTACTTTGCAAGCGCCACTGCAATATTTGAATTTATTAGAATAAAAACTTTCTAAGTTATTGATTTATATGGCGTCCCCGACGGGACTCGAACCCGTGTTACCGCCGTGAAAGGGCGGTGTCCTGGACCGCTAGACGACGGGGACCCAGAAAAGCGGTAGCAAAGCTACTGCGCTCAACATCTTGGATGCGGGCGGTGCTCGCAATCCTCGTGTACATCAGTACACTACGGTTGCTGCGCTCCGGCCGCATCCAACCTGTTTTCGCTCGCTACGCTTTGCTACCGCTTTTCGCAACGAACGAACCAGGTAATTTGGTGGAGCTAGGCGGGATCGAACCGCCGACCTCCTGCATGCCATGCAGGCGCTCTCCCAGCTGAGCTATAGCCCCACGAAAGCTTCGCGAAGCTGCGTATTCTACCCGTTTTCGGCCAATCGCTGTCAAGCGTTTTGCCGTGCAATCCATTTCCCGGCTCTCTCGATGCGAGCAAGCGTCTCCTCGCGCCCCAGGATCGCAAGCGTCTGGTCGATCGGCGGCGAGACCGGCCCGCCCGACACGGCGATCCGGATCGGCTGTGCCACCTTGCCCAGCTTGAGCCCCGCGCTTTCCGCCTGAGCCGCCACCAGGGCGTGGATGGATTCGGCATCCCAGGGTTTCAGGGAACGCAGCGCATCGGCCACCTGCCCCAGCACCGCCCCCGCCTCTGCCGTGAGGTGCTTTTTGGCCGCCTTGGGGTCGTATTCCGTCGGTGCCTCGAAAAAGAACCGGCTGTTCCCGGCCATCTCCAGCAGTGTTTTGGATCGGCCCTGCTGGCTGGCGATGATGCGCGCCAGATACCCGCGATCCGAGCCCGGATGGATGTTCAGGCGCCCGAGCTGCCAGACCAGTTCGTCGACCAGCTCCCCGGCCGGCCGGGCCATGATGTAGTGCTGGTTGAGCCACTCCAGCTTGCCGGGATTGAGCGTAGAGGCCGAGTGGTTGATATCGGCAATGTCGAACAGGCGGATCATCTCCTCGCGGGAGAACACCTCCTGGTCGCCGTGCGACCAGCCCAGCCGCACCAGGTAGTTGACCACCGCCTCGGGCAGGTAGCCCTGCTCGCGATAGTCCATGACGCTCGCCGCACCGTGGCGCTTGGAGAGCTTGGCACCATCCGGCCCGAGGATCATCGGAACATGAGAAAATGATGGAACTTTAAGTCCTAAGGCCTTGTATATGTTTATTTGTTTTGGCGTGTTGTTCAGATGATCGTCGCCCCGGATCACATGGGTGATCGCCATATCCGCATCGTCCACCGCAACAGTCAGGTTGTAGGTGGGCGTGCCGTCGGAGCGCGCGATGATCAGATCGTCCAGCTCCCGGTTGTCGAATTCGACCCGGCCCCGGACCTGGTCCTCGACCACGGTCACACCGTTCAGCGGCATACGGAATCTCACCACCGGCTTGATCCCCTCGCGGGGTTCCGTGCGCTCCCGGCAACGCCCGTCGTACTTCGACTTCTCGCCCCGGTCGCGTTGCTCGGCCCGCATGGCCTCGAGCTCTTCCGTGGAGCAATAGCAATGATAGGCATGTCCGGAATCGAGCAACTGCTGCACGACCTCGCGGTAGCGATCGAAGCGTTGGGTCTGGAAAAACGGGCCCTCGTCCCAGTCAAGGCCCAGCCAGCGCATGCCGTCGAGAATGACCTGCACGGCGGCTTCGGTCGAGCGCTCGCGGTCGGTGTCCTCCACGCGCAGAATGAACACGCCCTCGTGCCGGCGGGCGTACAGCCAGCAGAAAAGCGCGGTCCTCGCTCCCCCGATATGCAGATAGCCGGTCGGGCTGGGAGCAAAACGCGTGCGTACGGTCATGGGAGACGAGCCTTCAAAAACAGGCGCATATGCTACCAGCCCGTGGTTTTCTCCTACTGTGTCGTGCCCGCGGCAGGGGACTTCTTCACCCGCGTCACGCGCCAGATCCAGCCCTGATTCGAATCGGCGATATAGAGCGCGCCATCCGGCCCTTCGGCAATGCCCGCCGGCCGGTGCCGGGCGGCGCCCGATGACTCGATCGGCCCGGGCCCGGCAAACCCCGTGGCGAACCGTTGCCACCGGCCGCTGGGACGTCCATCCTTGAACGGCACGAAGGCCACGACGAACCCCTGCTGGGGCAGCGGCGCGCGGTTCCAGGATCCGTGAAAGGCGACGAACGCGCCGTTGCGGTATGCCGCCGGAAAGGCCCCGCCCCGGTAGAACAGCATGGCCTCGGGCGCCCAGTGGGCCGGAAACGCGAACAACGGCGGCGCATAGCGGTCACAGCGCCCCACCCGCTTGCCGTCGCCGCCATATTCGGGAGCCAGCACGAGCTTGTGCTGCCGACCGTCGTAGTAGCAGTAGGGCCAGCCATAGTCGCCGCCCTGCTTGATGCGCAGAAATTCCTCGCCCGGCAGTTCGGCACTCTGCTTCTCCGTAAACAGCGACGGCCAGTTGTCATGGAGCTGGTCGCGGCCCATCATCACCCCGTACAGCGCCTGCACCTGCCCGTTCCAGGTGATCGCCACCATATTGCGCAGGCCCGTGGCATAACGCGTGCCCTCGCTCGCCTGCTGTCCCGTCTTGTCCGCCGCGAAACGCCAGATGCCGCCATGCTGCCTGAGCAACGGACAGGGATCGAGTCCGGGCGAGCCCCGCACCCGGTCCTTCCTCTGGCAGGCATTCGATGGCGCCCCGATGCCCACGTAAAGCGTTTCGCCGACCCCGAAGGCAAGGCTCTTGCTCGCATGCTCGTCCTGCTCGGGGAAGCCCCCTACCACCACTTCGGCCGATCCCGGGGGCATGTCCCCCGTCCGCGGCAACCGGAAGCGCACGATGCGATCGGTCTCGCCGACGTAAACGAACCCGTCGTGCAGGGCGATGCCGGTTCCCGTCACGTCCCCGAAGTAGCGGATGGAATCGGCGCTGCCGTCGCCATTGGTATCGCGCAGGACCGCCACGCCGCCGCCATCGTGATTGCGCGACAGCGCCGCGTACACTGTCCCGTCCGTGGCCACCACCAGGTGCCTCAGGTCACCGACGTCCCTGGCGAACACCTCGGCGCAGAACCCGGCGGGAACCTGGATGCCGCCGTTACGGGAAGCGCAGGCCGGTGTTGCCGGCCAGGCGGGCGAGCTCAGGGTGGCCAGGCCCGCCACCAGGCAGATTTGGAGTCCGCGATGCATGGCGTCGATCTCCGGTCGTCTGACTTCAGCTTACCGCTGCGGGGCGACAGATGAAACCGGATGCAGGCCGGCGTCGCCGTTTATTCGATCTGCGCGGCCTCGAACGCCGCGTCATTTCGTTGTCGGCGGTGCAGAAATTGCCAGTGCAGGGCGGCTGTAACGCCACCCAGCGCGGCGCCGCCCAGGGCATCCAGCGCCACGTGTTGCTTGGTCGCCAGCGTGGAATAGATGATGCCCAGCCCCCAGATTACGTTGAGCAGGCGTATCAGGAGGCGCGTATCCATCCTGCGCAGCATGCGATCGATCCAGAAGCCGCTGAACACGGCGAAGGCGACATGCAGCGAGGGACAGGCATTCCGCGCCTGATCGGCGGTTTTCAGAAACGCATAGGAGGGGTAGCGGGCCCAGTCGATGACCGGCTGCGGCGTGGCAGTCGGCCAGAAGAAGAAAATCGCCATCCCCGCCAGGCTCAGGAACAGCGCGGCCAAACCATACGCCATCAATTCGCGGCGTTCGACTATCAGCCCCGGGGGGATCGAGACATAGACCCACAGAGACGCATACAGTCCGAGCGCCCAGGGTTGAAAGCCGATGACCCGGTCCAGGCCGATATCCGGTATCGGGGTGACAGGAAACAACGGATGATTGGCGACCAGGAAATAACCGACAAAGAAAATGGCCATGAAAACCGGTATGCCGATGGACTTGAGTACGACATGCGTGACGAGACGTTGGAAGAAACGTCGCCCCCAGGTCGCCTGAGTGTCGTTATCGATATTGATTTTCAATTCCACCTGCTGCGGCACCCACGATGCATCCTCTCCCGCTGCCCCCAGAGTATATAGAAACCATGTATAGCATCCCGGCGATGGAATACATCGACTGGCGTAAAATGGAGGCGGATTCCGAGGAAATCACTCGTGACACACAAAATCATCCTGACCCGGGCGGTTACCGCGATCGGCACCGGAGGGATTACCAGCATACTGTTCTGGATGTCGCTCTACCTCGCCGGTCCCGAAGCCCTGTTAGTCGGCGCGATCGCCCTGGCCGTGGGGATCGCCTGGTTCACACGCGGCGTAGAGAGCCTCTGGGCGCTGAGCGAGCGCCTGCTGGTCGCCTGCCTGATAGCGGCCCAGGCCAGCCTGCTTTCGGCCGTCATCCTGCAGGTCGTTCCCGTGGTGCTGGAGCGCGCGATATAGGGCAGGCCCGTAAAAAGCACTTGAACTCGAGCGCCACTCTGCCTATGCTTGGAATGCGTTTAATCGAGTATCCGTCGACATGAGCGAAGAACAAACCCGGAACGAGGCTACCGACGAGATCGTCAACAAGGCCGGCCTCACCGAGCAGGACGAAGAATACGAAAGCCAGCCCCTGCAGCCGGTCGAGGAACGGATCCGGCACTGGCATCACTGGCGCAACGGCGGCCTGCTCTGCGCACTTGCCGGCGTCATCATGCTGATCGCCGGACACTTCGCCGCCAGTGGCCGCTCCATGCAGATCGCCGGTTTCCTTATCCTCGCCGGTGCCGTCGTCTTCACCGTCGGCGTAATCGGCGGTTGGGTGACGCACGAAAGGCCGCTCGACTAACACGCGCGAGGCCGCTCCCCTCAACCACCGGATGAAAATTTGTCCGGTAATCGTCAGGACCAGCCTTCGGCGATGACCGAACGGGTTTCCTCGACGCCGGTTTGCCAGACGGCGCTCATGTCCTCGTCCGAACGCCGGTACCGCCCGCCAAAATTACCGTCTCCGAGATACTGCCTTGCCTCGCGCGGGCCAAACGAGTGTACACGCGCCGCATCGACCAGGGGTTTTTGTGCGTCCGGATAATCGACGCCCTTGAGCCGCGTCCACGGAAAATTCTCCATCCACGACGCATGGGAAGCCACCGGATCGATGGCCTTTACCCTGGCGCGTGTAGCGGGCGCATTCCACCAGTTGTGGAATCTCACCGTCATTTCGGGCTTGTCGTCGAGCCATCCGGCAATGCCCGACTGGACCGGCGCATTGCCGCCGTGGCCGTTGACGACCACAATCCGCCGGAAGCCATGCGTGCGCAGGCTGTCCAGCACATCGCACACCAGTTGCACACAGGTCTCGGCACGCAGGCTGACCGTTCCGGGATAGCCCATGAAGTATGGGGTGATCCCGTAGGGAATGCCGGGGAAAACCGGCACGCCGAGCGGCTCGGCTGCCTCGACCGACACCCTTTCCGAGAGGATGTAGTCCACGCACAGACTCAGCCCGGCGTGCTGTTCGGTGCTGCCGATGGGGAGCACCGCCCGGTCGTCGTGCGCCAGGTAGTCTTCCACCTGGCTCCAGTTCATGTCGCTGATTTTCATCGCGTCTCCCGGCGAATCCCCGGCTTCATCCGTTCCGGATACCGTCCATCATACCGTCGGCGCCGCACGACGAGGATTTCCGTGTAAGCTTCGGGTACGTACACATAACAAGCCAGCGAGGGCACGGTGCCTGACAACGTGGTCATCGCCGAACGTCATCCGAGAAAAGCCTTCCTCGTCCTGTTCTTCATCGAGATCTGGGAACGGTTCGGTTATTACGGCATGGCCTCGCTCATGGTGCTTTACATGGTGGAGCACCTGGGACTGGCCGATGCGCGGGCGGACATCATCTGGGGCGCATTCTCGGCGCTGGTCTACTCGATGCCCGTGCTCGGCGGCTACCTGGGCGACCGCGTTCTGGGTGCGCGCCGCACGATGGTGCTCGGCGCCGTGACGTTGGGCCTGGGCTACCTGCTGCTGTCCGTTCCGCTCGAAGCCACCTTCTTCCCGGCCATGGGGCTGATCGCCCTCGGCAACGGGCTGTTCAAGGTCAACCCGAACAACCTCGTCTCACGCCTCTACGAGGGCCAGCGCTCCCGGCTCGACATCCTGTTCACTATCTACTACATGTCGCTCAATATCGGCTCCTTCGTGTCGATCCTCCTCACCCCCTGGATCAAGGACCACGCCTCATGGGCCATCGTGATCGGACCGCTGCATTTCGACAGTTGGCACCTCGCCTTCGGCCTCAGCGCCATCGGCCTGACGCTCGGCCTGCTCAACTACGGCGTGTTCCGGCGCTACCTCCGTCCCTACGGCACGGCACCGGATTTCGAGAAGCTGCGCTGGTCACGACTCTTAGCCGTCATCGCCGGCTCGCTGCTGATCGCCTGGCTGCTCTCGGAGGTCGTGCGGCACCGCCCGATCGCACTGGCCGTGGTGGGCGGTTTCCTGCTGTTGATGGTCTATGTCTTCGCTCACTTGCTGGCCACCGGGGAGCGCAGCGAGCGCAAGCGCGTGATCGCCTGCATCATCTTCACTTTCATGTCCGTCATCTGGGCGATCTACAACCAGCAGATCTATACCTCACTCACCCTGTTTGCACTGCGCAACGTCGACCATACCCTGCTCGGTCTGCACGTCTCGCCCGCCCAGTTCCAGGACCTCAACCAGTTCTGGCTGGTGGCGCTCGCCCTGCCCCTGGCCTGGCTCTATCAGCGCATGGGCAGAACCCGCCGGGGCGACTTCTCGATCGCAACGAAATACGCCGCCGGCCTCTACCTGCTCGCCATCGCATTTTTCCTGTATGCCGCGGGCAGCCTCACAGCCGTCAGCGGCATCGTCTCCCCCTGGTGGCTGGTCGCCGGCTATGCGGCGCAGTCGCTTGGCGAACTCCTGATCAGCGCGCTGGGCTTCTCCATGATCTCCCAGCTCATACCGCAACGCTCGCGCGGCATCATCATGGGCGCCTGGTTCCTGGGCATGGGAGTGAGTCTCTACGCCGGCGGCGCCATCGCCGGGCTGGCAAACATCCCGGCCGGCATGACCGATCCACGGGCCACGCTGCCCATCTACTCCGGGCTTTTCGCCTGGCTCGGCGGCGGCGCACTGCTCTGTGCCCTTGCCGCCACAGCCATCATCCCCCTGCTCAAGCGATTGATGGTACCGGCCATCCTCACGCCCGGCAGCGAATGAAAACACGCGAAGGCCGGCGACTGGTGAGTATCAGTCGTTTTTGGGTTGCATGAGGGATTCTGAATGGCTCCCCGGGTCGGACTCGAACCAACGACCAACGGATTAACAGTCCGTCGCTCTACCAACTGAGCTACCGGGGAGCAGAACGCCATATTTTATTGGGCCGGGCGCCGCCAGTCAACGGCCCGGCCCGGTATTTTGGGGATTATTCGCTATTCCCGGGCTGAGGCGGCTGATGGCCGGTATCGAGCCAGTGGGCAAAGGGTTCGGCCAGATCCGAATGCTGCAGGGCAAAAGCCACCGTGGCCTTCAGATACCCCAGCTTGCTGCCGCAGTCGTAGCGGATTCCATCGAATTCGTAACCGTAGACGGGCTCCTTGCCGATGACGGCGGCGATGGCATCGGTCAGCTGGATCTCGCCACCGGCGCCCTTTTTTACCGTCCGCAACTGGCGCAGTACCTCGGGAGTGAGGATATAGCGGCCAACGACCGCCAGGTTGGATGGGGCCTTGTCCGGTGCCGGTTTTTCCACCATGCCGTGTACCTTGTACAACGAGTCAGCAGTTTTCTCTGCGTCGATGATGCCGTAACTGTCAGTTCGGGACGGATGGACGCGCTGCACGGCCAGTATCGACCCTGGATGCTGCTCGTAGGCCCTTAGCATCTGTTGCAGGCAATACTCTCCGTTGCCGTCGATCAAATCATCCGCCAGCACCACGAAAAAGGGCTCGTCACCGATGACCGACTCGGCGCAGGAGACCGCGTGTCCGAGCCCGAGCGCTTCGGGCTGGCGGATATGGATGCAGGTCACATGCGGCGGGACAATGTCCTGCACCAGTTTCAACTGCTCGAACTTCTCCCGCTCCTGCAGGGTCGCATCCAGCTCCGGGGCCCGGTCGAAGTGGTCCTCGATCGCACGCTTGTTGCGCCCGGTGACGAAGATCAGGAATTCCGCGCCCGCAGCGACGGCTTCTTCCACCGCATATTGGATGAGCGGCTTGTCCACGATCGGCAGCATTTCCTTGGGGCTGGCCTTGGTGGCCGGCAGGAAACGCGTACCCAGGCCGGCTACCGGGAAAACTGCCTTTCGAATTTTCTGAACCGTCATTTCACCTCCTTGTTAAAGATTGCAGCGACACGCCATCCCTGGCCGATTGCGTATTCTTCATATCGAGGCCGGACACCGGAAATACGTCACTACGCATGCGCATGGAGTCCCAACCCCGGCAACCGGGGCAATGCCAATACAACTCATGGGCACTGAAGCCACAGCTCGAACACTGGTAAAGCAGGCGCCTTTCCAGCCAATCCGAGAGTAACCATATCAGAATGGCACGGACCTCGTGCGATCCCTTCAGCGGCCATCCTTCGCGCTCGGACAGCGGTGCGATCAAGCGCTCCATTTCCTGTTCGATGGCCTTGAGCACACTCGGGCAGCGCAGGGATTCGTGCATGAGTCCCGCCACCGCCACCGGCAGGAAAGCCCCGGGTTTCTTCTTGAGCAGATCCTGGACCAGCGCATCGAACTCCTCGGCATGGGCGCCTTGAGGGTACAGTTCCGAGAGTGCCGGCAGCACGATCTCGGCCAGCCCCGGTTCCTGCTCCAGTACTTCGCGGTATTCGCGCATGGCCCGGCGCGTATCGTTCGTGCGAACGGCGGCCTGCGCTATCAGCAGGCGTACGCGCGCGCAATCGCGGTCATTGCGCCGGGCTTCCGCCAGCGCATCACGAGCCGCCGTCTCGTCGCCCCGCGACTGCGACTTGCATGCGATCTCGCAGTAGTAATGCGCAATGACCTTGCGTTGGTTCGTGCCCTGCAGCCATTCGAGCCGGCGGCGCATGGCAGCGGCCTGCTCCCAGTCCTGCTGCTGCTCATAAATCAGTATGAGTGCACGCGCGGCTTCCACCTGATGTGTCTTGAGGTCTATCAGATCACCGAAAATCTTTTCCGCGCGGTCATAAAGGCCGGCACTCAGGTAGTCCTGTCCCAGCTCCTTCAGCGCCAGGTCCCGCTGGGCGCGGGACAAGGTCGGGCGCGCAATCAGGTTCTGGTGGATCAGCGTGGCGCGCTCGATCTCGCCCTTGCGCCGGAACAGGTTGCCCAGGGCGAAATGCAGCTCGACGGTCTCCGTTTCGCGCCCCGCCAGTTCCAGGAAGACCTCCAGGGCACGGTCCGTCTGTTCCCCCAGCATGAAAGCCAGGGCCTGGAAATATTCGGGCGGAATGCGGCTCGTATGCTGCTTCCTGCGTCGGCGGCGCAGTTCGTTCCAGACGAACCCCGCCCCGCCCACGACAATGAAGGCAAGCGCAACGACGAGGGCTATGGTTTCAGGGTGCATCGCGCAGCGGCGCATGCCGCAGGTTGTGAACTTCCTTCTCGAGCGCTTCGAGGCGGCTCTGGGCACGGTGAGCCCGGATCCGGGACTTGAACAGGGCCGGGAGTATGCACAGCACGCCGAGAACGACCCCCACGACCAGAGCCGCTACCAGCACGACGGCCAGCGGCAGGGACGCGGAACCAAAAAGATAGTTGACCCTGACGTCGGCCAGGTTGACAAGCACCATGGCCAGGGTCAGGCCGAAAACGATCAGCGCCAGGATCAACAGGATTAGTCGACGCATATCGCTTGCCTCCCGTCAGACACTCATGATGGATGGATTTTCATGATTAAAAAAGGTGGATGCACGCGTTACGATCCGGCAAGTGCCGTCGGAAAACTAGGCGCCCGACCCCCCACCCGCGACTGAACGTGGCTTTTCATTGTTGCGAACACTATCCTGGACGCGATCGCGCAGATCCTTGCCCGGTTTGAAGTGAGGGACATGTTTTTCCGCCACCGGCACGACAGCGCCCGATTTCGGGTTGCGCGCAAGACGCGGCGGACGATAGCGCAGGGCGAAGCTGCCGAATCCACGGATTTCGATCCGGCGTCCGGAAGCCAGCGCTTCGGCCATGGTCTCGAGGAGTGAACGTACCGCGAGATCGACGTCCGTGACGGGCAGGTGGCCCTGACGGCCCGCAAGCGCATTAACCAGTTCGGATCGAGTCATTCTATTCTCCTCACCTGCCTCGGAACGTGGCATGGTCAACAGGACCTTCCCATTCCGCCCCATCCATCAAACATCCGCAAATGCCGCTCCGGCCGGCGCTGTCAGATCAACGCCGGCCGGAGCCCGCATATCAGTTTTCCTGGGAGAGCTTGTCCCGGAGCATGTCACCCAGCGTGGTGGTCGCGCCACCACCGGACTTGCCATACTCCTCGACGGCCTGGGCTTCTTCCTTGATTTCCTTGGCCTTGATCGACAGGGTGAGCTGACGGGATTTACGATCGACGCCGACAATACGTGCCTCTACCGTCTCGCCCACTTTCAACACCTGGCGGGCATCCTCCACGCGATCGCGCGAAATGTCGGAAGCACGCAGATAACCGGTAACGCCCTGCCCGAGGTCGATTTCCGCGCCACGCGCGCTGACCTCGATCACCGGACCCGAGACGATGCTGCCCTTGGGATGATCGCCCAGGAAACCGGAGAAGGGGTCGCGGCCCAGCTGCTTGACGCCGAGCGAAATACGTTCGCGCTCCGCGTCCACGGCCAGCAGGACGGTCTCCACTTCCTCGCCTTTCTTGAACTCGCGGATGACTTCCTCGCCCTGGTCGTCCCAGGACAGGTCCGACAGATGCACGAGGCCATCGATGCCGCCTTCCAGCCCAACGAAAAGCCCGAAATCGGTAATCGACTTGATTACGCCGATAATGCGCTCGCCCTTTTCGTGATTGGCGGAAAAATCTTCCCACGGGTTGGGGGTGCACTGCTTGATGCCGAGCGAAATGCGCCGGCGTTCGGGATCGATCGCCAGCACCATGACCTCGACTTCCTGCCCGATGTGCACGAACCGCGAGGGATTGACGGTCTTGTTCGCCCAGTCCATCTCCGAGGAGTGCACCAGGCCTTCCACGCCGTCCTCGATTTCGACGAAGCAGCCATAGTCAGTAATGTTGGTGACGTGGCCGAACACGCGGGTGCCGGGTGCATAGCGGCGCGGCAGGTCGCTCCACGGATCCTCGCTCAACTGCTTGAGGCCCAGCGAAACGCGATGGCGCTCGCGATCGAACTTGAGCACCTTGACGTCGAGTTCCTGACCCACTTCGACCACTTCCTGCGGGCTGCGCACACGCTTCCAAGCCATGTCGGTAACGTGCAGCAGGCCGTCGATGCCGCCCAGGTCGACGAAGGCACCGTAATCGGTCATGTTCTTGACGATGCCCTTGAGCACCGCGCCTTCGGTCAGGCGCTCGAGCAGCGCTTCGCGCTCGGCGCTGAATTCCTTCTCCACCACGGCGCGGCGGGAAGCAACCACGTTGTTGCGGCGCTGGTCGAGCTTGATGATCTTGAATTCGAGGGGCTTGCCTTCGAGGTAGCTGGGATCGCGCACGGGGCGCACGTCCACCAGCGAACCCGGCAGGAAGGCACGGATGCCGTCGAGGTCGACGCTGAAGCCGCCCTTGACCTTGCCGGAAATGTAGCCGGTCACGCTCTCCTCGGCCTCGAACGCCTCCTTCAGGTGTTCCCAGGCCCGCAGGCGGCGCGCTTTTTCGCGCGACAGCCGCGTTTCGCCGAAGCCGTCTTCCAGCGACTCGACCGCCACTTCGACTTCATCGCCCTCGGCGACGTTGAGTTCACCGTCCTCACGCTTGAACTGATCGGTGGGAATAGCGCTTTCGGACTTGAGTCCGGCATCCACCAGGACGTAATCGGGACCCACCGATACCACTTTCGCGGTGACCAGCGAGCCGGGTTGTACCCAGGAACTACCCAGGCTCTCCTCAAGGAGTTCTGCAAAAGATTCAGCCATTAAATTCTCTTTCTCCGCCGCCCCTGACGCCCCGGCGTTTCAATCAAGGCGGCCCGGAATATGTGTGTGCCGCGCTGCCGCCCTCCCGGCGGATCGCTTGCGTCTGTTTACGGGCGGCCTCCTGCCTCCCAATGAATAGTCAACCACTGCCCGCACCTGTGTTCGCCACGAGCGCAAGAAGCTTTTCCACCACCCAGTCAACCGGATGTCCAGTGGTGTCGATCACCTCGGCACCCATGGCGGGTTTGAGCGGCGCCACCTTTCGGTTGGCGTCGCGTTCGTCACGCTCGCGCAACTCTTTGGTGAGGCTGGCTAGATTAGCATTAAATCCTTGCTCTTTCAACTGTTTATAGCGACGAAACGCCCGTTCCTCGAGGTTGGCGTCAAGGAACACCTTGACCGGCGCATCGGGGAAAACCACCGTGCCCATGTCGCGCCCGTCGGCGACCAGGCCCGGGGCCCGGCGCAGCGCACGCTGGCGCTCGATCAGGGCCGCGCGTACGGCGGATGCCGGGGCGAGCGCCGAAGCCCGTCGTCCCACGGCTTCGGTGCGCAATTCGCGGCTCACGTCCTCCCCGTCCAGCAGGATCCGTTCGCCCTCGAAATCGATCCGCAGGCGGGGAATGCGTGCGGCAACGGCGACCGTATCAGCGGCGTCCAGACCCTGGCGCAGGCTCGCCAGCGCCACCAACCGGTAAAGCGCCCCGCTGTCCAGGTAGTGCCAGCCAAGCCGCTCGGCGACCCGACGCCCCACCGTACCCTTGCCGGCCCCGCCGGGACCGTCGAGCGTAAGAACCGGTATGGAATTCATGAGTTGCCTACCTCCGCCCCTGCCGTTTGCAGCAGGGATGCAAATTCCGGAAACGAGGTCGCGATCCAGCCGGCATCGTCCACGCTGACCGGCGACGGGGTCGCCAGCCCGGCGATTGCCAGCGCCATCGCCACGCGGTGATCACCGGCGCTTGCGACCCGTCCACCGCGCTTCAGCCCGCCACCCGCAAGATGCAGGGTGTCGCCCGCCACCTCCATATCGACCCCCAGCACCGCCAGGCCGTCGCGCATGGCGGCAATGCGATCGCTTTCCTTGTATCGCAATTCGCCCGCGCCCTCGATCACGCTCGGCCCCTCGGCCGCGGCAGCCAACACCATGAGCATAGGCAACTCGTCGATCAGCCCCGGAATCTCGCGTGCCTCGATCCGCACACCCTGCAACGCAGCACTCAAAACGTGCAAGTCCGCCACCGGTTCCGCGCCGTATTCGCGCCGGTGGCGCACCTCAATGCTCGCACCCATGCGTTCCAGCACCGGCAACAGGCCGGTACGCGTCGGATTGATCCCCACCCCGTTGAGAACCAGGTGCGATCCCGGTGCCATCAGGGCACCCGCCATGAAAAAGACCGCAGAAGAAAAATCGCCGGGAACATCGACGGTTGCCGCATTGAGTGTCCCCGGCCACAGCTGCGTGCTTATCCCGTCACGCTCGATCCGGGCCCCGAAAACCGGCAACATGCGCTCGGTGTGATCGCGGGTATGGAACGGATCCTCGACCCGGGTCGGGCTCTCTGCCCCCAGGCCGGCCAGGAGCAGCGCCGATTTCACCTGGGCACTCGCCACCGGGAGGCGGTAATTCAATCCGTGTAAACGCACGCACGGGCTCAGCACGAGCGGCGCATGGCCCTGCGTACTCGAGATGGCCGCTCCCATGGCGGCAAGCGGATCGGTGATGCGGTTCATGGGCCGGCGGCGCAGGGACGCATCGCCCGTCAGGGTCACCCCCACCCCGCACCCCGCCAGGACACCGCTCAGCAGGCGCAGCCCGGTCCCCGAGTTGCCCAGGTCGAGGGGCTGCGGAGGCGGGACGAGACGCGCGCCGGTGCCCTCGATTCGAACCGTGCCGTCCTGCCACTCGATATGCGCCCCCAGGTTCGCGAGTGCATTCGCCGTGGCTCGGGTATCGGCCGCGTCCAGCACCCCGCGCACCATTGATTTGCCGGTAGCCAGTGCGCCGCAGATGAGCGCCCGGTGCGTGATCGACTTGTCGCCCGGCAGGGAAAGCGTACCGGCGAGAGGGCCGCCCGGCGCAACCCGCAAACCGGTTGCGCCCGACGCCGGATTCATTGTCCCAGCACGCTATGCAACGCCCGGACCAGCCGCTGGTTGTGCTCCGGCAGACCCACGGAAATGCGCAGGTGCTGCACCATCCCGTAACCATCCAGCGGACGCACGATCACGCCTTCGCGCAGCAACAGCTCGAAGAGCTCGCGGCCGGGGCGGCCCATGTCCGCTGTCACGAAATTGCATACCGAAGGGATCACGGCCAGACCCATGTCCCGCAGCGCAGCGTCGAGTTTCTGCAGCTCGGCATGGTTGAGCTCCACCGTGCGCCTGACGTGATCGCGGTCGGCCAGTGCCGCGACCGCGGCGGCCTGCCCCAGGCTGCTCGGGTTGAACGACAGTCGCACGCGGTTCAGGCAATCGGTCATGGCGGCACTGGCAAGCGCATAGCCGACCCGAACGCCGGCCAGACCATACGCCTTGGAGAAGGTGCGCAGCACCACCAGGTTGGGGTGACGCTCCAGCAGCGCGCGTGTATCCGGATAATCTTCCACGTAGGGCGCCGCATAGTCGTAATAGGCCTCGTCGATCACCACCACGACATGGCTCGGCACGCCTGCAATCAATCGCTCGATTTCGCCCTGCGCCAGATACGTGCCGGTGGGATTGTTGGGATTGGCCACGAACACCACACGCGTCGAATCGTTTACGGCCGCGAGCAGCGTATCGACGTCATGGCCATAGGGCTGGCGAGCATGATCGGGCGCATGCGGATCGGCAACGCGCAATTCGGCGCCGGCCGCCTGACTCACGATGGCGTATATCGCAAAGGCATGGCGAGCGAAGACCGCCGAGCGGTCGGGGCCGAGAAAGGCGCGCGCGATCAATTCCAGGATATGGTCGGAACCGGTCCCGACCGTGAGGCGTTCCATGCCGAGCCCGTGGTAATCAGCGAGCGCCTGCTTGAGGGCAAAGGCGCCGCCGTCTGGATACAGCGCCACCTCGTCGAGCGCCTCGCGCATCGCCGCGACGGCGCGCGGGCTCGGCCCCAGCGGATTTTCGTTCGATGCCAGCTTGACGATGTCGTCGATGCCCAGCTCGCGCTGGAGTTCGCTGATCGGTTTGCCGGGCTCGTACGGCTTGAGCTGGCGCACACCTGGTACGCACCATTGCGTGGGATCAAATGTGTCGTTCGTCATACCATTTCCATATCCATTCGAATAAATACACTCGCCAAGGGCTTCAAAACTTCGTCATTCCGGCGAAGGCCGGAATCCAGTGAGATCCCGTATCCCGACCAACGGTCGGGATACCTTATTCCGATCGGGGGCCGGCCTTCGCCGGGACAACGGGTATAAGCCGCCGTTTGACGCGTTCGCGAAAAGATTCATCCATTGCGGCGGGCAAAATCACGCATGAAATCGGCAAGCGCCTCGGCGCCCGCCACGGGCAGGGCATTGTACAAGCTGGCCCGCAGGCCGCCCTTGCTGCGGTGGCCCTGGAGCTGCTTGAGGCCCGCGCCGTCGGCTTCGGCGAGGAAACGGGATTCGAGCGAATCGTCACCGATCATGAACGGGATATTGGTCCGGGAACGCGAGCGGGGTTGCACCGGGTTGGTGTAAAAGCCGTCCGATCCGTCGATCGCCTCGTATACGATGCGGGCCCTCTGCCGTGCGCGGCGTGCCATCTCTTCCAACCCGCCCTGTTCGCGCACCCAGGCCAGCATCAGGCCGATCATGCGCCACGTTAACGTGGGCGGGGTATTGAACAGCGAGCCCGCGTCCGCGTGGGCACGGTAGGTCAACTGTGTCGGCACGTCGGAGCCGGCCCGCTCGAGCAATGCGCGGCGAACAATCACCAGCGTCAACCCTGCGGGACCCAGGTTCTTCTGCGCACCGGCATAAATCAGGTCGAAGCGATCGACCGCCAGCGGCCGCGAGAGAATGGTCGAGGACATGTCGGCCACCAGCGCCGCGCCGTCCGCCTCGGGAATGAAATCGAACTCCAGGCCGTCGATGGTCTCGTTCGGCGTGTAGTGGAGATAGGCCGCCCCCCCGGGTATCGGCTTCCACGCCGCCTGTTCGGGCACGAACGCATATCCGTTATCCGCGACATCGGCCAGTACTTCGACCGGGCGCACCTCGCGAGCGGCTGCCACCGCCTTGCGCGACCAGTGCCCGGTTTCCACGTACGCAGTGACCTGGTCCGGGCCGGCCAGGTTGAGCGCCGTCATCAGGAATTGCAGCGTCGCCCCGCCGTGCAGGAAAAGCACGGCATGATCCTCGCCCAGGCCAAGCAACGCGCGCAGGTCGGACTCGGTCCGTTCCACCACGTCGGAAAAGGCCGCGCTGCGGTGGCTGGTCTCAAGAATGGACAGGCCGGTGCCCTCGAAATCCAGGAACTCGTCTCGAGCCCGCACCATGACCGGCTCGGGCAACCCGGCCGGGCCGGCACTGAAGTTGTAAACAGGGGCCCTGCCCCGGCGAAACATTACTCGGCCTCGTCCGCGCCTTCGTCCTCTTCTTCGTCGGCGGCCAGGCGGGCAATACCGACCAGGCGGTCGCCCTCGCCGAGGCGGATCAGGCGTACGCCCTGGGTGTTGCGTCCGAGCTTGGAGACTTCGGCGGCGGCGGTCCGCACCAGGGTGCCGCCCGCGCTGATCAGCATCAGGTCATCGCCTTCGTCCACCGAAAGCGCGCCCACGGCATTGCCGTTGCGGTCGCTGACTCGGATGCCGATGACCCCCTGCCCGCCGCGGCGTTGCTGTGGAAATTCGTCGGCGACGGTACGCTTGCCGTAGCCGTGCTCGGAGGCAAACAGGATATCGCCGTCGGCCGCACGCAGCAGCGCAATCAATACATGATTGCCCGCGAGCCGCTTGCCGCGCACACCGGCCGCCGTACGCCCCATCGCCCGCACGTCGCTTTCGGCGAAGCGGATCGCGCGACCCGTGCTCGAGACCAGTATCAGGTCCTGCTCGCCGTCAGTCAGCACGGCGCCCATCAGTTCGTCACCCTCGTGCAGGCCGAGCGCGATGATGCCGTTGGAACGCGGGCGCGAGAAGGCTTCCAGCGACGTCTTCTTGACGGTCCCTTGCCGCGTGGCCATGAACACGAAATGATCCGGGCTGAATTCGCGCACCGGCAGCAATGCGGTAATGCGCTCGCTCTCGTCCATCGCCGGCAGCAGGTTGACGATCGGGCGGCCGCGCGAACCGCGGCTCGCCTGCGGCAACTTGTACACCTTCAGCCAATACAGCTTCCCGGTGTTGGAGAAACACAGCAGGGTGTCGTGGGTGCGTGCCGTGAACAACTGTTCAACGAAGTCCTCGTCCTTGACCGCCGCTGCCTGCTTCCCGCGTCCGCCGCGGCGCTGTGCCTGGTAGGTGTCGGGCATCTGGTACTTGACATAGCCCCGATGCGAGAACGTCACCACGACCTCCTCGTCGGCAATCAGGTCCTCGTCTTCCAGATCGATGGCCTGGTCGGAAATCTCGGTGCGCCGCTTGTCGACGTACTGGTCCCGAAGTTCTTCCAGTTCCTGGCGGATCACCGAGCGCAAACGCTCCGGATCGGAGAGAATTTCACGCAGATCGATAATGGTGTCGATCAGCGACTGGTACTCGGAAACGACCTTCTCCTGCTCCAGCCCGGTCAGGCGATGCAGGCGCAGTTCGAGTATGGCCTGGGCCTGGGCCGGAGACAGGCGGTAGCGGCCGTCGTGCAGGCCGGAGTCCTTCGGCGCATCGACCGGCCGCGTCAGCCCGGCATCGGTGCGCTCCAGCAGCCCTACCACGGCGCCCGGTTCCCAGGTCTGTCCCAGCAGGCCGTCCTTGGCGTCCTGGGGCGTCTTGGCCGCCCGAATCAGTGCGATCACCGGGTCCAGGTTGGCCAGCGCGACCGCCAGGCCTTCCAACACGTGCGCCCGGCGCCGTGCCTGGCCCAGTTCGTAGACGGTACGCCGCGTGACCACCTCGCGGCGATGCCGCAGGAAGGCCTCGAGCATGGACTTGAGATCGAGCAGCCGCGGCTGGCCGTCGTAAAGCGCCACCATGTTGATGCCGAACACCGTCTGCATCTGGGTGTGCTGGTAGAGATTGTTCAGCACCACGTCGGGCACGGCATCGCGCTTGATCTCGACGACCACGCGCAGGCCGTCCTTGTCCGACTCGTCTCGCAGTTCGGCGATACCGTCGAGCTTCTTGTCCTTGACCAGCTCGGCGATCTTTTCGATCAGCCGCGCCTTGTTGACCTGGTACGGCAATTCGTTGACGATGATGGCCGCGCGTCCGCTCTTGACCTTTTCGTCTATGTGGGCCCTTGCACGCAGGTAAATGCGCCCGCGCCCCGTGCGGTAGGCCTCGAGAATGCCGCGGCGCCCGGAAAGGATGCCCGCGGTCGGGAAGTCCGGGCCCGGCATGTGCTCCATCAGGCCGTCGATATCCATGTCCGGATTGGCCAGCAACGCCAGCGTCGCATTGACCGTCTCGCCCAGGTTGTGTGGCGGGATATTGGTTGCCATGCCCACCGCGATGCCCGAGGATCCGTTCACGAGCAGGTTCGGCACCCGGGTGGGCAGCACGGTCGGTTCGGTTTCGGACCCGTCGTAATTGGGCTGGTAATCGACCGTCTCCTTGTCGATATCGCTCAGCAGTTCGTGCGCCAGGCGCGCCATGCGTACCTCGGTGTAACGCATCGCCGCCGGGGAGTCGCCGTCCACCGAACCGAAGTTGCCCTGCCCGTCCACCAGCAGGTGGCGCATCGAAAACGGCTGGGCCATGCGCACGATCGTGTCGTATACCGCCGAATCGCCGTGGGGATGGTATTTGCCGATCACGTCGCCGACCACGCGGGCCGACTTCTTGTAAGGCTTGTTCCAGTCGTTGCCGAGCTGCTTCATGGCGTAGAGCACCCGCCGGTGCACGGGCTTGAGCCCATCCCGCACGTCCGGCAGGGCGCGCCCCACGATCACGCTCATGGCGTAATCGAGATAGGAACGCTGCATCTCCTCTTCAAGCGTGATATGCGTGAGTTCTTTTGCGAATTCGGCCATGGGCAACTCTTTGATTTGCGCGGAAAATTAACGTGATTATTTTATCATGCCGACGGCTTCCAGACGGCCGGGCAACTCTCCTCCGGCCGGAGATATCAAGCCGCGTTCGGTGACCAGAACATCCACCCATTGCGCAGGGGTGATGTCGAAGGCGGGATTGTCGATCACGATGCCTTCGGGGACATCGGGTGCTTGCGTAGCGCGCCACACCTCGTCGCCGGCACGCGACTCGATCGTTACGCCGCCACCACGGGCGAGATCGAGATCCACCGTCGAAAACGGCGCCACCACCATCACCCGGCCGCCGCCCATGCGCGTCAATGCGGCGAGCGGCGCCGTGCCGACCTTGTTCACCACGTCGCCGTTGGCCGCAATCCGGTCCGCACCGACGACCAGCCAGTCGATTTCGCCGCGCGCGGCGGACCCGCCCGCGGCCGAGTCGGTCATCAGGGTTGCCGGCACCCCTGCATCCGCCAGTTCCCAGGCCGTCAGGCGAGCGCCCTGCAGCCAGGGCCGGGTCTCTGTAAAGCGCACCTCTCCGAGCTTGCCGGCCCGCCAGGCGCTCACGATCACCCCCAATGCGGTGCCCACGCCGCCGGTCGCCAGGGGGCCGGTATTGCAGTGGGTCAGTACCCGCGATGCCGGGCCCAGTTGCGATGCGCCAAGCCGGGCCAGGGTCCGGTTCGCCGCCACGTCCTCGTCATGCAGCCCCTCGGCGGCGGCTGCCACTTCCTCGAATCCGGCGCCGCGCTCGAGCAGCGGACGCAACCGCTTCAGGGCCCAGCCCAGGTTGACCGCCGTCGGCCGCGCGGCGGCCAGCACTTCCAGTTCGGCATCGAGTGCCGCGCGCCGCGTCGTGCCGGACAATGATTCATGCTCGCGCACGGCGAGCGCCACACCGTAGGCGGCGGCGATGCCGATGGCCGGCGCGCCACGCACCACCATGTCGCGGATGGCGGCTGCAACCTCGACTGCACGGGTGCATTCCACGTAGATGCGTTGCGCCGGGAGAAGGCGCTGGTCGAGCAGGCTCAGGCACTGGCCGTCCCAGCCAATAGCGGGCGAGCGCAGCGTCGCATCGGGCGCGATGGACATGAACGAAACGGCCGGGATTGATCAGGATTAATTATACTGTCCGGATGCAGGCCGAACTTCTAGTCAAGGCGCGATGGATCGCGCCGGTGGATCCGCCCGAACTGCTCCCCGACCACGCACTCGCCGTGGCCGACGGGCGCATCGCCGCGGTACTGCCCACGGCGGAGGCCGAACGCAGCATCGAGGCGCGGGAGGTCGTCGAGCTGCCCACGCACCTGCTGATTCCCGGGCTGGTCAATGCCCACACGCACGCGGCCATGACGCTGCTGCGCGGCTATGCCGACGACCTGCCCCTCGATGTCTGGCTCAAGGCGCACATCTGGCCGGCCGAAACGCGCTGGGTGGGTGCCGACTACGTGCGCGACGGCACCCTGGCCGCCTGCGCCGAAATGCTGGCGGGCGGCACCACCACCTTCGCCGACATGTACTTCTACCCCGGCGCCGCCATCGAGGCCGCGCTGGAACTCAGGCAACGCATCGTCTCCGGCATCATCGTGATCGGTTTTCCGAGCAGCTATGCCGCTGATGCGCAGCAGTACCTCGACAAGGGACTCGCGCTCAACGACCGCTATCGCGCCCACCCGCTGGTCTCCTTCATGTTCGCGCCGCATGCCCCGTACACCGTGGACGAGGCGACGCTCAGGAAGATCGCCAGCTACGTGGGCGAAATCGGCCTGCCGCTGCAGATCCACCTCCACGAGACAGCGCAGGAAGTGAGCGAGAGCCTCGACCGGCACGGCGTCCGCCCGCTGGCCCGGATGCACGATTTCGGACTGCTCGGCCCCGGGTTTTCCGCCGTGCACATGACGCAGGCGGATGATGAAGACATCGAGACCCTGGCCCGTCACCAGGCGAGCGTCATTCACTGTCCCGAATCCAATCTGAAGCTGGCCAGTGGTTTCTGCCCCGTCAAGCGCCTGCAGGATGCAGGGATCAACGTGGCTCTGGGCACCGACGGCGCGGCCAGCAACAACGATCTCGACATGATCGGCGAGATGCGCAGCGCCGCCCTGCTCGCCAAGGGCGTGGCGGGCGATCCCACGGCCCTGAACGCATCCGCCGCATTGCAGGCAGCCACCCTGGGGGGAGCCCGTGCGCTCGGCATGGATAGCCAGATCGGCAGCCTCACGGCCGGTAAATGGGCCGACCTGGCGGCCGTCAACCTGGCGGACACCCGCCTGCATCCCGTCCACGATCCGCTCTCGCAACTGGTTTATGCCTGCACGGCAGGAGACGTGAGCGATGTCTGGGTGGCGGGCGAACAGCGCGTGCGCTCCGGCCGCATCGAAGGCCTCGACGAAGACGCGTTGCGCGATCGCATCGACGGCTGGGGGCAACGGATCCGGGAGCATACCGCATGACCGGACCCAACGCCGACAGCGCCGAGCTCGCCCATTTCGCCGCACTGGCCTCGCGCTGGTGGGACGTGGACGGCGAATTCCGCACCCTGCACCAACTCAATCCCGCGCGGCTCGAATTCATCCAGCGCCACGCCGAGTTGAAAGGCGCTCGTGCCGTGGATGTCGGCTGCGGCGGCGGCATACTCAGCGAGTCGCTGGCGCGCGCCGGCGCACGCACCACCGGGATCGATCTGGCCGAACCCCTGCTCGAGGTGGCCCGCCTGCACGGGATCGAATCGGGCATCCAGGTGGAATACCGGCACATCGCCGCCGAGGAACAGGCCGCCGCGAGCCCCGCTTCCTGCGAGCTGGTAACGTGCATGGAAATGCTGGAGCACGTGCCCGACCCGGCCGCCATCGTCGCGGCGTGCGCAACCCTGCTCAAGCCGGGCGGCATCGCCTGTTTCTCCACCCTCAACCGTACGCCGCGTGCCTGGCTGACGGCCATCGTCGGCGGCGAATACCTCACCAGCCTCATCCCGCGCGGCACCCACGACTACAGCCGCTTCATCCGGCCCAGCGAACTCGATGCCTGGGCCCGTGACGCCGGACTTGAGTTGATGGAAACCGCCGGGTTGCTCTATGAGCCCTGGCGCAAACAGGCACGCCTGGTGGACAACGTCGCGGTCAACTACCTGGCCGCTTATCGCAAGGTCGGGACATGAGCCTGCGCCTGGTCCTGTTCGATCTCGACGGCACGCTTGCCGATACGGCCGTGGATATCGCGCGCGCCGCCAATCTCGCGCTGGCGGAGGCTGGCCGCAGTCCCTTCAGCGTCGAACAGGTACGGTCCCTGGTGTCATCGGGTGCACGCAAGCTTCTCGCCTCGAGCTACGACCACGCGAACGAAGCGGATATCGACCGCCTCGCGGCACGCCTGTTCCATCACTATGCCGAACGCCCGGCCACGCATACCCGCGTCTTTGAAGGACTCGACGGGCTGATCGACGAATTTGCGGCCCATCGCCTCGACTGGGGCGTCGTCAGCAACAAGCCCGAAAACCTGGTGCGTCCGATCATCGATGCGCTCGCACTCTCCCCTTCGCCGGTCTGCGTGCTGGGCGGCGATAGCCTGGCGGCCAGGAAACCCGATCCCCTGCCCCTGTTGCATGCCTGCGAGATCGCCGGGTCATCGCCGCGTGAAGCGCTGTATATCGGCGATGCCGAAATCGACGTGCGCGCCGCGCGGGCCGCGGGCATGCCGGTGGCCATCGTCGGCTTCGGCTATGCGCCGGCGGCATCCACCGTGCGCGAATGGCAACCGGACTACTATGCCGAGTCGGTCGACGCGCTGCGCACCCTTGTGCACACCCTGCGGGCTGACGCCGCCCCGGCCTGATGCAATCCGACGACACCGGCATCCGGAACTGGTGCGAAGAACGTCTCGCTGATCCTGCCGAGGATCTCTACCATGCCGTGCTGTTCGCGCCGCCCCGGCTGCGCGGCGATGTGCGTGCCCTGGCCGCGCTGTTCGTCGAACTGGAAGCCATCGCCACGCACTTCCGCGACCTCCATGTCGCGCGCACCAAACTTGCCTGGTGGCGGGACGAGATAGAACGTCTGCACGCCGGCCAACCCGGCCATCCCGTGACCCGCCTGCTGGCTGCCGGCGAAAGCGACCCGTCGAACCTGTTGCTCAGCGACCTGGTGACCGGCATGGAACTGATCCTGCTCGAGGGGCCGGTCACCGATCTCGCCACCGCGCAGATGCGGTCCGAGCGGGGATTGGCGCGTTTTTCCGGAGTACTCACCCGACTATTCGACGAGGCATCCATCCCCGCCGAAAGCCTTGTCCCGCTGGGTACGGCCGCCGGCCTGGTACGGAGTCTCGACACCGCAGACATCAGCGACGAAGCGCGTCACGATATCGCCGGAACGGCACGCCGGATGCTTGCCCGCGAATCCGGCGCCGCACGTTCGGCCCCGCCACCGCTGCGGGTACTTGCGGCCCTGGCCTGGAACAAGACGTCTGTACGGGTCGCGCCGGGACAACGGAGAGGCCCGCGGCGCGTATTCACCGCATGGCGGGCGGCGCGCGGGCATTTACCGCGTAATATGGTGCGGGACACGGCGTAATTTCCACTGCGCGGAGGTCAAACTGCTCATGCGTTACCTGACCGCACTCGCTGCCTTCGGTTGCTGCCTGCTCGCCAACGTTGCCGCCCACGCGGGCGCGCCTGCTGCCGCCACGGCGATAGGCAGTGCACCAGCCGGGCTGTCCGCTTCTTCCGCCGCAACAACGGATTACAATCTTCCCCAGCTCGGCGTGGCGGGCGGCACCGCCTTGCCGCTGTGGAAGGCCCATTTCATCGGCGAGCAGATTTTCCACCTGATCCAGGGAGAGGACGGTGTGCTCAACGATCCGCTGGTCGAAGGCTATGTGGACCACCTGGGCCACCGCCTGGCCTCGGTTGCACAGGGACCCGACGAGTCCTATCACTATTTCGTCGTGCTGGATCCGCAGATCAACGCCTTTGCCCTGCCGGGCGCCTTCGTCGGCGTGAACTACGGTCTGATCCTCTCGACCCGCCATGAAGATGAACTCGCCGGCGTCATGGCGCATGAAACCGCGCACGTCGCCCAACGCCATATCGCCCGCCAGATGGCAGATGCCAGCTACAACGACCTGATCAACATCGCGATCCTGCTGGGCGGAGTCGCCGCCGCCATCGCCAATCCGGGTATTGCCGTGGGCGCGCTCATGGGGGCCCAGGGTGGCATCCTCCAGCGTGAACTCAACTACACCCGCGCCGACGAAATGGAAGCGGACCGGGTCGGCATCCTGATACTGGCACGCGCGAATTTCAACCCCATGGGGATGGTCGATTTTTTCCAATACATGGAACGTCAGTCCTCGATGAACGATTATCAACTCCCGGAGTTCCTGAGTTCGCACCCCCTGGATATCACGCGTATCGCCGAAGCCGAGATCCGGGCCAAGAACCTGCACCCCACCCCGTTGCCAGAGGACCCCAACTATGCACTGATGAAGGCCCGTATCCGGGCCCTCACCACCTCCGACCCGGTCAACACGCTGGATTGGTTCCGAGCGCAGTCACACAGCGAATCCAACCCCTGGTACAGCAAAGCCGACATTTACGGCATGGTGCTGTGCCTGAATCAACTGGATTCGGGCAAACGCGCCCTGGCCCTGATCAAACCGCTGGCATCCTCGCACCCCAACAACATCGCGTTGCAACTCGCACTGGCCGAATCGCTGATCAGCGCCGGCGAGGGCAAGGCCGGACTGGATGCCCTGGCACAGGACCATACGCTTTACCCCGACAACCAGGCGGTGCTCGGCGCCTATGCACGCGCACTGCTCAATGTCGGCCAGGCAGTGAAAGCGATGGAGATTCTCGAGCCGCTGATGAACGACAGCGCTTCGGTGTTCGACCCGGACCTGTACCAGATGCTGGCGACCGCCGCCAACACCACCGGCGACAAGACACTGGCCCTGCGTGCCGTGGCCAATGCCGACAACCTCAAGGGCGATTTCCACAGCGCGATCATCCAACTGCGCCTGGTCCTGCGCGACCATACGCTGACCTCGGTACAGAGAACCCAGGTCGAGCGCCAGAAGAAAGCCCTCGAAGATGAACTCAAGAAAGCCAAAAACATGGGGCTGGTGCCCCAGAGCTCCCGATTCGAAACCCGTTAACCTATACATGCAAGCCCGGCTGGACAAAGACCCATGAGTGCCTGGATAGAACTGTTGATTGGAATCGCCGTCGGAGCGATCGCGGCCAGCGTGCCGTGGTTCATACTCAGCCGTACCCGCTACCAGGCCGGACACCGCGACGCCGCACAATCCACGGCACAGGCACAGACCGACCTGCAAATCGCCCAATCCGAGAATGCGCAGCTGCGCGAGCGCCTCGTTCAGAGCGAACAGTCGCTGGAAACCAAGCGCCAGGAGATCGCCCAGCTCGGTGCCGGCCAGGCAGAACTGAAGGAACGCCTGGAACAGGAACGACGGCAATCGGAAGAAAAACTGAAACTGGTGGAACAGGCACGCACCAATCTCTCGGACGCGTTCAAGGCCCTGTCCTCCGAAGCGCTCAAGTCGAACAACGAGGAATTCCTCAAACTCGCGCGGACATCGCTGGAATCGTTCCAGAAAGGAGCCAGGGACGATCTGGGCAACCGTCAGAAGGCCATCGAGCAACTGACGCAACCGATTCGCGAGCGGCTCGAGAAATTCGACACCAAGCTCAACGACCTGGAAAAAAGCCGCGTCGGCGCCTACAGCGAACTGAGCGAGCAGGTCCGCTCGCTCGTGAACGACCACATCCCCCACCTGCGTGACCAGACCTCGCAGCTCGTCAAGGCATTGCGGCAGCCTGCGACCCGCGGGCGCTGGGGCGAGGTACAACTGCGCCGTGTGGTGGAAATGGCGGGCATGAGCGAGCACTGCGACTTCGAGGAGCAGGTTTCGACGACCACCGAGGACGGGCGGCTGCGACCGGACCTGATCGTCCATCTGCCGGGCGGGCGGCACATCGTGGTCGATGCCAAGGCCCCGGTGGAAGCCTACCTGGAAGCCATCGAAGCGCCCGATGACAATGCACGCAAGCAGCGCCTGGTTGCACACGCACGCCAGGTCCGGGATCATATCGGCAAGCTCGGAAGCAAGCGCTATTTCGACCAGTTCGACCCGACGCCCGAGTTCGCCGTCCTGTTCGTGCCGGGCGAGGCCTTCTTCTCGGCCGCCCTCATGCAGGATCCGGGACTGATCGAACACGGCACCGACCAGCGCGTCATCATGGCCAGCCCGACGACGCTGATCGCCCTGCTCAAGGCCGTCTCCTACGGCTGGCGCCAGGAAGCCCTGGCCCGCAACGCCCAGGAAATAGCCCAGCTGGGGAAGGAGCTCTACGAACGCATCGGCAATCTCGCCTCCCACTGGAGCACGGTCGGCCAACGTCTCAACCAGGCCGTGGACGCCTACGACAAATCCGTCGGCACCCTGGAATCGAGGGTGCTCGTCTCGGCCAGGCGTTTCCAGGATCTGAGTATCGGCAACCCGGAGGACGAGGTCGAAGTCGGTCGCATCGGGCGTACTACGCGCACCATCACCGCGCCCGAGAAGGACGAGAAGGCATAGCTGCCGGGTTTACCCGGCGTTGCGGATACGGCGCGGATTCATCCAGTAATAGAACGTGGGCATGACCACCAGCACGAGGCCGAGCTGGACCGCCAGGCCGAACACGATGGCGCGCGCGAGCGGTGCCAGCATGGCGGCGCCGCGGCCGATATCGAGCGCCAGCGGCAGCAGCGCGAGCATGAAGGCCAGCGTGGTGAGCGCGATCGGGCGGGCGCGGTTGATCCCGGCTTGCACGATGGCTTCGCGAAACGTCATCGAGCCTTCCAGTTCATAGAACTCCGAGAAATAGAAAATCGCGACCTCGGTGACGATGCCGATGATCATGGTGAGGCCCATCATCGCGGTGATGTTGAGTTCGGTACCGGTCACCCAGAGCCCGAAGAACACGGCGAAAATTGCCAGCAATGGCTGCAGGATGATGGCGAACACGACGCGGAAGCGCTCGTAGAGGAAAAGCAGCAGCACGAAGACCAGGGCAAGCGCGGTTACGAATACGACGATCAGGCCGCGGAAGGCGATCTGCTGTTGCTGGTAGAGACCGCCGAGCGTGTAATACACGCCCTTGGGGATCACGCCGGGCCGGTTCAACGTCTTTTTGACGGCGGCGATAGTGGAACCGAGGTCACGGCCGCTGATGCGTCCCGCCACCGCGACCATGCGCTTGAGATCCTCCCGGGTGATCTCGGGCTGGCCCGTAATCTCCTTCACCGTTGCCACCTGGCTCAGCGGGAAGACCTCCCCGCCCGGTGAGTGGATCAGCAGGCCCGACACCTGTTCGGTTGTTTCGCGCTGCGACTTGGGGACCCACACCCGAACGCCCACGAACTGGATGCCCTTCTGCACCTGGGTGGCGACATTGCCATGCAGATAGGCCTGGACCTGGGCACCCACCGCGGCCGGCGTCATGCCCTTGAGCGCGGCGCGTGTGCGGTTGATTCTCACATCCAGCGCATCGCCGGCCACCACGACGCCGTCCCGCACTTCCACCACGCCGCGTATCTTCGAGACGCGCTGCGCGATCTTCGGCGCCAGGTTCAGAAGCTGCTGATTGTTGTCGCCGAAGAGTTTGATCACCACGGGCTGCGGCTTGGAGGTGAGATCCCCGATGATGTCCTCCATGAGTTGCCCGGTATCAATATCGAGCCCCGGTACCCGGTTTTCGATCTGCACCCGGATGCGGTCCATGACCTTCTGTATGGGTGGACGCGGGAACGGTTTGAGCTTGATGAAGAAATCGCCGGTGTTGGCTTCGGTAATACCGCCGCCCAGCTGTGTTCCAGTGCGCAGCGACCAGGTCGCCACCGCGGGATCGTGATCTATGATCTTCCCGACCTGGGCCAGCAGACGGTTGGTTTCCTTGAGTGAAGCGCCAGGGGGCGCCAGATAATCGAGGATGAAACCGCCCTCGTCCATCGGCGGCATGAACCCGGAACCTACCTGCTTGTAGCCGGTGAATCCGAGCACCAGCAGGGGGATCAAGCCGACCAGCAGCCACCAGGGCCGGCGCAGCGTGGCATGCATTGCCTTCAGGTAACGCGGCTTGAAGTGGCGCGCGATAATCCCGTCGCGGTCCATGGCGGCATCCTTCGGCTGGAGCAACCAGCTCGCAAGCACGGGCACGACGAGCCAGGCGATGAAGAAGGAAATGACGAGTCCGCTCGCCATGGTGAACGAGAGTGCGGAGAAGAACGCACCGGTAATGCCGTCAAGAAAGGCAAGCGGTGCGAAGATGATGATGGTGGAGAGCGAGGAGCCCATCAACGGCTGGGTAAATTCGCGCGTTGCCGCAAACAGGGTGGCTGGCGTGTGGCTGCCCGTCTCGCGCATGCGCCGTACCAGGTGCTCGACGATCACCACCACGTCATCGATGAAAAGCCCGATCGCGGCCGCCATGCCGCCGAGTGTCATGATATTGAAGCCCTGCCCGAATATCTTCAACAACAGCGTGGTGATGGCAAGCACGACCGGGACCGCCACCGCCGCCACCAGGGCCACCTTCCAGCTGCGCAGGAAAACCAGCAGCACCAGCGCGGCGATCAATACGCCGATGATCATGGCATCACGTACGCTGGCTGCCGAAGCCGCGACCAGTTCGCTCTGGTCATACCACTGGTGCAACTGGACGCCCTTCGGCAAGCGGTTTCGATTGGCGGCGAGCTTGGCTGCGACCGCCCTGGCAATCGCGACGGTATTGCCGCCGGGTTGCTGGTAAACGTTCACCAGCACCGCCTGGCGTCCGTCGGCACGCACGCTCACCCAGCGCGGCACGACCGATGATTTAACGGTTGCGATATCACTCAGCCTCACGACCCCGTCGGCGCCATGCTTGATCACGACATCGCCGATGTCCTTCGGACTCTCCAGTCGGCTGTCGGCGACAGTGAGGTACAGCTGGTAATGGTCCTGCAGGCGGCCCACCGAATTGAACACGTTCTGCGCGGCCAGCGCGTCGGAGACGTCCTTGAAACTCAGGCCGAGTGCCTGGAGTCGGGCGGGGTTAACGTTCACGTGGTACTCGGCTATCTGCCCGCCCTGCACCTCGACGTGAGCCACGCCGGGAATGCTCGACAGCAACGGCCGGAGCTGGAATTCCGCGAAGTTTCGCAATGCCACCGGCGATTCGTTCTTCGAGGTCAGGCTGTAGCCGGTGACCGGGTAAAGCGTGGGTTCCATGCGCTCGACGTCGAAGGTGGTACCAGGCGGCACCTTGGGCAACGTGCTACTGATCGCCCCCTCGATTTCGAGCTGCTTGCGCACCATATCGGTGCCCCACTTGAAATCGGCGATGATCTCGGTGGAACCGCGGCTGGTCGTGGACCGAATAGCCTTGACGCCTGGCACGCTGCGTACGGCAAGCTCCATCGGCCGCGTGACCTGCAGCTCCATGCGCTGCGCCGGCCGGTCTCCGGCATCGAGGCTTACCCGTATACGCGGGAACTGCACATGCGGGAACAGTGATACCGGCAATCCGAGTGAGCTGTATATCCCTCCCGCGGCAAGGATCAATGCCAGGAAGACCAGCGAACGCCGGTGGCGCCCGATCCATTCGACGAGCATCGCCCTCACGAACCGGGATCCTGCGTTTTATCCACCCGCACCGGGTTGCCGTCGCTCAATTCAAAATTGCCCTGCGTCACCACCACTTCACCAGGTTTGATGCCCTCCAGTCCAACCAGGCCATGCGTGCGAATCAACGGCTTGACGTTCACGCGGTGCGCCGTTGCCTGGCGTACGACGAAAACATAGAAGCCCTGCGCATCCTTGAGCACGGCCGACCGTGCCACGGCCGGCAGCTTCAGGCTGCGCAGCGTAATGGTGCCGGCTACCCACTCTCCTGAAAACGGCCCTGACTGGCGAGCCGGCAGAGGCACCTGGGCATCGATGAGACCTGTCGCCGCATCGGCCTCGGCATCCACGCTGTCCACGTGGCTCTGGAGCGGCTTGCCCACTCCGAACACCGGAACGAGCTGTACCGGCGCATCCGGCTTGACGCCGGCCGCCTGCCCGGGTGTCAGTCCAAGCCGTACCCACAAGGTGCCAACCGGAGCAAGGGCGGCAATATGCGTTCCCGCATTGACCCACTGCCCCCGTGACACGTTCAACTGTGTCACGACACCTGAAGCCGAGGCCTTCAGAGTCCGAGCATGGGGGCCGACCCCTTCGGCCTCGAGAGCGGCAAGTTGCGCCCTGGCGCTGTCGACGGCGTCTTGTGCCGCAGCCAGGTCGGAACGTGTGGCAAGCCCGTTCTTTTCCAGCGACTGCGTCTGTTCGAGCTTCGACCTCGCGGAGGTCAGAGCGGATTTGGCACTCTGGTAACTCGCCTGCGTTTGCGGCGTGGCCTCGATCCGCACCAGGCTTTGCCCCTTTTTGACGCGCACACCCTGGGTGACCAGCACGGCTGATATCCGCCCCGTCTGCGCCGCACTCAACCATTCCACGCCGCCCGGTGCGGGCATCAGCTGACCGTAGGCAGTGACTGTATCGTCCAGCTTCTGCACGTGTACCGTCTGCGTGGTCACCGTGGTCGCGGGATCCGCCAGCGCCGCGCATGAAAGCAACGCGAGTGGAGCCATTACCAGGAGGGGGCGTACATTCATGTCGAGGTCTCTCGGGACGGAGTGGAAGTGGTCTTTTTCGGCGGCAGGACGAGCAAGGTTTGCAGGGTGAACGCAAGCTGGGCCGCGTTGGCCCTCAGCCGATCGGCGTCGATGCGCGCATCGAGCCAGGCCGAACGGGCCCCGAAGGCCTGGAAGCGAGTGATGTCGCCACGAGCGAGTGCCTTGCCGGAGGCCTGCGCGGCCTGTCTCAGGTCCGGCAGCCGGGTTTTCAGATCGACCAGTTCACGGCGGACCAGGCGCAGCCGCTCGTAACCGGCCCGAGCCGTGTTGGCGGCACGGTCCAGGTGCGCCTGGTAGGCGGCATTGAGAGCCGCGCGCGTGGCGCGGTCGATCGCGATCTTGCCCCGGTTGCCGTTGAATATCGGCAGGCGCAGCGTGATGCCGAAACCGACGCTGTTAACGCCGGTATTGTCGCGCGATCGGGTGAATCCGATGTCGAGAAGGGGAAACTGCGCCAGGATATCCGCCCGCAGCCGGGCATCGGCACTACGGTAACCGGCCTGAAGGGCCAGCAGATCGAGGCGCCGCGTGGGCAGTTGATCCAGGGCGGCCGACACCGTCGCCGGCGCGGGGGCGCTGACGGACGCCGGTGCCGCAAGATGCCACCGGCGCCCGGACTGCACGCGCAGCATGGTAGCCAGTGCCGTTCTTGCCTGCACCTCCCGATCGGCAGCGCTTTGCAGTCGCGAGCGAACGGTGCCGGCCTGTTGCAAGGCCTGCTGGTAGAGGGCGGCGGCCAGGGCGCCTGCCGCATGCGCCTTGCGAGCGGCGGTGAGTACTCTCCGTGCCGCCCGGTTTTCCTGCTGCAGGGCTTTCACTTCGCGTTCGGCCGCCCAGGCATCGAGATAGGTCACGCGGGCCTTGAGCGTCACCTGCTCGGCCTGCCAGCGCCAGGACAACAGCGTTGCCGCGTAATGCGCCCGGGCGGCCGAGTGCACGTCGCCATGCGTGATCAAGCCCACCAGGCTTTCGGTCAGGCTCGCGGTCCAGGCATTGTGATGATCTGATGCCGCGCCCCCGTTGAAGGGATGGTCCAGGGAAAACCCCAACGTCGGATCGGGCAGCAGGCCCGCATCGTAGGCCTGCGCCCGGGCCACCTTGACCTGAGCCCGTGAAGCGGCGAGATCGGGATCGCGCGCACGGGCCAGACGGCCCACGCTCTCCAGATCGAGCGCAAGCGGTACAGCATCTGTACCGGCCTGCGGACTGGTTGCGGCTGCCGGAGAAGCGGACAAATCCGGCTTGTCGGCCAGCGGAAGACGATGATACGTCGCACACCCGCCAGCCAGAACGATTGCGAAGAGCACTACGGAAAAACCGAATGCGTTGCGCAATCGGTTTTTCACTGAACGGCTGTTTTTAGCCGGATCTATCATACGGGGATGTCTTCGCAGCAAATTCAAACCTCCCTGTCCTGCCTAAAAAAATCCACGTGTCGGTGAGGCAGCACCAACCCGGACCGGCATGTCTAATGCTCCCGCACTCGGGCATGACTAATCGGTGTCGACATCATTTTCCAGGACCTTACCGGTTATCGCATCGACGCCCACTTCATGCACGGTACTTCCGTGCTTGATATCGAAGGAATAACGTAATCCGCTACCGCCCTTCTCGTGCTCGAGCTCCTGATGCAGAATTTTCCCGGGAAACGCTTTCAGCGCAACCTTTTTTGCCTGCGACATGGTGATTTTCGCTTTCTCGGCCTGATTCGAGGAGTTGGCCGTTGCTGGATGGGAATAAGCAGGAAGTGCCCCAAGACAAAACAC
>Ga0209919_1000133_pt1 | contig 37967 bp, 31 predicted proteins | sample SalPon2A_C_D2_MG_FD_185721 | JGI IMG/M metagenome (GOLD analysis project Ga0209919, IMG submission 185721) | Soil microbial communities from South San Francisco under conditions of wetland restoration - Salt Pond MetaG R2A_C_D2_MG (SPAdes)... | ecosystem: Environmental > Terrestrial > Soil >... | reverse complement strand
TAATCATCCCAATCCGCTTATTAAATTAAATGATCTTCTTAATACGATTAAAAGAGTTTACGCTTCTACTTTTTATCAAGGATCTAAGAATTACATAAAAGTTACAAACTACCGCCTCGAAGAAGAAAAGATGGCAGTAATAATTCAAAAGATGATCGGGGCAAAACATGATCATAAATTTTACCCCGAATTTTCGGGTGTGGCAAAGTCTTTTAATTTTTACCCAATGGCGCCGCAAAAACCCACAGATGGAATTGTTTCAGTTGCTCTTGGCCTCGGCAAAACTGTAGTTGATGGTGGAAACACTGTAAGATTTTGTCCAAAATATCCCACAGATTTAATTCAATTCTATTCAACTACAGAATCACTCGATAGCAGTCAAAAAGATTTTTACGCATTAAATCTGGATGGAAATTCAAACTTTGGCTTTGTAACATATGATATGCTCACTGAAAAATTTGGTTTGAATGTTGCCGAAAAAGAAGGGACATTAAATTTAATTGGAGCAACGTACTCGCCTGAAAATGATTCAATTTCGGATGGCATATCCCGACCGGGAATCAGAATTGTAACATTCGGACCGATTTTAAAACATAAACTTTTCCCGCTGCCTGGAATTATTGAACTTCTTCTTGATATGGGAACCTGGGGAATGGGTACTCCTATTGAAATTGAGTTTGCCGTGAATATGTCAGTAAATAAAGATGAACCAATTCAATTTGGTTTATTACAAATGAGGCCGCTGGTAATTAACCGTGAACACGAGGAAATTACCATAGATAAATTTGAGCCTGAAAAATTATTATGCTACAGTGAACAGGTTCTGGGTGATGGTATTATGAATAATATTTACGACATCATATATGTTGATTATCATTTATATGACAGAGCGAAGAGCAGAGATGTTGCAAAGGAAGTAAGTATGTTCAACAGCCAGTTGATGGATGAGAACAGACCTTATTTATTGATAGGTGTCGGAAGATGGGGTTCGCTGGATCCGTGGCTGGGAATTCCGGTAACCTGGGAACAAATTGCAGGAGCCCACACAATCATTGAATCGGGGTTTAAGGACTTTGCGGTTGAACCTTCACAGGGTTCGCATTTCTTTCAGAATTTAACTTCATTTATGATAGGTTATTTTCACGTAAACAGTCATAAAAACCAGGGACTAGTTAACTGGGATTGGTTATTGAAACAGAAGCCGGTTGAATCAAAAGTATTTACTAAACATCTTCGTTTTAAATCACCAATAGTAATTAAAATGAGCGGCTATCAGAATAAAGGGGTTATTTATAAACCGGAGGAATAATTTGGAAACGGGTAAATCCACGGAGCAATCTGATTCGTTAGAATTTTGTCCACATTGCGGACACAGGTTAAGTCCCTGGCAACAGGTATTATTGCGGGTAGATCGTGCATTGACTTGTAAGAATTGCTGGTACAGGGTAATTCTTGATGTTCCCGGTAAAGACAAAAATGAGAGCGACACTTCTAAAGAAAAAATTAAGCCTAAAGGATAAGAAAATGGAATCATACAATTCATTCAGTGTAGCCAGGCAACAAATACTCGAAGCAGCAAAAATTTTAAATCTTGATGATTCAACAACTGAATTACTTAGCCAGCCACAAAGAGAATTTAATTTTACTCTTCACGTCAGGATGGATGACGGAAAGGTTAAGATTTTCCAGGGTTACAGAATCCAATATAATTTTGCCCGTGGACCTGCAAAAGGTGGAATCAGATTCCATCCCGATGAAACAGTTGATACAATAAGGGCTCTCGGATGCTGGATGACATGGAAAACTGCAGTAGTCGATCTCCCACTCGGCGGTGGTAAAGGCGGAGTTTGTTGTGACCCTAAAAATATGTCAACCCGTGAGCTTGAAAAATTATCACGTGAATATATCCGTGCTATAGCACCTTTGATTGGCGCAAAGAAAGATATTCCTGCGCCGGATGTTTACACAAATCCCCAAACAATGTCCTGGATGATGGATGAATTTGAAACCATAAAGAACAGGCATGAACCCGGAGTTCTAACTGATAAGCCTCAACAGATCGGCGGAACCGAAGGAAGACGTGATGCAACTGCGCGCGGAGGTGTTTATACAGTTCGCGAAGCTTGTAATTCATTTGGATATGATCCGACAAAAACATTTGCAATACAAGGATTCGGAAATGCCGGTCAGAGAGCAGCTCTTCTTCATCATGAAATTCTGGGAGGGGGAAAGCTTGTTGCAGTTAGTGACTCACAAGGAGCAATTTATAATCCTGATGGTTTTAATTCTACTGAGCTAGTTTCCCATAAATTGAAAACAGGCTCCGTACTCGGTTTCCCGGGTGCAAAAGAAATTGCGCACGAACAATTACTTGAACTTGATGTTGAAATACTTTACCCGGCAGCACTTGAGAATGCCATCACTTCACAAAATGCTCCGAATATTAAAGCCAAAGTAATTTGTGAGCTTGCAAACGGTCCAACAACTCCTGAAGCTGATATTATTCTAAATAAAAAAGGCATCCACGTTATTCCCGATATTCTTGCAAGTGCCGGCGGAGTTACAGTTTCCTATTTTGAAATGGTCCAGGACAATTACTCATATTTCTGGGATGAGCCGCTTGTTCATAAAAGATTGGATGAAAAACTTACGCGCGCTTACCATACTGTTTTGGAAGCAGTGAAGGAAAAGAAAGTTCACCCGCGATTAGGCGCAATGGTTGTGGGTGTTGCCCGGGTTGCCGAGGCATGCAAATTAAGAGGATGGGTGTAAAAACCCGGAATTTTAATCCAGGTCTTTATTAAACAAACTAATTTTTAAGGGAAAATGCCAAGAGCATAATAAGATTCCCCAATTTTATTAATTGCAGTTACAAACGCCGCAGTTCTTAAATCCTGAATTTTCTTATTCGATTTCCAGGTTTCTCTAATTTCATTATAAGCAGTAACCATTGTCTCTTCCAGCCCGGAATTTACAAGATCTTCTTCATCAGCTCCGTGAGTAATTATCTCTTTTGATGATTGATCCAGTTTTTTGCCAATTGCAGATTCAATAGAATTAACCAGTGTGTGATAAATTAATTCATCATATCTCTTCCCCATTCTTCCAAATCTTACGTGCGAAAGATTTTTTAACCATTCAAAATAAGAGACGGTAACACCCCCCGCATTTAGATACAGATCGGGAATGATAAGAATATTATTTTTCAGTAAAACTTTTTCAGCCAATGGTGTAACGGGCCCATTGGCTGCCTCAGCAACAATTTTAGCTTTTATTTTATCGGCATTTTCGCTGTTGATTTGATTTTCCAGAGCCGCCGGTATTAAAATATCGCATTCCAGTTCAAGGGCATCACTTCTATCTTTTAAATTTTTTGAGCCAGGGAAATCAAGAATAGATCCTTTTTCTTTCCTGTATTGTATTAGTTTATTAATATCAATTCCTTTGGGATCAAAAATAGACCCCTCGTATTCTGCTATGCCTATAATTTTTGCTCCTGCTTCGGAGAAAAATTTTGCAGTGTGATATCCAACGTTACCAAGACCTTGTATAACAACTTTTTTTTCTTCAACACCGGGGGTGAGTCCCAATTTTTTTAGATCATCTTTGTTATTTAATGCTTCGCGCACACCAAAGAAAACTCCTCTACCCGTAGCAGCAGTTCGCCCTCTAATACCTCCCTGGCTAATTGGTTTGCCGGTTACACAGCCTTGTGAATCTATTGAGCCTGAGTTAAATGCAGCATAAGTATCTGCAATCCAGGCCATTTCCCTTCCACTTGTACCGTAATCAGGTGCTGGTACATCAATCCCCGGGCCAATAAAATTCTTTTTAATTAATTCCGATGTGTACCTTCTTGTAATATGTTCCAGTTCCACCTCATCATAAGCTCTTGGATCTATACAAACCCCGCCTTTAGCACCACCGAAAGGGACATTTACAACAGCACATTTATATGTCATAAGAGCGGCCAATGCCATAACCTCATCCTGATTTACTGAAAGACTATACCTAATCCCACCTTTAACCGGCAATTTATGTTGACTGTGCTCTACCCTGTACGCTGTAATAACTTTTATTTTATTTTTTATTCTTACAGGAAATTTCATTTCGTAAACGCTGTTACAATCTTTTATCTGATCAAGCAATCCAGGAGGGTATTTAGTAAATTGTGCTGCACGGCTAAAATAATCGAGCACATCTCCATAAAAACTATGTTCTCTTTTTGATTTTACATTATTATTATTTGAACTTTGCATATATATCTCCTGCTAATTCAATGTAGAATTGGATTTAAAACTCAGGCTGAATTAAGTTAGCCATTAAAATTAGTTCTGGCAAGCTAATAATAAACATCTATGGTAATAATTATTCAGATTTCAATATTAAACCCTCAGGATCGATTTCATATTTAATTCCAGCTGGGATATTAACTTCAGCAGTTCCATCCTTCATCTCTATTCTTTCAGCCTTATCTCCTATTTTTACTTCTACCGGTAAATAAAAAGCAAGATCATTCGGAGTTTTCCATTTTAATGTTAGAGTTTCACCTGATAATTCAGAAATAAGTTTTGGTAATTTGGGTTGCCTAAAATAAACTTCAAAGAACCAGTCTAACTTCATTCCCGAATGTTTTTCCGCAGTTTTTAGTAAATCGTCAGTTGTTGCAAATCTGCATTGACTTCCATCTGTTACTTTTTCCATCGCCGGATCGGGATACGCAAATCTTCTAAGAATGGTAAAAAAATCTTTATCACCAACAAGGTAGCGTAAAGTCTGCAAAACCCATGCTCCTTTTGCGTAAATATCACCATCGGTATACATTGCCTGAATTGTTTTTGATTCCCTGGGTGCAACCGGATGATTATTCTTTATGCCTTTTTCAATTTCCCTCAGGTATTTAAAATATTCATCTTTACCTTTTAGCTTTTCTGCATAAAGAGGTTGCATAAATGCACACAATCCTTCGTGCAGCCAGAAGTCATTCCAGTCTAGTGCGGTTACAAGATTACCCCACCACTCATGTCCGAGCTCGTGGTGATGAAGCCAGTCAAACCCATGCGCACCCTTTCTAAATTGATTTCCATAAGCAATAATTGTTTGATGTTCCATTCCAAGGTGAGGAGTTTCAACTACACCGTATTTTTCGGCACGAAACGGATAGGGACCTAAAGTTTCTTCATAAAATCTAAGGTGTTGAAGAAATTCCGGGAATATTTTTACACCTTTTTCATAGTCTTCCGGCAAAATCCAGAACGTAGTTTCTATTGTATCCCCCGCCGTGCTCTCATATTTTTTTGAAATAGTTTTGTAAGGAGCTGCATTTAATGTAATATCGTAATTATTTATGGGTTCCGAAACAAACCAGTTAAAGGTGCTGGTTTGATTTTTATTTTCAACTATGCTTTGTAATTTCCCGTTAGACGCTACAACAAGCGGATCAGGTACTGTAAAATGAAGAGCAACAGAATCAGCCTCATCAGAAGGATGATCTTTACATGGCCACCATAGATCGGCGCCGTTTAACTGACAGGTAGTTGAAATCCAGGGTGAACCATCTTTGGTTTTCGCCCAGGTAAATCCGCCATCCCACGGTGGATGAGGCGCTATTCGAGGCTTACCGCTGTATTTAATCCGAACTGCAACCCGTTCATTTGTTTCTTTCTTTTCATTCAAATGAATCCATATTTTCCCGACTTCCCTTTCAAATTTAATGGGTACATTTTTCCCATCGAAATATTTCTCTTCAATTGAAATGATTTTATAGACAGTATCAAGATCAACAACAAACCATTCCAGGGGTGACAATACTTCAGCATTAACAGAAACATCTCCAATTATCATGCTATCGGCCGGATTAACAACTATTCCAATATCATAAAATTTTACATTGTAGGCAGCTTGTTCCGGCATTAGTGGGCCGCCGCTGTTGTTTATAGGAGTTTGAGCCGAAATAATCCCAATGAAAATAAAAACGGTAATAAATATATTTTTGAATTTCATAATTATAAAATTATCTTATTGAATTTTATTTAATGTAAGTGATTATCTCACTGACCGATTTCTTTTTAATATCCGGTACCTTTGCATTATCTGCAGGATGCCCTACTACAAGAATAAGATAAGGTTTTTCGTTTACCTGCCTGTCCAATATTTCGTTTAAGAAATTCATAGGACTTGGTGTGTGTGTTAACGAAACCAGTCCGGCATTATGAATTGCTGTGATCAACATCCCGGTCGCAATACCAACTGATTCCGATGTATAATAATTTTTTACCTGTCTGCCGTCAGGAAGTATGTCATACTTCTTTGAAAATATTACAATTAAATAAGGTGCAGTCTCAAGAAAAGGTTTTGACTCATCAGTACCAAGCGGGGCTAGAGCATCAAGCCACTCCTGCGGCGCCCTTTGTGTATAAAATACTTTTTCCTCTTCTTCAGCCGCTTCACGTATTTTCTTTTTTATATTTTTATCCTCAACAACAACAAATTGCCACGGCTGCATGTTTGCCCCGTTCGGCGCAGAACCTGCGGTCAAAATACAATTTTCAATAATTTCCCTTGGTACAGGCCTGTCAGAAAACTCACGTATTGTTCTTCTCTTTTTCATTAGTTCCAAAAATTTCTCGGAATGTTCGATCATTTCATCTTCAGATATTTCTAATGCATTTTCAAATGGAATGTATTTAGGTTCAGTCATAATTTTAATTATTAATTTATTTTTTCGAAAAATTTCTTTCGCAGACTTTTCAAACTCTCCTGTTCACCAATAATGGTCAGGATATCGCCTTCACGAAGTATTGTACTTCCCTGTGCTATAATTACCTGTTCTTCCCTCCTCAGCCAGGTAACAAGGCAACCTTTTGGCAGTTTTATTTCCGCTATGCTGCGCCCGATCAAAGTTTGAGTTAATTCATCGTATGAAATCCTGAGCGATAAATATCTTTCATCATGCAAGAGAGCTTCCTTCAGTCCCTGTTCATCTTTTGCAGCCAGCCAGTCTTTTGAAAAACTATCTTCATCAACCCTGCTTGCAATTTGTGCCAGCATTCTCAAATGCTGTGCGGGATTGCTTTCCGGGCTTATTAAAAAGAATATTGCATTGACTACTTCTTCCTGTTCCTCAAAATCAGTAAGAGGATTATTAAGAATAATATGTACTCCTTTTTTGCATCTGACAAGTACCATCTCAGGTTGTTGAAATCCTTTAATGCGCAAATGCGGGAGGGCGATTCCGTGTGTAACAGGAGTAGCACCAACCCTTGTACCTTCCAGAATATCATCTCTTATTTCCTGGAAAGTATGCGTTCCAAATTGTGAAAACCATACTGAAGCTTTTTCAACCACATCCTCAAATTTTGTTTCCTCTTCAAGATCAATTACAAAGCTCCTGGCAACAATAAGATCAAAAGGATCTTCTTCGCGCAATCCTTTTTCTTTTAATATACCACGTAGTTCCCTGTCAAGTCCCTGGTAGCGCGCATGCCCGAGTCTTTCAAATATGTGATAAATCGCACCATTACGCACAACTCTGTCTTTAGCATAAAACCAATACCATCCTGAACCAACAAAAACCAGCCCCAGAGTAAAAACGATTGGCAAAAATCCCATCTCAATAATTAACCAGATGGGTGCAAGAATTCCTACTATTTGTAAATAAGGATACAACGGTGATTTATAACCGGGATCATAAGAATCAATCCTGCTTTCCCTCATTATAATTACTGCAAGCGAAACAAATCCAAACATCAATAATTGAAAAGCGCTCGCAAGTTTAGCAATCTTTGCCGGATCAAAAATTAATAAGATCATTACAATGATTAAAACAGTAAGGATAATTGCTACAAATGGAGTTCCCTTCAAACCAATTTTCTGAAACAATTTTGGGATCATATGATCGCGGCTCATTGCAAGCGGATAACGTGAGGCACTTAGCGTCCCGGCGTTTGCAACTGAGATAAAAGCCATTAGAGCTGCTATCGTGACGAAAACGGTTCCTGCCTTACCAAATATTATTTCTGCTGCGGTAGCAACCGGGGTTAAATCACCGGCTAGTTTTTCGATTGGAATTACCCCAACCATTACACTAGTCCCAAGAATATAAATTACAAATGCCGAACCAAGTGCCAGGAAGATTCCTCTGGGAATTGTTTTTTCAGGATTTTTTATTTCCTCCGAAAGACTGGCAACTTTTGTAACCCCTACATAACTTATATAAACAAGTCCTGCAGTGGAAAAAATTGATTTAAGATCATTTGTAAAAATATCTTTGAAGTGTACAGTTTGGATTGAGTTTATTCCACCGCCTATAAAAACTGTCAGTATAATAACTAGCCCGGCAACCAGGATTATCTGAAATTTCCCGCTCTTTCTTGTACCAAATAAATTTAACGCACCGATAGCAATTGCAAAGATTATTGCTATGGTTATAATTGGTAATTGTGGGAAAAATAATTCGAGGTAGGCGCCCATTCCTATTAAAGCGAAGGCCACTTTAAGAATTAAAGCAAGCCAGGTTCCTATTCCGCCAACAGTACCTAATAACGGGCCGAGAGAACGATCCAGAAAATAGTAAACCCCGCCGGCTCTTGGCATTGCGGTTGCTAGTTCGGCCACGCTGAACATTGCGGGAACAAGAGGAATAGCCGCAATTATATAAGAAAAAATCATTGCAGTTCCTGCCTGCTGAGCCGCAATCCCCGGCAATAAAAAGAATCCGGCACTCAGTGTTGTACCGGCAGCAATAGCATAGACGTCCAAAAGCCGCAATTCTTTCTTTAATCTTTTACTTTTTTGCAATTCCGGCATAACCCCCGCCCGAATTTTTGTAAGGATTATTATTTACCGGTAATATGCAAAAAAAATTACAAAGAAGTCTTTTAATTTATGCAGTTTAGCACCTGCCGGGTAAATTGGTTTTCTACCCCTATTTTTCATAAATCAACTTTATTGCCTTGGGAATAAATGCCGGGAACTTATTTCAGGATTCGACTGTTTTAGTCATTTAGTCGAATTTGGGGAAATGGAGTTATTATGGTTACAGAAAAATTAAAAGAAAAAGAATTCGCTATTCTAAAAGCGGCAAGGCAACGATTCGCACATTACGGCTATTCAAAAGTTACGATGGATGAAATTGCCGCAGATGTGGAAATGGGCAAGGCATCGCTGTATTATTACTTTCCTAACAAGGAAAACCTTTTCCAGGCGGTCATATTTCAGGAACAGGATGAGTTTGCCAATGAAATTGAAAAAATGCTTAAAAACGAAACCTGTGCAGAAGACAAACTCTTACAATATGTGGATCTGCGCCTGAAATACTTTCATAAGCTGTTAAACCTGGGAGCGCTTTCTTTTTATTCATTCATAGAAAAAAAATCACAATTCAAGCAATATTATCAACTTTTTGAAGAGCGCGAGCTGCTGTTATTGACTAAAATTTTTGAAGAAGGGAAAAAGAAGAATGAGTTTAAAAGAAATGTAGATGAAAAACTGATTGCAGTTCTTCTTCATATACTTCAGGGATTAAGGCTCAGGACATTAAAATCAATCCAGGGACAAAAAATTGAAACTAAGATTTACAAAGAACTAAAAGAAGAAATGTTAACAACCGTGGAAATATTTCTAAAAGGTATTAAATGCAGTAGTTAAGATTTCCTATTGCAAATAAAAGAATTTAAAAATAATTAAAGACAGGATACACTTTATGAACGAAAACGTTAAGACGGAAAATTCGAAACCATTGTACAGGAAAAAGAAAGTTTTTATCCCTGCAATTCTATTAATTGCCGGCATAGTCGGATTCTGGTACTGGTACCAGATACAACTCGGTCATATTTCAACTGATGATGCTTACATCGATGGCGATAGAGTGAATATCAGCGCGAAAATGCTGGGAAGAATAACCGATCTTTATTTTGACGAAGGTGATACCGTCAGGCAAGGCGACCTGATTACTGTGCTGGATTCTTCAAATATTTATGCCCAAAAGAAAGAAGCTGAAGCACAACTGAACCTGACAAAAGAAAATATAAAACTCGCTGAAGTTAAGTTAGAAAAGGCACAGGAAGATTTTGATCGTGCTGAACTTCAATTCAAGAATAAACTTATCCCCAAAATGCAATACGATCATGCTTTGAAAGGATTACAGGAAACGAAAGCACAACTTGCAATTACAAAAAGCCGAATTAACACGGTAACTGCAAAATTGCATGTACTTTCAACAGAACTTCAAAACACAAAAATAGTCTGCCCTATCAATGGAATTGTAGCAAAGAAATGGTTGCTGAAAGGCGATGTGGTACAGCCGGGCCAGCCAATTTTTACAGTTTACAATAATCAGAATCTCTGGGTTACAGCAAATTATGAAGAGACAAAAATTTCCGCTATTGCGCTTGGCGATTCAGTAAGTATATCTGTTGATGCTTATCCAGACCAGCAGTTTAAAGGAACTGTATTACAGCTGGGAACTAACACAGCATCTCAATTTTCACTTATTCCACCAAACAATGCTTCCGGAAATTTTACAAAAGTAACACAGAGAGTGCCAGTTAAAATTTCAATTTACCAGGTTAAGGATAATTCTAAAAAAGCAAACTTGTTACCGGGAATGTCCGTAGAAGTAGATGTAAAGGAAGGTAAATAGAGTGCTAAATTTTCTAAACATTCATTTAAGAGAAAATATTGTCGGGCTGTTTCCTTCTATGAAACCCGACCATAAGGCTTACAGCTGGTGGGTTTTATGGAGTGTTATGATTGGTACATTCATGGCAGTGCTCGATGTTACAATTGTAAACGTTGCTTTACCCAAAATCATTGCTACATTCGGTACCAGCATCGATAAAGCAGAATGGGTACTCACCGGTTATTTATTAATTTTTGCAGTAATGCTTCCCTCTTCCGGATGGATTGCTGATCATCTTGGTTACAAACGAACATATTTTGCCGGACTGCTTCTATTTACAGCAGGATCATTCCTGTGCAGTCTTTCGTGGGATGAAAATTCACTGATATTTTTCCGCTTAATCCAGGGAGCGGGTGCAGGACTTGTAATGCCAGTGGGTATGGCGATAATTACCCGTGAATTCCCTCCTGAAAAAAGAGGAATGGCACTTGGTTTCTGGGGAATTGCTGCAGCGGCCTCCGTCTCTCTTGGTCCATTGATTGGTGGCTATTTAGTAGACAGCTACAGCTGGTCAGCAATATTTGATGTAAATGTTCCGGTTGGAATAATCGGCTTGATTTCAGTTTATATAATTCAACGTGAATACAAGACGGAACATATAAGAGCGTTTGATTTTCTCGGCCTTATTTCGATGACATTGTTTTTAACATCGTTGCTACTCGCATTTGCTGATGGTAATGCCTCATGGAATACCGGCGGCTGGACTTCAAATTTTATAGTTACCTGTTTTACGATTTCTGCAATTAGTTTCATCGTATTTATCATAACGGAATTTTCTGTTAAACACCCGTTAATAGAATTAAGACTTTTAAAGAACAGGAATTTTTCAATTGCAACACTTATGATGTTTATTTTTGGTGCGGCGCTTTTTGGTAATTCATTTCTTCTTCCATTATATCTGCAGAATTCACTTGGTTATACGGCGCTCCAGGCCGGACTTGTTTTCTTCCCTGTTGGAATTATACAGGCTTTTATGTCACCAATTGCGGGAAGATTATCGGACAAAGCAAATCCTAAAATTCCGGTTTTTATTGGAATTACATTATTAACATTGAGCATGTACTATTCTTCATTCTTTTCTGAGTACTCAATGCACTCACAAATAATGCTTCCACTTTATTTAAGAGGATTCGCGCTGGGATTTATTTTTATTCCCCTTACAAACATAGCCCTGCTTGACGTCCCAAGGAATGAACTTGCACAGGCAAGCGGTCTATTCAACACCATCCGTCAAATAGGAGGAAGCTTTGGAGTTGCCGTACTCGGAACAATTTTAACTCAAAGAGTAATTTATCATACAACGGCTTTCAGTGATGCGGCAAATCAATACTCTGCTCAATTTAAGCATGTAGCATACGGCGTTGGAAGATTTGTGCAGCATAACACAGGAAGTGTAGGAAGTGAAATGGTAATGAGGACTAAAGCTCTTCTTGCACAACACCTGGTAGCACAGGCTTTTATTGAAGGAATAAATGATGATTTTCTTATCAGTGCAATTATGACAGTTATACTAATACTGCCCATATTTTTTATTTCCACTAAAAACAGGAAAAAGAAAAAAGGTGGAAGAATTGAAATTATGGAATAAAATTCCGGGAGAAACGTTTAGAATGAAAAATATAATATATTTTTTACTATTATTTAGTTTTGCGGCAATTAATCTTTACCCGCAGCAAAGCAATAAAAAAACATTAACATTAAATGAAATTGTTTCTTTAACAGTTAAAAATTATCCGCTTATAAAACAAGCTGAACAAAATGTAGAAGTTGCGAACGCAAAAATTAAAGTACAGGAAAGTTTTGATTACCCTGTTGTCAGTGGTGCAGCATCCTATACACGCATTGGACCGATTCCGGCTATAGGTTTTCCCGGAGCCGGCTCATTTGAACTTGCACCGGCGAATAACTATGATGCTCACCTAAACGCATTTTACAACGTATATGATTTCGGGAAAAAAGAAGCTCAGTTAGATTTTGTTAAATCATACAAAAAATCAGCGGTCGACAATATTGAACTTGTAAAATCGAATCTCGCTTTTGCTGCAGCTAAAACTTATTACTCAATATTATTTATTAGGCAAGGTATTTCAATTACTGACACTGACGTTGCTACTTTAGATGAGCACATAAACATTACCAACAAAAAAATTGAGAGCGGAACAGCAACTGATTATGATCTGCTCAGCACAAAAGTGAGATTGACAGATTATAAAGACAGTAAACTGAAGCTGCAAAATCAGCTAAGCAATCAAAAAATAATCCTGAGGCATCTCACCGGGTTATTAAAGAAAGATGAAATCAATACAAGCGGAAATCTGAAATTGCTGACTGAAACTGTAAATATAGATTCACTTATTGCAGTTGCATTTAAGCAGCGTCCTGAAATTAAACTGGCAATTGACCGTGAAAATACAGCCAAATTAAAAACTAATATAGTAAAACACGGTGATTCGCCTGATTTAAACATCAATTTAAGATACGGACTGAAAAACGGTTTTGAACCAAACCTGGATGCAATCCGTGGAAACTGGGCTGCCAATGTGGAAGTATCTGTACCAATATTTAATGGCTTCAGAACAAAAAACCTGGAAGAAGAATCTAAAGCAAGTATAAATGTAACAAAGACTAACACATTAAATATTAAACAAGAGATTGCAGCCGAAGTAGAAAAAGCGGCAGAGAATATTCAATCTAATCTTGAGCAGATAAAAACTGCTCAATTAAAAATAGATCTTGCTGAACAAGCTCTTAAAAGAGCCAGAGCACAGTATGCAAGCGGAGTGGGAACTAATCTGGATCTTCTTGATGCGGAAACCAGACTTGCCGATGCGAAATTTCTATACCTGAGAACAACGTATGAAAATATTATGCACACTTATGAATTAAAAAAAGCAGTAGGTGATATTATCTGGTAACAAAAAGCCCAATCATATTTGTGATTGGGCTTTTCTTTTTAATGTTATTTATCAATTTATTTCTTCAAGTAAGCCTTCATTCCACCCAATACATTTTCCACGTTATAATTATGTCTTTTTAATATTCCATATGCAATACTCGACCTGTGCCCCGATCTACAAATAACTGCTATCTTTTTATCTTTATAGGGCGTTAGCTCATCAATTCTCTCTTGCAGTTCCAGTAAAGGAATATTAATTGCCGATTCAATTTTAGGAAGTTTCCCGGTTAGTTCTTCTTTTGTTCGGACATCCAGAATTACAAGATCAGAATTTGATTCCATCTGTTCCTTCAATTGAAGAACAGTAATGTCATTATTATTAGTACTGTCCGCTGATGCTTTTTTATCCTGTGCATTACAACCAGCAAGAATCAACAATGTTAATGTCACAACAAGTAACACTGATTTGTAGCTTTTCATTTTAACAAACCCTGATTAATATTAAAAATTAACTTGACTGGAATAAATGAACATCTCTTTGTGGATAAGGAATATTTATTCCCTCTTTATCAAATGTATCTTTAACGGTTTCAGTCATTCCAAAATAGACATCCCAATAATCAGCCTGATTAATATAACCTCTTACAGCAAAATTCACACTATTATCACCTAATTCTTTCACTATTATTTGTGGAGCCGGATCTTTCAAAATTCTGTTTTCATTTTCGATTAATGATGTAAGAATTTTCCTTACTTTTTTCATATCATCATTATATCCCACTCCAAAAATCCATTCTGCTCGGCGGGATTCATGGGCTGAAAAATTCACAATAATGTCCCCCATCAATTTACCGTTAGGAATAACAACTTTAATATTATCCGGAGTTTTTAGAACCGTATAAAGCATTTGTATTTCCTGTATTGATCCCGCAGTACCCGCAGCCTGTATAAAATCGCCGGATTTAAATGGCCTGAATAAAATCAGTAGAAATCCTGCTGCAAAATTAGCAAGAGCACCCTGTAGTGCCAGACCAACTGCCAGGCCGGCGGCACCTATTATAGCAACAAAAGAAGTGGTCTCAATTCCAACCTTTGAAAGTGTTGCAATAACAACAAAAGCCACTATTATAGCGTATGCAAGATTAGCAAGAAATGAACTTATAGTATCATCCATTTCCCTTTTTTTCATAATTTTACGCAGCATTTTTTTAATAAATTTTGCCGCCCACATTCCTATTACTAATATGAGAATAGCGGAAATTATATCGAGCCCGTAAAGTGTTATAACATTTCGCACTGATAAAAAAAAGTTTTCCATTTTGCCAGCTCCTGTTTATTTGTTTTAATTAAACTTAAGGTAAAATAACGAAATGATTTTCAGGGATCGAATTTCACGGGATAATATATTCCAGCTGAAATTAACTATTATATTAATAGATTATTGCGGAGAAGATATGAAATCTGCCCCCGATTCATTAACCAAAGTAAAAAATATTATATGAATTGCAAAAAGATTAATTATGAGGCAATTTGCAGAATTGAATGTTGGCAAAAATAATGGTGCAGCCGTTTAAACTGCACCATAAATAGTAGAATAAATTGAAATAATTATTTATTCTTATCAAGATAAAAAGCACCGCTAATGATCTTCCAGTCATTACCTTCTTTCATTAAAGTAACGAACCCGGTTGAGGTCATTCTTGGGTCTTTACAGGCAACTTTTGCAATTGCTGTATTGCCGTGTGAATCAATGTTTAAAATCTCAAGCTGTCTTTCCCAGCCGCCGACTTTTCCATTTCTTATAGCGGAAAGATATTCATCATAATTATATTCTGATGTTTTGTTTGTAATAGCGTTAGTATTTACAAACGTAGATCTTTCGCTGATAGTTTTTTCAAGGCCTTTAACATTTCTTGTATCAGTATTTTTTACAAATTCCTGAACAGCTTTTTTTACTGAGGCCATATCCTTATCTGACAATTTATTCATTGCCATGGATGACATTGTAAAAACGAATCCTAAAAAAAGGATTGACATTATTTTTATTGTTTTCATTTTTCTCCCGGGAAAAATTTGTGTAATTAAGTTTATTAATGATGTTTAGGAGAATCATTCCCCACAAATATGCTTATATATCTCACATATTATCACTTCAAAAATAATGATTTTGGTCCAAAAAGGCCGTTTTATTACATGAACGGATTTTAGCATAGATGTGTGGTATGAAAAAGAAATTATGATATTAAGTGACAAATTTTTCCCATAATTTTATCACAATTTAATGTAAAGTCATCTGTATTAATCTTATATTTAAAAACTTTTGAAGTTTTTCAAAAACTTTTTAATTCTAAATAAAGGAGTAGTAATGTTAAAGAATTGTTCAGGTTTTTTGCTGCTTGCTGTTATTGCCTTAATAATTGCATACCCGGTAAAAACATTTTCGCAGGATAAGGGGATAAAAGGATTCGACAGGGCGCAGATGGATACAAGTGTGGACCCAACTGTTGATTTTTATGATTACGCAGTGGGCGGATGGCTGAAAAAAAATCCTATACCGGATGAATACAGCCGATGGGGAAGTTTCGAAGTGCTTGCCGAACGAAATTATAAAATATTAAGAAAAATACTTGAAGATGCAGCAAATGATACAAATGCAAAACAAGGAAGCATCGAACAAAAAGTCGGAGATTTTTATTATACGGGAATGGACACCGTTCAAATAGAAAAAGACGGTTACAATCCAATTAAACCGGAATTAAAATCTATATCTGGAATTAAAACATTGCCCGATGTTTATAAAGAGGTTGCTGCTCTTTACCTTGGAGGAACATCTTCAATGTTTCGCTTTTATGGTTCAGCTGATGAAAAAAACAGCGAAATGGTAATTGCACAACTTTCACAAGGTGGACTTGGATTACCTGACAGAGATTACTATACTAAAGACGATAAACACTCAAAAGAAATCAGGGAAAAATATGTTGAGCACGTGGCAAAGATCTTCACACTTATAGGCCAAGATAAAGCAACCGCTAAAAAAAATGCTCATACAGTAATGAACATCGAAACAAGACTGGCAAAATCTTCTATGACAAGAGTGGAAAGAAGAAATCCTGATAAAACTTATAATAAAATGTCTCTTGCCAAACTTAAAGAGATGACTCCCGGTTTTGACTGGAATGCTTTCTTTACAGGAATCGGACTTTCAAATCCCGGTGATATAAACGTAGCACAACCGGCTTTCTTCAAAGAAGTTGCTGTAATGATGAAAGACGTTCCGGTTAATGACTGGAAGGTTTACCTGACCTGGAAACTGGTTGATGATGCAGCTTCTTACCTTAGTTCAGATTTTGAAAATGAAAACTTTGCATTCAACGGTAAATTTCTGAATGGTGCAAAAGTACTCCCTGAAAGATGGAAAAGAGTTATGCGTTCTACAAGCGGAGTGCTTGGTGAAGATCTTGGACAACTTTTTGTGAAAGAAACTTTTCCTCCGGAAGCAAAAGCAAGAGCACACAAAATTGTTATGAGCCTGCTCGAAGCAATGGGTGAAAGAATAAAAGCGCTGGAATGGATGAGCCCTGAGACAAAAGAAAAAGCTCTGTACAAACTGAAACATTATACAATAAAAATTGGTTATCCGGACAAATGGAAAGACTATTCAAAACTCGATATTAAAAGAGACTCTTATGCAGCAAATCTTCTCAGGGGAAGTAAATTTTCTGTACAAAGAAATCTTCATAAAATTGGGAAGCCCGTAGATAAAACAGAATGGGGAATGACTCCTCAGACCGTGAATGCTTATTATAATCCTACAAGAAATGAAATCGTCTTCCCTGCCGCCATTCTCCAGCCCCCGTTCTTCAACCAGAAAGCAGATGACGCTATTAATTACGGAGCGATGGGAGCAGTAATAGGACACGAAGTAACACACGGTTTTGATGACGAGGGAAGAAAATACGATGCTGAAGGCAATCTAAAAGACTGGTGGACAAAGTCAGACAATGATAAATTCAAAATAAGAGCACAGAGAATTATCGACCAGTTTGATGCTTTCGTTCCGGTTGATACAATGCACGTAAATGGTTCATTGACAACGGGCGAAAACATTGCTGATCTGGGCGGACTTACAGTGGCTTTCACAGCTTTCAAGAAAACTAAAGAATATAAAGAGGGCAAAAAGATTGACGGCTTCACACCTGCACAGAGATTTTTCCTCTCATGGGCGCAGGTATGGAAAAATAATGTACGCGACAAAGCCGCAATTTACAGGTTAAAAGTAGATCCCCACTCACCCGGTAAATACAGGGTTAACGGACCTTTCAGCAATATGCCGGAATTCTGGAAAGCCTTTAATGTAAAAGAAGGCGACCCGATGAGAAATCCGCCGGATAAAGTCGTAAAAATTTGGTAAGATAATTTTAATTAATTATTAAAGCCCCGGTCATATGATCGGGGCTTTTTAGTTTTAAAATAATGTCTTTCATATTTGATATAAAACGACATTGAGCATAAGATGCACACAAATTCATAAATGTTTTAATTATTTATATTCCCGCCAAAAATTCAGAACAATGTTATTGTGATAATCGGAAATATACGTTGCGCAAATAAACACGTTTTCCTACTTTATATTGATACTAGTAGTGTCCTAATTTCAAAATGTCATTCAGTACCTGATCCGGAATCTGAAAGTTTAATCTGGATTCTGAAATAATCCGCTTCGGCGGACAGAATTATAGTACTGTTAGCCAACTTTAGTCGGATTCATTACACTACCAAATAAATTACATTATTTATAAGAATAATTAATCAATTCTATTTCTTTAATAATTGACACTTTTATAATTATGAAGCTTCGAGTGATATTTTTCCTGTTTATTTGTTCGTTAGTTTTTTTCCCCGGCACAGGATTTTCCCAATCAGGTGAACCGGTTGTCATCCCTTTTGAATTCGTCCATCACATTATTGTTGAAGCTCAGGTTGACGGGAAGAGGGCCGACTTGTTGTATGACCCGGTGCGTAATATCATCCTTGATCGCGGGTATGCAAACGAAAGAAACATCTCCCTTATCGGCGGAGAGGAAGCAGGTTACGGTAGTAGTGTAACTACTGGTGGTGGCGGCAGCAACCGGGTTGAAGTTTTGTTTGCCAGGAATATATCCTTAGGTATCAACAACCTGTCATACAAATATCAGCTTACCCCGGCGATACCTCTTGATTCCATCATGGCTGCGTCCTTAGGGCGCCATGTTGATGGCCTGCTGGGTATAAATGTTTTTTCGGATTATATCGTGCAATTTGATTTTACGGGAGAACGGTTTGTTCTCTATCCCTCAACTACATTTAAAGCACCGGACGGAGCCGTGGAATTGCCCATCACCTGGTTGGAAAATCGCCCGACTGTAAAGTTAGCAATCCAAACCGGGGATATGTTGACGGAGGCTACATTTTTGCTGGATTTCGGAATGGGAGGCACACTCCGTTTTACTACGGGTTATACCGATAGTCTGCAGTTGCCTGAAAAGCTGAAGCCTAATGTCACTTCAGGAAATGAACACGGACTGGGAGGCGCATTGCAAAGTCTTGTAGCCAAGCTTCCCGGGTTGAAAATAGGTGATATTACGCTTGATTCACTTGTGGTAAGTATGGCAAGAGAAAAAGAGGGGCGGGATGCCTACCCACCGTGGGATGGGCTGGCAGGACTGGGATTGATGAGCCGTTTTAATATGTATTTAGATGTTACCGGCAACCGGATTTGGTTTCAGCCCAATAAACGATTTGACCGTCCTTCTGAATATATAATTACAGGACTCAGCTTTGAACCACAGGATTTCGATAATAAACAGCTGGTAGTGAGCGAAGTGAAAGAAGAATCAGATGCAGATAAAGCGGGATTTATGCCCGGTGATATCATTTACACGGTAGCCGGTGAGCAGGCTTCGGACTGGAATATAAGGGAATGGAAAGAAGCGCTTGATGCAAGAGTCGGTAGCAGTGTTCCGGTTAATGTGCAGAGAGACGGCAAAAAAATACGTTTGAATCTTCCTGTTTCCAGTTCTTTATAACGAAGTGGCGGCTAGCCCTCCTTTAGCGGGGTCGGGTTGATTTTACCTGCCGAAGGCTGGCCGCTGGTGGTTAGCTTTTAGAAAACATTTGTAGAAACAAGTTCTGTTTTCATAGAAACATACCTGGTTCCATCACTCTTAAGGCTGAAACTTTCTGATTTTATCATTCCCTTATTTACCCCCAGGTAATAATTTTCTGAAATATTTTTTTTATCGTTTACAGTCAAAAATACCTGATATTTATTGCAAGTAAATTTCCCATAAGGTACCTGTATTAAATTGTTTTTTGAAACAAAATAACTTTGGTTGGCATTTGAGCTTGCGATAGAAGTATCCTCAATTACGGTATTGAACAGAATAGTGGGGTTACCATTGTAAAAAGTATAAGTAGCACCCCCCCTATTTGTCATAGGAGGATATGTAGATGCAGAATGGTTCGCACTTTGTAAAAACCACTTTTCTCCATTTATCATAGTATCTCTCACGGTTTCTTCATATAACAAATGCTAAGAAATAACTTTACCTGTTTCGACATACTGTGTTATATTCCATGTCCAATTATTTCCAACCTTAAAAGGGATCATCCCATCCTCGGAATCTGATACCGGAGCTACAGGGGCATTATTTTTACATGAACTAAATCCAAAGACTAATAGCGTTAATAAAAGCAAGCCTGAGAAATATTTTTTCATATTCATCCCCATAAGATATTAGTTATACTAAGAATTTATTTATGAAATAGCTTGTATGCATTCTTATTCCTGCCTCAATGCTGAATCTCTAAAAAGAAGAATAAAATAGCAAGAAAACCGGAAGATTATTTATTTAAAGGTAGGTTTCATTGAGTTAACGGTCAGAAAGGGGCCCTAAAAACAAAAAATCCTCTCCCCGGTACGGGAGAGGATAAAAAATAATTTGGCTATTACATTCCGGCGGGCCAGAGCCAGCCAAATACACCGGCAGTGAGCAGGGCGTAAACCAGGCCGTCAAATACATTTTTAGTCGTTGTAGCCCAGCTTGTCTTGTACCAGATAGGCCCCTGCAATACTGCAAGTGAATATGCAGCGAAAGCTGTGCATCCGGCAAAACGGAAAACGGATAAATAATGAGCGCCGGCAGGCAAAGCGTGTCCGGCGATGTACGCCGCGAAAACACCCACTACCAGGCAATAAATAAACCACTGTACAAGGCTGCTCCCCATCTTAAATTCCTGGTTCGGGTAAACCGTCATTAATGCAACCGGACCGTTTTTCAATTTTTCTTTAAAAGCGTCGCTTCCCCGCTCTTTAGGATCACAGTTAGGAACCATATAATCACCGGGGGGAATATTCAGCGGACGCACTGCATCCCTAAATTTATCTTCGTCCTGCAATTTCTTAAAATCCGAATTATGATATCCCAGTACTGTGTGCATAATTGAGCTGGCAATAAAAACAACAGCAGCGGAAACAAGGACCGGCAGCCATAGTGCTGTTAAAGAGACCATTTATACCTCCTGGTTTTGTTTATTAAAAAGGACAAAATCATTAAGAGTATATTTATTTGAATTATTACAATTTTAAGGGATGTAAGGCTGTAAGCAATTTGGCGAATGGAATAATTAAAAGCAATAAAAAACGGATCTGCTATACAACAGATCCGTTAATTTTATAACTAATTTGTCACTATTTGCCTTGCAGCTCTTCAATTTTCCTGTTAAAGAACCTGGCCGCACGCGGCATAAGTTCTTTTGCTTTCTTGTAATTTTTTATAGCGTTTTCTTTATCGCCTTTCGCAGAATAAACTATTCCAACTCCATAATATGCAACACCCGATTTCGGGTACATATCGATATTAAGCTGCGCTATCTTTAAGGCATCGTCGTACTTTTTGTCCTTGTTCAGCATCTGTACAAGTTCAACCAAAGTATGATCCTTGAAATCATAAGTAAACCCGCCGTAGTATTCATCGTGCAGTTTGTGGTAAGTCGAGATGGCCTCATCAATTCCCTTTTTATTGATAGTTCTGAATAAAACATCTTGCAGCATTTTGGGTTCTTTGTTGCCGCGGTGGCAGGTCACGCATTTTACCTGCATGATATTATCGCTGTATTCCGAAAGTTTGGACAGATAATTTTTATTAATAGCCATCGTCATTTTAAGCATTACCCTGGCTTTGTTCTTGGCCGTCTTCGTGTCTTTGGAAAATTCCATTTTATCCGTCACTTCATTCCTCACATGACAGAATTCACAGTTAACTCCCAGTCCATCTGTGAAACCGTGCATAATATCATCAAGCTTTTCTTTTGTGATATTCTTTGGCAGGATTTTAAGGTTTTCAAACTTTTCCGACTTCTGTGCATTTGCAGTAATAATAAATGCAAAAACAGATATAAATAGAACAAACACAATGTTTTTCATATAAGGCTACCTCCGGGAGAGATTTTTGTGAATATATTTTATATACTAAGAATTAAGGCTGTAATTAAATTTGAACTTACTAAGGGGAAAGTTCAAGCTAATTTTGATAAATGGCATTCTTAAAAAGAATACTGTGAAATACCACTAAAATTTATCTATTATTTTACTTCATTTTACTCTCTTTAGTTTCAGTTGAACCATCACCGCGCCACAGGCCGCAATTAATAACCCGATACCCTCTTTCATGGAGAGAGTTTCACCAAGAAATATATATGCTAAAACAGCAATTTGTATCAGCATAGTTCCGTTAATAATGCTTGATTCCATTGCAGTGAGTGAGCGAAGTGTAAGATTCCATATTGTAAAAGCCAAAGCAGTGTTAATAACTGCAAGCCAGAGAAGATAAATAATATTTATAAAACTCAGAGAAGGAAGTCCCTGGAAAAATAAACCGGACGCCAGTAAAATAATTCCGCCAACTCCCATACTGATTACAGTAACAATAAGTGGAGAAATTTTTCCGGTACGATTTATATCTCTCCCCAGCACAGCAGATAAAGCATTTGCACCCACCCCGATGGACATAACAATCAATCCTGTAATTTCAGATGAGCTAAAATTGATCGGTGAAAAATAGATAATAATGCCGGCAATAAAGAAAAGAACTCCAAACCACTGGACAATTGTCGGGGATTCGGAAATCATAAAAATTGCGAGCACAGCAACAATTACAGGCGTAAAATTTAGTAGAAGGCTAACAGTGACCGCAGGCAAAAGAGAAAGTCCTAAAAACTGTGCACCCTGAGTCAAAGCATAAAATAAAATACCAAGCAGAAAAAGTTTTATAAATATTTTCCTGTCAAGACTTTTTACTATCTCCAGATTCTTCTTGCGGATTGCAAAGGGCAGTAAACATAAAAAAGCAATAAAATACCGAAGGCCCGCAAATGTAATCGGGGGAATATCTGCTAGCCCCCATTTAATTATAATAAATGAAGTCGACCATAAAACTGTGACCAGTACAGCAAGTAGAATAGCTTTTAAATTCGACAAGAGGAATTTTCCTTCTATAAAATTCTATTGGGCCTCAAGTACAAATCTATAATTCAATGGCATTACCGGGCGATTATTTTTGTGCAGAATTTTTGCAAATTTTTCTATCTGTTGTTTAGAAGCTTCAACAGGTATTTTCATTACTACCCAGTTCACCCCTTCACTGCAAGGCGGTGTTGTGAGTGATCCAAAATAATGATAATACTTTTTATTGCCGGGTAGTAAATCAGTAGCATTTATTTTTACGGAAGGAACCAACATTTCTTTACCAACTATGTCCGGAAAATTTTTAATAATAGTCTGAAGTACTGGATTTTCTCTCCCTTCTTTGAAGAAAACACCAATTACGCCAAGCTCACCTTTTGCATTTTTATGAACAAGATGCATCTCCATCGGGTAATGCTTTCCGTTTACAGTATGTTCACTCGGTGTGTGAAAATGGAATTGCAGCAAATCAAATTCTTTTCCATCAATAATAGATTTACTTCCGGGAGGAATATTAACCTGAACCGTATGTCCGTTATTAATTATTCTTAAACCATTACTGTTAAAAAAATTCTTAATCATTCTAAGGTCGGTTTTGTACGTAACGTTGATATCAATAGGAGTCTGCGACATCCCCCTTGAGCATCCTGCGAACTCAGGGCTGAGCTCTCCCCAATGTTCCGGCCCCGTTTTACCTTCATAACTCCAGTGTACTGTTTTCCCGAGGTGGTTGTAGTCATGTTTTTTTTCCTGAGAATATCCAGAATATGTAAAAATAAACAACAAAAAAACGGTAAATGCAAAATTCAGACAATTTTTTAATTTCATAAAAATCCTCCAGATACACATAATTAAGGGTGTTTAGACAGAAAAGTAATTTTAACAAAAGGAATTTAACCTAATTAGAGTCATATCCAAAAATTTATTTGGCCTTAGCAGGTTATTACTTCATAAACATAGAATTTTTTAATAATTAACCTCTATTAACAATGTAACCTTTTTATTATTATTTCAGTCTAAAATAGTAGATAAACTAAAGGTGAATTATGCGAACTAATAAAGTACAACTAAGTTTAATTATTATAATTTCTGTATTCCTGGTTGCACTGCTTTCCTCCTGCAGAGGAAATCTACAATTTAGATCGGACAGCCATCTTAAGGTCTTCCAGGAAAAGACTTTTAATATAGAGCAGGGTAAATTATTAAAGATGAAGGTTTCATCAGCCGATGTTGTAATAAAATCGTGGGACAAGCCGGAAATTTACGTTAAAGTTTCCGGTAACAAGAAGGCAATAAAGAGAGCCGATATTGAATACAACAAAAATGAAAATATGTTAGAAATCCGGAGCGATAATGAAAACCACTTTAACTTCTTTTCCGAAGGATTGTTCATGAAATTTGAAATTTTTGTCCCTGAAAACTTTAATACAGATATCCGAACCAGCGGCGGAATAATTTCTGTCACCAAACTTGCCGGTGATTTTGAACTCAAAACCAGCGGCGGTGATATTATACTTAAAGATTTAAACGGGCCAATTAGGGCGCGAACATCGGGAGGAACTATTTCCGGAAATAATATTAACGGAGATACAAGAATTTCAACATCCGGCGGTGATATCAATTATGAAAACTTTAATGGTGACCTGATTGCATCCACATCCGGCGGAACAATAAATCTTTATGGTAAAGACTCAAAAATTAATGCAAGTACATCAGGGGGAGATATAAATCTTATTTACTCAGGAAGCAACCAGGGAATAAAACTTGATACATCTGGCGGTACAATTACAATAAAAGTACCGGCTGATTTCAATGCGCGCATGAAACTCCGGACATCTGGCGGTACAATAGACTGTGGTCTGAGAATAAATAATCTGGAAAAAGTTACTTCACGTAAGCTTGAGGGCGATTTAAATAACGGTGGGAATACCCTGCTGGCAACAAGTTCCGGCGGTGATATAAGAGTTTCTGAAAAGAAATAACCCAATTATAGCCCGGTTTTAAGCCGGGCTTTTTATTAGTATCCTGTTTGCTTTAACATTTCCTTCCGAATTTCTTATATTTAGCTATAATATTTAGTTAATTACCTGCAATTATGGAAAAACAATTAATATATAATTTTGTTGATGACGATGACCTCTTGAGAATTTCCGATAAAATTAAGGAAATGGAAAAGTTGACCGCCGGAGAAATCTGTGTCAGCATTAAGGAAAAAAGAAAATTCTCTGAAAAAAAGAAATCACTTCGTGAACTAGCTGAAATTGAATTTTACAAGCTTGGAGTTGCAAACACGCGCGATAAAACAGGGATACTTATTTTTCTTCTGCTGGAAGACCGTAAATTTTATATTCTTGCTGACAGCGGAATTAATGAAAAAGTAAACCAGGAAACCTGGAACAAAATAAAAGATGAAATTCAAAGGATGTTTCAGAAAGGCGAATTCAGTAATGGATTACTTTATGGTGTGGATGAAGTTGGCAAAATATTAAGCTCTCACTTCCCTATTAAACCAGACGACACGAACGAACTCTCAAATAAAGTTGCCCTGGATTAAAATTATAATATAACAAGAAAGATTTCTCAATACCCGGTCAGTCTGGATAGTTTGAAAGGACATAAATATTGAATAAAAAAGGGCAGGAACCCTGAGATACCTGCCCTTAACTTTACATCGTATCTTATTTTTTTCAACTAATTCAAAGCATTCTCCACCTTGTCATTTTTATGAATTCTCCTCTCCAAAAATGAAGTAAATTTTTCTTTCCACTGATCTACTTTTACATACATTACAGGTACAAGTACAAGAGTAAGAAACATTGAGCTTATCAAACCACCAATGATAGCCCATGCAAGTCCTGATTTCCATTCTGACCCTGAATCAGTTGAAATAGCAAGCGGAAGCATTCCAAAAACCATTGCTGTGGTAGTCATAACGATCGGCCTGATCCTGCTTTCCCCTGCCTCAATAAGAGCATCAAACACACTAAGCCCTTGTTCTTTTCTCATCTGGTTTGCCCTGTCCACAAGCAAGATAGCGTTCTTGCCAACCAGCCCTATCAACATTATTACGCCAAGAATCGTAAAAAGGTTAAGAGATTTCATTGTTAAAGCCAGCGCTAAAAACGCACCAACCATAGCAACCGGTATGGAGAACAAAACTATGAAGGGATATACAAATGAATCATACAATGCGACCATTACCATATACACAAATATTATAGCCGCAATCATCGCAAGTCCGAGGCTGCCAAATGAATCGGCCTGGTTTTTAAGATCACCTTCATACTGTACTTCAACACCTGCAGGCATTATTCCTTTTGCAATTTCGCTTTTGATATCGGCACCTATACTTCCGGTTGGGCGTCCGATTACCTGTGAATATACCGTTACAGCTCCGATCCTGTTTCTTCTCTGTAGTTTTGTAGGACCGTTGGTCTGGTAAACATTTGCAAACTGCTGAAGTTCAATTAATTGCCCTCGTGGATTTTTGAAAGTCAGATGTTTAATGTCTGAAATTTCAGATTTATCAAAATCATCAAGGGCAATTAAGATAGTATAATCATTTTCTCCATCTCTGAATTTAGAATCATCATCACCTGTAAGCGCAATTCTCAAAGCAGCACCCACTTCCGCTATACTCAATCCGAAATTAGCAAGTTTACCTCTGTCAATATCCACCCGTGTTTCCGGTTTACCTTCTTCAGTAGATAATCTGACATCTGCGGTGCCCGGAATTTTTTTAACAACATCGGCTAATATTTTTGCACCTTTTTCAACATCCTTTCTGTTAGAACCTGCTACAATAAGCTGGATCGGAGTCTGATTTGCGGTTCCGAAAATACCAATCGGGTTTACGCGTACTTTTATTCCCGGCACTGTATTTACGAATCTTTTAATATCTTCACCAACCCGGTCAGTTGATTTTTCCCTGTCCTCTTTTGGCACAAGTGTTACATCAATTTCGGATGAATTATTGGAGGTTTGTCCTATCAATCCCTCATTAGAAGCACCAACGGTTATGAATGCCTTTTTCACTTCGGGCAAGGTATAAATAAATTTTTCTACTTTTTGTGTTAGCTGGTTAGTATTGTTTATGGATGATCCGGACGGCATTTCCAGAATTACAGCAAACTCCCCGCGATCTGTCTGTGTCATAAATTCTGCGCCGATAAAACCAAGCGGGGCAAGAGATAACGATGCGACAAACAAAAGTGCAACCGCTACGAGAACTTTCCATCTATTCATCAGGCTCCATTTAAGAAGCTGTAAATATTTAGTTACCAGCGCCTTAAATCTTTTTTCAAACCAAATTGAAAATTTTCCTATCAATGTTCTTTCGGAAAGTTTTTCCAGCTTTCCAATCCTGGACGCAAGAAGCGGAGTAAGCGTAAAAGAAACGAACAAGCTTAACAATGTTGCAGTTACAACCACTATGGAATATTCTCTTACAATATTACCGACAAGTCCGCCGGTAAGGGCAAGAGGTACGAATACCGAAACGTCTACAAGAGTTATTGCAAGTGCTGCAAATCCAATTTCGTTTCTGCCTTTCAGCGCCGCCTCTCTCCTCGGTTCGCCTTTTTCAAGATGGTGATGAATATTTTCCAGTACAACTATAGAGTCATCAACCAGAATCCCGACTATAAGTGAAAGCCCCAGCAGGGTCATTAGATTCAGTGTAAATCCAAATGCAAGCATCATCGTGAATGATGTAATCATTGATGCAGGGATCGCCATCATTACAATAAACGAATTACGTATGCTGTGCAGGAATAAAAGCATTACAATACCAACAAGTATAACCGCGAGCATAAGGTCGTATTTTACGCCGTTTGCTGCATCTATGGTAAACTGTGAGCCATCCTGTGCAATATCAAAACTTACGTTCTCAGCCTTATAGTCATTCTGCATTTTAGCTATCTCATCACGAACAAGCTTACTTACGTCAACCGAGTTGGCGTCGGTCTGTTTCTGAACTATTATACCGACCGAAGTGACACCGTTAATACGGTTAATTGTTGAATAATCTTTTTGTCCGTCTTCAACTTCTGCAATGTCAGAAAGTCTTATGTCACCGCCTGATCTGGATTTTCCAACAATCAGGTTTCTCAAATCATTTACTGATTTGAATTTGCCGGCAATTCTTACAATATACTGATCAGTGCTATTTTTAATTTTACCGGTTGGGTAATCGAGATTAGAAGCTTTAATCATCTGCACAATCTGCATAATCGACAATCCGTATGCTTCTATTCTCTCCCTGTTAAGATTAACCTTAATTTCCCTTTCATCACCACCCACAAGTGTAATCTGTCCAACTCCCGGAAGTTTGGCCAGCCTGGGCTGAATCCTGTCTTTAATAAACTGGTAAAATTTTGTTGAGGGCATGTTACTAGTTGCGCCCATCCTGATTACCGGAAGTTCATCCAGAGCAAATTTTGAAAGAGTCGGTGTTTTTACCTCGACAGGTAAAGATGCTACAATTTCGTTTACTTTTCTCTGAGCGTTTTGTAATTGTATGTCAACATCAGCCGACTGGTTAAACTTTATAACCACGAAGGAAACACCTTCAGCGGATGTTGCGGTCACGTTATCAATTTCATCCAGCGACGATATGGCATCTTCAACCGGTTTTGTTACGGATGTTTCAACTTCTTTCGGTGCAGCACCGGGGTAAATAGTTGTAACCGTAATAACCGGGGGAGTAATTTTCGGCAGCAACTCGTAATTTAATTGAGTGTAGCTGTACACTCCCACAAGCGTAAGCATCGAAAAAATTACAACAATCAGCGTCGGTCTTTTTATTGATAGCTCTGTAATTGTCATTTTAAATTCCTTTTAATTCATTTTCTCTAAACAACAGATCATCCCTGTGAAAGTTATTTATTAATAATAGTGACCTTATTATTGTCCTCTATATTGTTTTGTCCGTTAACCACAATTTCCTGGCCTTCTTTCAATCCGCTAATAACTTCAAGGTAATTATCGTATGTGTTACCGATTACCAGCTTTACGAGTTTGGCAGTATTGTTTTCAACTACATAGACTTCCGGATCTTTAATGCTTCCTATCAATGCTTCTCTTGGAATCAGCAATGCGTCACCTTTAGTGAGAGAAATAAAATTTGCCATCCCAAACATCCCTGCTTTGAGCGGATGCTGTTTTGAATTTGGAAGATCAACTTCTACCGGATAAGTATGTGCTTCATCTGCTTTAGAGCTAATTGTTGCAATTTTACCGTTGAATACTACACCCGGATAAACTTCCGTGGTTATTTCAACTTTATCTCCCACTTTCATCTTAAATACATCGCTCTCAGAAACATTCACATTTACTTTCAATTTTGAGATATCAACAACATTCGAAACCGGTGTATTCATCTTTACATAATTCCCAACATCAACAAGCCGGGAAGTTACCACGCCTGAAATTGGTGTTGTTACCTTCGTATCCTCGTACTGTCGTTTTGCTACGATATATTGTGTCTCAGCTGATTGATAAGCAAGTTTTGCGGCTTCAAGTTGTGAATCGGTTACAGAGTTTCCTTTGTACAATGCCTGAAATCTTGCATAATCTTTCTTTGACTTTTCAAAACTAACCTGCGCTGCTTTCATAGCAGCAAGTTTTAATTCATCATCAATCCGTATTAAAACAGATCCCGCAGTTTTATAATCACCGACCTCTGCATTAACCTTTACCACTCTGCCCTGTGCTTCTGCAATAATTGCAACATCTTTGTTTGCCTGGATTGTACCCACCAGCTCAAGATTCTTGGTTACCTGTTTCTTTTCAACTTTTGCTATAGTAACAGGATAAGAATCAAATTTCAGATTTGCCGTATCGGCCTTCATTTTAGCTTTATTGTAAAATAATACTGCTATTATTACAGCAAGCACTAAAACTGTTATTGAAATATATTTTGTTTTTTTCACTTTCTTTTCCACCTTTATTACTTATTCCCCAATTGATTTTTTTAATTGTGCGAGTGCCAGTTCATAATCCACTACAGACTGAATGTAATTTGTTTTAGCCTGCAATAATGCAACTTCTGCATCAAGAAGATCTGAATTCAGTGCAAGGCCGTTTTTAAATTTTTCGTCCGTTACTTTATAATTTTCCTCTGCCTGATCTACACTTTGTTCTGAAACAGTCATTCTTTCTTTTGACTTATTAATGTTCAGGTAATTCCGGGTGACTTCAAGAGTAACCCTGTCCTTTAAAATTTTATAACCGTCTTTAGCCTGCTCAAATTGTGCTTCAGCCTGATCTGTCCTGTCTGAAGTTGCTCCCCAATTCCACAGATTAAAAGACATCGAAACGCTTACATCCCATGTACCGTTAAATTTGTCCTGAGTCGGGAGAATTCGCTGGTTAGGGCGTGAATAATAATAGTTTCCGGTCAGGTAAAGCTGAGGCCACCAGTCTGATTTTGCAGCTGTAATTCCGGACTCACTTGCTTTCACTCTGTAGTCCATTGATTTCAATTCCGGGCGTACGCTATAAGCTTTATCCAGCAGGTTGCCCAGATCACTCACATCTTTCGATCGTTTTTCAATATTATTAACTGGCTCAATTTCGGTCGAAAGAGAAATACCGAGTATGTTATCAAGATTAATATTTGCAATTTTTACTGCGTTTTTAGAATCGATTAATCTTAACTGCGCCTCACCAAGCTGAACCTGAACTTTTAACATATCATTTTTTGTTGCAAGTCCCTGGTCAAATAAATTCTTTACATCAGTTAAATGAGCCTGAATCTGGGCAACGTTTTCTTCAGTGACTTTTTTTATCTGGTTTGCCTGAAATAATCCCCAGTATGCATTTTTAATATTATAGATCAGCTCATTTTTATCACTGTTAAAATCTTCCTTAGATGCTTTATAACTCAAGTCTGCCATTTTAGAGTTACTCTCAAGCTTAAAGCCCGTAAATAAAGGCTGCTGAAGAGTCACTTTAAAATTATAATTATTAAAAATTGCTGGTGAAATATTAAAATTTCCGAACGGAGTACTTACTGAAAACGGATCTACTTCGCTCAACCTTGTATAAGATGCTCCGAAAGTAAGTGATGGCAAACGAAACGTATTTACCTCTTTTGATTTTGCCTCTGCATATTTCATATTCATCTTTGAACTATGCAGAAAATTGCTGTTCTCAAGACCTACCTTTACGCTTTCCTCCACTGTCATTTTCTTTTTATCCTGTGCATACCCGGATAATGAAATTGATATCCCCAACATCACAAGCAAAAATATTCTAATTTTATTCGAGCTCATTTATCATATCTCCTTAATCTTTTTTATCAATATTATTGGATGACAGGTATTTTGTTCTACCTTCATCCGTAAAAATTCCTTCAAACATTATCTTAATTATTGTTTCAAAAACCTGATCACCTGTATAAGGCAGATTTGCCAAAACATCAGGTCTTACTAATTCTGAAATTGCGTTCACATACATTAGTACAATAATTTGCTGATCGATATCTTGCCTGAATGCGCCTTTTCTTACGCCTTCTTCAATAAGATCGCTGAACTTAGTAAATGCTTCCTTTTTTCTGTATTCATTAATCCCCTCCCATATGCCCGGAAGATTTTTCTGCAAATCCTCTGGCAAAGCACCCCGCAATCTTGATGATTGTTTAGCTATATAATTCATAAGTTTTTTTAGCTTATGGATAAAATCCACGTCCTGGTCATCACAAATAATATGGCAGTTGGTTTTAATTCTCATTTTCATCTGCTCAACAATTTCTCTCATCAATTGTTCTTTACTGTCAAAATATTTATAAAGAGTCTTTTTACTTATTCCCAGACTATCTGAAATTTCATCCATTCTTACCCGGGTGTAACCATACTGAGAAAATATTTCCTCCGCCTTTATCAGAATTCTTTCTTTTACTTCATTTTCTTCCAATTTCTCAACTTCCTTTATCTTTGGAAACTAATTTAGTTTACTGCGTTTCCTCGTGAGTCTAAAAAAAACGGTAAATACCGCCTATTTTCAAAGGATACAAGTAATGGAAACTTATATCGTTTATTTAGTTTCCAAAACTACAAAAGTTTTATAATACGTGTCAAGTTAAATTTTAAATAAATTATGGGTGGTAATAAATAATTAGAAATGGATTGAAAAAAGGAGGAATGGATCAAATAATAAAAGTTAATTAGAATTCAGGCTTCTTTCGTATTGAGTTTTAAATCTTTTAACTGCTTCATATATAGCCTTGGCAATTTTCTCCTGCCCCTTTTTAGTCTTTAATATAGCTGCATCGTGGTAATTGGAAAGAAATCCTGTCTCAATCAGAACACTTGGCATTGAGGCACCAACAAGCACATAAAATCCGGCCTGCTTAATACCTTTGGAATCAATATTTAATTCACTTCCCATCTGCTTGTTCAGAATATCCGAAAATTCTTCAGAATATTTCATGTATGCCGATTGAGCCATGCTAACAAGTATAAAGTTTTCATCCGTAAGTTTCTGGTAGCGCGCCGGGTTATCCTCGTACTGAATTACACTGTTCTCTCTTTCTGCAATTGCGATTGCCTCTTTTGTTCTGCCCGGACGCAGCAGGTAAACTTCAAACCCTTCCACGTTACTTGGTTTGTGAGGAGTGGAATTACAGTGGATGGAAATAAAAAGTTTTCCACCTTTTTCATTTGCAATTTTTCCGCGTTTATAAAGATCAACTGCTACATCGCGTTTTCTGGTGTAAACTACTTTTACATCCTTAATATTTTTTTCTATTAAGCGTCCAAGTTTTAAAGCAATGCCAAGAGTAATATCCTTTTCCTTTAATCCCCCAACACCTATAGTTCCCGGATCAACACCGCCGTGCCCGGCATCAATTACAATTACATCAAAATTCCATTTCGATTTATTTTTATCGTTGTCATCATTATCATCAAAAACTTTATTGTGTAAAGTAATAAGGATGTCATCACCTTTATCAGCATTAAGAACCTCGCTGGTAGTATATTCTTTCCCTACTTTGAACTGGAACTCAGTATCATTCCCGACATTCTTAACCTTTATTTTCTTTACGAGTCCGCCCGGACCTTCTTCCGAGATATTTCCAACATCAGCATGAACATCTCTGAAAATAATAGAAAGAACACCATCTTTAAAATCACTCGTATAACTTGGAATCCTTTTAGAAGATTTCACTCTGATTAAAGTACCGTTAGCCTTTTCATTTATAGAAATTCCGGGAATATCATAACTGCTATACCTGTTGTCGTTCACAGTTTGTGTATCCTCTGTCCTTGTTGTAAGAACAAGGTGTCTGTTTTTATCTAAAATAAGATTTTTATCGAGTGCTATTTGCAGCGGTTCAATAGCATATTTCAGGGGAACAAATATCTGGTTATAAATAAGATAAGTTGAAGTAGGCAGCTGATAAACTTTTACTTTATTGTCACTGTTTGAAGTTAATACTACAAATGGATTCCTCGCAGTGAATTTCAGATTATAATCATCAAACTTTAATTCAATTTTTTCAGAAGCTGAATTATAATAAGAATTTAATGACAGGGCTTTTGCAAAAGATTCCAATGAGAAATAAATGGTACCTGATCTTTCATAAACCGGAATTTTTTTACTTTTTAAGCCATTGATTAATTCAAGCGTAGAAGATTTTTGCGCAAAAGAAGTGAGTGTAAAAAGCGATATGAATAGAAATAAAATTTTGTTTTTCATTTATCTATAAAATAAAGAATTTTTATCCAATAAATGGAATCATAAACCCGCTTTTAGACTTATAATTCCTGAATTCCTCTTTAAAATGTTTCGCGAGTAATTTGTCTTCCAGAGAAGCACGCATAATTAAAACCGGTATTTCAATCAATGCCAGCGGAATTACCAGGTAACTCAACACTGCGATTCCCGCTCCCAAATCCATTAAAATTTGTGATAAATACTGCGGATGCCTGATTGTTTTAAAAATACCTTTAGTTACCAGTTTGTGATGTTTATGTATCAATACTTCCTGAGAGTAATTATCGCCGAGTGTTTTGTAAGCATTAATCTGTATCCATGAGAAGATAAGATAAATTAATAATCCTGCGAGCCTTAAAGTTTGATAACTGTCTTCGTAAGAAAATGTTCCAACCCGGAATAAACCAAGTATGAACAAAATCAACGTAAGAATGGAAAGGACAAGTGGAATTTTCTGAAGGAATGTATCCGGTTTTTCCCTGGTAACTGATACAGTTGATTTTAACCCTTTCTTTGCACCGGTAATGTTGGCCCCAAATGTTGCAATTAAATTTAGTCCCGCAATAATATTAATTGGATCCATATTTAGCCTGCTGTTTTACCGTGCTTTTTCATAATAGCTTCCCATTCTTCAACAGAGAGCTGTTCGGATTCATCAATCAGCATTATGGGAATATCTTCTTCAATCCTGTAACGTCTTCTTGTGTCCTTATCTGTTGAGACGAGTGTGCTGCCATCAAGTACGAGTTCTGCTTTCGTCTCAGGGCAACAGAGTATGTTAAGTAGTTCCTTGCTAATCATATTACTTCCAGATATATACTTTAAAATATGTTTTGATTATAAAAATAACCAGTCCAATTTATTTCAATTCAGTGTACCTGAAACATTCTTTCACGTGATCATTTACCATTCCGGTCGCCTGCATAAAAGCGTAACAGATAGTTGAACCAACAAATTTGAATCCACGTTTTTTCAAATCTTTACTCATCACATCACTTTCAACAGTTTTTGCGGGAACCTGTTTCAGAGTCTTAAATTTATTGATTTTGGGTTCCCCCTTTACAAATTGCCATATATATTTATCAAAACTTCCGAATTCTTTCTTCACTTCAAAAAAACATTTTGCATTAATTTTAGCGGCATTTATTTTCAATTTATTACGAATAATGCCTTCATCCTTCATAAGTTGATTTATTTTCCTTGAATCGTATTTAATGATTTTCTTAGGATCGAAATTATCGAATGCTTTCTTGAAATTCTTTCTTTTCTTTAGAATCGTAATCCAGCTTAGTCCAGCCTGGAATCCTTCAAGTATCAGCATCTCAAATAATTTTCTGTCGCTATGACACGGAACTCCCCATTCTTCATCGTGGTATTTTATATAAAGCGGATCATTTGTTGACCATCCGCAACGGGTTTTATCCATTTTCAAATTAATTTAATTAGTAGAATAAATCTTCAATCCAACAAGACCAACTATTATCAGAAACATAAAAAATATACGCATAAATTCTTTCGATTCACCGAAAAGTATTATTCCAAGTATTGCTGTTCCTACCGCACCAATTCCTGTCCATACAGCATATGCAGTACCTACCGGCAACCATTTTAAAGAATACGCCAACAGTCCCATGCTTATAAAAATGCAGACTACGGTAAAAACGCTGGGCCAGAATTTTGTGAATCCTTCGGAATATTTCATCCCGATTGCCCAGGCTGTCTCAAAAATTCCTGCTATAAAAAGTATTAACCAGGCCATTATTAATTTAGAATGAATAATGTAAAATGTAGAATTGGTCTTGCTTAAAATATGAATTTTTTGCCTGATAAGGCAGTTGTAGAATTAAATTACTTTAAATATTCCTTCAGGTATTTGCCCGTCCAGGAATTCTTATTTAGTGCTATTTCTTCCGGCGTACCTGTAGCCACAATTTCCCCGCCTTTTTCACCTGCATCCGGTCCAAGATCAATTATGTAATCCGCACATTTTATAATATCGAGATTATGCTCAATTATGACTATAGAATTATTTCTTTCAAGCAGCAGCCTGAAACAACTCAGCAATTTAGAAATATCATCAAAATGCAAACCGGTTGTAGGTTCATCAAATATAAAGAATGAGTGTTTTCTTTCGCGCTGTTTTGTTAAATGAGACGCAAGTTTAATCCTTTGTGCTTCACCGCCGGAAAGAGTATTTGATGGCTGACCAAGTTTTATATATCCAAGCCCAACATCAGCGAGCAAATTAATGTATCTCACTATTTTTTCTTCATCCTTAAAGAAATCAACTGCCTCATCAACTGTCATATCAAGAACATTGACCAGGTTTTTTCCCCTGTATGTAATCTCACGAATTTCTTTTTTAAATCTCGTTCCGCCGCAATCATCACAAATCAGGTATAGGTCTGCAAGGAACTGCATTTCCACTTTTATAAATCCATCACCGGAACAGGTTTCACATCTTCCGCCGGGAACATTAAATGAAAAATATCCCGGTTTATATCCCCGCGCCCGTGCCTGGTGAGTTGATGCAAACAACTCGCGGATTAATTCGTATGCTTTAATATAGCTTATGGGATTTGAACGGGGAGTTTTTCCAATTGGTGATTGATCAACAATTTCTACATTATCAAGATAGGCAGATCCGGTGATCTCAATAACTTTTCCAACTTCAGAAATAGCCGCGCCCATTTTTTTTGATAATCCTGAATAAAGTACATCATGGATTAAGGTGCTTTTACCCGATCCGCTAACTCCCGTGATTACTACAAATTTGTTCAGCGGGATTGTAACATCTATATTTTTTAAATTATTTTCGCTCGCTCCCGTAATTACAATTTCTTTCGATTTGCTTTTGTCTCTTTCAGAAGGGACAGGGATTTTCTTCTTTCCTGACAAATATTTTCCGGTGAGTGAATTCTTATTTTTCATTACTTCATCATAGGTTCCCATTGCAATAATTTCACCACCACCAATTCCGGCTTTTGGTCCCATATCAATAAGTATGTCAGCTTCTCTCATCATTTCGGGATCATGTTCTACAACCAGTACTGTATTGCCGATATCGCGAAGGTTTTTCAAAATATTTATCAGGCGTGCATTATCTCTCGGATGTAAACCTATACTCGGTTCATCAAGAACGTATAATGTTCCTACTAATGAAGAACCCAGGGAAGTTGCAAGATTTATCCTTTGTGTTTCTCCCCCGGAAAGCGTGCTGCTTAATCTCTCCAGTGTTAAATAGCCAATCCCTACGTTGTCGAGAAAAGTCAGGCGCTTTATTATTTCCTTCAGCACTCTTTCCCCGACTTTCATATCATAATCTGAAAGCTCGAGTTTATTAAAAAATTCCAGAGAGTGTTCAATTGGCAGTTTTACAACATCATAAATTGATTTTCCGCCAACCAAAACCTGTAGGGCTTCTCTTCTTAAACGTGTACCTTTACAGGCTTTACAAAGAGTATAACCTCTGTACCGGCTCAAAAGCACACGGACGTGCATTTTGTATGTCTTTTTTTCCAGTTTTTCAAAAAACTTATCTATCCCGATATAATCCCCGAAACCTTTCATGATAAGAGTAAGCTGTTCACTGGTAAGATCCTGAAACGGAATATTCAGCGGGAGATTAAAAGCCTTTGCATTTTGAACAAGGTCCCGCAAATTAGTGCTGTATTTTGCGGAACGAAATGGCGCGATAGCTCCCTCCGAAATTGTCAGTTCGGGTTTGGGAACAACAAGATTCATATCGATTCCTACTGTCTTGCTAAATCCCTGGCAGACAGGGCAGGCACCAAAAGGATTATTGAATGAAAAAAATCTCGGCTCCGGTTCTTCATACCTTATACCACAGCATTCATAAAACTTGTTAAATTCTTTTTCTTCACCTGAATCAGCATTAATCAGGACGAGCCTGTTTTCCCCTTCTTTAAAAGTTACTTCGATTGAATCGGATAATTTTTCTCTTACTTTTCCTTTAGCAACTTTAAAACGTTCAACAATAACCCTTACACTTTTTTTCTTTTTAGGCAGAGAGTTTACTTCGTTCAGATCAATCATTTTGCCATTGTTGTAGATTCTGAAGAAACCTCTTTTTTTGATAAGTTCAATCTCTTCTTTTAAAGTTCTGCCTTTGTGTTCGTGCAACGGGAATGTAAGATAAAATTTTGCTC
>Ga0209919_1000132_pt1 | contig 38147 bp, 29 predicted proteins | sample SalPon2A_C_D2_MG_FD_185721 | JGI IMG/M metagenome (GOLD analysis project Ga0209919, IMG submission 185721) | Soil microbial communities from South San Francisco under conditions of wetland restoration - Salt Pond MetaG R2A_C_D2_MG (SPAdes)... | ecosystem: Environmental > Terrestrial > Soil >... | reverse complement strand
CGTGGAGCTACCGATCAGCACCACCATGGCCAGCCGCGACAGCGCGGAGACGGCCACGGTGCGGGTGCGGCGCGCACTGGCCAGCAGGCCGCGGAACAGAGCGGCATAGCCCCAGAACACCGCCACAACGAAGCTGATCATCATGGCCGGTTCGGCGTAGTGGAGCAGATCGCCACGCAGACCCATCACGTCTGCCAGCACCACGTGGCGCAGGGGCGTTAGGAACACCGCCGCAATGCCGCCCGTGAAGCCCACCACCAGCCAGGTGGTGAATCGAAGCAGCACGCGCACATCGCTGGTGGTGCGGGCCAGGGTCTGCGCCGTCTGCACCAGATTGCGCAGGGGGCTCAGCAGCACGTTGGCCAAGCCCTGCACCACGCCGAAGGACGCCAAGGCTAACTCCGCGCGCGCAAGACGGCCCAGAAAGATGTTGATGGTCATGACCACCCCCATCTCCGTGGACTGGCTCACCATCAGCGGCCAGGCGAAGCGCCACATCTCCCCGTAGCGCACGCGCTCGCCCGCATCCACCGGAAGCCTTCGGAGAAATCCCCATGCCGCCCACCACGCGAAGCCCGTCTCCACCACCATGCAGCTCACCAGCGCCGCGGCTCCTGCGGCCGCCCCCTGAAGCACCCGGGGCAGCAGCACCAGCGAGACCCCCAGCGAGAGCAGCCGCAGCAGCGTGCTGAACGTGATCCAGATCGTGCGCCGGTTGATCATGATGAGGGCAAAGGCCAGCGCCCGAAACATCAGCACCGGCGCGCTGAGCGAGAAATAGAACGTGGCCAGTTGCGCCTGCGCGACCACCGCCGGGCTCCCGCCGAAGATGCCCCCATAGATCCACGCGCCCAGCGGCGTCCAGGCCACTGCCTGTGTGAGGAGCACGGGCGGCCCCACGATCAGGCAGAAGAAGCCCAGCAGGTGCCGAACGGAGCGCTGATCCCGCAGATAGGAGATGGACAGCAGCGTGTTCACTTCCGTGGAACTTGTCAGCGTGTAGTAGAACGCAAACGAGATCGAAAACGCCGCCAGCGTCAGTTCCGGATCCGTCAGCCGCGCCAGAAAGGCGTGGATGATGGACTTGGAGATCATGTTCAGCCCCGTCATGAAGATGAGCGGGAAGAAGAACGTGGCCGCGTCAACCAGCGCGATGGCGCGCAGCGTGCGGGCGTGCTCCGCGGCCTGCGGCGAGGATGACGGGTCGGGTGGCACCATGGACGGCATGGAGGGCGGCGCGGGTGACGGGTGGCGACCCCACCGCGCGGAAGGCACAATGGGGACTTCCCTCGTATCGCGAGCGGCAGGGCCTTGGCAATTGCGGCCGTCGGCCCGGCTGGGACCTGGTGTTGGCTGGCAGTGACCCGCTCCGGCCGAATCGGGCGGGGGCTATTCCGCGAGGCGGTAGATTCGCACGGCGTTGTCGTGAAACAGCGCACGTTGTTCGGCCTCGGGTCGCTTGGCCACGATCGCGCCAAACCCGGTGAAGATCGTATCGAAGCTGGCCACCAGACTGTCCACCGGGAAGTTGCTGGCGAACATGCAGCGGGCAACCCCGAAGATTGCGATGGCATCGCGCACGATGGGGCCATTGGCCTCCACCGTCCAGGGCTGCCCGGGCTGCCCCAGGCCGGAGATCTTCAGCGCCACGTTGGGCTGCGCGGCCAGGGTCTCCAAGGCGAGCCGCCACGCGGCCAGACCCTCTGCGCTGCGGTCCGCGGGCAGCCCGGTGTGGTTGAGGATCATCTGCGTGCCCGGGAAGTCGCGCGCCAGTTCTGCCGCAGCCTTCAGGTGCCACCAGGGCGTCTGCAGGTCGAAGCTCAGGCCGTGGCGCTCCAGCAGGGCATAGCCCGCACGCCAGCGCGGATCGTCCATGGAGCCCGGAGCCCCGCGCCGGGCGTCCCCGGTCGTGCGCGCGGCGACGGGTTTGTGGCGCACGCCCCGCACGATGCGAAACCCGGCCTGCCCCGCCAGCACCTCCGCGACGTCGTCGCGGTCCAGCCACGCCTGCGCCACGACGGCGCTCGGCAGTCCCTCCGCCTCGGCCAGCGCGGTGACCCAGCGCGTCTCGCCCAGCGGATCGCGTGAATCCCACTCGGCCTCCACGTAGACCGAGCACACGATCCGGTGGCCCGCGCTGTCGCGGCGATAGTCCGCCGGCAGGTAGGGCCGGCGCAGCGCGCGGTAGTCCCCGTAGCGGAAGGCGATGGGTGGTTCGTCGCAGAGCCAGGGATGGTAGTTGCGGCGCGGATCCCAGAAGTGCTGGTGCGCGTCGCAGATGGGCAGGTCAACCATGGGGGGGACGCCGCGACGCGCGGGCGCCGCGACACCGGCACTGCCGGCTAGCGGCCCTTGAATTGCGGCTTGCGCTTCTCCATGAAGGCGCGCCGGCCCTCCACGTAGTCTTCGCTGGTGAAGCAGGCGGAGACCAGCGCCTCGGAGCGCTCCAGGTCCCGCTCTTCCGGGTCTTTGAGAAGCTCGTTGACCGTGGCCTTCACGGCGCGAATGGTGAGCGGCGCGTTGCCGGCGATGGTGCCCGCGTACTCGCGCACGTAGCCCTCCAACTGCTCTTCGGGCAGCACGCGATTGACCCATCCCATCGTCAGGGCCTCCTCTGCGGAGAACTGGCGCGCTGTGTAGAAGATCTCCTTGACGAAGGCGGGATTGACCACGCTCATCAGCTTGCGGATGCCGTGGGCCCGATAGCCCACGCCCAGTTTGGCGGCCGGCACGGCGAAGCGGGACTTCTCGGAGACGATGCGCAGGTCACAGCTCATCGCCAGGGAGACGCCCCCGCCCATGCAGTAGCCGTTGATCATGGCAATGGTGGGCTTGCTCGTCTCGTAGATGGACTTGGACGCTTGCTCCGTGGTGCGATCCCAGAACGCGGTGTCCTCGGCCGAGGCGCGCTGCTTTTCGAACGTGGAGATGTCCGCGCCGGAGACGAAGGCCTTGTCGCCCGCGCCCCGCAACACGATTACGCGCACCTCGTCGTCCTGCTCGTACGCCTCCATCACCTCCGCGGTCGCCTGGTACATCTCCAGCGACATGGCGTTGTGGCGGGCGGGGTTGTTGAAGATCAACCAGCCGATCGCGCCTTCCTTTTCGGCGATCAATTTTTCCGTCGACGTCTTCATGCGGCTCCTGGGGTGGTATGAAGCGGCCCACGAAGGGGCCTCGGCATATCGCCCACTATAGGCGCGCCGCGCTCCGCTTGGCAACGGCATGGCGACGCGCGCTTCGTCGCCACGGCGGCCACCGGCGAGCGCCTGGGGCAGCGTCGCAACCACGCAGGGCACGCCGGCAGTGCACGTGTGTGCCGCCCCATCAATACGGGCTTTGCGCCACCGCCAGGGCTGTGATAAGCCGAGGGTCCGCGAGACAGGGGGGCGGCGGCGGCGTGGGGCCGCAGCCAAATAGATGCGCTCTCGCGATTCTGCGGTTCGATGCTTCGACAACAGAGGGGAACATCATGCGTGCCACGTTGCTGAAAGCAGTGGCCTGCTTGGCGCTGGCCATGCTTGTGTCCGCGCCGGTATGGGCCGATATGGCGCCCTGGGAAAAGCAACTCTACGAGGCGGCGAAGAAGGAGAAGGAATTCACCGTCTACACGGCCCACTACAACTCGGAAGAAGCCGCCGCCATCTGCGCCGGTTACGACAAGAAGTACCCCGGCGTCCACTGCAACTTCATTCGCACCACGGCCCAGGTGGCCTATCAACGCCTGGCGCAGGACATGAAGGCTGGCTTGGCGGTGGCCTCCGTGATCAGTTCTACGGACCTGAGCCACTACCCGAAGATGAAGCAAGCGGGTTGGCTGATGAAGTACCGGCCGCACAGCCTGACCAATATGATCGATGCCTTCAAGCCATACAACGATCCCGACGACTACTACTTCGTGACGGCAGCCGGGCTGGTGCTGATCAACTACAACTCCGATCTGGTCTCCGAGGCGGACGCGCCCAAGAAGTGGACCGATCTGCTCGACCCGAAGTGGAAGAACAAGGTCGCGATCGGCCACCCGGGCTTCTCGGGCTACGTGGGCACGTGGGTCGTGCTGATGCGCAAGATGTACGGCTGGGACTACTTCACGAAGCTGGAGAAGAACAAGCCGCAGATTGGCCGTTCCATCAACGACACGGTGACCATGCTCAACGCCAAGGAGCGCTGGGTCGGCGCCGGGCCCTCCGCCACCACCCTGCGCAGCAAGGACAAGGGCAATCCGTTGGGCGTGATCTATCCCGAGGATGGCACGCTGTTGATGATCTCGCCGTCGGGCGTGCTCAAGAATGCGCCCGCCCCGAACGCCGGCAAGCTCTACATCGAGTTCCTGATGAACAAGGAAGCCGCGGAAATCGAGGTCAAGCAGCGCGGTGAATCCATCGTGAAGGGGGTCAAGCCACTGCCCGGGGCTCGCTCGCTCGAGCACGTGAAGACCGTGCGCCCCTCCCTGGAGGAAATCCAGAAGGGCATCCCTGAAGTGAAAGAGCTGTTCCGCGATACGTTCGGTATCTGATCCACGCTGCGGTTCTGGACCCGGCCCGTGCGCGCTTGCGTTCGGGCCGGGCCACGCCCTTATGGGGTGCGGCACCGCGCGCCTGCCGGCGCACATCCGGGCCGTGCCTGAACGAGGAACCTGCACGCAGGGGATCAGATGACCGACGCCACATCGGGCAAGGCCGCCGCGGGTGGAAACTCGGCCTTCGGGCAGTGGTGGCGGAACCTGGACAAGTCCGTCATCGTGTGGGTGCTGATCATCGGGGTGCTGTTGTTCCTGGTGGTCAATCCACTGGCCCGACTGTTCCTGGTGAGCTTCCAGCACCAGGACAGCGGGACGTTTACCCTCGCGAACTACATCTACGCCTATAGCCGCTGGCGCTACCTGCAGGCGCTGGGCAATTCCCTCACGCTGGGAATCTCAACGGCCGTGCTTTGCACGGCGTTCGGGGTGCCCATGGCCTGGGCGGTTTCCCGCACGGACATGCCCGCCAAGGGGCTGGTGTGGGTGTCCATCCTGGGCACCTTCATCGTGCCGTCGTACCTGGGCGCGGTGGCGTGGATCCTGTTGGCCGGCCCCAACGCGGGCTGGCTCAACCGCATCTTCATGGCCCTAACGGGCGTGGAGCGCGGGCCCTTCAACGTCTACAGCATGCCGGGGCTGGTGGTAGTGATCGCCTGCTACTCCTTCCCGTACATGTTCGTGTTCACCAAGTCGGCGCTGGACCTGGTCTCCTCCGAGATGGAGGACGCGGCAAACATCCTGGGGGCAGGCATCTGGCGCACCACCTTCCGCGTCACGCTGCCGCTGGCCACGCCCGCGATCCTGGGCGCGTTCATCATCAGCTTCCTGGAAGCCATCGCCCTGTTTGGAACGCCGGCGTTGCTGGCACTGCCGGCGCGCTTCCAGGTCGTGACGACGCAGCTCTGGCAGTTCTTCGAATTCCCACCCAAGGTCGGCGTCGCCGCGGCCTATGCCATGCCGCTGCTGCTGATCACGATGGGCCTGTTCTGGCTGCAACGGCGCCTGCTGGCCCGCAAGGGCTACGTGGCCCTGACGGGCAAGGGCGGTGAGCGCCGACCCGTGCCGCTGGGCCGCTGGCGCTGGCCGATGCTGGGCTATTGCCTGTTCGTGTGCTCGCTGTCGGTGTACATGCCCGCCGTCGTGCTGCTGCAGGCGGCTTTTGCCAAGGCCTGGGGGCGCGGGTTCTCGCTGGATAATCTCACGTTGGCCAACCTGAAGTGGGTGCTCGTGGACCAGACCCAGACCCAGGAGGCCATCTACAACACGTTCCTGTTCGCCGGTTCCGCCGCGCTGATCGCGCTCTCGCTGGCCCTGTGCATCGCCTACATCGTGAACCGACAGCTCGTGCGCTTCGGCAATGTGCTGGCGTTCCTCGCCATGGCGCCCTTCGTCATTCCGGGCATCGTGCTGGCGCTGGGGTTCTACGCCGCCTACACCAACCCGCCGCTGATGCTCTACGGCACGGCGTGGATCCTGATCCTGGCGTTCGCAACGCGCTTTCTGCCCATCGCCTATGCCAACAGTCACGCCGCCATCCGTTCGGTGAATCCGGAACTGGAGGATGCCGTGCGCATCCTAGGCGGCAGTCGCCTTACGGCCATTCGCCGCGTGGTCGCGCCGCTGCTAAAGCGGGGTCTGGCCGGAGGCTTCATCCTGGTGTTCATCCCGGCCACACGCGAGCTGAGCTCGGCCATCTTCCTGTATTCCATCAAAACGCAGGTGCTCTCCGTGCTGCTGTTCGACAAGAGCGACGAGGGTAACTTCGAGATCCTCGCGGCAATCGGGCTGGTGCTGGTGGTCATCACGGTCATCACCGTGCTGATCGGCTTCCGCCTGCTGGGCCGCGACTTCATGCTGCGGAGGACAACGGCATGAGCAAACTGGCCCTGCACAATGTGACCAAGCGCTTCGGCGAATACTCGGCGGTCAAGGACTTCAACCTGGAATTGCGGGAAGGCGAGTTCGTGTCGCTGCTGGGCCCGTCAGGCTGTGGCAAGACGACCACGCTGCGCATGATCGCCGGCTTCATCAATCCCTCGTCCGGCACGATCGAAGTGGATGGCGGCGTGATCTCCTCGCCCACGTCCTCCCTGCCGCCGGAGAAGCGCAGCATGTCCATGATCTTCCAGAGCTACGCGATCTGGCCGAACATGACGGTGTACGAGAACGTCGCCTTCGGCCTCAAGATCCGCCGGCTCGCCGCCGCGGAGATTCGCCGCAAGGTGGAGCAGATCTTGGAGGTCGTGCAGTTGGGGCACCTCAAGGACCGCTACCCGGCTGAGTTGTCCGGCGGGCAGCAGCAGCGCGTGGCGTTGGCCCGCGCTGTGGTGGTGCAGCCGGCGGTGCTGCTGCTGGATGAGCCGCTCTCGAACCTGGACGCGAACCTGCGCGAGGAAATGCGATACGAAATCCGGCGTCTGCACGATGAGATCAAGATCACCACGGTCTACGTGACCCATGACCAAGCCGAGGCCATGGTGACCTCGGACCGCATCGCCGTGATGAACCTGGGCCGCATCGAGCAGATTGATGACCCCTTTACCCTGTACGCCCGGCCCCGCACCCGGTTCGTGGCCGGCTTCATCGGCCGCACCAACTTCATCGATGGCGAGGTGCGCGGCGAGCGGGTGGAGTTCGACCACTTCGGGATAGACCTGTCGCGGTTCGAGGAGAGCGCCGGCCTACAGGGCAGCGTCTCCTTCTCTCTGCGCCCGCAGAGCATCCAGCTCCACCGGCACAGCCCCTCCGACGGCAATGGCGACGTGGTGCTGCCGGGGCGGGTCACGCAGCGCGCTTATCTGGGCGAGCACTGGGACTATGCCGTGACCCCTCGCGACAGCGACTCTCGCTGCGCGTCACCGCGAGACCCCACGAGGTATTCAAACTCGACGAGGAGGTGTGGCTGGAGCTGGACCCGCACCAGATGTCCCATATCCGTTAGGCTGGGCCCACGTCGGAGCCGCTCCCCCGGGGCGGGGCGGCTCCGGTGTTCACCCGCGCAGCCCCTGCTCCAGATCCGCGATGAGGTCTTCCGCGGCCTCCAGCCCGACGGAGAGCCGCAGCAGGCCCTCCGGCGCGTTGGGGTCGTGCTGCCGGCGCCACTCGATGAGGGATTCCACGCCGCCCAGCGACGTTGCGTTGCGGAACAGCCGCAAGCGGTCCGGCAGGGCCTGCGCAGCCTCGGCGCTGTCCAGTTCGATGGAGAGCACGCCTCCGGGGCCGTGCATCTGTTCCGTGGCCACCTTGTACCCCGGGTGCGAGGCCAGCGAGGGATGCCACACACGTGGCACGCGGCCCTCCAGCCACGCCGCGAGCCGCGTGGCGCTCGCGCTCTGCCGCTCCACGCGCAGGGCCAGCGTGCGCAGGGAGCGCAGCGTGAGCCACACCTCCAGGGCACCCGGCACGGAGCCCAGCACGGTACGCTCGGCGCGCAGCTTGTCGGCCTGCTCCGCCGTCGGGGCCACCAGCACGCCACCCAGCGCGTCGGAGTGCCCGCTGAGGAACTTCGTGGTGCTGTGCATCACCAGATCGGCCCCCAGCGCCAGCGGCTGTTGCAGGATGGGCGTGGCGAAGGTGCTGTCCACCACCACCTTGGCGCCCGCATCGTGGGCGCGGCGGGCATGGGCGGCGATGTCCTCGATCTCGCAGGTGGGATTCTTCGGCGTCTCCAGCCAGATCACGTCCCCCGCCTGCGGAGCGGTCTCCAGTCCCATCACCTCCACGCCGTCCTCGTGCAGGCGCTCCAGCACCAGGTGCGTCCCGTGGTACCCGCGATCAATGGCCACGCGCCGGGGCCGCAGGTGCCGCAGAGCGGCATAGACCGCCGCCAGCCCGGAGGCATAGGTCACCGCATGGCCGCCTTCGAGCGCCCCCAGCACGACCTCCAAGCGCCTCCGCGTGGCCGTATCGTTGCGTCCGTAGACCAGCGCCTCATCATTGCCGGCGCGGTAGGTGGTGGCGAGGTGCAGCGGCGGCGAGACGTCCGGCGTGGACTCCGTGTCGTCGTCTGCGTGCAACGCCAGCGTGGCGGGCTGTGGTCGGTCGCTCATTCGTGCGTCCTTCGTGAAGCGCTGTGAGTGGCGGGTGTGCCGGTGGGGCCAGCGGCGCGGTCGGCCCCATCATGCGGCGGAGCTGCGCGTGGCGCAAGGGACGGCCGCCGTGTGGCACGCGGCCCCGCGCTCCCGTCCCTGGCACTGCCGGTGCGTGAACTAGTGGTCACCACGGGCGAGGAAGATACGGATGCGGGCGGCCTCCCGACCGGAGGCGCTGGTGGCGCATCAGTCCTCACCGGCGTCGGTCACGGACACATTGCCCAGACCGGCCGCCTCGAACCAGCCTTGGACGTCCGCCCGGTCAAAGCCCATCCAGCGGTCGTGGTGCTCGTAGCGCAGGAATGTATGAGTGTGCGCATCCACGTCCGTGAGGATCAGCCGTCCGCCCGGCTTCAGAATGCGCGTCAGCTCCGCGATGGCCGCAGCGGGCCGCTCCGTATGGTGCAGGTACATGTTGGCGAAAACCCGGTCCACCATGCCCTCCGCGATGGGCAGGTGCTCGGCCTCACCCTCGCGATAGGTGATGCCTTCCTCGCCCAGGCGCTGCCGCATCTCGGCCAGCATGGCCGGGGACTGGTCCACGGCGATCACCTGCAGGCCCCGCCCCAGCAGCCCTTCGCTCATGAAGCCGCTGCCCGCGCCGATATCCGCCACGGTCATGCCGGGCTTCAGTTCCGCCGCGGCGTAGGCCTTCTCGCGCACGCCGGTGGAGAAGAACTCCTGGCGCATCGCATCCCACTGCGGTGCGACCTCTTCGAAATAGTCCTTGCTGGACACGCCTTGCCTCTGTCTGAGGGCGCCTATTCGCGCCGCGCCCCAACCCCACGATTATTCTACAAATATCGAACTATTGACGTCAAGCCCGATCACGGTGCACCTTCACCGCGCCGGGTAGTTGCTGATCTCGATGAGGTTGCCGTCGGGATCGCGCAGGTAGACGGATTCGATGGGCCCCAGCGCCCCAGTGCGACGAGAGGGCGGCAGCAGCAGCGGCACGCCACAGGCCTCCAGGTGCGCCATCACCTCGGCCAGCGGCGTCTCCGTGATGAAGCACAGATCGGCCGAACCCGGGGCGGGCGCGGCGGCCTTGGGCTCGAACTCGTGCCCGGCCTCGTGCAGGTTCAGCTTCTGGCGCCCGAAGCGCAGCGCCTTGCGCATGGGGCCGCTGCCTCCGCCGAAGGTCTGCTCCTCCATGCCCAGCACGCGCGTGTAGAAGTCGATCGTGCGTGGCAGATCCCGCACGGTGAGCACCAGGTGGTCGAGCCGGTCGATGGTGAACATGACGATGCGTGAGTCAGCAACAGTGCAACCGCGAAGCGGCACCGATGGACGCAGAGCGTCCGCGAAGACTCCGGCGCCGGCGGCCCGCCACCCCGTGCTTGCGCGGATCGGGCGGGCTGTCTAAAGTTGCGGACGGATCGCGCAAAAGGCAAGGCGCAACGCCCACAACCGCCGCTTCGATCGGAGTCCGCCCCACATGGTCGCAACCACCAACACCGCTGGCCCCTACGAGACCTACGTCACGCACCTGGAGTGCGGCTATACCGGCGAGCGCCACGAGGCGGACGTCCTGCACGGCCTCTCGCGAGCGGGCAAACCGCTGCTGGTGCGCTACGATCTGGAAGCCCTGGCGCGGGGCCTGGACAAGGCCACGCTGGCCAAGCGCCCGGCGGACCTGTGGCGCTATCGTGAGTTCCTGCCAGTGCGCAAGGCGGAGAATATCGTCTCGCTGGGCGAGCCGGTCACGCCGCTCATTCCCTTGCCGCGCCTGCGCGGCCGCACGGGCAGCCGTGGGCTGTGGGTGAAGGACGAGGGCCGTCTGCCCACGAGTTCCTTCAAGGCGCGGGGGCTGTGCCTGGCCGTTTCCATGGCCAAGGAGCTGGGCGTGCAGCGCATGGCCATGCCCACCAACGGCAACGCCGGGGCGGCCATGGCAGCCTACTGCTCGCGGGCCGGTATCGAGAGCTACGTGTTCTGCCCGGAGGATACGCCGGAGATCAACGTGCGCGAGATCGCGGCCCAGGGGGCCAAGGTGTACCGCGTCAATGGGTTGATCAACGACTGCGGCAAGATCGTGGGCGAGGGCAAGGAGGCCATGGGCTGGTTCGATACCTCCACGCTCAAGGAGCCCTACCGCATCGAGGGCAAGAAGACGATGGGCCTGGAGGTCGCCGAGCAGTTCGGCTGGGAGTTGCCGGACGTGATCTTCTACCCCACCGGCGGCGGCACGGGGCTGATCGGCATGGTCAAGGCCTTCGACGAACTGGAGGCGATGGGCTGGATTGGCAGCAAGCGCCCGCGCATGGTGGCCGTGCAGGCCACCGGCTGCGCGCCCATCGTGCGGGCGTATGAGCAGGGCGCCGAGCACGCGGAGTTGTGGCAGGACGCGCATACCATCGCCTCGGGCATCCGCGTGCCCGTGGCCATCGGGGACTTCCTGATCCTCCGCGGCATGCGCTCCACCGGCGGCTTCGCCATCGCCGTGGAGGACGAGGCGATCGAGGCTGCGCTGGCGGAGGTCGCCCACGAGGAGGGCCTGCTGCTCTGCCCGGAGGGCGCCGCCACCTATGCCGCCTACAAGCAGGCGCTGGCCGAAGGCAAGGTGGATGCCGACGAACGGGTGGTGCTGTTCAACTGCGCCAGCGGGCTCAAGTATCCGCTGCCGCCGGTGACCCGCAAGCTGGACCGCCACCAGCCGGTGGACTACGCCGCCATGAAGGCCTCCTAGTCGCCCGCCCCGGCCTGTCCATGAGCGAACCCGCCCTGTCCCACGCCGCCGCCGAGCGCCTGGAGTCGGCGTACCGAGTGCTCGCCGGCGACGACACCGACGAGCGTGCCTGCGAGGCCATCCCGGCAGGCGCCTGCACGGACGTCCCGCGCAACTACCTGCTGAACCTGGCCAACGGCGCCGCCACCAAGCTGGCCGAACAGCTCGCCAGCCCGGGCCTGGTGCTGCCCTGGCTGCTGGCCGGCATTGGGGCCCCGGCCACCGTCACCGGGCTGCTGGTGCCGCTCAAGCAGGCGGGGTCGCTGCTGCCCCAGCTTGTTGTGGCGGGCCGCATCCGCTCGCTGGCCCGGCGCAAGTGGGTATGGGTAGCCGCCGGACTGTTCCAGGCGCTCATGCTGACCGTAATCGGGGCCGGGGCGATGATCCTGCCGCCCGAAATGGCGGGGCCGCTGACGCTGCTGGCCTTCGCCATCTTCAGCGTGGCCAGCGGCGCCGGCTCCGTGGCCTTCCAGGATGTGATGGGCAAGACCATCCCCGCCGGACGGCGCGGGCGCCTGCTCTCCCACCGCGCGCTGGTAGGGGGCGGCCTGACGTTGATCGCTGCGGGGGTCTTCCGCGTGCTCAGCGCGGACGCGGTGGACGTACAACTCACCGTGGCACTGCTGCTGATCGCCGCCTTGCTGTGGGCGTTGGGCGCAGCCGCCTTCGCCGCCATGGAAGAGCAGGACGGCGCCACCAGCGGCGGCCGCTCCATGCTGCACGAGGTGGCCGCGGGCCTGAAGCTGGTGCGCGAGGTGCCCGGCTACCGAGGCTTCCTGTGGGCGCGCGGCCTGCTGCTGGGCGTGGAGCTGGCCGCGCCCTTCTTCGCGCTGCACGCCAGCGGGCTCTACGGCAATGGCGCCGCCCAACTGGGCTCGTACGTCTTCGCGCTTGGGTTGGCGAATGTCGTGGCGAGTCCCCTGTGGGGCCGCTGGTCGGATGCCACCGCCCACCGCGTAATGGCGGTGGCGGGCCTGATCGCCGTCGCCGCAGGCCTGCTGGCGCTGGCGCTGACCTGGGTACCGGCCGCCATCGGCATCTGGGCCTATGCCGGAGTGTTCCTGCTGGTCGGAGTGGCGGAGGCCGGGCTGCGGCTGGGACGCAAGACCTATCTGCTGGATGGCGCTCCGGCGGACGAACGGCCGCTCTACGTCGCCTTTGCCAACACCGCCATGGGGCTGCTGGCCCTGGCCGGCGTCGCACTGGGCGTGCTGGCGGACGTCACCGTGCCCGCCACCGCCATCGGCGCGGTGATTGTGCTGGCCGCGCTGGGAGCGCTGGCAAGCTGGCGCCTTCCGCCCGCGCGGGACATGACGATGGAGGTGCTGGGCCACTCAGACGTCGGCTGAGCCCGGCGCCGCATCACGCTCCCTGCCCCAGCACTTCCCCCACCGCCAGCGTCAGCACGCGCGTGGCGCGCGCCAGATCGTCCAGCTTCAGCCGTTCGTCCGCGCGGTGGGCATTGGCCTCGGCCAAGCTGCGGGGACCGGCGCCATAGAGCACGGTGGGGATGCCCGCCGCGGCGTAGTGGCGGGCATCGGTATAGAGCGGCAGACCACGCGTAGGGATGGACTCGCCCAGCACCACGCCGCCATGGCGCTGCAGCACGGTGGCCAGCCGCTCCGCGCCGATCAGGGGCTTCAGCGGCGCCGCACTGAGGATACACCGCACCTCGCAGCTCACGCCCGGAATCAGCGCCGCGGTGCGCTGGATGAACTCCGTCAGCTCGCGCTGCACGCGCTCGGGCTGCTCCTCGGGGATGATGCGGCGGTCCAGTCGCACGGTGACGCGATCGGGCACGACGTTCGTGTTGGTGCCGCCGGAGATGAGCCCCGCTACCAGGGTCGGGCTGCCGATGCCGGGCGTGGCGGAGCGGATGCGGGTATAGCCGCGGCGATGCGCATAGAGCGAGGCCAGCACCATCGTCGCGGCCTCCAACGCGTCCCGGCCCTGCTCCGGCTCGGCGGCATGGGCCGAGACGCCATGGAAGCTCAACTCCAGGTGCAGGCAGCCGTTGTGCGCGGTCACCACCGCATAGCTGAAGCCGGCACAGATCGCGTAGTCCGGCTGTGTGAGCCCGTGCGTCAGCAGCCACTGCGGGCCGAGCCGACCACCAGCCTCCTCATCGTAGGTGACGTGTAGCTCCACCGTGCCGCGAGCCAGGCCAGCATCACGCAGGGCCAGCAACGTGAACGCGTAGGCGGCGATGTCACTCTTGGAGACGGCCACGCCCCGGCCCAGCATCCAGCCCTCGCGCACCTCAGCGCCGTATGGATCGGCGCTCCAGCCCTCGCCCGGCGGCACCGCATCGCCGTGGGCATTGAGGACCAGCGTGGAGCCGGGGCCGAAGCGCTCGCGCACGATCAGGTTGGTGACGCTGCGCATCCCCGCGGCTTGGCACTCGGCTTCGGGCACCGGATGTGCCGCCACCGCCAGGCCGAGCGCCTCCAGCAGCGACTGGGTGCGGGCCGCGTGCGGGGCACAGTCGCCCGGGGGATTGTCCGAGGGCGTACGCACGAGTTCGGCCAGCAGCGCCTCCTGACGCTCGCGCTGGGCATCCAGGAACGCGGTGATCTCAGCGGCGGACTTCATTGCGCGGTCACCGCGCACAGGAAGGCCGCGGAGCAGCTAGTGGTGTCCAGCGATGGGGCCCTCCTTGTTCAGGATCTCGCCCATTTCCTTGGCGAAATCGGGGTCGTTGCGGCGGATCCATTCCAGCGTCATCATGCCGTGCTCGATCTCTTCGCGCATGTTGTGCAGCAGGATCTCGCGCAGCGCATCGTCCTCACAGTCGTCCGCGCGCTGGCGGTACCAGTCGATCGCTTCCAGTTCCTCGATCAGCGAAACGATGGCCTGGTGCATGGCCAGGGTGTGCTTGCTGAGCTTCTCGCGGGGGGCGTGCAGGGACTCATGGGACATCGTCGCGTCTCCTTTCGCTTTCACGTGATGGCACAAGGCGGGGCACGAGGGCCCCTGGTAGAGGTCGTGCGTTGTGGCGCGGAGCGCCGCACATCGAGCCGCTTGGCGGTGTTTCCGACGGCGCCATGGGACCCGCGGCCACGCGGGCCACAGGCGAGCTTGCCGCCACGACAGGGCAGCTACATGCGGCGGGCGATGCGGGGATCGAGCGTATCGCGCAGTCCGTCACCCAGCAGATTGATCCCCAGCACCGTCAGCGCAAGGCAAATGCCGGGGAAGAGGATGATCCAGAAGCCGATCTGCACATAGGTGCGGCCCTCGGCCATGATGTTGCCCCAACTGGGCACGTCCGGCGGCGTGCCAGCGCCCAGGAAGCTCAGATAGGCCTCGATGATCACCGCCGAGGCCATGATGTAGGTGCCCTGCACAATGAGCGGCGCCAGCGTGTTGGGCATGATGTGGCGGAACATCGTGCGCAGGAAGCCGGCCCCCATGGCCGACGCCGCCTCAACGAACGGCTGCTCCCGCAGCGACAGCACCAACGCCCGCACTAGCCGCACCACGCGGGGAATCTCCGGAATCGTGATGGCGATGATCACGTTCTTCACACTGGCGCTCATGAGGGCCATTAGGGCGATCGCCAGCAGGATCGCCGGGATGGACATGAGGCCATCCATGATGCGCATGATGATGGCGTCCAGCACGCGGTTGTATCCGCTCATCAGCCCGATCACCATGCCGAAGCTCGTGGCGAGGATCGATACGCTGAAGCCCACGACCAGGGAGATACGCGCCCCGTAGATCGTGCGGCTATAGACATCGCGCCCGAACATATCCGTGCCGAACCAATGGCCCGCCTCGGGGGGACGCAGGCGGTGGATCGGATTGAGTACCCGCGGATCGTACGTGAACAGGTACGGCGCCAGGATTGCCATCAGCACCATCGCCACCAGCAGCGCGCCGCCGACCAACATGGTGGGATGCCGCCGCACAATATTGCGCATGTGGCCCAGCAGCGCCCTTGGTTGCGCCGGCAGGGCAATGGCATCGGGTTCGGCAGTCAGCATGACGCTCCAAAGGCCGGACGCGACCCGCTAGTAGCGGATGCGAGGATCGAGCACCGTGTACAACAGGTCCACGACAAGATTCACCAGCACGTAGGCCGCCGAGAAGATCAGGATGATCCCCTGAATCACCGGATAGTCGCGGTGCAGGATCGCATCCACCGTAAGCCGCCCCAAACCTGGAATGGCGAACACGCTCTCCGTCACCACTACCCCGCCGATAAGCAGCGCCACGCCCACGCCGATGATCGTGACCACCGGCACCGCCGCGTTCTTGAGAGCGTGACCCCACAGCACATTGCGCGGGTTGAGGCCCTTCGAGTGCGCCGTGCGGATGTAGTCCTCGCTCAGCACCTCAAGCACGCTGGCGCGCGTGATCCGCGCAATGAGGGCCATGTACACCAAGCCCAGCGTGAGGGTGGGCAGCGTGATGTGGCGCAGGAACGGGATCAGCCCGTCGCTGATGCTCTTGTAGCCTTGCACTGGCAGCCATGCCAGTTGCACGGAGAAGCCGTAGATCAGCAGAAAGCCCAGCCAGAACACCGGGAACGAGAATCCCAGCACGGCGAACACCATCACCAGCCGGTCTATCCAGGTACCGGCCTTCCAGGCGGCCAGCACCCCCATTGGCACGGCAAGCACGACCGCGAAGATCATCGTCGTCAGCGAGAGCGCCAGGGTGGGCTCCATGCGCTGTCTGATGAGCTTGCTCACCGGCAGGTTGGAGAAGATCGACACCCCCAGGTCCCCATGCGCAATGCGCCCGAGCCAGATGACAAGCTGCGTGGCGATGGGCTGATCCAGACCGAGCTGGTGGCGGATGCGCTCGATATCCTGCGGCTGGGCGTAGTCCCCCGCGATCACTGCGGCGGGATCGCCCGGCGCGATACGCAGCAGGGTGAACACGAACAGGGCGACGATCAGCATGACGGGGATCGTCGCCAGGATACGCCGGATGATATAAGTCTGCATGGCTCCGCGCCTGCTGCAAGGCCCCCCGGCCGGCCCTGGCGGGCACTCCCCCGGGCCTGGGTTTCGCGATCCACACATCTTCAGGATACGTGGATAATAGCACCGTTGCCGCGCATCCGGTAGGCAGCGGCTTGGCGACCCGTACCACGCAAGGCTCCGCCCAATGCCCACATTGCCAAGCCCACGACGACCCGGCGCGTCAGTCGGCTCCCGCGGTATCGAGGCGCGCGCGCAGTTCGGTGGGGGTGCTTCGGAACCAGCGCTTGCAGGCCCGGTAGAAATTCGGGGTGTTGGAATAGCCCAACTGCTCGGCGATCTCGTCCATTGTCTTTTTTTCGATGGCCAGCAGTTCCAGACACACTTGCTTACGTACATCCTCCAGCAACTCGCGATACGTCGTCCCGTTGCGGCGTAGCGCGCGCCGCAATTCCGCCGCACTCAGGCCGAGCTGTGGGGCGACCGTCTTGATGCCGGTGTCCCCCACGCTGACGTATCCCCGCAACGCATTGCGCAACACGTCGGGCAAATCCTCGTCGGGCGGCAGGCCACGCGCCGTGCCTCCGACTGTCTCCAGCAGCGCCTTGCCCAGCCAGGGATCGTGCAGAGGCACGACCTGCTGGCGCAGGCCGCGCTTGTATCGCAACAGATCAGCCGGCGCATCGAACATTACGGGACAGCGAAAGACTCGGTAAAACTCACCCCCGTAGGCTGGCCGGGGCGCGCGGAAGGTCACCAACTGCGGCTCGATCCGTGGTTGGGTGATCCAACGCACCAGGGTGGCCAGGGTCGCCAACCGATACTCCGCATCAAGGTGCGTGTCCGGCGCGGTGCGCCGATTCTCGTAGACCAGATCGATGCTGAGCGCAGTCACCTCGACCGTCCATTGCGACTCCGGATAGAGCAGATGCCAGTGCGCCACCATGCGCTCGACTGCCTTGCGGGGGTCGTGAGTGCTCAGCATCAGCGCATTGATTGTGTGCAGCCGCGCCAGAGGGCGTTCGCCCAACCGCAGCGCCACGGCGTCCGAAGATGAGCGCTCCATCAACGCCTGCCACAGATCGCTGATTTTGGCCTCGGGAACCCAGGACCGGTACAGCCGCCCCGCGCCGCCTTGCCAGCCCAAGTCGTTCAGCAGTGCCTGGCCATCCATACCCAGGGACACCCCGCCGAACAGCAGGTCCGCAAACAATCCGTACGCAGGAAGGTCCATATCGCCGAATAACGATTCCCATTCTTACTTACGCCAGTATAGCGACGACAATGACAAAAACCGCATACTATATGACAAGAAACCTGATTTGACGTGGTGCGTATACTGCAATAGGGGTTGATCTAAGTCAATCTGGAAATGGTCGCACTATTTAGAAGATAATAGCATAACAAAACCAGCAAATTGAATTACCAGAATCCTTGACGTAAATGCTTTAAAATATTTGTAATAACAATCGCTTAGCATAACTATGGCATCAACTCATGCTTCATATAAGCATCAACACCGGAGCCTAGCAATGCTTGACCGATACAGCCTTACGACCCGAATTTATGTGCAAAATTTTGTCATTCTTCTAATCATGGGATCCTTGGTTGCATTCAGCCTATCTCGCATTAGCCGCATCGGGGGGGCGGTACAGGCGGTTTCCACAGAAGCGGTTCCCCTGGTGAGGGATCTGGAGAAAGCGACCTCGGCGCAACTGGAGCAAGCTGTGCGGGTGGAACGCATCTTCCGCCTGGGCGAGGTGCCGGTGGACCAGCAGACGGCACGCACGCAGCTTCAGCAGCAGGTGCAGCAGTTCAACGATCTCTCACAGCATTTCAAGGCGGCCCTGGCAAAGGCGGAGAACGTCCTGTCCGAGGAGGTAGCTGCAGCGCGCGCATCTGGCGACGGGAGCGAACTGGTGACGGTGATGGACCACCTCAAGGAGATCAGCGCCCAGCATCAGCAATACGCGACCAAGGTGGACTCCATCCTGGATCTCATCAACAAGGGACAAGTGAGCCAGGCCGTTTCGCTGGCAGCCGATCTGGACAAGACACAGACGGTGCTGGCCACGGAGGCCGAAACGGCGCTGAAGACGGTCGATCACTTCACGCAGGCGGCTGCGAACACCGCCGATCGCGATGAGCAGCAAGCGTATACGTACCTGATCCTGGCCACCATGGGTGCACTGGTGATCGGGCTCGTGATCGCGTTCCTGCTGGTGCGGGCCATCGCCGGGCCGCTGCGCCGCGTGATCGATGGCCTGCGCGCCGGTGCCGAGCAGACATCGTCCGCCGCCGGCCAGGTGGCCGAGTCCAGCCAATCGCTGGCCTCCGGTGCATCAGAGCAGGCCGCCAGTCTGGAGGAGACTTCGTCCTCGCTGGAGGAGATGTCCACCATGATCCGCCAGAGCGCAGACGGTGCGCGGGAGGCGGACCGCATGGGGGAAGAGGCCCGCTCGGCGGTGCAGCGGGGCCGCGACGCCATGGATCGCATGCGCCTTGCCATCGAGGAGATCAAGACCTCCACGGATCTTACCGCCAAGATCAACAAGACCATCGACGAGATTGCCTTCCAGACGAACCTCCTGGCACTCAACGCGGCCGTGGAAGCGGCACGGGCCGGCGATGCCGGCCGGGGCTTCGCCGTCGTCGCAGAGGAAGTGCGCAATCTTGCTTTGCGCAGTTCCGAGGCAGCCAAGGAAACGAGCGCCATCATCGAGCAGTCGCAGGACAAGGCGGGACAAGGCGTGCAGGTCAGCGCCGAGGTCAGCCAGGCTCTGGACGACATCCAGAAGGCCATCGCCACAGTGAGCGAGCTGTCGAACCAAGTGGCCGTGGCCAGCGCGGAGCAATCCCAGGGAGTCGAACAGGTGAACCTGGCGCTGGGGCAAATGGACGCCGTGACGCAGAGCAGCGCGGCCAACGCCGAGGAGACCGCCGCCGCCAGCGAGGAGCTGGCTGCTCAGGCCGCACAGTTGCGTGCCTACGTACAGGATCTCGTGCGGGTCCTGCAGGGCACACGCTTCCGCAACGATGACAGAGGTATCCGTGCGGGAGCTGCGGCTCATGCGGTCGCCGGCAATGGCCACAACGGCAAGTCCGGGGCCGGGCTGCGCAATGAGATTCACCATATGCTCGAAAGCCGACCCGGAAACGATGGCCATAAGGGCTTCCCGCGGATCAGCGAGTCGGAGGACAAGGAGGAATTCGACATCGATGGGCAACTGCTGGTGTAGGGCCTGTCGCACGACTGAGACGCGCACATTCGGCGTGGGGCTCCCCCTTCCAGGGAAGGCCCTGCGCCGACCGATCCAGCGCAATCCTCAGGGCCTACCCTGCCGTCCCCGTTTCCTCATAGGGGTGCCATTCCGCAGCCCGTAGCTTATCTGCTGGAGAAGAGTAGCCATTCCCATGACGCGATCCGCCGCGACCACTCACGCCGTTCGGCCCCTTCCCTACGGGATCGGGCTGACCATCTGCTATGTCTGTCTCTCCGTCGTCGCCTTCTACGGACTCGAAACGGCCCTTGACCACCTGATCGGCGGCCACATCGCCGCAATCCTCGACCGGGTCGAATGGAAAACCGCGCTGCCATTCCTGCTCGTCACGTCGCTGCTGTTCCTGCTGGTCTGCGTGACGCTGCTGCACAGCCTGATGGAGCGCACCCGCGCGCTGGAACAGGTGGAGACACAACGCCTCGCGGCAGAGCAGCGGGCCCTGTTGGGCGCGCTGAGTGCCTCGGTGATCCACGACTGCAACAACCTGCTCACCGTTGTGCAGGGCAACGCGTCGCTGCTGGAGCAATATGCACCCGCGCTGGGCGGCCAGGGTGCCGAATACCTGGCCAGGTTGGAGCAAGCCCTGCAGAGCCTTTCCGGCTTGACCCGTTTGTTCATGAAATACGCCGGCGCGCCGGAACACACACTGCTGTACGACCTGGGGGCCGTCGTAACCGAGTGCCTCAGTCTTCTTCGTCACCACCCAAGGGTGCACACCTGTGATGTGCGCATGGAAGTCGCGGAATCCGTTGCCATCCGTGGCAACCTGATGCTGATCTGGAGCGCATTGACCAATCTGGTGCTCAATGCCGCGGACGCCACGGAGCATCGCGGCCACATCTTGCTACACCTGCACGCGGACAGGAGTTGGGCCGTGCTCGAAGTGCACGACAACGGCCCCGGCGTGCCGACGCGAGAGCGGCAGCGCATCTTCGCGCCATTCCACACAACGCGAACAGACGGCAACGGACTGGGCCTCGTCTCCGTGACGCGCTGCATGCAGGCACACGGTGGGCGCGTGGAGGTTACAGATTCTCCAATGGGTGGCGCGTGCTTCCGCTTGCATTTCCTGGCGCTCGTGGAGCCGACACCCTGACTGAAGCAGACGCCCGAGGCAGGTGCGGACCCGCCAATGGGACAGATTGGAGACGCTCGGATCGCTTGCAGGTAGTCCAGCAACGAGGCTGGCAGCGTCGACCACATCGTTCCGTCGATGTTTTCTGAACTATTATATATCGATTATTGCGGGTCGCTTATGGTTCAAATACGTGATCACAAGGCGTGGCGGCGCCGCTAGAGGCGCCCTTCTTCCACCGCATGGCAGGCGACCAAAGTGCCATCGCCATACGGGTGCAGTTGGGGCAACTCCCGCTTGCAGCGTTCGTTGGCGAATGGACAGCGCGGATGGAAGGTGCAGCCGGGCGGCGGATTGATCGGACTTGGCACCTCGCCGGCCACCGGAGTGCGCGGTTTTCCCGAAAGCTCCAGGTCCGGGACGCTGTCCAGCAGCATGCGCGTATAGGGATGTCGCGGTCGCCCAAACACCTGCTCGCGCATGCCCACCTCGCACAGCGCGCCCAGATACAGCACCCCCACCCGTGTGGAGACGTGGTAGACGACCGCCAGGTTGTGCGAGATGAACAGGTAGGTCAGCCCCAACTCACGCTGCAACTCCAGCATCAGGTTGAGGATCTGCGCCTGCACAGAGACGTCCAGTGCGCTGGTGGGCTCGTCGCACACCAGGAACTCCGGGTTGCTCGCCAGCGCCCGCGCGATGCAAATGCGCTGCCGCTGACCGCCAGAGAACTCGTGCGGGAACTTGTCCAGGTCCGAACGTGAGAGTCCGACCTGCTCCAGTAGTTGCCCGGCCAGGGCAAAGCGCTCCTCACGCCCCATGCGATGCCCGACCGGCTCGGACACCAGCCGATTGACACGCCAGCGCGGGTTTAGCGAGGCGTAGGGATCCTGGAAGATCATCTGCATGCGTCGCCGCAGCGGCAGCGCTTCAGCCCGGCCCAGCGTGTCCATGCGCTGGCCCTCGAAGAGCACGCGACCGTCCGTGGGCCGGTCCAGGCCCACGATCAGGCGCCCTACCGTGGACTTGCCCGATCCCGACTCGCCGACCAACGAGAAGGTCTCGCCAGGCTGGATGGCAAAGCTGACGTCGTTCACGGCGCGCACCAGCACGTGGCCCGTGCGGTAAACGGTGCGCCGCAGCCAGCCGCCTGAGACGTCGAAGAAGCGCCTGAGATTCTCCACCTGCACCAGCGGCTGCGCTGGTACCGGGTTGGCGTCGGGCGCTCTCATGGGCGCACCCCCTCGGCCTCGTCTGAATACAGGTAGCACGCAGTCTCATGCCCCGGCGCCACAGACAGCAGTGCCGGTACCGCCTCGGTGCAGCGCGCGAAGCGCCGCTGACAGCGCGGATTGAACGCGCAACCGCTTGGGATGGCGTCCAGTCGAGGCATGCTGCCCTCTATCTGCGCGAGCTGCGTGGTTGTGCCGCCGATATGGGGAATCGCTGCCATCAGCCCGACTGTGTAAGGATGGCGCGGATTCTTCACCACCTCCCGCACCGGCCCGATTTCCACGATGCGCCCGGCATACATTACCGCGACGCGATCCGCCGTTTCGGCGATGACGCCCATGTCGTGCGTGACCAGGATCACCGCCGTGCCGCGCTCGCGGCACAGCCTCTTCAGAAGGTTAATGATCTGCGCCTGCACCGAGACGTCCAGCGCCGTGGTGGGCTCGTCGGCCAGCACCAGGCGCGGCTCGGTGCAGAGCGCCAGCGCAATCACGACCCGCTGGCGCATACCGCCCGAGAACTGGTGCGGGTAGTGCCGGAAGCGCTCGTGTGCGGCTGGGATACCCACCTCGGTGAGAATGCCGATGGCGCGCCGCTCCGCCTCACCCCGGCTGATGTCCAGATGCGTAAGCAGCGTTTCCACCAGCATGTCGCCGATGCGGTAGAGCGGATTGAGCGAGGTCAGGGGATCCTGGAAGATCGCGCCGATGTCGCGCCCGCGGATCTTGCGCAGCCCGGCCTGATCGAGTTGGGTCAAGTCCTGCCCCAGGAAGCGTACCTCGCCGCGCGCGATGCGCCCTGGCGGTTCCAGCAGACCGATGATGGCGTTGCCGGTCATGGACTTGCCGGCGCCCGATTCGCCCACGACGCCCAGGATCTCGCCCGGCATCACGTCGAAGTTGACGTCCTGGATCGCCGTGAGCGTGCGGCGCCGCGTGGGAAACTGCACCTCCAGGCCACGCACGGAAAGCAGTGGCGTGCGTGAATCGTCTGGGGCGGTGTGCGTATTGGGGGTAGGGGTGACCGTCATCCGCCCTCTAGCGCAGCTTCGGATTGAGGGCGTCGCGCAGCCAGTCGCCCAACAGGTTCACGGCCAGGATCAGAATCGCCAGGGCCGCTCCTGGAAAGACGACAATCCACCACTCACCAGAGAACAGGAAGTCGTTGCCGATCCGGATCAACGTGCCCAGCGAGGGCGTCGTGGGCGGCATGCCGACGCCCAGGAATGACAGCGAGGCTTCCGTGAGGATGGAGATGGCCAACCCGATGGTCCCGATCACCAGCACCGGCCCCATTACGTTGGGCAGCACGTGCTGGCCCATGATCGCCGCGGGACTGCGCCCGATGATGCGCGCGGCCTGCACGTACTCCTTGTTTCGCTCCACCATGGTGGAGCCTCGCACCGTGCGCGCAAAGGGCGGCCAACTCGATACGCCGATGGAGAAGATCAGCACGTAGATCGCGCTCTGGTCCTGGGTGACGTTGGGGAAGATACCGCGCACCACCCCATCGATGAGCATGGCCACGAGCAGGGCCGGAAAACTCAGCGTGACGTCCGCGACGCGCATGATGAAGTTGTCCAGCGCCCCACCTGCGTAACCGGAGAGCAGCCCCAGCGCCACCCCGATCACCATCGCCATCAGCATGGCCCCCACCCCCACCAGCAGCGAAATGCGCGAGCCGAAGAGGATGGTGGAGAAGATGTCGCGCCCCTGATCGTCAGTCCCCAGCACATAGTGCACCATGCCCGCGTGGTACCAGACGGGTGGCGTGAAGGCGTCCATCAGGTTCAGGTCGCCTGGATTGAACGGGTTCTGCGGCGCAATCAGCGGGGCCAGCACGGCCGACACGATGAACATGATTGTCACCACCGCGGCCAGCATCGTCACCTTGGAAGAGGTGAAGCTGTACCAGATGTCGCTGTCAAAGACTTGGTGTGCGATTTCGCGGATGCGTTGCATGGCCCATCTGTCCGGCTTAGTGCCCGTGCGGGCTGGATTCGGCCCGCAGGCGCGGATCCACCACGAAATAGAGAACGTCCACGATCAGGTTGATGACCACAAAGAAGAACGCGATCAGTACCAGATAGGTGGACATAATCGGAATGTCGGCAAACTGGACGGCTTGGACAAAGAGTAGTCCCATGCCCGGCCACTGGAACACGGTCTCGGTGATGATCGCAAAGGCGATGATGCCCCCCAGCTGCAGCCCCGTGATGGTGATCACGGGCACAAGCGTGTTCTTCAGGGCGTGACCGAAGTTGATGGCCCGCGGCGTGAGACCCCGCGCGCGTGCGAACTTGATGAAATCCGTGCGCATTACCTCCAGTATCTCCGAGCGCACCAGACGCATGGTCAGTGTGAGCTGGAACAGCCCCAGCGTGAACGCGGGCATGATGAGCGACTTGAGCCCGCTCGCCGTGAGCAGCCCGGTCGTCCAAACGCCCAGATGCACCACGTCACCTCGACCGAAAGTAGGCAACCAACCCAGCAACACCCCGAACACGAGGATCAGCAGGATACCGATAAAGAACGTGGGCAGAGATACCCCCACCAGCGATATGGTCAGGAACACCTTGCTGAGCCAGCTGTCGGGCCGCAGCCCGGTGTAGATACCCATCGGGATACCCGCCACCAGCGCAAACAGGGCGGCCAGCAAGCTCAGCTCCAGCGTGGCCGGAAGCCGTTCGATGATCAGTTCGCTGACGGGACGCCCGATGCGAAACGAGATGCCGAAGTTCCCCCGCACCGTGTTGCCCACGAATCGGGCGAACTGCACCACCACCGGGTCGTTGAGACCCAGTTCCTGGCGCATCTGCTCGCGCACCTGGATGGGTGTGTCCTGGCCCACCATCTGCGAGATCGGATCGCCCACGTACCGAAACATCGCAAAGGCGATCAGTCCCACGGTCAGCATCACGACGATGGACTGCACCAATCGCCGGATGATCATCACCAACATGAGCGAAACGTCCTACCGAGGCCTGGATGAGAGGGGTGGCGCGAGGCACCCCGGGCCGGCCACGTTGGACCGGCCCGGGGCAGCCTGCAACGGGTCAGGCTACTTCATATCGACGTGGTACCAGTGGAACACGTTGTCTGCACGCTGCTTCACGGTGATCTTGTCGCTCACCCCCCAGGCCAAAGCCTGTTGGTGCAGGGGGATCGTGGCGATGTCGTGGATGACGATGCCCCACACCTTGTGCAGCATTGCGGCACGCTTCTTCTGGTTGGTCTCGCTCAGAATTTCAGCGGTGAGCTTGTCCACCTCGTGGTTGCAGTAGCCACCCAGATTGAAGCGGCCCTTCTTGCCTTCCGGGCAGTTGAGCAGGTTGTACAGGGGGTTCCAGCTATCAAAGCTGTCCGGCTGCCACCCGATCAGGTAGAAGTCCGTGTCCAGCTTCGGCGGCAGGATCTTGCCGAAGTAGATGGCCTTGGGTTGCGCCAGCAGGTCCACCTTCACGCCCACCTTGGCCAGCATACCCACGACGGCTTGGCAGATCTGCGCGTCGTTGACGTAACGGTCGTTCGGGCAGTCCATGTGCAGTTCGAACCCATCGGGATAGCCCGCCTCGGTCAGCAGGGCCTTGGCCTTCTCCGGGTCGTAGGGCAGCCGCTTGAAGGATTTTTCATAGCCGATGATACCCGGGGCGACCATGATCGCCGTAGGCGTCGCCAAGCCACGCATCACTTTCGCGGCGATCGCGTCCTCGTCAATGGCTTGGTAGAAGGCCTGACGCACACGCTTGTCCTTGAACGGATTCTTGCCCTTCACATTGGAATGCAGCAGCTCATCCCGGAACATGTCCATGCCCAGGTAGATGGTGCGCACTTCCGGGCCCACCAGCATGTGCGTGCCCGCGTTGTCGTCCACCCGCTTCATGTCCTGCACGGGGATCGGGTACGCCATCGCCACGTTGCCGGAGAGCAGGGCGGCGACCCGCGTGGAAGCCGAGGCGATCGGCGACATGACCACGCGGTCGGGCATCCCCTTGTGGTTCTTGGCATCCCACCATTTCGGGTAGGCCTTGAACACGCTCTTCACGTCCGCCTCGCGGCTCACCAACGTGTAGGGGCCAGTGCCGTTCTCGTGCAGGTGGGCATAGCTGGCGCCGGCTCCGGAAGGGCCTTCCGGCATGTCGGCCTGGTGCTCATCGGCCCAGCCCTTTGACATGATCATCCACGTCTCCCATTCCGACGTGATGATCGGGTTGGGCGCGCTGGTGATGAAGTCCACCGTATAGCGGTCTACCTTGCGCACATCCGTGACTGAGGCCAGTTTCCCGCCCACGTCGGAGCCTTTGGCCGTGGCCCGCTTGTACGAGAACACGACATCATCCGCCGTAAACGGCCGGCCATCGTGGAACGTCACGCCGTGGCGCAGGTACACGCGCCAGCGGGTGGGCTCCTTGAGCTCCCAGCGAACGGCTAGCGCCGGCACGACCTTCAGGTCCGCCGTGCGGCGCACCAGCCCTTCATACACGTTGCCCAGCGTGCCCAGCGAGAAGGTCTCGTTCAGGGAGTACGGATCCATCGAGTGGATATCGCCCTGGAATGCCCAGTGCAGTTCTTTGGCCTGCGGGGTCGGTGGCGCCGCAGCGATCGCTACCACCAGCGCGACGGCCAAGCCCAATGCTTTGAAGTTTAGGCGCATCTATGGTTGCTCCTGGCAAAGAGAATCGAATGCCGCGCGGTTCGCGGCATTGGCTCGGTGGGATGCTAGGCGGCAGATGCGCATCGGGCGCGCCTTGCGGCGCGGTCCTTCGAAACCAAGGGGCTTCGCCAGAGACGCCGCGGGCGGCTCCCCCCGCCAATCGGTGTCGTGCCTAGCGCGCGCTGCTTCCAGACGAATCCCTGACCGGTGCAGAATTACGCCCTACCATGGGCAGTGGGCGGCGTGAAGTCAATGGGAAAGTAGGCGCCAGGGCTCGGATGCGCCAATTATGGCCGCTACCGGGCCCGATCGCAGCCTCCCATGACCGGAAGGTCTGCGACCGGTGCCCCCGCAGCGGGGATCGCGCGAGTGACGCCGGCGCCGGGCCGCCATGGGGAGCGACCGGGCGAATGCGGGATGCTGCGGGTCAGGCTTTCACAGCCGGATTGAGGCTGTACGTGCCTGTGATGCTGGCCTTGGCGAGCACGTGGTTCTGCATGGCCTTGATGGCATCGGGCCCCGTGAAACGGTCGGGAATGTTCAGCGTGGACACGCTCAGGGCGTACACGGTGAACACGTAGTGGTGCACGATCTCGTCGTTCCAGGGCGGGCAGGGGCCATCGTAACCACCGTAGGTGCCGCCCATGTCCGGGTCTCCGGCCATGAAGTTCGTGTAGTCGTTCAGGCCGCGCTGCCCATGAGGAGTCTTGCCCAGGGGCTTGCCCTTGGGCGTCACGCGGTCGGAATCGGCACCCGCGGCCAGCTCCGACGTCGAGGCCGGAATGTCCACCAGGGTCCAGTGGTAGAAGTCCGTACGCGGCAGGCTGGCCTTGATGGTCTTGCCCTCCTGGTTACCGTCGTCGAACGACGTCGGGACGTCCGGGTCCACACAGATGATGGCGAAGGACTTCGTGCCGGCCGGCGCATCCGTCCAGCGCAAGTGCGGACTGCGGTTGTTGCTCAGGTCCATGTGCTGCGTGGGATGCTGCTTGCCGAAGGCGAACTCAGTGGGAATCGGACCGTTGTCCCGGAAGGAATTGCTGTGCAGTTGCATGCCGTCCTCCCTGCTGGAATGGAATGCGGCGCGGGGGCCCGCGGGCCCAGCGCCCCGCGGAAGGCGTGTCGTTGCTTGCCGCCCCGATTGTTCCACCCGCTCCCGGCCGGATCAAGCCCCACGGGCCGGCACATATGGGCCCGCCCGCGCCGGGGGCCCCGCGACGTCATTTCACCGCAACGATGAAGAGCCGCTGGAAGGGGAACAGCGTGGTGCCATCCTCGCGGCGCGGATAGGCCTGCGCGATGCGGCGGCGGTAGTCCGCCTCGAAGGCGCTGCGCTCGGGCTCCTCCAGCGCGTCCAGCAGAGGCTTGAGCCAGGAGCCCTTGGTGAATTCCGCCACGGGGTTCTCTCCGCTCAGCACCTGCAGGTAGCGTGTCTCCCAGATATCCAGCCGCCGACTCAGCGGAGCGAGCACGTCGTAGTAGAACTGGGGCTCCTCCACGGGCGGCGGCCGCAACAGCCCGGTCACCCGCTTGGCCCAGGGGCCGCCGTGCGCGGCATCGGCCATCATGGCGTGGGACGGCTCGCGGAAATTGCGCGGCATCTGCACGGCGAGCACGCCCTCCGGCGCCAGAAAGCCCATCAGCCGCGCGATGAGCGCCGCGTGATCGCCCAGCCAGTGCAGGGCCGCGTTGGCGTAAATCACCTGCGGCGGCTGCGCGGGCTGCCACGTTCCGAAGTCCGCCTGCTCCCATTGAATGGAGCGGTCGGCCTCGCGCGCCCGTGCCAGCATCTCCGCAGAGCTGTCCAGGCCTGTGATCTCCGCCAGCGGCCAGCGCTCGCGCAGGTAGCGGGTGACATTGCCCGGTCCGCAGCCCAGGTCCACCACCCGTACCGGGGAGTCCACGGGGATGCGGGCCAGCAGCTCCAGCGCGGGGCGCAGGCGGTGGTCGGCAAAGTTGAGGTACTGCGCGGGATCCCAAGTGGCCATGGGCAACTCCTCCGGGTGAATAGGGGCTCCGCGCCCTTGTAGCACCATCGCGCGCGCGCGTCTTGCCTCGTGGCATCGCACCCGCGTGTTGTGTCCACGCCGGCCGAGGGATATGGGTGAGGAGAGCCTTGCGAACCGACGATCATCGGGAGCAGCCGCAACCCACGCCGTGGAGTCCGCCATGTCCCGACGCACCACCGCCCGACTGCGTGGCTTGGTAGGATTGCGCGCGGTGGGCCTGTTGCTGGCATTGGCGTGCCTGCCGGCGCTGGCATGGGCTACGCCGGTAGAGGTGGTGCACGCCCGCTTCGAGCGCAGCGGCAACGCGTGGGATGTGTCCGTGACGCTGCGTCACGCGGACTCCGGATGGGCGCACTATGCCAACGTGTGGGTGGTGGAAACGCTGGACGGTGAGGTGCTTGGACGACGCGAATTGTTGCACCCGCACGAGGACGAGCAGCCGTTCACCCGCTCCGAGCGCATCCGCATCCCGGCGGAGATCACGCGGGTGCGGGTGCGGGCGGGGGACAACGTGGACGGTCTGAACAGCAACGCCGTGGTGGTGGACCTGACCCGCCGCCAGGGCGACCGCTACGACGTGCGCTGAGCGAGAACCCCCGGGAGGAAGCCTGTTGGACTACGTGCTCAACGCCTTCATCACGCTCTTCATCGTGATCGACCCCATCGGGGTGGCGCCCATCTTCGTGGGCCTCACGGCACGGGGCGATGCGGCGCACCGCGACCGCATGGCGTGGCGGGGCGTGCTGCTGGCGGCGGTGATCCTGTACCTGTTCGCACTGGGCGGCCCGCCCCTGCTGCGGGCACTGGGTGTCAGCCTGGCGGCCTTCCGCATCGCGGGCGGCGTGCTGCTGTTCCTGCTGGCGGTGGACATGGTGCTGGTGCGGCCCAGCGGCCTGCGCTCCGCCACGGGCGAGGAGCAGCGCGAGGCCATGGACTTCGAGGACATCTCCGTGTTCCCGCTGGCCATTCCGCTCATCGCCGGGCCCGGCGCCCTGACCTCACTGGTGCTGCTGATGGGCCGCGCCAGCGACGACCCCGTGCGCATCGCGTGGCTGCTGGCCGTGCTGGCTGCCGTGCTGGCCTGCGCGCTGCTGGCGTTGCTCTTCGCCGCGCGCATTACCACCCTGCTGGGCACCACGGGGGCCAACGTGATCTCGCGCGTGCTGGGAATCGTGCTGGCCGCGCTGGCGGTGCAGTTCATGCTGGACGGCGTGGTCGGCGCCGGTCTATTGCGCTGACCCCTGCGGCGAGTGCCCAGCGCGAAGCACCTACCCCGGCTTGCGGAACGCCGGCGGCGCGTAGAGTGCCGCCTGCCCACCCACCGGCTGGCCCACCAGGGCATTGCGGAGCAGCCACTGCTCGGATGCGGGCACCTCGGCCAGGAACTGCACCAGCCCGCCTTCCTGCGTGGCGACCGGCACACCATCGCGATACAGCACGCGGTTGCCCGCCAGGGCCGCGACGCGCCGTCCCGGCGTGAGGATGCCCATCAGGTTCAGTGGATCGGCTGCGCTGAGGCTCACCAGTGCGCCCGTGTGCCCCTGGCGGCGCACCTCGCGCAGACTGCCCACCGCCTCCGGTAGCGCGTACTGCTCGCCGGCCATGCCGTTCACGAAGCGCCCGCCGCGGATCTCCCCGCGCGCCTCCAGACGCCGGTACACGCGCAGCAGATCGCGCCAATGCGGGGCCTGCCCCTCGCGTTCCAGCAGGCGCCGCACCACCACGCCATAGCGGCGCAGCAGCACCCAGGCGAAGGCCTCCACGGCCTCGGCCGTGCGTGGCTCCTCGGCGGCAGTCCCCGGCGTGTGCACCAGCGACCAGCGCCCGGCGCCCTCCGTGGAGAACGCGGCCAACCCGGCGCGTCGACCCTGCACCGGTGCGCGCTTGCGTGCCGGCTTCAGCAGCGCCCGCAGCCCCGCGAAGCTGTCCGCGGTGACCAAGCCCTGGGCCACCAGCTCGCCCAGCGCCGCCTCCAGTTGCGTGGGCAACAGGCCCGTGCCGTCCACCAGTTCGGAGAAGAAAAGCGCGCCACGTGCGGCCAGGCAATCCCGCACGGCAGCGGCCTGCCCGGAGAGCCGCGGCTCCGCCGGCTCGCCCGGCTCGCCGTAAAGTTGCTGCCATAGCGCCAGGTTGCGCCGCGCCAGCAGAGCCACGGGTGTGGAGGCCACCGGCCCGCCCCGGCGCACGCGCGACTCCGCCCCGGCCCCGGTGGTGGGAGGCGAAAGGCGCGCCCATGCCACGCGGCCCATCGAGCACAGACGGTCCAGCCACTCTCGGTCATAGCTGCCCACACGCACCGCCAGCAATTCGCTCTCCCATGCGCTCGCCGGCGCCTGGAAGCCCTCCAGCAGCTCGATCACCCCCGCCAGCCCGTCCAGCCCGTCGGCGCGGGTGCGCGGCTCCACGCGCTGCCACGCAAACAGGAAGCGCATGAAGTCCGCCGGGCTGACCGGCTCGATCTCCCGGCGCAGGCGGTTCAGCGTGTAGCGATGGATGCGCGCCAGCAGCCCGCGCTCGCACCACTCCTCCTCCGCACAGCCGGGCGTGAAGCGCCCACGCAGCACGAATCCCTCGCCTTCCAGCGCCAGCAGGGCCGCATCCACCTGGCGTGGGGTCAGGTGCAGCAGCGCCGCCAGAGCCTGGGCCGTCACGGGGCCGCTGGCCTCCAGCCGTGCTCGCAGCAGCTCCACAGCCGCTTCCTCCGGCGTCCAGTCCCGCGCCACAGCCGCGGGCGGCTCGATGGCGGGCTCCAGGTGCGCGCCGGGATATAGCGCGCGCAGGGCGGGCAGCCACTCGGCGGCCACCCAGAAGCGGCCGCGCTGCGCTGTGGCAGGCGTCAGCACGGCTGCACGGCCCTCCTGGCCCAGTTGCGCCAGCAACAGCGGCCAGCCGGTCTGGGCAGGGCCGCCGTCCGCAGCCACGTCATCGCCCACGGCACCGGCCAGGCCCTCGTCTTCGGCGAGTGCTCCCAGCAGCATCAGCGCGTCGTGCAACTCGTCGGCGCTGCCCACCACGGGCCAAGCCTCGGCGCGCACGCGGGCGATAGCGTCGGGATCGAGCGCGGCGAGGTTCGCGGCGGTCTCGGGGTTCAGCCAGCGGCGGCTCTGAACAGCCTGGGTGCGGCGCTCCTCCAGCGGCGCATCGTCCAGGAACGCATAGGGCTTGGCATTGAGGATGGCCTGCGCGAGCGGCGAGGGCTCGGCCAGGTCGCGCGCGATCAGCTCCAGCTCGCCCGCCTCCATGGCCCGCAGCAGACGCTCCAGGCCTTCCACGTCCATGGCTTCTTCCAGGCAGTCGCGCAGGGTCTGGTGCACCAGGGGGTGATCGGGAATCTCCCGATCGCCCACGATGTTCTCCAGGCACGCCTGCTGGTCGGGAAACACCAGCGCCAGCAGGTCGTCCGAGCGCATCCGTTGCAGCGGCGCCGGCACCTTGCGTCCGCCGATGCGCCGCAGCACGGCCAGCGCGCGGTTGGCGTTGTGCCGCCAGCGCACCGTGAACAGCGGTGCATCCAGCAGCGCCTGCGTGAGCACCTGCCGCGCCGAGGCGCTGTGCAGGTAGCGGAACACGTCCGCCAGCGGGAAGCTGTGGGTGGGGCCCAGCGAGAGCACGATGGCATCCTCGATGGCCGCCGCCTGCAGCTCAAAGTTGAACGTGCGGCAGAAGCGCTTGCGCAAGGCCAAGCCCCAGGCCCGGTTGAGCCGGCTGCCGAAGGGCGAGTGGATCACGAGCTGCATCCCGCCGCCTTCGTCGAAGAAGCGCTCGGCGATGATGGTGTGCTGCGTGGGCAGCGCCCCCAGCGCCGCGCGTCCCGCGGCAAGGTACTCCGCAAGCTGCAGGGCCGCTCCCGGCTCCAGGCCCACGGTCTCCACCAGCCAGCGCACCGCCGGGTCGTCCTCGTGCACGAAGTGCGCGACAGGTACCGCCGGCGTGCTGCCGTCGGCGCCAGCCCCGTCGCCCTCGCCGGGCAGCCCTAGCGCTTGCTGCACGCCCGACCCCAGTAGGGGCACAGGCCGGGCGGGCGGCGCTTCGCCTTCCGGCGGGGGCGGACCCAGCCGCTCGGCCACCTGCTCGCGGATGCGGGAGGCGGCCGCCGAGAGCTCATCGGTGCGTCCAGGCGCCTCGCCCAGCCAGAAGGGGATGTTGGGCGGCTGGCCTTGGGCATCCTCCACGCGCACGCGGCCCGGCTCCACGCGCACGATGCGCCAGGAGCTGTTGCCCAACTGGAAGATGTCGCCGGCCATGCTCTCCACGGCGAAATCCTCTTCCACCTGGCCGATGCGGATATCCTCCGGCTCCAGCACCACATCGTACTGGGCCGTTTCCGGGATGGCCCCGCCGGAAACGATCGCCGCGTGGCGCGCATTGCGCCGCCCCCGCAGGCGGTCGTTCACCGCATCGTGGTGCAGGTAGGCGCCGGCGCGGCCCCGGCCCGTCTTGAAGCCCTTGGCCAGCAGGTCCACCACGGCATCGAACTCGGCCCGCTCCAGCCCGCGGTAGGGCCAAGCTTGGCGCAACAGCCGGAACAGCTCGGCCCCGCTCCATTCCTCGCAGGCGGTCGCGGCGACGATTTGCTGGGCCAGGATGTCCAGCGGCTTGTCCGGCATGCGGATGCGGTCCAGCTCGCCCCGCTGCACGGCATCCAGCAGCGCGGCGCAATCCACCAGCTCGTCGCGCGTGAGCGGAAACAGGCGCCCCTTGGGCAGTCCCACCAGGGTGTGCCCGGAGCGCCCCACGCGCTGCAGGAAGGCCGCGATGGACTTGGTGGCCCCAAGCTGACAGACGAGGTCGATCGTCCCCACGTCAATGCCCAACTCCAGCGAGGCCGTGGCCACCAGTGCCCGCAGTCGGCCCGCCTTGAGCCGCTGCTCGGCATCCAGGCGCTGCTCGCGGGCCATGCTGCCGTGGTGCGCGGTCACGTTGCCCTCGCCCAGGCGCTCGCTGAGGTGGCGCGCCACGCGCTCCGCCAGGCGCCGCGTGTTGACGAACACCAGCGTGGTACGGTGCTGCTCGATCAGGTCTGCCAGCCGCCCATAGACCTCCGTCCACACCTCGCCGGACATCACGGTATCGAGCGGAGACGAGGGCAGCTCGATGGCGATGTCGCGCTTGCGCACGTGGCCCGTGTCCACGATGGTGCAGGCCGGCGCGGTGGCGGGTGTGCCGCCGGCATCCCCGGCGCCCACCAGGAAGTGCGCCACATCCCCGATAGGTTTCTGGGTGGCGGAAAGGCCGATGCGCAGCAGGCCCGAGCCACCCCGGCTGCGCACCAGGTGCTCCAGACGCTCCAGGCTGAGGGACAGGTGCGAGCCGCGCTTGTCGCCCACCAAGGCATGAATCTCGTCCACGATGGCCGTGCGCACCGTGGACAGCAGTTCGCGTCCGCGCTCGCTGGTGAGCAGGATGAAGAACGACTCGGGCGTCGTAACCAGGATGTGCGGCGGATGCTTGAGCATCGCGGCGCGCTCGCTGGCTGGGGTATCCCCCGTGCGCAGCAGCACGCGAATCTCGGGACGCGGCAAGCCCTCGGCCGCCAGCGCCTCGCGGATGCCCTCCAGTGGCTCCTGCAGATTCTTCTGGATATCCGCGCTAAGCGCCTTGAGCGGGGAGACGTAGAGCACCCGCGTGGCCGTCTCCAACCGCCCGGCCAGCGCGTCCTGGGTCAGCTCGTCGATGGCCGCGAGGAAGGCCGCCAGCGTCTTGCCGGAGCCGGTGGGCGCGGCGATCAGCGTGTGCCGGCGGGCGCGGATGGCTGGCCAGCCCTGCTGCTGGGGCTCCGTGGGGTCACCGTAGCGCTGCCGGAACCAGCGTGCGACCGCGGGGTGAAACAACGCCAGTGCGTCCGGAGCGGGTGCTTGCGAGGCGTCCATGGCTTCTCGGCGTCTGCTCAACGCGCATGCGCGGGGGGCCGGGAAACTGCCGCGGGCCTCCCTGGCCGCGTCGCCCTCCCAGAACCACCAACCTGCCATGCCCGCTGGGGAAACGCCAGAGCCAACGGAATTTTGTTTGCCTGACCAGGTAGAGCGCCCACTCGGGCAGACCAGCCACTACATCACGGACTGCAGCCGAGCCAGGATGTCGTCAATGCGCTCCGGCGTGCTGAATACGAGCGGCATTCGTACGCGATAGCCCTCCGCCCGCACCACTTCGCCCAGGTCGAACGCGCTGCCGTCCACGTAGCGCTCGGTGAAGCCCTGGGCGCGCGTCATGGGCAGTGCCGCCGCGAGGTCCCACAGGTGGATACGCCCGCAGATCATCGCCTCCGCGCGGCCCATCGCCAGCGACACCAAGTGGTACAGGGCGCTGCCGAACACGCGCAGCTTGACGTGCCGTAGCGGTGCGAAGGACTGCAGCCAGCGGTGCAGCGAGGAATCGATCAGGTAATTGTGTGTGTCCTGCACGTCGGGTTCGCGTAGGGGCGCAACTGGCCGACCGTTGAACGCAAACTGCACGCCGTCGAAGGTGTAGGTCTCATCCAGGGCGGGGAAGCGCAGATAGCCCTGCCGCGCCTGGTCCCCCTCCAGCAGGCCGATGCCGAGGCCCCACACGGGATAGCCCCGGGCGAACGACGCCGTGCCGTCCAGGGGATCCACCACCCATTTCCAACGCGCCTGCGGCAGGAAGGCCTGCGCCTCCTCCTCGGAGATCACCCCGAAGTCCGGCGTGTGGGCCTGGAGCGCCTCGACCACGAGCCGCGAGGTGTCGCGGTCCACCGCCGTGACAGTCGTTCCATCTGCCTTGGTCTCGGCTTGGATGCGGCGGAACGCACCCAACGACGCGGCGTCATAGCGCCGGAACAACTCCGCCATCAAGGCATCGTGGGGGGAAGACAAGGCGGCTCGGCTGCAGGCGGGAGCGGAGGATCGGCGGGGCATGGCCGGACGGGGCGCCACAGCGCCCCGTCCCCACTGGATAACGGCAGGAATCTAGCGATTGCCGCGATACGCCTTTGGATACTCCGGATAGCGGTAGGTCGGCGTCGCGGGAATGCGGAACTTCTGCTTGGGATAGATCAGGTCCGGGTTCCTGATCTGATCCTTGTTCTCCATGAAGATGCTCGGCCAGTTGAGCGGGTCCGCATACTCCTTCTGGCTGATGAACCACAGCGTATCGCCGCGGCGCACTGTATGCGTGCCCTTGATGGCCACGGGCGCAGGTGCCGTGCCGGGCCCCTGGGCCGTTGCCGCCGTCCCCGGCGCACCGGCGGCACCTGGCTGCGTGCCCGCTTGGCCGGCGGCACCCGGCTGGCCCGCCTGTCCGGCCGTACCCATCTGGCCTGCCGCGCCCGGCTGGCCGGGCTGACCTTGCTGCTGGGTCCCATACTCGGAGGGCACCTGGGTCGTGCCCGCACTGCCCGCCGTGGTCGTTTCCTGCGGGCCACTCCGCGAGACGAGGAACCAGATCAGCGCCCCCAGGATAATCAGCGCCAGAATCGCCGCGGCGATGATGGGAGCAGGATTCGGCTGGCGCCGTACCGTGCGGCGGGTGGCCGCGCCACCAGCGCCGGCACCTGCGCCCGCGGCACCTGCCGCGGCCGCTTCCTCTTCGGTGCGCAGGGTTGGGCCACCGCCCTCACCCGCACCGGCTCCAACTGCTCGCGGCGCGCCGGCTGCCGCAGCCGCGCCCGCCGCGCCAGGGGCCTCGCCTGCACGAGTCGCCGTGGCCGTACTTGTGCCGCCACCCGTGCCTGCACCGGGCCGTGCCCTCACGGTGGCACCACCGGTGGCGCCCTGCGGCGGACCGCCCCGGCCCGCCAGTTGGCGCGCCGCGAGCACGGAAGCCGCCCGCGAGCCGCCCGCTTCAGGCGTAGCGCCAGGGTGGCCAGTCACCTCATCACGCCGGCGATCGGCGACGGAGCGCGCGCTCTCCCGCGCCCCCGCACCTGGGCCCCGGGTGGCCAGAATCTCTTCCGTGCGGCTGACGCCCGCCCCACGGCCGCGGGTGACATCGGCTTGCCGGCCGCCCACCCCACCAGCCCCTCGCGATTGGCGAATCGCTTCCATGCGGCCGAGACCGCTGCCAATCGGCGCCGCGCCCGCCTCGGCGCGCGTACCGGGCACCGTGCCGGCTTGGTCCCGGGCCCGATCGCGCATGGCCGCCACGCGGTCGCGCACGTGCTCGGTGACCTCGGTGGCGAGGTTCTGCATGCGGCTGGCCTCATCGAAGGCCTCGGAGCGGGCCCGGGCCTGTCCCGCGGCGGCCGAGGCCGCCCGCGCGCCCAGAATGGTGGCCACGGCTTCGCTGCCCACGGGGCCCTCGCCGGCGCCACCGTGCTCAGCAAGGTAGTCGATGACCCGCGCCTCAAGCATGATCCGGTTCTGGGCCAAGTGCGTCACATTCGTGATGCGGAAGGCATCGTAGAGGGCCAGATCCTGTCCCGGCGTGAGCCCATCCAGGACATGCACGGGCGCTTCCGGCAGTTCGCCGATGTGCTTGGTCTGGTCCGCCTCGCGGATGTGGAAGTTCAACTGACGTTGCCGCCCGGCCTCGGCCACGGTCTGCCCAAGCACGTCGCCGCCCTCCAGCACCGTTTCCTGCACGCCCAGCGCATCCACGAAGGGCCCCATCTGAGCCAGATCCTTCACCGTGGCGACGTTGAAGTAGCGCTGAAGCAGGTCGCTCTGGATATCCCCCACCCCTTGGAAGCAGGTCACGGGGGATTCGAGCAACTGGGCTACGGTGTAGTCTCTGTACTCGTCCCGGACTTCATATTCCAGCGCTGCCATGAGTTCTTCTCCCAGTCATCAAGGGCCACGAGCGCCTGCACCGGTCGCCGCGGACGGCTGTACCGACGCGCCAGTTGCGTGACCTGCCTCCTCTTGTGGCATGCGGACGCACGCGCCCCATGCCCGAGCCGTTCCCCCTCGTGCCATTCTTAACATCGTGCGACTGGGCCGCTTGATGCCGGCCGAGTCGCATCCCATGCCCGCCGGCTTGTGCGCCGCGGAGTGAGATTCCTTCCTGATATGAAGGATTTAGCCTGTTTGCGGGGCCGATGCAATAAAAGAGTCAGATATTTTCCGCGCGCGTGGGGTAACGCCTAGGCCAAAGCGCCCGGCCGCTGTGCATCCCCAGCCCTCTGACCGGCGCGCCATTCGGGTGGGCGCGCCCCCCTCATCCGCCACATCGAGAAGTCCTTCAGGCGGGCGCATCTGGTGTCAGCAGGAGGCTGTCGAGGTACCCGAAGCCGGCGGAGACCCCCCCTTCGGTGACATCGTGGCCCTTGGTGCGCACCAGGTAGCCCGCATCGATATTGAGCAACTCGCGCTCGCCATCCGCCAAGTACACGCCGAAACGCCCGATCTCGCTCACGCCTTCCACGGTCTGGGGCTGGCGCTCGCGCACCAACACGGCCACATGACGGGCGGGCCTGATGCGCTCCATCAGCACGTAGGCGGGGCGCTCCTCGGGGGGTAAAGTATTCAGCCTGGCCACGAGTTCCGCGTCAAAGGCATTGTGCCCTCCGCCTTCGCGCTGGGGCTTGAGTACGAACTCCGCGGGCCGGGCGCGCGCGAGTTCCCATGCCGGCAGGTCGCCCTGTGGCGTGCGGACCGGCTGCTCCAGCGCATACTGCGCGGCGAAGCAGCCCGGCACGGCCTGTGCCTCGGAGGACGCAAGGAAACG
>Ga0209919_1000131_pt1 | contig 38154 bp, 35 predicted proteins | sample SalPon2A_C_D2_MG_FD_185721 | JGI IMG/M metagenome (GOLD analysis project Ga0209919, IMG submission 185721) | Soil microbial communities from South San Francisco under conditions of wetland restoration - Salt Pond MetaG R2A_C_D2_MG (SPAdes)... | ecosystem: Environmental > Terrestrial > Soil >... | reverse complement strand
CACGGCGCCCCTCTGGCGCCGGCTGGGCGGCCTGATGCCGCGCGTGCAGGCCAGTCCCGTGTTGGCGGTGCTGCGGGTGCTGCTCACGTTCCACCTGGTGCTGGTGGCGTGGGTATTCTTCCGCGCGGACTCGGTGAGCCAGGCGTTGCTGGTGCTGCGGCGCATCGCCACCGGCTTGGGCCACATGCCGGCGATGATCACACGCTATCCGTTCACGGTGGCGCACCTCCAGGCCGTGTGCCTGATCGCGCTGCTGATGGCGGTGGAGGTGCTGGACGAGCGCCGGCCGTTGTGGGAGCGCTTGGCCGCCATGCCGGTGGCCGTGCGCTGGGCCGCGTACTACGCGGTGCTGGCGGCCCTGCTGATCCTGGGCCGCTGGCAGGCGCGCGAGTTCATCTACATGCAGTTCTGAGCGGAGCCACGCCGCTGCGCGCCTGCCATGCGCGGGTGCGCTGCGGCACGAGGCAGCCATGAAACATCTCGCCAAGCCCGCGCTGCTGTTCGTGGCCATCGGCCTCGTGCTCTACGCGGGGCTGTACGCGGCCGCGGAGAGCCTGCTGTACCGCACGGGCGACACCAATCCGGTCTACAAGATCGTGACCGCCCCCGAGCGGCGCTACGACTGGGTGATCCTGGGCGCCTCCCACGCGATGCCCTTCGACTTCGCGGACTTCAACGCCTACATGGAGCGCGAAACCGGGCGGCGCATCCTGAACCTGGCCACGCCCGGTACCGGCGTGATCTACAACCGCTTCGTGCTGGAGCGCTTCCTGGAAGACCACCAGACCGCCGCCGTGCTCTACGTGGTCGATTCGTTCGCGTTCCACTCCCGCGCCTGGAACGAGGAGCGCTTCGCGGACGCCAAGCTGCTGCGGCGGACGCCCCTGGACGCCGCCGTGGCCAAGCGCCTGCTGGCCTATACCCTGCGCCAGGGTATCGATCCCCGCGCGCTGCTCGACTACGTGACGGGCTTCTCCAAGATCAACAACCGCGAGCGCCTGCAGCGGGACATCTGGGAGGGCGAGGCGCAGTTCGAGCGCGTACACCGTCCCTCGGCCAGTGCGGACCGCAAGCGCATCGACTATCTCTTCCCGGACGGCGCGGAGGACGCCCGCACCTTCGCGCGCTACCTGGGCGACTTCGCGGCGTTCGTGGACTTTGTGCGAGCCCGCGGGGTGGGGCTGGTCGTCATCAAGACGCCCGTGCCGGCCCGGTTCCGTCAGCTCATGCCCAACGAGGATAGGTTCGACCAATCCGTGGCACACCTGCTGGCCGAGCGGGGCGTGCCCTTCCGCGACTTCTCGCAGGTGCCCACCGACCCGGGCCACTTCTTCGATACAGACCACCTCAACCGCGCAGGCCTCACCGCCTTCTTCACGCAGCACCTCAAGCCCGTGCTGCTGCAGCCGCCGACCGGGCAGCAGTAGGGGCAGCGACGGCCCTTAGCCGTCTTTGCGTTCGAATCTGGGAGTCTGGCGGGGGGAAGTGGCGGAGAGAGAGGGATTCGAACCCTCGAGGCACTTTTGGCACCTACACGCTTTCCAGGCGTGCACCTTCAACCGCTCGGTCATCTCTCCACATTCCGGGGCAGAGCCGGCCGCGAGGTGACCGCGCCCGGCGCTTCCTGCGCCCGGCAGCGGCAATGGCGGCCCTGCAATCCAATACTATAGGCGAAGTGCGGTGGGGAGCACAAGCGGGCGCGGACCGGTGCCGTGGCCCGGGTGTCCTCACCGGGGGCGGGGCTACTGGAAGTCGATGCTGGCGATGTCCTTGAAGAAGATCTCGTAGTTGCCGAACTTCGTCTCGCCATAGCACTTGCTTGTGCGGTCGATCCCCACGTCCACCGATTCACCGCTGCGCAGCGTGACGGTGGCCTTCACCGTGCCCGGCGTTTTGTCGCCGTTGACCGGCTGCACGCGCACGGACTTCACCTTGCTGAAGGGCAGGCTCACCGTGGCGTTGCCGATCTGGCCGCGGAACTCCACCTTGCCTTCCCAGGTGAAGCGCTTGGCCTCCAGGGACTGCCCGGAGCGGTCCGCGACCGTCACCGTGAAGTTCTGCTGCGGGATGGGGATGCTGGAACCCGCGCCACCCTCCGTGCCGCCGCCCAGGCCCATCAGCCACAGGGCCGCCAGAAGCAGGAGGGCGCGTCCCAGCGCCGATTGCGGTCTGCCGAGCATGGAGATCACCGGTGCGATGCGTTGCGGGCCGTCGCCGGGAGGCCTGGGGCCTGCCGACCGGCTCTGCGGCGAAGCGTGCAAGATTCCCGCCGCACGCCGGGCACCGCAGTTGCTCACACGCATTACGTAAGCGGAATGGGCCGCGGATGCAACCGCCGCCGCCGGATGCAGCCCGGGGCGCGGTCCGTCAGGGCGTCAGCCCCGGCGCGTCCACGGAGTTGAGCGCCTCCACGGCGTCGATGTCCGCGCCCGAATCGTACAGGTCGCTCTGCGAGTTGCCGTAGTCCGGGTAGAGCGTGCCACCGTCCGTGAGCCGCACGTAGCAGGCCCGGAAGTCCGCCGGCAGTCCGTGCGCCGCGATCAGCGCCGCCAGGTCGAAGCGGTCGCCGCCCTGGTCCGTGGGCGTCACCCCGGCCAGATTCGCATAGCGCGCGGGGCCCACGGGGTCCATTGCGGTGTCGTCCGTGGGCGGGAACAGGTACCACGTGTTGTTGTCGGCGGACACCTCCACCGTGGCCACCTCCGTGTAGGTGCCCGCCAGGCTTGTGGCGGGGTTGGTCGTGACGAAGGCATTCTCGTACACCGCCAGGTCATCGCCGGGCCCGTCCACCGCGCAGGCGCGCGCGGTGGCATCGCCGGCCGTGCCCAGGCCCAGCGTGAGCGACCCGCCCAGGGCGCTCGCCTGAGTGGGGTCGTAGCCCAGCGAGACCACGTCCAGCGTGCCGCCGGGCGGGCCCAGTGCCAGCGCGTCGTCGAAGAACCAGGGCCACTGGGCCGCGGTGACGCCAGAAGCGACCACCGGGGCGTAGCCGATGACGCGGTTGCCCATGATGCCCGGAGTCGCGGGGTCGCCTCCGCAACCCGCCAGCAGCAGCGCCAGCAGCAGCGCCACAGCAAGCGCGGGACTGCGGCAGCATCGGCGACCCGTGCGGGGCGGGCTCATTGCGGAATCAGACGGGTCCACGGGTAGCTGCTGCTGGCCCCGCACCCGCTCGCTGCCGGGTTGCTGGAGTCCGGCGGTGCGGCCAAACGGGCGGCGTCCGCGCTCGCGGCGTCGTAGGGGTCCTGGCAGTAATACAGTCCGGAACCCGAATAGGTCCACGTGAAGCGGCTGTAGAGGCTGGCATTGTACGCATTGGCCGCGTCGTTCTGCGCGAGGATATACAATTGCTGGTTGTCGTAGTCGACGATGTGGAACACGTCCTTATAGCCGGGCCCGGAATCCGTCCAGGTGGTTTGCGTGATTTCGTGCGTGCCGCCGTAGTCGTCCGTGTAGTGGCCCATAATTGCCGGGCCGCTGTCTCTGCCGCAGCCGGACAGCAGCGTGGCGGCGAGCAGCACCGCCAGCAGGGCCGGCACGAGTGCGGAACGGAGCGGGCGGCGGTAAGTGCGGGGCATGGGTGACTCTTCCGTGAGGGGTCAGGGCACCGTGTATTCGGTGCAGGAAAGCGGCGCGGGGCCCGCGTCCAGCGGGTCGTCGCGCAGCAGGGTGGTGGCGGTGGCGTTAAGCTCGCCCAGCCGCGCCAGGCCCAGTCCGCCCAGGGCCGCGAACAGCGCCGGGTTGCCAGGGTTGGCCGGGTCATCGGCGACGGGGAAGAATGGCCCCGTGACCTGCACCGGACTGGTGCCCAGCGCTTGCGTGGACAAATCCACGGTGCGCAGCACGTCGTTCGGATAGGTCGTCAACCAGCCCGTGGAGCCGTCCAGCGTATAGATGCCGGTGGGGTCGCAGCCGGGGTCGGGGCTGGGCGGCGAGCCGCAGGTGGCCGCGCTCTCGATGGCCAGCGTGGTGCCGGCCAAGCCGTCCGAATCCGGGTAGGCTGCGAGGTTGGTCGTGTCCAGCACCTGCAGCGTACCCGCCTGACCGTTCGCGTCGTAGTGCACATAGCCGCCGTTGTTCACCACCCACAGCGCGCTGCGGGTCGTGTCCAGCACAACGTCCTGCATGGGGTTGCGGCCGAGCGGCACGCCTTGATTCAGCGTGGGCACGCCGCTGCTGTCGGGCTGCAGGGCCAGCAGCCAGCCGTTGCGCACACCGGAGTTGTCGAAGTCGTTGACCACGGCGTAGGCGCAGCCCGCCCCGCCGCAGCCTGCGGCATCCCACTGGAAGCCCAGCGGCGAGGTGAGCGTGCCGGCCCCCGCGGGATGGAGCGCGGGGCAGGTACTCGTGCCCGTGGCGGCGTTCAGGTCGCAGAACGCCGTGTCGCGCAGGGTGGTCAGGTCCACCACGGAGATGCCGTCCGTGGCGAAGTTGTCGAACGTACTGCCCCGCAGCGCCACCCAGGCCACGCCGGGGTGCGAAGGCAGCACGAGCAGGCTGTTGGGGTTCGAGTCGGCCGGAAAGCGCAGGCGCCCCGTTTCCGCGCCCGTGACCGGATCGAAGCGGATCAGGGCGTTGGCGCCCGCGCCGCTGGTATCCACCCGGGAGAGGTAGTAGCCGGCCCCGCCGGAGAACCAGGGCCCCACCGGGTCCAGGTCCAGGTAACGCGAGGCCTGCGGCCGCACCTGGCGCCGGGCCAGGTCGTAGACGGTCAGTGTGTGGCCGACGTTGGTGATGCAGTACAGGTAGTCGCCGGCGGAGACGGGCGCGGCGAACTGCGAGGCGGCCGTGCCCACCGCGCTCGACGGCCCGCCGCACGCGGCCAGCGTCGCCGCCGATGCCGCCAGCAGCGCGAGCGCCAGCACCTCGCGCAACCCCTGTGTGAGACCGGACCCCATGGGCGCCTCCCGCGCGCGGGGATGCGACGGCCACCGCCCGGCATCGTGCGAAACGCCGCCGCGCCGCGCACAACGCACGACAGCGGACGCGGCACGCCCGGGCGTAGCAACCGTCGAAGTCTGGGGAGGGAGTGCGTCAGGCGCCGGCTCCTGCCGGCAGACATCCGATGCTGACCCATCGAATGGAGCTTCCTCCTTCCCTCCGAAGGCATTCGAAGCAAGACATCGGGCAGGTTTCCTGGCTCGCGCCTTCCAACCGGCCTTCCCGGGCTGTCAGTCCCAGTGGCGTGATCGGCGGAACGGCTGGCGCTTACAGTTACGGGGGTAGCTCCGGAATTGCACCGGATTCCCTTTTGACCTCCGCAGAGGCACCCGACGGGCCGAGCATACGGATCGCCTCATGACATTGTCAAGCCGGCCGTGCTATCGGTAATCTCCAGGGACACGAGCGGGCGGGACGGGCTGCGGGCAGCCGCGGCACAATGGGCACCGAGGAGCCGCAATGGCGCAATTTGCTGACCGCAAGGCCGTCTCCGCGTGGCTCAATGCCCACGATGGGCAGCGCGTGCGGCTGACCTGTCCCGGCTCCACGCTGCGCGTTGTGGGCACGACGGACGGCATCGAGGAGCTGGACGCCTGCAGCACGGACATCTATCATGGGGAGTTGCGCACGGGCGTGCCCGGCCTGCAGATCGCCGTGACCCTGCACGATCAGGGGCTGGCCCTGCATCTGCTGGCCGAGAGCCCGGAGGGCGGCAAGGCCCCGGTTTCCCTGCCCGTCAGCATTCCCTACGACCGGGTGCGGCTGGACCCGGCGGATGCGCCGGACCACTCGCCGGAGGAACCCGAATTCTCGCCCTATGAGCTCCTCCACTTCCCCCGGTCTTACTGAAGCGCTGCCCGCGACCACTTGGCTCGAGGGGCCGCACGGTCGCCTCGCCTTCCACGCCTATCCTGCCGCGCGGCCCTGGCTGCATGTGCTGATCTCGCACGGCTTTGCGGAGCACACCGGCTGGTGGCACCACGTCGCGGTGGCGCTGCAGGCGCGCGGGGTCTCCGCCTACGTGTTCGACCACTACCACCACGGCCACTCCGCGGGGGCCCCGGCGGATGTGGCGGACTACGCCCACCTCGTGGCGGGCCTGCGCACCGTGCTGGAGCAGGGCGTCACCCCGCGGCTGGACGGTGCGCCCCTGGTGGTGCTCGCCCACAGCAACGGCGCGCTGGTGACCCTGCTCGCCCTGAACTCCCTGCCGCCCGACGCGGTGCAGGGGCTCGTGTTGTGCTCGCCGTTCCTGGGGCTGCGGCGGCCGGTGGCCTGGGGCGGTGGATTGCTGGCTGCGGTGCTGCGCCTGATCAGCCCGCGCCTGCGGGTGCCCCTGGCCACGCGGCCCTGGCGCCTGACGGGGTGTCGGGCTATCTGGCCGCAGTACCATGCGGATCCCCTGCGTTTTCGCTCCATCTCCGTGCGCTTCTTCCTGGCCATGCGCCGCGCCGTGCGCGCCGTCCAGGGCGTGACGGAGTTGGGCGGGCGCCCGTTGCTGCTGCTGCGTGCGGGCCAGGAGCAGGTGGTGTCGCCGGAGGCCGTGGATGCCTGGTACGCTCGCGTCCAGACGCCGGACAAGTCCCGCCGCGACTACCCCGACCTGCACCACGAGCTGTTCAACGAGGCCGAGTGGGAGGCGGTGCTGGACGATGTGCTGGCTTGGTGCAGCCAGCGCTGGGAGGCCCCGGCGGATGCCCTCGCGCAGGCCCGGGCGGCGGTGGCCGGCGGCGCCGGGGAGGACTGAGCGGTGCGCCCGCGCACTGTGCGCCGGCGCCTGCAGGGCATCGAACGCCCGCGGCTGCTGGTCGTGCGCAACGATGGCCTGGGCGACTTCGTGCTCACGCTGCCGCTCATCGCCGCGCTCAAGCAGCGCCTGCCGGGCGCACACGTCACCGTGCTGTTGAGCGCCGCGCTGGGCGGGCTGGTGCCGCTGCTGCCGGATATCGACGTGGCCATCCCGGATGAGGGCGTGCTCCTTAAGCGCCACCGGGGGCGCTTCGACGACGCGCAGCGGAAGGCGCGGCAGGCCGACCTGCTGTCCGCCGTGCGCGGCGGCGGGTTCGATGCCGCGCTGCTGCCCTATGCGGAGGCGGCCACCGCGCGGCTGGTGCAACAGGCGGGCATCCCCATTCGCGTCGGGCCCCTGCGGCGTTCGTTCTTCTGGCGCTTCAACGCGCACTACCGGCGCAGCCGGCGCGGCTCCGGTGCGGCTGAGTACGCGCTGAACTTGGGCTACCTGGAGTGCCTGGGCCTGCCCGCGGACTACGTGGCAGCCCGGCTGGCCCTGCCGGACGGTGCGCTGCCGCCGGAGGCCCAGGCCGGGCCCTATGCCGTGCTGCACGCCCACAAGCGCAGCGGCACCGCGCTCACTTGGCCGCTGGAGCGCTTCGTGGCCCTCGCGCGGGGGCTGGTGGCCACCGGACTGACCGTGGTGGCGGTGGGCGACCCGCCCGACCGCCCGGTGCTGGAGGGCGTCTTCGGCGGCGTGCCGGGCGTGTGCATCGAGACCGGGCTGACGCTGCCGCGGTTGGTGGGCCTCATCGCCCGCGCGCGGCTGTTCGTGGGCAACTCCTCCGGGCCGCTGCACCTGGCGGGCTTGGCCGGCACGCCCCACGTGGGGCTTTACCCTCAGGATCGCGTCTCAGCGCCGGAGCGCTGGCGCACGCTGCCCGTGCCCGGTGCCCCGCCGGACATGCGCCGCTACCTGCTGGCGCCGCGCTTCCCCAAGGACTGCGTGGTGTGCGAGGGGCCGCGCTGCTCCTACCACAACTGCGTGGCCAGCCTGGAGCCTGCCGCCGTGTGGGAGGCCCTGCGGGCCTGGGGGCTGGAGCTGCCCGCCGCCGAGTCGGAGGCCCCCTCTGCCGGGGGCGCGGACGTGGCGGGCGGAGCCGATCCGCGGTAGCCTGTCCCTGCTGGCGGCGCGATGGGCCGCCTTCCCAACCCGGACGACGCGCATGCCCACCATTGCCTTCACCCTGATCGGTCACAATGAGGCGGAGCAGCTCCCGCGCTGCCTGGAGGCCGTGCGCTGGGCGGACGAGCTGATCTACGTGGACTGCGGGAGCACGGACGGCTCTTACGAGGTCGCCCGACGCTACACGGAGCGCGTGTTCCGGCGCCCCAACCTGAAGAACCTCAACGTCAACAAGGCCTACGGCATTCAGCAGGCCACCACGGACTGGGTGTTCTACCTGGATCCCGACGAGGTGATCACCGAGGCGCTGGCGCAGGAGATTCGGGCCGTGATCGCCGGCGATCCACCCCAGAACGCCTTCCGCCTGCCCCGCCGCAACTACTTCTTCGGCTCCTGGCTGCGGTACGGTGGGCAGTATCCGGACACCCAACTGCGGCTGTTCCGGCGCGGCAAGGCGTGGTTCCCCTGCAAGCACGTGCACGAAAAGCTGGAGGTGGAGGGCCAGGTGGGCACGCTGCGCGAGGCCATGCACCACTTCACCAACCCCACCCCGGCCGAGGCCTTTCACAAGCTGGACTTCTACTCCACCTTCAACGCGGAGCTGTGGGCGCGGGAAGGTCGCCGGCCCAGCCTGAGCATGGCCGTGCGCTGGCTGGCGTGGAAGCCCACCGTGCGCTTCCTGCGGCGCTACCTGCTCAAGGGTGGCTTCCGCGATGGCTGGCCGGGCGTGGCCGTGGCCGTGCTGGACGGCATGGAGCTGCAGATGCGCTTCCTCAAGTTCGCCTTCCTGGCGCAGCACCCCGAGGCCCTGCCGCCGGAAGCCCCGCCGGAAGAAGCTCCGACCGAGCCGCCAACCCGCACCGCGGAGGGGTCATGAGCCACCCCGGAACCGGCCGCGCCACCGGCCGGCGCTCAGCACGGGCCGGGCGGCCCGCACCCGCGGACGCAACGGGCGCCTCCACGCTGCTGCACGCGGTGCGCTTCGCGGCGGAAAAGCACCGGGACCAGCGCCGCAAGGGCGCCGTGGCTTCGCCGTATATCAACCACCCCATCATCGTGGCGGAGCAGCTAGCGGCGGTGGGCTTCGAGCACGAGCCGGAGCTCTTAATGGCGGCCGTGCTGCACGACGTGGTGGAGGATACGGATACCACCGAGGCAGAGCTGACCCGCGCCTTCGGAGCGCGCGTGGCGGGCATCGTGATGGAGGTGACGGACGATAAGTCGCTGCCCCGCCGGGAGCGCCGGGCGCGCGTGGTGGAGGGTATTGCGGCCCACAGTCACCCAGCGCGGCTGGTCAAGCTGAGTGACCTCATCGCCAACGTCTACGACGTGATCCACCATCCGCCCCACTGGAGCGACACACAGAAGACCGAGTACCTGGACTGGGCGGAGGACGTCGTGCGGGCCCTGAGCGGCACCCACGACGAGCTGGAGCGCCGCTTCGCCAAGCTGCTTACCGAGGCGCGGACGCGGCTGGGGGAGCCCGCCGCCGATGGATAGGCGAGGCGCCCGGGCGGCGACCCGCATCCGTCAGCCGCGCGCCCTCACTTCGATTCCAGCTTGATCTGCGTGCCGCTCTCGTCGTAGATGCGCGGGCGGAAGGGCAGCAACTGGGGCTCCGGCACCACCGGGGGCGGCCCCACCCGTGGCGTGGGCAGCGGCAGTTCCGCAACGATCCGGCCCGCCGCGTAGCGCAGGTGCCGCACCAGCTTGCCGGTGGCGTCCCAGAAGCGCCACTCGCCGTCGCGGCGATCCTCCCGGTAGTCCCCCTCGCTTTCGATTTGCCCATCCTGGTACCACGTGCGCCAGTGGCCGACGCGCAGGCCCTGCTCCGTGCGGCCCTCCAGGCGCTCCTGGCCGTTGGGCCAGCCGCGCATCACCTCGCCGTCCGGCACGCCCAGCTTGTAGTCGTCCAGCCGCCGCACCATGCCCGAAGCGAAGTACATCACCCAGCGCCCGTCCGGCAGGCCGTTGATGAAGCGCCCGCGGGCGCTCACGGAGCCGTCCGGGTGGTAGTAGGTCCACAGGCCGTGCGGCTTGTCGTACTTGCGCAGGCCCTCGGCGACCTTGCGGCCGTGCAGGTCGCGGTACACGGTGTTCGGGTTTTCCAGGTTGCGGCCGGTGAGTATCTCGTCGTAATCGCCCTGAGGTGCCGCGGAGCGCAGCAGGTGGCCGCGCTCGTCGTACCAACTCCACACCCCGCTGGGGCGCCCGTCGCGATAGACGCCGCGCAGGGCCAAACGGCCGTTGGGGTGGTAGCTGAGCAACCGCCCGTGGCGCACGGCCTCGCCGTGGGGACCGATGCGCACCTGCCACTGGGTGCGCAGGGTGCCGTCCGGGTAGAAGTTCTGCCGCACCTCGATGCGGGGCGGCGTGCGCTCGGCACGGATGCGCGTGGCGGGATCGGTGGAGAAGTCCTGCTGCGCCGGGTCGCTGGGATTGGCGCTCGCCCCCGTAGCGGCTGGCAGAGCGGCGGCCGGCACGGCGGGGGCGCCGGCGAGGGCCGGGGTCGCGGGCGGCTCGGGGCGCTGCTGGGCCCGCACCGCGGGGGACGCGGTAAGGGCGAGCAGCAGGGCGGGGAGCAGCCAACGCAGCATCGGTGCACACGCCGGATGGGGGCGATGGGAAGCCCGGACGTCCGCCCGGGCTCTGCCCCCGAGGCAAGCAAGAACCCGACCAGCGCCGCGTTGAGCGGGGCCGCGGATCAGCGGCCGCGGGGGGCCTCGCCCTGGAAGCGCTCGATGGCCTGCCAGGTGAGCAGGGCCTGCCGGAAGGCCTTCACGTCGTGCACGCGCACCAGATGCGCGCCCTGCGTGACGGCGTAGAGCGTGCTGGCCAGGGTGGCGCCCAGGCGCTCGCGGGGCACCGGCTCGCCCACCAGCCGGCCCAGCGAGCCCTTGCGCGAGGTGCAGACCAGCACGGGCCGGTTGAAGCGTTGCAGCAGGGGCAGCGAGCGCAGCACGATCAGGTTCTCCTCCAGGCTCTTGCCGAAGCCGTAGCCGGGATCGAGGATCACGTGGCGCAGGCCGGCGGCCTCCGCCTCGTCCAGCCGCTCGTCGAAGAACGCCAGCATGTCCGAGACGAAGGAGAGTCCGCTGGCCTCCTTGGGCACGGCCAGGTTGTTGTATGTGATGACCAGCGGCACGTCGTGGCGTGCGGTGACGCGGGCCATCTCCGGCGCCACCAGGCCGCTCACGTCGTTGATGAGGTGTGCGCCCAGCGCCAGGCAGGCGTCGGCCACCTCCGCGCGCTGGGTATCGATGGAGATCGGCAGCGGCAGCTCGGCCGCGAGGCGCTCCACCACCGGCGCGATGCGATCCAGCTCCTCCTGCGCCGGCACGGGCTGTGCCAGGGGGTGCGAGGAGGCGCCACCGACGTCCAGGATGTCCGCGCCCTCGGCCGCCATCTCGTGGGCTCGGCGCAGGGCGCGCTCCGGCTCCAGGAACTCCCCGCCGTCCGAGAAGGAATCCGGCGTGGCGTTGAGCACGCCCATCACCAGCGGCTGCTCGAAGTCCCAGCGCGCCGCGCCCACGCGCCAGGGCGGGGCGGGCTCCAGGCTCTGCGCGGGCGAGCCGTGGGGGATGAATGCGGGTCGGGGTCGCGGGATCATGGCGGGTTCGCGGTCAGGGCGCCGTTTCGGTTGAGTCGGCAAGGGCCTCGGCCTGGGCCAGCATGGCTTCCAGCAGGGTCAGCCCCTTCTGCCAGAAGCCCGGATCGGTGATGTCCAGCTCCATGCGGGCCAGCAGCGCCGCGGGCGATTGCGATCCGCCGGCGGCCAGCAGCTCCAGGTAGCGCGGAATGAACGCCGCGCCCTGCTCTTCGTACTGCTGGTACAGCGCCAGCACCAGCAGCTCGCCGAAGCTGTAAGCATAGCAGTAGAAGGGCGTGTGCACGAAGTGCGGAATGTAGCCCCACCAGCTTGCGTAGCCCTCGCTCAGCTCCACGCTGTCGCCGAACATGGCGCGGTTGGCCTCCATCCACAGGCTGCCGATGGTGGCCGCGTCCAGGTCGCCCTGCTCGCGCCGGGCGGCGTGCAGCTTCTGCTCGAAGCGCGTCATGGCCGCCTGCCGGAAGACCGTGGCGAAGATGTCCTCCAGCTTTCCGCAGAGCAGGCCCAGCCGCACGCGGGGATCGCTGTGCATGGCCATCAGTTTGCGGAAGGCCAGCATCTCGCCGAACACCGAGGCCGTCTCCGCCGTGGTGAGCGGCGTGTGCATGAGGAAGAAGCCGCGCTCGCGCGAGAGGTATTGGTGGATGCCGTGGCCCAGCTCGTGCGCCAGCACCATCACGTCGCGCAGGTTGTCCGTGTAGTTGACCAGGATGTACGGGTGCGCCTCGGGCAGGGTGCCCGCGCTGAAGCCCCCGCCCTGCTTGCCCGGCCGCAGCTCCGCATCGATCCAGCGCTCCTCGAAGAAGCGCCCTGCGATGGCGGCGGCCTCTGGTGCGAAGTCGGCATAGGCCTCCAGCACCAGCGCGCGGGCCTCGGCGAAGGTGCAGGTGGGCAGCTCCGGCACCGCGGGCGCGTAGCGGTCGTAATCCATCAGGCGCTCCAGGCCCAGCAGGCGCTGCTTGAGCCGATAGTAGCGGGCCACCAGCGGCATGCCCGCATCGCACGCCGCCAGCAGCGTATCCACGCCGGCTTGGTCGATCTCGTTGGCCAGGTTGCGCGCCAGCATCATGTGCGGCCGGTGGCGCAGGCGGTCGTCGTCCGCGTGGTCCAGCACCAGCGTGTTGAAGATCAGGGTCAGCGTGCGCTGCGGACCCGCCAGAGCGTCGGTCACGGCCCGCGCCGCCGCCTCGCGCCGTGGGCGCTCGGGATGGTACAGCAGCGCCAGCGTGCGCTCCAGCGGCAGGGATTGCGCCGGCTCGCCGGGCACCTCCAGCGGACAGCGCAGGCCGGCGATCAGCTCGTCGAACAGGCGCTGGAAGGCCTCTGTGCCCGTGTTGGCCTTCACGGCCAGGATGCGCTCCTCCGGCTCGCTGAGCGTGTACGGCGTCAGCTCGCGGGCGCGCTCCAGCCAGTGCCCGTGGCGCGCCAGGGCGGGATCGGCCAGCAGCCCCTGGGCGCGGGCCTGGGGCACGGCCTGCCACTCCAGCATGAAGAACAGCAGCCGCTCGTGGATGGCCGTGTGGCGCTCGCGGGCGGCCTGCAGCAGCGCCCCGTGCCGCGCCACGCCCGTATCGCCGCTGAAGAGCAGGTGTGCGTACACCAGCGGGCGGTACGCCCGCGCTTGCAGAGCCTCCAGGCGCGCCACGGCGCGGGCCAGCGCGGCGGCATCCAGGCCGCCCACGTGGCCGCGATACTCCGCAGCGAAGGCCTCCGCCTCGTCCAGGCCCACGCGCTGGTCCTCCGCCAGGGCGGGATCGTCCGGGCCGCCATAGAGGTCGTCCAGGCGCCAGCGCACGCCCTCCGCGCTGGAGGCGGGCGCGGGCGGCGCGTCGGCGGCGACGTTGGCGGTGGCGACTTGTGAAGGCATGGCGGGGCTGCGCTCGGTGGGCATCGCGGCTTTCGGCCTCAGGCCATCAGCGCGTAGTGAGGCGGATCGGCGTCGTCGCGGCCCACCCGGCCCTCGCGCTCCAGCTTGTCCAGGTGCGAGGTGACGCTCTGTGCCGCGGCGGCGTGCAGGTTCTCCGGATAGTCGCGGTAGATCGAGCGCACCACGGTCATTACGTCGCGCGGGCCCGCCGCCAGCTCGGCCAGGATCTGCCGCTCCCGCTCCAGGCGGTGCTCCAGGTAGTAGGCGATCTTCGCCTGCGGATCCTCGATCACGGGCCCGTGGCCTGGATAGATGCGCGCCAGGTCCAGCGTCTGCAGCCGCCGCAGGGTGTCCAGGTAAAGGCCCAGATCGCCGCCCTCGCGTGGGATCACGGTGGTGCCCACGCCCAGGATCACGTCGCCGGTGAACAGCGCGCGCTCCTCCTCCAGGTAGAAGCAGATATGGTCCGGCGCGTGGCCCGGCGTGTAGATTGCCCGCAGGGTGTAGCCCGGCCCGCGGATCACGTCGCCATCCGCAATGGGCGCCATCGGCGCAGGCACGGCCGCGTCCCGCTCCGGCCAGGGGTGCTTGTGGAACGGCAGCGCGGGGAAGAGCCGCTGCAGGTCCGCCACGCCGCCCACGTGATCCGGATGCCCGTGGGTCATCAGGCAGCGCACCAGCGGCGGGGCCTGCGTCTCGCTGAGCTGCGCTTGCAGTAGCTCGGCCCAGACCGGCAGGCCGATGCCCGTGTCGATCAGGAGCGGCTCCGGCCCGTCCATGCCCACCAGATAGGTGTTCGTGCCGGGGCCGGTGAAGCTGGAGCGGTTCATGCCCAGCACGCGGTGCACCTTGGGTGTCAGACGCGCCCGGGGCGGAAACTGGGAGACGTCCTGCAGTACATCGGGCATGGTCTTCCCTGCGGGATGGGTCACGGGTCGATGGCGGGCTGTTTGCGGCCGGCCCCGCACCCAGCCTATCATAGGCCGCGCCGCGTGCTAAGGTCCGCGGCACCCCGGCCAGTCCGTACGCGCCGCCGCGTCCGCGGGGTGGCCGGGGTCCATCGCACCGCTGCCACGGACGCCGCCCATGATCGAACGCCTGCTGCACCTCGCCGCCCTGCTGGCCCTCGCGCTGGCGCTGGCCCTGACCCTGGTCGTGCCCAACGTGGTGATCTTCGGCTGGGGCCATCCCCTGCTGCCCGGCCCGATGCACCTGGTCACGCTGGGCGCCATCGTGAGCGGGGCCTATGCCCTGCTGAACCGCCTATGGCGCCGGCTGTACGGCGACGGCGCGCCGTGGCCGCCGCTGCTCTGGGCCGCGGCGGCGCTGCACGTCGTGGGGGTGGCGCTGCTGGTGTGGGGCTTCCTGACGCTGGATACGGGGCTGGCCCTGGTGGGCGGCCACTACCTGGTGCCCACCGGCCTGGTGCTGCTGCTCGTCCACGGCGCGGTGGCGGTCTGGCGCCGGCCGCGCGGCACGCCGCGCTGGCTGGTGACGCACCTGCCGGGGCTGGGCCTGTTCGTTGCCATGTCCCTGGGCGCGCTGCTGGTGATGGAGGCCCGCACGCCGCGCTGGGGGCTGTACACGCCGGACATGATCCTCATGCACCTGCTGGCGGCGGGCTTCCTGTTCGTGCTGCCAATGCTGCTGCTGCCGGGAGCCCTGGCGGACGCCACCGCGGTGGAGCAACCCGCTGCGCCCTTGGCCCTGCTGCGTTGGTACGCGGCCACAGCCACGGGCGCGGGCGGCGTGTTGCTGGTGGCCCTGACGCTGGACGGCTCGGCGCCGGCGCGGTTCTTCACCATCGGGCTGGCGCTGCTGGGCGCGCTGCTGGTATGGCTGGGCCTGCCGCCCGGCGGCCGCTGGCGCGGTGTGGCGCTGGTTCCGCTGGCGGGACGGCTGGCCACGGGCGTGCTGCTGTTCTATGCGGCGATGCGCTACGCGCGGGGAGCGCTGCCGGGCGATCCGCTGTGGCTGGCCCGGGTGGGCGTGCTGCTGTTCGCCCTGGGCGTGGCCGTGCCGGAGTTGCTGGTGCTGCTGGAGCGCGAGGAGGGCGCGCACGGCGCCATGCGCCGACAGGCGCTGTGGCTGGTGGGCACGGCCGTGCTGCTGGCGGGCCAACTCTGGGCACAGCCGTCGATGGTGCGGCTGGGAGTTCTGATCTGGCTGGCCGGGCTGCTCTGGCACGCCACGGTGAGCTTTCGCGCCTCGGATCTGAAGGCGTAGCGGCTGGACGCAGCTACAGCGCGAGGCGTTCGTTGCGGGCGTGACGCTGCGCGGCGGCCAACACGTGCGCCAGCTCCGGTTCGGTGATGCCCATTTCGGCCAGGTGCGCGATCAGGTCGCGCAGGTAGTCCAGCGCGGTGCCGCTCTCGCCGTGGCCACCGGCCACCAGGGCCACAAGCCGGGCGAAGTCCTGCTCGCCGAAGTAGGAGGGGTGCTCAGGATTGGGGATGTACACCCAGGCCGTCACCTCGGGCCCCGCGCCCTCCAGGCCCAGCCGCAGGGGCTGCTCGCGGCGCAGATAGCCCGCGCCCTCGCGCTCGTCCAGGTAGTCCAGCGCGGCGGGTACGTCCGGGGCGGCAACGCCGTAGGCCACGCCCACGCAGGAGCCGCCCTCGCGCAGCCCGATCACCAGCCCCGGGTGCTCCGGCGTGCCGCGATGGCGGAACGAATAGCGGCAGAAGGCGCGGTGATAGCCGCTGAGCAGCGCCGGGCGCCGCTCGGCATAGGAGAAGCCAGGGCGCCAGATCAGCGACCCGTAGCCGAAGAACCAGGTCAGCCCCGCCAGCGGCGGCGCTGTGTCCGGCGCCGCGACCTGCGTCACAGGCAGACCCGCTCGATGAGCCGGCCCAGGAAGTCCACGCCCTTTTCGAGCTGGTCGCGGGTGACGAACTCGTTGGGGCGGTGTGCCTGGTCGATATCGCCGGGACCGCAGATGACGGTGGGAACACCCGCCTCGTTGTAGATGGCGCCCTCCGTGTAGTAGGGCGCCGCAGTAGAGCGCTGTTCGCCGGTCAGCTCCAGTGCGATGGTCTCGATCTCCGCGCCCGCGGGCGTCATCATGGGCTGACCGCTGCCGGTCAGCTCCACCTGGATGTCCACCTCCGGCTGCTGCTTGCGGAAGGTGGGCAGCAGCACCTCCTTCACGTAGCCGCGCAGCTGATTGATCACGTACTCCGGATCCTCGCCCGGCATGGTGCGGTACTCGAAGCCCACCTGCGCGTGGTTGGGGATGATGTTCAGTGCGGTGCCGCCGCTGATGGTGCCCACGTTGAGCGTCGTATAGGGCAGCTCGAAGAACTCCTCCATGGAGCGATGCCCCTGGCGTTCCTCGGCCACCTCCATCAGCTTGGTGATGACCTGCGCGGATTGGTAGATGGCGTTGGCGCCCTTGGTGGGCTTGCTGCTGTGGCCCTCCACGCCCTTGACGGTCACGCGGCCGGAGTGGAAGCCCTTGTGCATGCGGAACACGGCAAGGTTGGTGGGCTCGCCCACCACGGCGGCAGTGGGCATCACGCGGCCGATGTCCTTCAGGTGCCGCATCAGGTGCGCGGCGCCGTGACAGCCGACTTCCTCGTCGTATGTGAACGCCAGGTGCAGCGGCAGCTTGAGCTTGCGCGCCTTCACGGCTTCGGCGGCCACCAGGGCCTGGGCGATGTACGACTTCATGTCCGCCGTGCCGCGGCCGTAGAACCGGCCGTCGCGCTCCGTGAGCGTGAAGGGGTCCGTCTGCCAGTCCTGGCCATCCACCGGCACGGTATCCATGTGCCCGGCCAGCATCAGGCCACCCACGTCCGGCGCGCCCAGCGTGGCGTAGAGGTTGGCCTTGCCCTCGTCGTGGCCGCCGTCCACCTCCACGGCCAGGCCCAGGGCCTTGAGCCGCTCAGCCAGGAAGTCCACCAGGTTCAGGTTCGCGTTGCGGCTGGTCGTGTCAAAGCCGATTAGCGCGCGTTCCAGGTCGATCAGGTCCAGTGCCATACGAGGTCCCTTGCCTTGCCTTCGCCAGGAGGTTGTGGTGTGGTGGGGGCGGCCAGAAGCGCCAGCCAATCAGGATAGCGGCGCCCCGGAAGCCTTGTCAACGCGGCCCGTGCGGACGGAAGCCGCGGGCCATCGGCGCTGCGCGGCACGCCTGCCGGCGTTGGCCGTACCCATCGCATCAACCGCAAACCCTCGGGCAGGAATGAACGGAGAGGCCATGAAGGCCGCCCTGAAGGGCGGAGAACGCGTCTACGGCACCATGTTCGTGCAGACTCGCGTGGGCAATGGCGACCACCGCCTGCGCGAGATGGGGCTCAACTTCGTGATCGTGGACAACGAGCACTCCCCCTACTCGCGGGGGGAGACGGCTGCCTGGATGCGCAAGCTGAGCAGCAACGGCATCGTGCCCATCGTGCGCGTGCCCATCCCCACCTCGCACTACGTCACCATGGCGCTGGATGCCGGGGCGCACGGCATCCTGGCCCCCTACGTGGAGCGCGTGGAACAGGTGCAGGAGGTGGTGGGCGCCTGCAAGCTGCTGCCGCTGAAGGGCGAGGCCGTGGAGCGTGCCATGACCACCGGGGAATACCCCAGCGAGGAGACGCGCAAGCACCTGGAGCAGCGCAACAAGAACAACTTCCTCGTGATCGGCATCGAGAGCGTGGCGGCCATGGAGCGGCTGGACGACCTGCTCTCCGTGCCCGGGGTGGACGCCGCTTTCGTCGGGCCCAACGACCTCTCCATCCAACTCGGCGTGCCGGCGGACTACCACCACCCGCGCTACCTGGAGGCCGTGGAGCACATCCACACCACCTGCCAGGCCAAGGGCGTGCCCCTCGTGATCCACTTCTTTACCTACGAGATGGCCCAGCCCTGGATCGAGCGCGGCATCCACTTCATCCTGTTCGGCACCGACCGCAAGGGCATCGGCGACGCCATGAAGAAGGACTTCGACTTCCTGCGCGGTCTGGAGGCGTAGCAGACAGGCTGGCACGGGCTGGCCGGCCCCGCGAAGGGCGGGTGCTAAAAGGCGAGCTGGGCGCCCAGCGTGTAAGCCTTGGCGTCCAGATTGAATGGCCCGGCTGAAGTGCCGTTGACGTTGATGTTGGGGGAGTCCGCCGAAATCAGGTGGTAGCCCAGGTGCACCGTGAAGGACTGCCCCAGCGGATAGCCCACGGTGATGAACTTCTGGGAGGCATCCGCCCGGTCCACCGTGATGCTGTTGCCGGAAGTATCGTTGAACGGCGCCACCTCCACGTGGCCCTTGCCGTAGCCCACCTGCCAATCCAGTCCGTAGCCCCGCCAGAACGCGAACACATCGGTGAACTTGTAGGTCAGCTCGGTGCGCAGCCCATTGGTCTGGTCGTTGGCGCGCGCCCGCAGGCGGTCCACGCCCAGCCCCAGGTGGAAGCTGAAGCCATAGCCCAGGGCATAGCCGGACACCGACTCGGCCGAGCCGGAGATGTCGCCGGTGAACTTCATGCCGATGGGCGTGGCCACGAACAACCGTGACTGGGCCTGCGCGGCAGGCGACAGCAGCAGCGTGCCCACGCCCAGCAGCGCGATCAGGACAAGTCTTCGCATTCCCGCTCCTCCCTTGCCGATGGACCCCCAGCCGTGGCGCTGCCACGAGCACCGATATCCTTCCAGAAAGCGAGCAAGTTGGGTGCCAGAAGCCGCGCGCGGCAGGCAGCGGATGCACTCCCAGCGCTTGCGCCCCCGGCCCGGAATGCAGCCATGGCCGCGGATTCCCGCCGATTGCGGCCTGGGGGCGCGCGCTTGGCGAAAAAGCCGGAAAAACGGGTTCTTGCGACAGTCGAGTTTCGTGTTATGGTTCCGGCATAACGCTTGGCGGATAACCAGTGGACCGCGGAGGCTCAATCCGCGGCCCCTCCGACAAGGGGAGGCGTGGAAATGAAGGTCCCGCCGTTCGTGCCGTGCAAGACCCCCATCAGGTTGCTGCTCCGCCCGGTGCCGGTGCTCATCGCCCTGGCGACCGCGCTCTTCGTCGGCTCCTGCGGCCAGGGCAATGCCACGATCCGTGTGCCGGGGGCGTCCACGTCTGTCGTGCAGTGCAAGCCCGTGGAGTGTTTCTCCGCGGGTGTCGGTGTTTCAGTTGCACTAAAATCCGACGATACGCTTTGGTCCTGGGGTCTCAATTCAAAAGGTCAGCTTGGTGATGGCACAACGACGTCCAGCTCCGTTCCGGTGCAGGAAATTACGGGTAGCTCGGATTGGGTGGCCGTGAGCGCTGGAGGCGATATGGCCGTCAACTGGGGACACACCGTAGCATTGAAGACGGATGGGACTGTGTGGAACTGGGGCACCAACACGCACAGCGAGCTGGGCCTTGTGGGACCCACGTCTTCGTCCTCACCCGTTCAGGAATCAAGCGGCGCCAACGATTGGGTTGCCGTCAGCGCGGGGGGCTACCACACCATGGCGCTGAAGGCCAACGGCACGATCTGGAGTTGGGGGTGGAACCTATATGGGCAGCTGGGTGATGGCACCACAACCACGTCGGCGGTTCCGGTGCAAGAGGCCACCGGCGCTACGGACTGGGTCGCGATTAGCTGCGGGTACAGATACTCCGCGGCGCTGAAGTCGGACGGGAGCCTTTGGCTTTGGGGTCTCAACAATGTGGGGCAATTGGGTGATGGTACATTGACCCAACGCAATGTTCCCACGCAGGAAGCCAGTTTGGCTACAAACTGGGTGCGGGTGAGTACAGGTGCATACGCTCCCAATCCCCACACCGTGGCACTGAAGTCGGACGGAAGCCTTTGGGCTTGGGGGTATAACGCCTTGGGGCAGCTTGGCGACGGAACCACGACGAATTCTTCAGTGCCCATCCGTGAAGCTACCAACGCTAATGACTGGGTGGACCTGTCAGGGGCAAGAGACCAGACGTCGGCGCTGAAGTCTGATGGAAGTGCGTGGGACTGGGGTGGCAACACCAACGGCGAAATCGGTGACGGCACCACCACCAATAGTTTCGCGCCCGTTGAAGAGAACACATTTTCTCTGAACTGGATCGCAATCCACGGGGGAAGTGGCTACACAATGGCCTTGAAGGCTGATGGCACGCTGTGGGCGTGGGGCAAGAATGGGACCGGCGAGCTAGGCGACGGCACGACTACCAATAGGTTGAATCCGGTCGAGGAAGTCACCGGCGCGACGGATTGGGGACCGTAGCGCCTGCTGCCGGCCCCAGGTTCCCTAAGTCAGGAACTCGCGCAGCACTTGGCCCGGCCGCTCCGCCGCGGGGCGCTCCAGCACCTCGCCGTGGGCCACCACGGGCACGCCGTTGACGAGGCTGTGCGAGACGCCGCGGGCGCGCGAGACGAATCGCGGCTCGCCGCCGGGCAGGTCGTGGGCCCACTCCGGCGGCTCCGCGGCCACGCGGTCGGGATCGAACACCACCACATCCGCCCAGTAGCCCTCTTGCAGCACCCCGCGCTGCGGGATGCGGTACACCTGCGCCGGCACGGCGGTGAGGCGGTGCACGGCATCCTCCAGGCTAAGCCTGTGCTGCTCCCGCACCCAATGGCCCAGCAGGTGCGTGGAATAGCCCGCGTCGCAGAGCAGGGAGAGGTGCGCCCCGGCATCGGAGAGGGCGATCAGCGTGTCCGGGTGCGAGATCAGCTCGCCCACCTTCTCCGCGTCCGTGTTCATCAGGCCGGCCACGAACTCCGTGCGCAGGCCATCGGCCAGCCCCAGCGAGAAGAACGCGTCCACCTCGTCCTGCCCCGTGGCGGCGGCAAGCTGCGTGACCGTCTGGCCCTGCAGGTCCGGCCGGCTGGGCGATTGCAGCACCTGCACCAGATCCCAGCGGCCCCGGAACACGGAGAAGCGCTGGTGGGCGATGTCGTCGCGGAGGGCATCGCGGAAGGCCGCATCCGCATAGACCTGCGGCCACTCTTCGGCCGGGCGCCGCGCCACGGCCTTCCAGCAGGGAAACCCCTCGAAGGGATAGGGGTTGGCAAGGGTGAAGTCCATGGTGAGCGGACGGCAGGAGACCTGCGGGATGACCGGCACGCCGTCGCGCGCGAAGCGCTCCGTGGCGGCCAGGCGGTCGCGCATATACTCCGGCTTGTCTTCGCGCACGAAGAAGGCGGCCCAGATGACGGGGCGGCCGCTGGCGCGGTGCAGTTCCGCCAGGTCCTCCATGCCGGTGGCCTGCCCCACCGTGATCTCGAACAGGCCCCGCTCACCCTCGCCCATGGCCGCCACCAGCGTGCGCAGCTCGTCGAAGCTGGCCAGCCGGCTGGGCACGGGCAGGCCGCCGTCACCGTTGTGCGCCTCGGCCGTGGAGGAGCCCAGCCCGATGGCCCCGGCCTGCATGGCCTCGCGGGTGAGGCGGGCCATCTCCGCCACCTCCGCCGGCGTGGCCTCGCGCTGCTGGGCGTCGGGGCCCATCACATACGTGCGCAGGGACGAATGGCCCAGCAGCGCCGCGATGTTCAGCGCGGGCCGCGTGTCGGCGAGGTAATCCAGGTATTGCGGGAAGGTCTCGAAGCCCCAGTTGATGCCCGCCTGCATGGCCTTGAGGGACATGCCCTCCACGCGGGTGAGCGTGCGCAGGGTGGTCTCGCGGTGCTCCGGACGGCAGGGGGCGATGGCGAAGCCGCAGTTGCCGATCACGGTGGTCGTCACGCCGTGCCAGATGCTGCACGTGGCGTAGGGATCCCAGGTATACTGGGCATCGTAGTGCGTGTGCACGTCGATAAAGCCCGGCGCCACCACTTGTCCCGCGGCGTCCAGCTCCTCCCGGCCACGGTCGGCCACCTCGCCCACCGCCGCGATGCGCCCGCCGCCGATGGCCACGTCGGCTTTGCGCGCCGGGGCGCCGGTGCCGTCCACGACTGTGCCGCCGCGAATCACAAGATCGTACATGGGTTTGTCCTCCGCTGAGAGTGTCCCGCTGGGAAGCCCCCTCCTATCACATTCCGTTTGGTGCCGTGCAAGCCCACATCCGGCGTAGTTGTGAGGCCGCGCTACACCCCGGGCTGGACAAGCCGGCGGTAGAGCGTCTCGTGTGTCTCGCGGGCTATGGCGTAGCGCGCGTGCCGGGCAGAGTCGGGCTCGATGCAGTCGCCCAGGGGCGGCGGCAGCCGGTCGGCGGCGGGCAGGTGCCCCAGCGCCTCCAGCGCCAGCAGGGCGGCGCCGCGGCTGGAGGCCTCCGCCACGGTGGAGACGTGCAGGGGTAGGCCCAACACGTCCGCCAGCATGCGCACCCAGGTGGGCGAGCGCAGCAGGCCGCCGCTGGCCACGAGGGCACTCAGCCCTGGCGCGGCGGGACGCAGCCGCTCCACAATGGCGGCCAGGCGGAAGGCCACGGACTCCAGCGCCGCCTGCGCAATCTGCGCCGGCGTGGTGGCGCTGGTCAGTCCGGCGATGACGCCGTGCGCCTGCAACGGGTAGTCCGGATTGCGCTCGCCCGCGAGGAAAGGCAACACGGTGAGGCCGTGCCCGGCCGGTTCCATCTGCGCCAGCTCCGCCTCCAGCGCCTCCAGCGCGGGCAGGCGCAGTGTGCGTTGCAGCCAGGCCAGCAGGTTGCCTCCGTTGCTGATGGCCCCGCCGATCAGCGCACGCCGTTCGTCCAGCAGGTAGCGCCACAGGCCGCGAGGGGCTGGCGGCGCGCCCTCGGCAAAGAACGCGCGCACGGCCGCGCTGGTGCCCACCATCAGCGCGCCCAACTCCGGCCGCGTGGCGCCGCTGCCCAAGTTGCTGCAGGCGCCATCGCCAAGCGCCGGGAAGAACGGCACCTCGCGCAGGGCCGGCAGGTGCGCCGCGGCCCCGGCTGTCAGACCCGCTAGGGATGCGTGCTCGTGCAGCAGGGGCGATAGCCGCTCCGGCGTCAGGTGCAGGTGCGCCAGCAGCGCTGCGTCCCAGTCCAGCGTGTCCTGATCCAGCAGGCCTGTGCCCGAGGCCATGGAGAGCCCGATCCGCGCCGCCCCGAACAGGGTTTGCTCCAGGTATTCGCCGAAGGAGACGAAACGCCGGGTCGTGCGCCACACGTCGGGGCGTGTCTCGCGCAGCCAGCGCAGCCGCGCGGGCAGATAGGAAGGGTGAAGCACGCAGCCTGTGCGGCGGTGCAGCGCGGGGCCGTCCAGTTCCCGCTGCAGGGCCTTTGCGGCGCCGGCAGCGCGGGTATCGTTCCACAGGAAGATGGGCGTCAGCGGCGCACCTGCGGCGTCAACCGCCAGGAAGGCGTGCCAGAACGTGCACACCCCCACGCCCAGAAGGGGCCGACCGGCAGCGTGCAGCGCCTGCGCCACCTCGCCCAGGCAGGCCAGCGTGGTCTCCAGCAGCGCGGGAGCGTCCAGCTCCGAGGCGCCGTCTGCCGTCACGCGGGGTTCGTGGCTGCGCGCGGCCTGGGTCCCCGGTAGCGGCGCGCCGGTGGCATCGAAGGCAAGGCAGCGCACCGACGACGTGCCCACGTCCAGCGTGAGCAGGGCGCCATCGCTGGACGGTGCGGCGGCAATGGGCGGGACGGTGCGGGCCGGCATGGGCGCCCGTGCGGTGGGAGTCGCGCGGCAGGGACCGGGGCAGGCCGGGCTGCCCGCCGCGCGCAACAAGGATGCTGCGGCGGGGCGCTAGCCCTTGACGGCGCCACCGGTAAGCCCGGCCACGTAGTACTCCACGAAGAACGAGTACACGATGGCGACCGGAATGGAGCCGAACAGCGCGCCGGCCATCAGGGAGCCCCAGAAGAACACGTCACCCTTGATCAGCTCGCTCACCACGCCCACGGGCACCGTCTTGTTCTCCGGCGTGGAGAGGAAGACCAGGGCGAAGAGGAACTCGTTCCAGGACAGCGTGAACGCGAAGATCCCCGCCGACAGAACGCCCGGCGTGGCCAGGGGTAAGATGATCCGGTAGAAGGCCTGGAAGCGCGTGGCGCCGTCTATGCGGGCACACTCCTCCAGTTCCTTGGGTATGGTCTTGAAGTAGCCCATCAGCAGCCAGGTGCAGAAGGGCACCAGGATGGTGGGATACGAGAGGATCAGGGCCCAGGGCGTATCCAGCAGGTGCAGCTTCGCGATCACGTCTGCCAGGGGGATGAACAGCAGCGTGGGCGGCACCAGGTACGTCACGAAGATGGACACCCCGATCGTCGTCGAGCCGCGGTATCGCAGGCGCGAGAGCGAATAGCCCGCCAGCACCCCGCAGAACAGCGAGACCGCCGTGCTGGCCGTCGCGATCACGAACGTGTTGACCGCCCAGCGCGCGAACAGGGTCTCGGTGAACAGGTACACCCAGTGGTGGATGGTGGGGTGACGCACGATGAAGGGCGAGAGCCGCACGCTGTACAGCTCCAGGTCCGGTTTAACCGAGGCGATCGCCATCCAGTAGAACGGGAAGAGCACCACCACCAGGAACATGAACAGCGGGATGTAGAAGACAAGCAGCCGCTTGAAATAGGTTTCGCCGACGCGACGTTCCATGGGGTGACTCGAGCTGTTGTGGCAAGGGTGCGGGCCGCCCTTCCCGTGGCGGCCGGTTCGTGTGGGCTCGTGGCGCGGCTACTGCTGCTCCTCGCGGCGCAGGTACAGCAGCTGCCACACAATCAGGCACGCCAGGATGGGCAGCATGAACAGGGCTGTGGCTGCGCCCTGGCCCAGGTTCCCGGATGCCATCGCAAGCTGGTAGGCCAATGTGGCGAACAGGTGTGTGCTGTTGGCGGGTCCACCCCGCGTCAACACGTAGACCACCTCGAAATCGGCAAAGGTGACCACGATGGAGAACACGACGACGACCACGGCGATGGGCTTGATCATGGGCAGCGTGATGCGCCAGAAGCGCTGCCAGCCGTTGGCCCCGTCGATGTCGCTCGCGTCGTAGAGATCCGGCGGCACGGTCTGCAGGCCGGCCAGGAACGAGATGGCGAAGAACGGCATGCCCCGCCACACGTTCACGGTGATCACGGAGAACATGGCCCAGCCCGGATCGCCCAGCCAATTGATGCGGACGCGCCCGGGCCAGCGGGACTTGAGCACCACGTCGAAGACGGTGATGTCCACGTGCCATAACCAGTTGAGCATCCAGTTGAACACGCTGAACGTGGCGTCGAACATCCACAGCCAGGCCAGCCCGCTGAGCACGGTGGGCACAATGAACGGCAGCAGGATTGCCGCCCGCGTGACGCGCGAGAAGGAAAACTTGCGATACAGGATCAGCGCCAGCCACATCCCCAGCGCGGACTTGAAGATCGTGGCCATCGTCGTGAAGAAGACGGTGTTCCACGCCGTTTGCCAGAAAATCTGGCTGTGCATGATCCGGACGTAGTTGGCCAGCCCGATGAAGTGGCCCGGATTGCCGACGTACTTGTCCGTCAGCGAGAACCAGATGCCCAACAGGAACGGATAGGCCTTGAAGACGAGGATGATGAGCAGCGCGGGCACCAGCAGCGTGTAGCCCAGCACTGTCTCGTCCTCGAACACCGAGGATTTGGGGTGCGTGGAGCCGGTCGTGGCGATTTGTCCCGCCGCGCCTTGCGCGCCGGTATCGGATGGGGTGGCACCCTTTTCCTGCGATTTCACGCCACGCTCCTGGGTAGAAGGATCGGCATCCCCGCCGTAGGCCGCCCCGGTACCGGCCGGGACGCATAGACGCTACAGAAACATGCAGGCACCCCACACCCGAAGGCGCAAGGTGCCTGTAGGACCTGCTCGGCCCGCGCCACCCCGCCGGACGGGGCGCGCGGACCGTGAAGCGGATTGCGGATCAGCCCTCGTACACGTTCTTCAGCTCGCGTTCAGCCTGGGCAACGGAATCCTTGGGCGACTGGCCCTTGGCCACCCGGGCGAACAGGTCGATGATGATGTACTTGGCCTGAACTTCCGAGGCTTTCCGATTGTACGGGCCGGCATAGCCGAAGTTGCGCCCGTAGTCGGGGTTGTCGTGGTAGGCCTTCAGCGTCGAGGGCAGTTTGCCCCAGAAGGGCTCTTTCTGCCAAGCCGGGTTTGGCCCCAGGGTGTAGCCCTGCTGCACTTCCAGGTACTTCAGCATGTTCTTCCGCTCCATCACGAAGCGGATGAAGTCCATGGCCGCGCCCTTGTTCTTCGAGTACTTCGCGATGCTGTGCGTGAAGGACAGGATCACGTGGTAGCGGCCGTGCGGGCCCTTGGGATTGAGGAAGTGACCGATCTTGTCGGCCAGGCCCGGGGGCACCTGATCGGGATGGTTCTTGGCCACGAAGAAGATGCTGGCCCCGTTGTTGGTGGCCGAGATGGTCTCCGCGAAGAACGCCCGGTTGTTCGAGGAGTCGTCCCACGCCAGCACGGAGGAGTCGCAGGCGGCATCGAAGAATTCCTTCATGAACTCGCAGGCCTGCAGCGTGCCCTTGGAGTTGATGGCCACGCGACCCCGCTTGTCCACCTCCATCCCACCGAAGGACCACAGCAGCGGGTAGCAGTTCGCCGGCGCATCACCGAAGGTGTGGCCCAGGGTGAACCCGACCGGATAGCCCAATGTTTTCAGCTTCTTGCCGGCCGTGAGGTACTCTTCCCAGGTCTCCGGCACCTTGGCCCCGGCCTGCTCGAAGTAGTCCTTGCGGTAGGCGATGGCGTTGCCCACCGAGGCGAACGGGATGCCACGATACACGCCCTTCACCCGCGCCGACTCGCGCATGTAAGCGTAGTCGCGGTCCACGTGCAGATGGGAGGCGAGCTTGTCGTGGTTATCCATGCCGTTGGCATACAGGTGCGGCTGGTTCCATTGGAACTGGAAGATGTCCGGCCCCGTGCCGCTTTCCACGGCCGCCGTCGCGCGAGCCGGGATGTCGTTGGCGTTGATCGTTTCGTACTGCAGGGTCACGCCCGCCGACTTCTTCAGCTCGGTGGCAAACTCGCCCCGCATCAGCTCGTCGGCTTCCTTGATGAAATGGCTCCAGGCCAGCACGTGCACCTTGCCGCCCTTGGCGAAGGCTGGGGCGGTGCCACCGAAGAGCCCCAGACCCGCACCGGCCGCCAGCGCGGCACCGGTTACCCCCGTGCTCTTGATGAAATCGCGGCGCGAGATGGCCGTGCCGTTGGGACGAGACTCCTTGCGAACCGGCTTCTTCATGGTTCCCCTCTCAGGTTGAGATGTGCTGCGCTGCACTCCGGGGGCGCCACAGCGTCCACCGGCCGCGCTACCCACTGCGGACCTTCCGGCACCCCCCCGGTGGGTGTGAACGGCGGCCCGGTCATACGTGCTGGTGTGCCATCCCCGGCACCGATGGCCTGCTCCTGACCATCGGCCCGGGGCGCCACGCTGCCCTGCCGATGCTGGCCCGGACCGCGGTGCGCTCATGGCACACGACCTACGCAATGCTCCGATCTTGAACGGCGGAACCCCCCAACTCAACTTCAGATCCGGCTGGATGCGGATGCAATCCCACGCAGAGCGGTCTGGCGTCGTGCAGCCCCAAGCGTGCCGAAGCCCATGGTTCCCGTGTCCAAAGTGGTGGTCCTTTAATCCAATTTCGACGGAACTGTCAAGGTAGAAATGGCCACAAACCGGCATCCAGTGAGAGTTTGGGCATTGGGGTGTTTCGCAAACACCCGAATATCGGGGGCTCGCGATTGGCGCCGTCCCCGAGTGTCCACTTGGCAGGGCCTGTGGCGGGAATGGGGAGACGAATCCCTGCATTGCGGCCCTCGCTGCCGCACGCGATGGGTAGGGCCGTCCATCGGCTATACATCGGGCCGGGGGCCTGCTAAGGGTGGCAACACCGGCCCGGGCGCAGCGCCCGGGGCCGAGCGCCGCCCCGCCGGATGCCGGCGGCCGACGTGCGCCACCCGCACGGTGTCGCGACGTCCGCGCGGCACGGACGCTGTGTGAGCGCGATATCCTGGGAGCAAGGCATGAGCAACGCACCGCAGTACCGCATCGCCGTCCTGCCCGGGGATGGCATCGGTGTGGAAGTGACCCGGGCCAGCCTGGAGGTGCTGCGGGAAGCGCAGCGCCTGGTGGGCGGCTATGCGCTGGACTTCACGGAACTGCCCGCAGGCGCCTTCTGCTACAAGGAGACGGGGGAGGCGCTGCCGAAGGCCACGGTGGACGAGGCGGCCAAGTCGGACGCGATCCTGCTGGGTGCCTGTGGCTGGCCGGAAATCCGCTATCCGGACGGCACGGAGATCCGCCCCCAGGTGGAGCTGCGCTTCATCCTGGACCTGTACGCGGGCGTGCGGCCCATCCGTTACTATCCCGGCACGCCGCAAGTGCTGGCCAACAGCGGTGCGCGGCCCATCGACTTCATCCTGATCCGCGAATCCACCGAAGGCCTGTTCGCCTCGCGCGGCACCATGCGCAACGACGCGGCCGCGGGGGAGACCCTGCTCATCACACGCCACACCACCGAGCGCCTGATGCGCTACGGCTACCAGCTGGCGCGCTCGCGCAAGGCCAAGGGACACCCCGGGCGTCTGACCTGCGTAGACAAGGCCAACGTGTTCTCCGCCTTCGCCTTCTACCGCAGCATCTACGACGAGGTGGGGCTGGAGTTCACGGACGTGGAGAAGGACTACTGCTACGTGGACGCCATGGCGCTCAACATGGTGCGCAAGCCCTGGGACTACGACGTGATGGTGATGGAGAACATGTTCGGCGATATCCTGTCCGACCTGGGGGCGGGGCTGATCGGGGGTATGGGCATGGCGCCCTCGGGCGATATCGGCGACGAACACGCCGTGTTCCAGCCCTCCCACGGCACCGCGCCGGACATCGCGGGCAAGGGCCTGGCCAATCCCGTCGCCATGGTGCTCTCCGCGGCCATGCTGTGCGATCACTTGGCGGAAAAGCGCGGCAACGCAGCCCTGGGTCGCACCGCGCGCCTGATCGAGCACGGGGTGGAAGCGTACCTGGCCTCCGGGCAGGGCCTGCCGGGCGACCTGGGCGGTCAGGCGGGCACCAGCGCCATCGTGGAGGGTATCCTGGCTGCCATGGAGGCCCACGGCGCCCAGTAGGTCTATCCGGCCGGGGCCCGGCGACCGGGCCGATGCCCCTGACAGGTCGGCGCATCCCCGGGCCGACCGCTGCTTCGCTCCCCGATTGCCTCGCCGCCATGCCGCACCTGCTGATTGTCAACGACGACGGGATCGCCTCGCCCATGCTGGCCCCCATGGTGGCCAAGCTGGCCCCGCTGGGCGACGTAAGCATCGTCGTGCCCGCGGAGGAGCAGAGCTGGAAGGGCAAGGCCATGACGCGCTTCGGGCGCATCTATGCCCGCGCCTCCACGGAGTTCGACGTGCCGGCCTACGCCGTGACGGGCACGCCCTCGGATTGCGTGAATCTGGCGATCCATCAGCTCCTGCCCGTCCGGCCGGACTGGGTCGTCTCCGGCATCAACATCGGCTCCAACGCCGGCGCGGCGTTCGTCATCAGTTCGGGCACGGTGGGCGCGGCGCTGGAGGGGCTGCTGCAGGGCGTGCCGTCGGTGGCCTTCAGCACTTACCTGCGTCCTGAGTACTTCCGCGAGTGGAATGCGGACAAGCGCCTCACCCACCCCCACTCCCTGGAGATCATCGAGACCACCACGGCGCGCATGGCCGCCATGATGGCCACGCTGATTCAGCGCGGTGCGGGCAATGCCGACGCGGTGCTTAACATCAACTTCCCCGGCATCGTGGGTCCGCATACGCCCGTGCGCTGGGTGCCCATGCAGGAGAGCCGCTATGGCGCCGTGTTCCGTCCGGATGGCGATGGCTTCGTGCACTCGGCCGCGGTGGGCCTGCACGGTGACGAGGAGCGCCTCACCGATCGCACCGTGATTCTGGGCGGCGACATCAGCTGCACTCCGCTGGCTCTCTCCGGACTCGGCCTCGCGCCACCTCCCGAGGCCGAACGGCCCTTCTGACGCTCACCTGACCGCCCGTGGCGGACACTTCCGCGCGCCAGGGGCCGTCCTGCGCACCCTGCCCGCTCGTGGTGCCCGGCGTGGCGCGTCCTGGCGGCGTTGGCACGCATCGCCGGACCGGCGTGATTGGGCATTGTCCCTGCATGGACCGGGGCCAGCACCCGTCCGCGCAGCCCGCTGCGGGCAAGGGTGCCCCGCGGCCGGGCGATCCTGCCGTGGGCCCACCGGACGAGTCCCGAGGGCGCCATGAAGCTCAAGGTGACGGATTGGAGACAGGCTTGGTTCGAGAGCCACATCTCGGACCGCTTCTTCCAGGAAATGTCCAGGGTGGAGAAGGGCACCGTCCATGGTCTGGAGCACACGGCCCAATGGATGGAGCAGATCATGATCGAGGTGGGCGTGCTGGCCCAGGCCATGCTGCGCCTGGAGCAGGACGGCGCGCCGGAGCCCCAGATCAAGCTCGCCTACGAGAAGGCCCTGCGCCTCGCCGCGCTGTCCCTGCACCTGATCACCGCATTGGACAATACGGACCGGGCCCAACTGCACTCGGCGTCCATCGTGCGCAGCGAACCGGCGGAATGGACGCCCTCGCGTCAAGTCCTGGCGGCTGCGCAGGCCACACCGCCTGCGGCCCCCGTGCCCCAGACCGTGGCAGCCCAGGCGGCACCCACGCCGGGCGGGCCGCCGCCGCACCCGTTCACCCATGGCACCGCGGCCCTGCGCCCGCCCATCGGCCCCGCGCGCGAGCGGGAACCCGCGGCGCCCGCGGCGTCTCCCCAACCCGCCGAGCCGGTGGCGCCTGCCGATGCTGCACCGGATGCGCCCCTGTTCACGTCGCTGCTCCAGGTCTCCGGCAGCAACGCGCCACGCTCCGAGAACCAGATGCGCGAGACCATTGTCTCGCTCTCGCTGCAGGGGCTTTCCCGGGCCGAGATCGAGATGGTCACCGGCGAGCCGCGCCACGTGGTGGAGGCCGTGCTCAATCATGCCCGCGACCAGGCCCGCGCTGCCGCCCAACCCACCTGATCCCCCTCAGCAGTGTCCGCGGCGATACTACGCCGCATGCGTGACGGTCGTCCTTTCCCCTCGCCGCTCTCCGGCGCCGGACAGGACGGCAGTTGAATCCGCGGCGGTGAAGGGCTTTAATGGCGCACGCAACGGACCAATGCGCACGCCACCCGAGCGCACCGGCAGCCCCTGCGCGCCCGTGGCGTGCCCGGTCCTGCGGTCCGCGGTGGGGCGGGCGATCAACCACAACGAGGAGAGCGGCGGTGGCCTACGAGACGATCGAGCTGAGCAAGGAAGGGGCGGTGGCAGTGCTGCGCTTCAACCGCCCGGAGAGCTACAACGCGATCAACCACGTGATGGCGCCGGAGCTGCAGGAGGCGGTCATCGACGTGCAGGACGATCCTGCGGTGCGCGCTCTGCTGATAACGGGCAACGGCACGGCCTTCCATGCCGGCGGGGACGTCAAGTCGTTCGTGATCCAGGGGGATGCCGTGGGCCCATACATCGATCGCATGGTGATCCCCTTCCACGCCTTCATTACGCACCTGGTGCGCATGCCCAAGCCGGTGGTGGCGGCGGTAAACGGGGTGGCGGCCGGCGCCGGCTTCTCCATCGCCATGGCTTGCGACATGGTGCTGGCGCAGGCGGAGGCGCTGTTCACGGTGGCCTATTCGCGCATCGGGGCCTCGCCCGATGGCTCCATGACCTACTTCCTGGTGCGCCATCTGGGGATGCGCCGGGCCATGGAGCTGTACCTCACCAACCGCGTACTCACTGCCGCTGAGGCGCTGGACTGGGGTCTCGTGACGCAGGTGCTGCCGGCCGAGGGCTTCGAGGCTGCCGCGCTGGAGCAGGCCCGCACCCTGGCCGCCGGCCCCACCTTCGCCTATGGCCGGGCCAAGGAGCTCTTCTACCACAGCCTCAACCACGAGCTGGAAACACAGCTCGAGCTGGAGGCCCGTGGCATCATCGCCGCGTCCAAGACGCGCGACTTCCGGGAAGGCACGCGCGCCTTCGTGGAAAAGCGCCAGCCCGACTACCAGGGGCGGTAGGAGGCTTTGCGCACAACCTCGGCCTGCCGGGACGTCAGTTCCAGGACAGGCGCGAGGAGAGGTTGTGGAAGAAGTAGTGGGGGTCGAAGAAGATCAGGCGGGCCCGCCGTGGGGCGATGGAGAGATGCACCTGCTGCCCGGCGTTCAGGGGGGCTCGTTCCTCGCCGTCGATGTAGATCCACACCTCCTGTCCCGGCAGCAACTCCGGCAGGAACAACAGGATGTGGGCGATGGCCGGCAGCACGAGGGGGCGCGACGTGAAGTTGTACTCGTTGATGCCGTCCAGCACAAAGCACTCGGCGCCGGGCATCACGATGGGCCCTCCCGTGGAGAGCAGATAGCCCGTGCTGCCCGTGGGCGTGCCCACGATGACGCCGTCCGCGCGGATGGTGCGGATCTTGGCGCCGTCCACGGAGACTTCCACGTTGATCATGCGCCAGTTGGAGCGCAGCACCACCTCGTTGACCACGTTGGCCACGCCGCCCGGGAACTCGCACTGCAGCAGGATGCGCTCGCTGACGAGATAGTCGCCGCGCAGCAGCCGCCGGATCAGGCCCTCCAGATCCGCACGGTCGCCGGCGGTGAGGAAGCCCACGGTGCCGAAGTTGATGGCCAGCACGGGACAGTCCAGGTCCAGGTCCAGTGCCTTGAGCACCGTGCCATCGCCACCCATGGCAATGATGAGGTCCAGCGGCTCGGCGGGGATCTGCTCGTTGAGCAGGTAGATCGTGCCACCGTGACCGTCGAACGCGGTCTTGAGGAACTCCAGGGGGAAGTTTTGATGGGGGTCGCGCAGGAGCACGCCGACCGCCTTGAAATCCGCCATGCCGTTGTCGCCTGCCTCTTGGAGCGTACCGGTCGCACCCGCCGCGCCCTGGTCGCTGCCAGCGGCAGTGCCGGGCCCCCTGCCATGCATAGCGGATTCGCGCTGAATTTACCAAGCCCGCGCGGCGCCGTCGCGCTGTCGGGCCTGCGTGTGAGGGAGAGGACGATTCGCCCTTAGGCTCTGTTTTGAAAAATGTTTCGGCTATGGGGGCGTTGCCCCCATACCCCCACCAGGGAGCGATGCTCTCTGGACCCTGTTCGCGGGCAAGGCCGCGCCGGCCTGGGCCAGGTTCCGTATTGGGGGTGCGGGGGCCTTCGGCCCCCGCATTGGAATTCCTGTGTTTTTCAAGCGGCCTCGCCGCTTGAAGACCCATTCCCAAACAGAAACTAACGCGCCCTGCGCTGCTCGGTGCGCAGCTCGTAGATCTGGTCACGCAGCTCACGCCAGATCTCGTGCGGGAAGTTGTCGGGAAGAGACTGCCAACGCATGATCTCCAGCACCACTTCGCGCACCTTGGCGCGGCTCATGCCGCGCATTTCCCAGTTGCGGTAGATGTCCTCTTCCGTGGGCGAGAGCGGCTTGTTGTCCAGCGTCTTGCGGTAGAGGAATTTCACGGCGCTGTCGGGATACTGCTGGACGAAGTCCCACACGGCGTCCTCCGTGATGCGGCCGGCACCGTAGACCACGTCCTCCTCGCCCGTGTCGTCGAAGCGGCTGTCTCCGAAGTCCACCATGGGCAGGTCGTCCTCGCTGGCCGCGGAGCGCAGTACCTCCTCCTCCACCGAGACGCCCGTGCGCTGGGGTTGTGCCTGGGCCTGCGGTGCCGGCGGCGGGCCGGAGGGCGCCGCGGCGGCCTCGGCCTCTTCGATGCTCAGGGGCGAGCCAGAGGGCTGCTGCGAGGGCGGTGGCGCGGCCTGAGCCGCAGGCTGAGGCTGCGGTGCGCCCTCCGCCGCGGGTGCAGGCGCGGGTTGTGCGGCAGGGGCCTGTTCCGGCCGGCGGCGCGGCTGCGGTGGCGCCTCTTCGTAGGTGCCGCGGCGGCGTTCCTGGTCGGGCAGCATCACCATCAGCAGCAGCAGCGCGCCCGCGATCAGGAACGACAGCGAGAAGATCAGTCCCTGGAGTTGCATATCGTACCGGGGCTTATCCAGGTAGTGCGTCGCCAGGTGCACCCCGTCCGTGACGAGATACGTGGATTCGCTGATGCCGGCCATGAAGTAGATCGCGCCGGCCAAGAGGGCCACCAAAAAGGCGCCCAGCACGACGACCGTGAAGCTGACGGGTTGCAGGCGGTTCATCGGCACTCCAGAACAGGGCGTGAGCCGCGCATCGCTCCTGCCCGGAATGAACCCCTGCCTCATCCCGGCGGCGTGCTGCGCACAGACCTCCTGTCTTCCCTATCGGCTCGCCCGCACGAAAGCTTGAGGGCGGGCCTGCTGCCACCAGTATATCACCGCCCAGGGCGGGGAACGAAGCGTTCCGTCGATCCCCATGGCGGCCGATGCGCCTACAGGCCGCGGTCGATGGGCGGGCCCAGGTGCGCCACGGGCCGGGGCAGCATGTCTTGCTGGATCATGCGCTGTCCGGAGAAGTTCATCAGTTTGCTGATGCGCGCCCGCTCCTCCAGCATGCCCTCGTCCTCGTAGAGCTGGCGCAGGAGCGTCAAGGGCTCCATCGCGGCTTGGCTTCGTTCCGAGCGCACCAGGTAGGTCTGCACGTCCTCCAGCAGGGCGATGGCCTCGGCCGTCTCGCCAAGCTGGCTCAGGGCCTGGGCCCGCAGAAAGCGGAACTGCACCAGCCGGTCGGGTGGGTCCTCCTTGGCCAGCAGCGTCTCGGCGCGCTGGAAGAGCACGATGGCCTGGGTCAGGTTGTCCCGCTGGCGGCAAAGCTGGCCCTGCTGCCACAACACGTGGGTCACGACGTCCCGGTGTGCATCGTTCTCCGCCACGACGGAAGCCAGGTTGAACAGGCTGTACGCGCGCTCCCACCGGCCCTGGGCGGCCTGGGTCTCGGCCAGGTGCGCGAGCAGCAACGCCTGGCCGTAGGTATCCCCGAGTTCCGTATAACCTTGCATCACATTCGCAAAGAGCCCCTCCACTTCGTCGAAGCGGTCGTCCAGCTTCATGCCGAACAGCTTGTAATGGCGGGCGTGGGTGGCCTCGGGCAGCTCCCCCGCCTCGGCGAAGACGGCGATGGCGCGGTCCAGGTAGTTCAGGCCGATGCTGACGGACTCGGCCTCGACACGGCGCACGCCGGTCTCGTACCAGGTGCGGGCCGATTCGCGGGTTTCGGGACTGAGCATGGCGGATCGCTCGCCGAGGTGGCAGGATGCCGGGGAGGGTCGCCGCCCGGCCCCTGGGCAGGGCGGCGCATCGCCGGTGCGGCGCATTCGGGCGCCGCTGCCGGCCAGTATACCGAATCGCATGGGCTTTGGGGATGTGCGGCCGTTGGGCACCCGCTTCCGCGGGCGGCCCGCCGGTGCCGGATATCCCGCTGCCCGTCACGAATCACCCAAGCGGAAGCCGCCATGAAACTGGGCGTCCTGATCGGGTACTCCGGTGCCCGCGTGTCCATCAACGTGCCGTTCATCCAGGAGGCGGAGCGGCTGGGCTACCACATGGCCTGGTCCGCCGAGGCTTACGGCTCCGACGCCGTCACACCACTGGCTTGGCTGGCGGCACAGACCCAGCGCATCCACCTGGCCACGGGGATCATGCAGATCCATGCGCGCACCCCGGCCAATACGGCCATGACCGCCATGACGCTGGACCATCTTTCCGGCGGGCGATTCGTGCTGGGCCTGGGCGTCTCCGGGCCGCAGGTGGTGGAGGGCTGGCACGGCGTGGCCTACGGCAAGCCCGTGGCCCGCATGCGCGAATACGTCTCCATCGTGCGCAAGATTCTGGCCCGCGAGGCGCCCCTGGAGCACGACGGCACCTACTATCAGATCCCCTATCAAGGTCCGGACGCCAGCGGGCTGGGCAAGCCGCTCAAGAGCATCGTGCACGGCCGCAAGGACCTGCCCATCTACATCGCCGCCATCGGCCCCAAGAACGTGGAACTGGCCGCGGAGGTTGCCGATGGCTGGATTCCCGTGTTCTTCGCTCCGGAGCGCTTCTCCGTGTTTGACGAGCACGTGCAGGCGGGCTTCGCCAAGGCCGGCGGGGGCAAGGACCACAGCCGCTTTGCCATCGCGCCCTACGTGCACGTGGCGATGGGCGACGACGTGCAGGCGTGTCGCAACCAGGTGAAGCCGCAACTGGCGCTCTATGTGGGAGGCATGGGTGCCCGCGGCCGCAACTTCTACAACGACCTGGTGCGCCGCTACGGATACGAGGAAGCGGCCGAAACCGTGCAATCGCTCTACCTGGCCGGGCGCAAGGAGGAGGCCATCGCCGCCGTGCCCGATGCGTTGGTGGACGAGGTGGCGCTGTGTGGGCCTCGCGAGCGCATTGCCGAGCGGCTGGAGCCCTGGCGCAAGATTCCCGGGCTGATTCTCAACATCGGGGTCTCCGATCTGGAGACGCTGCGCACGGTGGCGGAGTTGGCCCTCTAGCCGCGGCGCGGGTGTGGGGGCTATGCCCCTGCATCCGGCGGGTGGGCACTGGGCCCGTCAGGCGGGCCAAAAGCGAGTGGGGGAGGTGCGGATGTCTTGCGGCTCGTTGCCGGGAGGCGCCGGAGGCGGCTAGGCCTCGTCGGCCTCTTCTTCCTCGTCGCCGTACTCGATGTCGCTGTAGGTCTCGCTGTTGTTGACCTTCTCGCGCAGGTCCTTGCCGGCCCGGAAGAAGGGCAGTTCCTTCTTGGGCACGAATACCCTCTCCCCGGTCTTGGGGTTGCGACCCGTATAGGCGTTGTAGCCCTTCAGCAGGAAGCTTCCGAAGCCGCGAATCTCGACCTTGTCTCCCGCGGACAGGGCCTGCTTGATGTTGTTGAAGAAGATGTTGACCGCCCCCTCGGCGACCTTGTTGGTTTGGTTGGTGAGGACCGCCAGCTTGTCGATCAGTTGTGACTTGTTCACCGAAGCCGCTCCTGTCGTGACCGGGATGCCATGCATGCGGGAGCCGCGGGCACCCGTCTGAATCGGTCCGTGCGTTTGGAAGTGCGGGAAGTCAACCTGCCGCTCCAGCCCGGGTATCCTGCATCCGACCCCGCCCGGACGGAGTTGGCAAGGGCTTCGATATATCAAGCCCCTGGCAAAAAATCAAACGAATCAAAGCAGTACCGCAAGAGAAGTCGAGGCGCAAGCGGGGCCAGGCGGCGCCGCCCGCGCCGCGGCGGCGCAGGCCGCTTCGGGCGGGGTCGGCTTGCTCCGGCGGGCCCGGGCGGGCTATAAATAGCGGACGGGGCTCCTCCCGTCCCGCATTCTCCACCACGGCCACGATTTGGAACCGACGTCACCCGACAAACCGATCGGCACCCTGCGCTATTTCGGGGACCCCATGTGCTCCTGGTGCTGGGGCTTCAAGCCCGTGCTGGAGCAGGTGGATCAGGAGTACCCGGAGCTGCGGCGCGTGACGGTGATGGGTGGCTTGCGGGGCGAGAGCGACCAGCCCATGAGCGACGATCTGGCCAAGCTGGTGCAGTCTGCCTGGGCGCGCATCGAGCAGGCCACGGGCCAGACGTTCAACCACGACCTGTGGCGCAGCCACCGGCCGCTGGCCACCACCCTGCCCGCCTGCCGGGCCGTGCTGGCCGCGCGCCTGTTGAATCCGGCCCGCGAGTGGCCCTTCATGGTGGGCATGTTCAAGGCATACTTCACGCGTGCGCTGGACCCCACCCAGCGCGAGACCTACCTGGACGTGGCCGCCCAGCAGGGCCTGGACCTGCCGGAATACGAAGCGAAGCTGGACTCGCCGGACGTGGAGCACGCCCTGCAGCAGGACCTGCTGCTCACGCGGCGCTTCGGCATCACCGGCTTTCCCTCCGTCGTGCTCTCGCTGGAGAAGGACCACTACCTGGTCTCCCCCGGCTACCAGCCCATCGAGGGCATGCGCCGCGCCATCAACGCCGCCTACGAGGAGGCGGGGGTGGAATTCGTGCGTCCCGAGAGCGGGCTCTACTCGTAGGCATTCCCGACAGCCCATGCAGTTCGCGTGGTCGCCCGCGAGAGC
>Ga0209919_1000130_pt1 | contig 38281 bp, 32 predicted proteins | sample SalPon2A_C_D2_MG_FD_185721 | JGI IMG/M metagenome (GOLD analysis project Ga0209919, IMG submission 185721) | Soil microbial communities from South San Francisco under conditions of wetland restoration - Salt Pond MetaG R2A_C_D2_MG (SPAdes)... | ecosystem: Environmental > Terrestrial > Soil >... | reverse complement strand
TTCGCTTTCTCAGGATAGATTTCAAGTACTTCCTGAATCAGAGCCTCTGTTTGTTCAGTTGTCATTGTGCTCATGTTAATGCTCCTGTCACCGCCACCAATCTGTGGACAGTGTTATTTGAAGACAGTGGGTGCTCATCAAGCTTTGCAGAGCAGGTTGCCGGTCCCACTACCGGCAACCTCCTAGCGCTGCAAAGATATGTATTAGAAGATTTAGGCAGCAGCGGCTTCTGCAGCCAGTTCGGCAGCAGTTTTACCTACAATCGCTTCGTCTTCTTCTTCCATGATGCCGAATTCCATCAACAATTCTTCGAGCTCATCCATGGTGATAGGCGTAGGAATGTTGAAGTTTTTGTTGTCGATGATTTTCTGAGCCAGCTGGCGGTATTCATCAGCCTGGTTAGCCGTCGGATCATATTCGATCACAGTCATACGACGGATTTCCGCACGCTGAACCACATTGTCACGCGGTACGAAGTGAATCATTGTGGTGCTGAGCTTGGCAGCCAGTGCCATAATCAGCTCATCTTCACGGTCAGTTTCGCGTGAGTTACAGATCAGGCCGGCCAGACGAACGGAGCCGGAGTGAGCATACTTCACGATACCCTTGGAGATGTTGTTGGCAGCATACATAGCCATCATCTCGCCGGAGCATACGATGTAGATTTCCTGTGCCTTGTTTTCACGAATCGGCATGGCGAAACCGCCGCATACCACGTCACCCAGTACGTCGTAAAATACGAAGTCCAGATCTTCTTCATATGCGCCCTCTTCTTCGAGGAAGTTGATCGCAGTAATTACGCCGCGGCCTGCACAGCCAACGCCTGGCTCTGGGCCACCGGACTCAACACATTTGATATCTTTGTAACCGGATTTCAATACATCTTCGAGTTCCAGATCTTCCACGGTGCCCGCCTCGGCGGCCATTTCCATGATGGTGTTCTGGGCTTTAGAATGTAGGATCAGACGGGTCGAGTCCGCTTTAGGGTCGCAGCCGACGATCATTACTTTTTTACCCAGTTCTGCTATAGCAGCTACCAGGTTCTGGGTTGTAGTGGATTTACCGATGCCACCCTTCCCGTAAATTGCACATTGTCTCATTGCCATAATTGGTCTCCTTTGCTTGCTTTGCGCTGTCCTCCCTATGGCAAGCTCGGTGCCAAACAAAAGAAATTTCTTTAAAGCGTTGTTTTTATTGTGTTTATAAAATACGAATAACGTGTTTGGAATTCGCCTTGTCGCACAAGCCCCTACAAATTGTATGCTTTTCTACAGATGGAAATCGACACAAACCAGACATCCCGAATGCTCTCTCCCGGGCCAGCAATGTTCACAAACTGGAAGGGGAAAAGAAAAAAGCCCCCTGCATATGCAGAGGGCCTTATGTGGTGGCGCTTCAGGGACTCGAACCCCGGACACGCGGATTATGATTGCGAAAAAGCCACATAAAACGCATCCATACGAAACTAACCAGTACGAATCTCTACTCGGAAATCCTTTGTGAGACAACAGTATTTACGTCTGATGTCGAACTATGCTGTTTTATGCAATATAGAAGTTTTTTAAACAAGATGCCTTTTTTGGTACCTCAAAAGGCTTTGTTTACTACATATAGAAACTCGCAGTTTTGACCTTTTTGAAAAGCCCTACTAAAATAGATAGACAAGATCGTTCATTGCTAACAAGTAGGGGGGGGGAATATTATGCACTTCCAAAAAGCTTTTCAGTTTAAATTAGTTATATGTCTTACTACAGCCAGTCTTTATGGCTGTTCAGCATTTCCAATTTCACATTCTCGAAATGGTGAAGTTCAATTTCCAACCCCGACTGAAGGTCGGTCTTTACATAACAGTAATGTAGGAAGAACTAGTGACTGGTCAAATTATTATCCAGACACATACAGGCATAATAATTGGGACATGTCACATAACTCTGACTGGTCACATTACTACCCGGGCAAATACTCGCATCAGAATGCTATACCTCACAAAGATACCACTAAGTTAGTCCCAGGGCTGACAAAACATGCAGACAGGAAGGGGGTTGATAAGAGCAAAGATGTTCCAAAGGATTGGAAGCATGCCGATAATCCAAGAGGCGCAAACACTGATTATTCGAAATATGTGCCTCCACACTACAAGCATGCCGATAATCCAAGAGGCGCAAACACTGATCATTCGAAATATGTGCCTCCACACTACAAGCATGCCGATAATCCAAGAGGCGCAAACACTGATTATTCGAAATATGTGCCTCCGCATTACAAACATGTTTCTGGTTCGAGAGACCCTGATCAGTCAAAATATGTGCCGTAATTGATGTCCCAGGAATCAAACAATTATTTTTTCCTGTTGGGATTAATTGCTTTTTGTTTCTTTAGCTATACCCGGACAGGGTTTGCTGAAGTTCAAAGTGATGCTTCAGCATCTTTCAGAAGCAACTCAGCATATATTGAAGGGCTATATTCTAACATTGATGTAAACGATCCACTGTCAGTTTTTCGGACTGTTTTTTTCTCTTTAGGTGATCAGGTTACTGTTTATCCATCGGAAAACTTTTTCTATTATAGATTTACCGCAAATGGACAGCATTTCTTTGGAACAATTGTTCTATCTGCAATAGATAGAGACAGTGGAATCGTGCGCTTTTCATACGTTCAAAAAATTGATCGCGCCCGCCATCACGGTTACCCCACAAAGGGAGGAAGTCTTAAACTCAACAAAGAAAATGGCCTAGAGATAAAAAAAGTTGATGATTTCAGATATATCGTATCTTTTGAAAATAAAAATGTTATCTTTAATCTTTATCGTACAGATTTATCTTTTTCGAAGTTAGCATCCCTAGCCTCAACAGAGTCTTATATTGGCCCCTCATTTGATGAATCTGGACTACAATTTTATTTGATTTTTGAGGAAAAGGCGAAGCATCTATTTTGGATACTAAATGAAGATGAATATGTCCCCGAAGAGTTCTTCCATCATTCAAAAAATATCATTATTGGAGCACGAACTGGCTTTGCCTTTTATGAAGACAAGCTTCATAAAAGAAAAATTCTTATTGGCGTTGATGGCAAAAATGTATTACATAATAATTGGTATGATGGCCCATTCGATCAACTTCCAGATAATTATGTTAAAATCGGAAAGGTAAAAATCCAGGATGCGATAGAATTAAGCTACCCTGAAAGTAAGGGGGAAATTGATAAATATGGAAACTACAAAAACGAACCTGGTGTTAGGGTACCAATAGCACCATACACTGTATATTTTTCGGATAATGAATTGGATTTTGTCGACGAATGCAGGAAACATAACGTGTCATCTGAATTTTATAAATGTATAACCCTCCAATCTTATAAAATTCCTGACTCATTTGAGAGTTTGCGCCTCAAATACAAATAATCGACTCTAACCACCGAGCACCATAGCCCGAACTGCTCGCATCCACCCCTCTTATATGCCTATAGTGGGAACAAAAGCTTTCAGCTTGTTACAACCTCATGCTTTCATGCTCTATGGAGGCTAGATACTCTAAGACCATCTTTGAAGCAGTTAAATCGTAATTGATCATTTGCAGCTCATCTGAAAAACTTGCCTGACTTAGTTCTTTTTGGGTTTCAATTGCTTCGATACGTGCCTTCATTCGTTCAATATGAACTTTAGCTGTACCCCACGCCTGCCACATAATAAACTCACAATGAAATGTAGTACGACAATTTGGATTTCCATTTACCTCCCAGTTATGCACTTCACAGGTTTGACACGCTGGTTTTAACAGGCAATTTTCACAGGGAGTAGGTTCTTCTTCTTTAAATGGTTTGTTGAATAATGACTGATCGAATGACATTGCTGCATAACGATTACATGGCAGCTTTTTACCATCTGCTTCATAAGCAATCATATTTCGACCAGAACCACACCAGCGACGATCTCTATCAGATTCGGAGATTATTGTGATAATTGGCAAATTAATAAGGCTTGGTAATGGCAAATCAGGACACCTGGTGAATATATCTACTAATTTCACAATTTGCTGACCAAATTCATTTACGGTTATTTCTTTTTCCTCTGAGGTTCCCCATATATTTTCGAGTGGCACATTGGCTGCTACCTGCATGCCTAATCGCATTATATGAATGATGCTATCAACAAGCTTCGGAACACTTTGGGGGCTTATAGTCATTTTCACGGCCTGTAAAGGCCAGGTATTGGCAACAAACTCAAAATGAGGCGAAATTTTTGCATAGCTATTAGAACGGTTATAATTATGTACTTCGGGAGTTCCATCTAAGCTCAACCCCAAAGTAACATAATGCTTTCTAGCCTTGAGCCATTCTTTAATTTCATCAGTAAGAAGAGTTCCATTAGTATCAATGAAGAATCTAAAAGCTTTTTTCCAATCAGAAGAACGCTCTTCAGTCCATTCAATAATCTCTTTTACTAATGGCCAATCTAGAAAAACCTCACCGCCAATTAATTCAATTGTCACATCTTTAAAATCATCTTCCTGTGCAAGTTGCTCTTCTATAGCACCGGTAGCAACCTCAAATGTCATATACGGAGACTTCTGGTTCCTGCCATCTTTCTGATAGCAATAAATGCATTTTAAGTTGCATCGCTCGGTCACATTTAATGAAACAATTTTTCTATCAGTCAAAGGCTCGCCTTTGATGATATTGACAACATCCATAATATTAACCCCCACTAATAAAATTATTTAGTGAGCGTTTAATATTTAGATAATGCTTCTCTTACCATAGGATCACTCAACTGCTCAATAAGGGAGTTGCTAGTGGGTGCCGCAGTTCCTTGGCAACCAGTACAGCCTTCACAAGCTTGGCATCCAGAGCAAGTTCCATTGCAATCAGCGTTAATACCTAGGGAAAGGCCTATGTCGGGCAATTTCACATCTCCAATGAGTTTAACTCGGTGTCTTAACGCCCCTTGTCCAAACAGGTCTGCAACTTTCTCTAATAATTTATTAACTTCGACTAGAGTCTTTTCAACTTTTTCAGTCATGATACCCCTCCTCTTATCCATATTGATTTTTATATAGACTAGGTTTCGAATAATTGCAAGTTTCCAATAGAATGAGCCGCATGAACAATCCATTCCCGTAACGGGTATTTAGTTTACCAAACAAATTAGGTTTACTGTAACGTTACGTATACGTAGAGGTGCGCCACCTATTCAAAAAAGTTACAACGTTACAAGCCTTGGCCTGCTTCAAAGGTTACTCATCTCAAAGAGTAACATGCTCATCTGTGTAACGTTCTGAAACATCTAATCCTTGGTTGGCACCAAAGTATGTAACGTTGTGACGCTCAGACTTGGGGAGGTAGCGCGTGAATGCATCTTTGAATGAATTTAAATAATACCCTTTGAGGGTTTTTTCATTCGGGATACGGATAGTGGTTGAACCAATACCAAACGCCTTCAACCTCCCAGACAGCTTGTTTGTCGTAATCGCCCTACCCTTTGACCATTCATTCCATGGCCGGTCATCTATAGCTGCAAGGTGGTTACACAAGTCTTGAGAGGAAATACGCTCTACTCCCAGCTTCTCGAATATCTCCCGGATATCCCCCAACAATTGAGTATCAATAGATTCACTGGAATCAGCACAACACAAAGCCAACACAGTAGCTTCAGCCGTTTCTTGCCAACCACAAAGAGTCGCGATTGCCAAAAGAGGTGCCCAATTATCGGCAGCACGATCATGCAACCCATTCGGAACCTCAGGGTCTAGCAGTTTAACCTTCTCAAAATGGTCTTCTGACCACCTTAAGCATTTCCGTTTTATGTCATCAAAGTTGGTTATATCCAGGCGCAACCGTGCCACTTGCTCATGATCCAATTTCCGCCTCAACGGAATGGCAATACTGCGGTCTTCCAATGTATCACGCTGGCTACCGATGCCAGCAATAACCTTTGGGCACCATGTAGAGAATCTCTTCACCTCATTGGCATCACCATCACACCTCATTACAAACGCCGTTGTCTTTGTATGCCCTGAATTGATCACACCCGCCATATCATCATTTTGCTTTAGAAAAGTGTCCGCCTCATCAATCAATAGCGTTGGAGTCCACTGTTCAATTGATCTGTATACGGCTGCAGGTGAAATGTTTGCTGCGAGTAGAGGCTTGTTAGTAAGCCCATATAGCAGTGAAAGCATGGTGGACTTACCACACCGCTTCTCAGGGCTAGTAATCAGCAATATTGGGCTGTGATAGCTGGCATCGTGCACATACGTATTCAGCACCCATAATGCAGCAGCTTCTGGAGCATAGCTCGGTGTAACGATGAAACGTTTAAAGGTGCTTACAATCTCATCAAGAAGGTCCGCCCCATTCACCGCCTCATCCCATGGTTCGATTTCAATAAAAATTGATGCATCTGATTGTTTGGCTTTTCTTGTTCCTTTAATCGCAGCATCAAGCGTTTGAGGCCTCACATTGAGACCTTTAGCTTCACCTATCCGTACCTGGTCATATTCCAGGGGTGATAGTTTTGCTAATCGAGAGACAGCATCATCTATAGACTCTTTGTTGTTCCCTCTGTCCATTTCTCAGCTCCTAAATTTATGGCTATAGGTATTTAAAGTACGATCCGGGGCCTGAAAAGGCGGTGAGATACTAAGTCGGTACCTTCACAGGTGCCCCGGATGCACTTTCCGTACGTATACTCAATTCAGCTATTGGGTTTTGGCCGGATTGATGTACGGGTTCTCGATCCGTTAGCAGACCTTTGTATTAATCCAGGCTGCGAACTTCTTTTTGTGAACCAGCATTCGGCCCCCCACTTTTGCGACAGCCTTAGCCTCAGATAAGCCGTTATATTTACGGCTCCTGATTAGGTACTGTATCTGTGAGAGGTTTAATGCTGGGTAAGCTTTTACAAACTGTTCTTTGGTTACCCAGTCTTCTAGTGGTGCTTTAATGTCCATGTTGTCTACTCCTGCGCCGTTGTGGCGTATGAGTACGGTAAGGTATGCACAGATTCGTCTTGTGAAATAGCAAAGATATGCGGATAGCGTGCTACCTGTTGATTTTTACGCAAATAGCAACCTAGCTGTTGATAATAATCAGCTAGCAGCTGGAAAACAGAGTTAAAAAAACATTCAATATTGATAATGACGGAAAGAAGAACATGCATACTTTCAATCCAAAAAATAGACAATTCTGAGCTATACTTGTCGTGGCCTTGGTGTGCGGCAGGTGGTGTTGCCGTTACATTACATGCTAGGGTTCAACAGCAAGGATAAACCAAGGGTGAGAAAATTCAGTGAGTGAAGCATTAATAACTCCTAGGGTGTTAACATGGGCGCGAGAACGTGCCCAGTTTAGCCATGATATTTTAGCCCAAAAAATTCACAGTAAGCCTGAAAAGATATTTTCCTGGGAAGCAGGAGATTCTTATCCAACATTTCGGCAGGCTCAGTTGCTTGCGCGCGCTTTACACATTTCTTTTGGTTATCTCTTTTTATCTTCCCCACCTCAGATTGAGCTGCCAATTCCTGACCTCAGAACAATTGGGAGCGATCAACCAACAGAACTCTCTCCCGATTTTTTTGCGGTAGTAAATGATATCCTTAGAAAACAGCACTGGTATAAAGAGTATCTCCAAGAAGAGGGTGAAGCTCCTTTACCTTTTCTGGGGAGATTCAATAAGCAATCTGATGCATTAAAAATATCTCAAGATATTACCAAAACACTTGGAATTGATGACTCTTTTCGACGAAGCTCTACAAATTGGGAAGACTTTCTTAGAGAGTTAATGCGAAAATCCGAGAGCGTTGGAATACTCGTTTTTCGAAGCGGTGTTGTAGGCAACAATAATCAAAGAAAGTTAAGTGTTGAGGAGTTTCGAGGCTTTGCCATCGCGGATGCGTTTGCACCAGTAGTCTTTTTAAATGGAAATGATGCAAAAGCCGCCCAAATATTTACCCTTATTCATGAGTTGGCTCATTTGTGGATTGGGGAAAGTGGGATTTCCAACTCTGACCTTGGCCGTGCAACCAATCACGATGCTCAGGTCGAAAGGCTATGTAACCAAGTTGCCGCAGAAGTCCTTGTACCCCATGAAATCTTTGCGCATGAGTGGTTAAGCGGTGTTCAAATAATTGATAATATTAACACGCTGGTTCGCCGCTTCCGAGTAAGCTCTTTAGTTATTCTCCGTCGGGCATTAGACCTTAATATAATTACGCCCGATGAGTTCTTTCCCGCCTATAGGGAAGAGCTTGAACAGCAAAAGCAACGGGAAACTCGTCGCCCCGGTGAGAGCAGTGGAGATTTCTTCGCGACTATAGGGATAAGAAGTAGCAAACGGCTATTGGGCACTTTGGTTTCTGCCACTCTTGAAGGGCGTGTTTTGCATCGGGACGCCGCACGCCTACTTGGAGTCAAGGTAAAAACCTTAGAAGGCATTGCAAGCAACTTGGGCTTGAGATAACCAAATGGCTGATTATTGCTTAGATTCGAATGTTTTCATTGTAGCCAAAAATGGCCCTTATGGAATGGACTTTGCTCCCGGTTTTTGGGAGTGGCTAGATGTAGAGTACGAGGCAGGAAATATCATATCATCAATCATGGTTTACAATGAACTGAGTGATGGTGATGACGAATTATCAGACTGGGTGCATGCAAGAAGAGAAACGGGCTTCTTTGTTCAACCCGATGAAGAGGTCCAAGCGTTATTTACACAAATTGCAGATTACGTAAATGCTACTTACTTACCTGAAGAGGCTGAAAAGTTTCTCGATGGCGCGGACCCTTGGATTATTGCCCAAGCCATAGCCTCTGGAACGAAAGTTGTAACCCATGAATCAAGAGTTGGTGCAAACTCTACAAAAGTAAAAATACCAAATGTGGCAGACCACTTTGGAGTAGAATGCATTGGCCCATACCAATTACTTAGAGAGTTAAACGCTCGATTTGGTTTGCATTAGCCATTAACAGGCCGCCTTTTAGTTCTTTTAATTACAATCCCAAGCTCTTGATTTACTGCGGGAGATCCTCCTGCATATTTCTCTACAGCACTGCATATATTGACCGCTGTTCTAGCGGTCTCTGCTGATACTGTTTTATCTCCACGCCTAAACATTTGTCTAGCTTGCCCTGCTGTAATGCCGTACTCATCATAAAAATCTTTATATGCTTGTATTGCCGATGATTTATCCCACTGAATTGTGCTGTACTCACTTTGGCCCAAAATTTCCCTCAGCTTTCTTACCCCTCCAATCCATGTTTTTATATATATGGAAACAGTATTATATGCAGGGCCTTCACGGTCCTTCCATTTCCCTCTTTTCCTCAACCATTCTTCTGTTGGAAACATCCCGTTTGGTTGCTTTTTCGCAATTTCTTTACAGTAATCTATGAGCTCATCTGCGTTTGACCAATGAGTTGGCTGTATCAGTTTGTCTGTCGGCTTGTCAAAAATAAATGGAGAAATGCATCCAACGTATGGCTCTAACAGAGCTTCTAAGCGATCCTCCTCATAGCAATCGCTGTAATGCAGCCCAAGAAAGTGGCTGTTATTTTCATTGAATTTTTCTTTCGCCGTCCTTTTCTGTTGATAGCCTTTTTCATTATGCCCTTTAGGCTTATCACCCCACACCTCAACATCTATCCACTCGTTATTATTAGATTTAAAGTGAAGGTCGTAATACCCGTATGATGCGTCTCCATACTCGGAGTATTCCTCTGGATACTTCTTTCCGTTGGTGTGCTCAATGCCACGGGCATAGAGAAAATTTGAAATAGACGCCTCTGGGTGACTACGCCAGCGCATCCCATTTCTAGACTCCACAAAAGAGCTTCCTTCGAAGCTATTGAACTCATTTCTTAGGTCTTCCCAGTTTTTTCCCAGTGAATATACGGCCGCCACAATTGCTGACATTCCATTAGCTTGAAACCATCCTGCAGGAGGAAGAAATGATTGCTCTTCAACAATCGCCTTTGCATTTTCTATAACTTTTTTCCAAGTCCAGCCAGTTGTCTCAGTTTTATACCGCCGCATTTCATCAGTTAGGCTCAACTTATCGAGGACATCCTTTAAACTGATTCCCTTGTAATAAAGAGCAAAGTAAAGCCTTTTATCTATGTTCTTAAATAAGAGGGCGCCGATACCTTGTTTCTTATATAAAATGCGGTATTGATCAACAAGCTCTTCTTCAGATAAACCCTTATAATTATCCATTGCATTAGCGTAATATATATTTGGCTATTTTCAATGCTCCTGGTCGAGCTCACTCCATAATGGGTGGCTTGATTGCCACCATAATGGGTGGTCGGTTTAACCAGTATACGCATCGATGCGCCGTAATTTTTGAATTACTTCTCATTTGGTCGTCTTTATCGCCGAGTTGGTTTCTTATATCGGGTCAAAGCACTAAATGTGATTGACCTAGGGTTATGACAATCGCTTGTAGGGGTCAGTTTCAACTTACCATCAATGTACTCAACTGACCTAATGCTTGGATGCATGACATCATTCCCCATCGCTGCAAGCCTTTTAAAAAGAAGCCCCCAACTTAATCCTGGCTCCGTTTGATCTATTAATTCCTGCAGAGGCCTTTTCCACCATGATGGAGCCGCCCCTGCATTTCTTCTATTAGCTTTGTCAATTTGTTCATAGCTTGGCGCCACATAAATAGGACTAGCCCCTTTAAGGGTTGCGAGAAAAGCTTCTGTTCTCCCTATCTTCAGTGAGATACCCATCATTGAGACGAAGTCCGGATTCGGCTTTTTCGTCTCCTCCAATAGCGCCTCAGCGAGCAAGAGAACCATCGCAGCCGCATCATCAATTGTTGGAGAATCTTCATAGCATGGATTACAAAGCAATTCGAATGCTAACCAGAAACTGTCAATTTGATGCTCTGAACTCTCAGATTTGACCAGATACTCCGAATAATCCTTTGACATAGCTGATTCAAACTTTTTGTACAGTTTCTCTATAGCTAGTTGTTGATGATCTTCCTCTCCCATAAAATCATCATGATCAAAAGTCCGTATAGCTGTATAAATGGCTGCTTCAACATCGAATGGAATCCCATGATCCTTGGAATCAACAAACAGCTCTCGTCTATCAGAAAGTATATTCTTTATGAGTTTTAGCTCAAGATTCACACCTACCCCTCACATGGCTAGTTTCTCAAACACCCCGTCTGTCACAGACTGCACTCTCTCTGATGACAGGTGAACGTATTTTTTCGTCGTCTCATAGTTTTTATGTCCGAGTACAGCTTGAATGTCTGGACCAGTAGCGCCTGCATTAGCTAAGTACGAGGCGCATGTGTGCCTAAGGTCGTGGAACCGGAAATCTTTTACCTTAGCTATAGCTAAGGCTCTTACCCAATGCTTCTGAAACACGAAAGGCTTAGCTAAGTCCTTTCCTGAAAAGATAAGCTCATCATCTTTCCCTCTGTGCCTTAGCATCAGCTCTAACACAGGCAATGGGAATGACACCATCCGATCAGTTCCATTCTTTGTATCTTTCAATATTGCTGTTCGATTGGTGAAATCAATATCGCCCCAAGAGAGCTTATGAAGCTCCCCTCTTCTGGCTCCTGTCATGAGTGCCATCGTTACAAGTAACGTAAGCTTCTTCCACTCAGACACGGCATCTATATCTCTACATGCCTCCAGTAGCTTTAAACGCTCTGTATCGGACAAATAACGTATCCTGTTTTTGGCTTCTTTATATGATGGAACATCCGTAACGGGATTAGCCCCCGTGTAGCCCTGTTTTTTTGCAAACCTGAACAGGGCTGACAGGCATGACTTCATCCGGTTATGGGTACTGTTCGTTACGTTAGCCCGATAGGTGTTCAGATAGCCTGCAACATCCTCTGCCGAGATGGTGGCGAGCTTCCTGTTTCCAAGCCTGTCACTCCACCAGCTAATGCGGGCCTGATGTGAATGATCCTTACCATCCCATTCAGCCAGGTATTCGATAATGAGTTGTGAGAGTGTGATGTTTCGCCAGCGGGTACCGACCTTGCGAAAGTTATCTTCGTTGTCTTTGATCCACTGCAATAATTCAGTCTTGAATTGCATGGTTTTGGTCTTGAGTAAGCGGCCCTGCTTATCCTTGATAATAGCCTTGTATACGAACCCTGTTTTTCTTTTAAGCTTGATGATTGTAGCCACGGAAGCCACCTCCAAAATGAGATAGGCAGGGTACAAAACAAGGTCTAGTACCTTATTTTGTACCCTACGCGGTTAGTATCTCACCTTGCGGTGGGTTACTAAAAACGAAAACCCAACGTTTTCAGCAACTTAGATGGTGGCGCTTCAGGGACTCGAACCCCGGACACGCGGATTATGATTCCGCTGCTCTAACCAGCTGAGCTAAAGCGCCATGGAGGCCGCGCATTTTAGGGGTAAGGCCTGTCGCGTCAATGGCAAAGTTGATGCAGCGGATTTGCAGGCTGCTGCACCGGCATCGCATTCCCCTCCTGCCTTTGCTATCGTTCGGCTGCATGCCCGAAAGCGGGCGCTTCTTTAAGGGGATTTGGCTTGAGCAATTCGGACAGCACTCAGAACACCGGCAACGATAAACCGATGCGGATCGTATCCGGCATGCGCCCTACCGGACGCCTGCATCTCGGACATTTCAAAGGCGTGCTGGAGAACTGGGTTAACCTGCAGCAGGATCATCAGTGTTTTTTCTTCGCCGCCGACTGGCATGCGCTGACCACCGATTATGCCAATCCTGCCATCGTCAGCGAAACCATCTGGGATATGCTCATCGACTGGCTTGCCGTCGGCATTGATCCGGCCAAAGCAGTGGTATTCATTCAATCGGAAGTACCCGAGCATGCCGAGCTGCATCTTTTATTCTCTTTTATGACACCACTGCCGTGGCTGGAGCGCGTGCCAACATATAAAGACCAGATCGAGCAATTGCGCGAGAAGGATCTTGGCACCTACGGTTTTCTTGGTTACCCGCTGCTGCAGGCCGCCGATATCCTGATTTATCAGGCCGATGGCGTGCCAGTGGGCGAAGATCAGGTGCCGCATGTGGAGCTGACCCGCGAGGTTGCCCGTCGCTTCAACCATCTTTATCGCAAGGCCGATCAGCCGCTGTTTCCCGAGCCGAAATCCCTGCTCATGCCTGCTTCCAAGCTGCCTGGCCTTGATGGCCGCAAGATGAGCAAGTCCTATCACAACACCATCGAGTTGGCGGAGGAATGGAAGGTTACAGAAAAGAAAATCAAGACCATGCCGACCGATCCTGCTCGCGTGCTGCGCACCGATCCCGGCACGCCGGAAAAATGTCCGGTATGGGATTTCCACAAGGTGTATTCGAGCGAGGAAGAACGCGCCTGGGTGCAGGAAGGCTGTACAACGGCCGGTATAGGCTGCATTGATTGCAAGATGTGCATGCTCAAGCATCTGGAGGAAGAACTGCAACCGATTCGAGAGCGCCGCGCCGACATTGCTTCCCGGCCGGATGATCTGCGCGACATCGTGCGCCAGGGGAATGAAACCGCCCGCCATCAGGCATCGCGCACCATGGAAAAGGTTCGCCGCACGCTGAAAATGGGTTATCGCGTATGAACCAGGCTGTCGAAGCAGTCGAGCTGATGGACGACCTGCAGCCTGAAAACAGACTGCCTCCCGTTTACCTGGACAGCTTTGAAGGCCCGCTGGATGTGTTGCTGCACCTGATCCGCAGCCAGAAACTTGAAATCTTCGATATCCCGATTGCCCTGATCACCAGCCAGTATCTGGAGATACTCGAAAACCAGCCGGAGATCGATCTGGATATTGCCGGCGATTATCTGGTCATGGCCAGCACGCTAATGCAGCTAAAATCACGCATGCTACTGCCGCGCCCGGAAGTGGATGAGGAGGGCAACGAAATCGACCCACGTGCCGAGCTGGTGGCGCAGCTGATCGCCTACGAACAATACCGTATGCTGGCCGAAGAGCTGAACGAGCGCCCGCGCATGGGCCGGGATGTATTCACACGCGGTATTTTTCCGGAAGCCGACGAAGTGGTCCGCCCCCTTCCATCGCCTGATCTGGATGCGATGCTGATGGCCTTCCGGCGCGTACTCAAACGCGTGGGAGGCGAAGTCCGGCATCATATTTTCAGCGACACAATGAGTGTGCGCGAGCAGATGCTGCTGATTCTTGATCGCCTCTCCAAAGGTGGCATGCAGCTGGATGAACTCCTGATCGACCAGCCGGGCCGCGAAGCGCTGGTGATCACAGTGCTGGCCATCCTTGAGCTATGGCGCCAGCAGAGCCTGACCGTTGTGCAAAGCGCATGTTACGGCCCGATCATGCTGCTGCCTGCGGGCGCTTCGCCTGCCAAGGCGGAGGTGCGGCCATGAGTGCGGATGCAGTGAACAGTCTGGATTGCCGCATCGAGGCCCTGCTCTTGGCCAGCGATGAACCGTTGAGCTTGGTGAAATTACGCAACCTGCTTGGGGAAGATCTTGCCAGCTCGGACATCCGGGCTGCCATCAGCAACCTTGAGGCGCATTACCAGACGCGCGGCATCCGCATCACAACGGTGGCCGGCGGCTGGCAGTTGCGCACGGCTCCGGAGCATGCCGAACTGGTGCAGCAGCTCTGGCAGACCAGGCCTCCCCGCCTTTCCCGTGCAGCACTTGAAACACTGGCCATCATCGCCTACCGCCAACCCACCACGCGCGGTGAAATCGAGGCGCTGCGCGGCCTGAAGGTTTCGAGCAATATCATTGCCACTCTGCAGGAACGCGGCTGGATCAAGGTGCTCGGGCGCAAGGAAGTCCCCGGACGTCCGCACCTGTACGGAACGGGTAAACAGTTCCTGATTGATTTTGAACTGAATTCGCTGACAGACCTTCCTGATTCGGCGCAATTGATGGACGAGGAAGAAATTCAGCAGATCGTTGCCGATAATCAGGACGGCATGCAGGAAGAGCCTCCGGTTGACGAAGAGAACGAACAGGAAGACGACAGCGAACAGAGCGAGGCCTATGAAGAGCAGCAATCCACCGAGTAAAAAACCCAGGGCGCGAGTCAAAACCAAGGGTAAAGGCAAGGCGAAAGCACTAGCTGCGAGAAAACCGACAGCCAAGCCGCTGAAGGATACTCTGGCCACGCCGGAAAATCAGGACACAAGCAGTGATCGCATCAATCGCTATATGGCTCGCTGCGGCCTGTGCTCCCGTCGTGAGGCAGATCGCTGGATTGAGGCGGGCCGTGTGGCCGTCAACGGCAAGATTGTACGCCAGCCTGGCGTTATCATCGGCCCCGGCGATACGCTCAGCGTGGATGGCAAGCCCGTCAGCCGGCAAACATCGTTTACCTATATGCTGTACAACAAGCCCACGGGGCAACTGTGTTCGCGCCTTGATGCCAAAGGCCGTCCGCTGATTTACGACAAGCTTGATGTCGCGCCCAACGTGCAGTCGGTGGGGCGCCTGGACATGAATACCGAAGGCCTGCTGCTCCTGACCGATGACGGGGCACTGGCACGCGCCCTGACTCACCCTTCCGCCCGCTTGCCGCGCGAATACCGGGTGCGTGTGGCCGGTCAGGTGTCGCTGGAAACGCTGCAGAAGATTCGTCAGGGCGGCATCGATATCGGCGAGGATGAAATCAGCGAACCATGGGAAGCAACCGTAGATTCCGAAACGGCAGGCCACACATGGCTGACCATTGTGATCAACCGCGGCCGCAACCGCGAGGTTCGGCGTACCCTTGAGGCCGCAGGCCATCCGGTGCGTCGCCTGATGCGCACGGCTTTCGGGCCAATCCGAATGGATGAGACAATGCCGCGCGGATTGTGGCGCCCACTGACCAGCGGCGAGGTCAAGCAGCTGCGCCACTTCATCAAGGATGAAAAGCATACCTGAGTCCCATGATCAGCTGATGCAGGTTTACAGGCTGATGCTCGAGGCATACGGCCCACAGCGCTGGTGGCCGGGCGACTCACCCTTCGAGATAATGGTAGGTGCGCTTCTGACCCAGAACACCAACTGGCGGAACGTCGAAAAGGCTATCACCAACCTGAAAGCCGCCGACATGCTATCGGCCGACAGCATTACAGGCTGCGAGTTGCCCCGTCTTGAGGCCCTGATCCGGCCATCCGGCTACTTCCGCCAGAAAGCGGCGCGACTACAGATACTGTGCCGATTTTTTCTTGGTCAGGGCGGAACCCCCGGCCTGCAGGCAGCAGGGACGGATGTCCTGCGCCATCAACTGCTTGCGCTCAATGGCATCGGCCCGGAAACCGCTGACTCTATCCTGCTGTATGCGCTGGACAGGCCCGTGTTCGTGATCGATGCCTATACCCGCCGTATCTTTTCACGCCTGGGGCTCACAGGCCCGGAAGACGGCTATCCGGAATTACAGGGCTATTTCACCTCCCGCCTGCCGGCAGATGCCGCATTGTTCAATGAATATCATGCCCTGATCGTGCAACACGCCAAACAGCACTGCCGCGTCAGGCCGGATTGTACGGCCTGCCCGCTTGGCCAGATCTGTCCTGTTTCTCAAAGCTGCTAAATTGCCGTTTGCCTGTATGCGGCTAGCGTTGCTGCCATGATACCTATTCTGGATACCTGTCATGTGGTTTGAGCCGCCGATCGATCTCGCCTCGCTGCCGCGTGAACCGGGCGTCTATCGCATGCTCGATGCCGCACGCAAAGTGCTTTACGTCGGCAAGGCGCGGAATCTGAGGAAGCGTGTTTCAAGTTATTTCCAACGCATGCCTGAATCCCCGCGCACACAGGCCATGGTGCAGCAGATTCGCGACCTGAACTTCTCTGTCACGCCGTCAGAAGCTGAAGCACTGGTGCTGGAACATAACCTCATCAAACAACTGAAGCCGCGCTACAACGTGCTGATGAAAGATTCTAAATCCTATCCCTACATCCTGCTCACGGATGAACAGTTCCCGAAGCTGATTATGTACCGTGGCAAACGCACACGACCCGGCGAATATTTCGGCCCCTTCCCCAATGCCGGCGCAGTGCATGCCACCCTGCATCTGATGCAGAGCATCTTTCAGCTCAGGGATTGCGAGGATGCCGTGTTTCGCAATCGATCCCGCCCCTGCATGCAGCACCAGATCGGGCGTTGCTCCGCCCCCTGTTGCAATGTGGTCGGTCTGGATGAATATCGGCAGCAGGTAGCCGACGCACGCGCATTTCTGAAGGGCAGGAACACCGGCCTGATCCGCCAGTGGGAGCAGGATATGCAGCAGGCTGCCGAGCAGCACAACTTCGAGAAGGCAGGCCTGCTGCGGGATCGCATCCGCGCCCTGCGCACGGTGCTGGCGGGCTCCGAGGGTGAAGCTCTTCCCGATCAGGCGGATGCCATCGCGCTGATCCGGCAACCGATCTCCGTGATGGCCAGCATCGGGGTGCGCCGTGCCGGCCGAAATCTGGGCACGCACAGCATCCGCATCGACCAGGCCGTGGATGCAAACGATCTGGAAATCCTGCAATCCTTCATCATTGAGCGCTATCAGAACGAAGAGCCGCCGGCAGAGATTCTCGTCTCGGCATCGAATGATGATCTGAAAGAGCTGGAGCGATTATTGAAACTCCTGTCACCCGTTTCCCACTTTGAATTCCGCTCCCCCAAACGCGGCGCACGCCTGCAATGGCTTAATCAGGTGATGCACTCGGGCGAACAGATGCTGGCCAGCCGCAACCGCGTCAACCAACAGCCTGCATTCGAGGCGTTGGCCGAGTTATTCAATCTTGCCGATACGCCGAAAATCATTGCAGCCGTCGATAATGCCCACATCGGCGGCCAGCAGACCGTGGCCGCCGTGACTTATGCCGGCTGGGACGGGCCTGACAAGGATCATTACCGCCGCTACAAGCTCGACGATGTGCCGGCCAGCGATGATTACGCCGCCATGCAATCTGTGCTGGATCGATTCTTCCGCTCCATCGCCGGGGGAGAACTACCCTGCCCTGATCTGATGCTGATCGATGGCGGCCGAGGCCAGCTCGCTATTGCCGAGGCATGCGCCGTGGATGCCGGGTTGAGCGACCTGCGCCTGGTCGGCGTGGCCAAGGGGGCCAGCCGGAAGCTGGGTGAAGAAACCCTGTGGCCGGGATGGCAGGATGGCCCTCCGCTTAAACCGGGCAAACATTCGGCTGCCCTGCTCCTGATTGCCCGTGTACGCGACGAGGCACATCGCTTTGCCGGCAGCTATATGCGCAAGCGCAAGAAAAAAAGCATGTTCACCTCGCAACTGGAGACCATTGAAGGCATCGGTCCGGCCAAACGCACGGCGCTGCTGAAACATTTCGGCGGCATCGAAGGGGTAAAAAAGGCCAGCCGCGAGCAACTGGCACAGGCGCCGGGCATTTCAAGCGTGTATGCCGGACGGATCTTTGAGGCCCTGCACCGCTAGCTGCCCCCCGAACAAGTTAATCCGTTAGCATATATATCCAGTGGCGATTTTGCTTTTGCTTTCAACCCATCAGCCGCATGAACTTTTCCATAACAGAGTCTATGGAATATCAGGGTGTGAACGTACATGGTATAGTCAAAAAATATTGCTAAGGCATTGCTATTAATTCCGGCTAAAGAAGGAGCATTTTATGGATATTTTCTTGCAACAGTTTCAGGGGATTGACTGGGAGCAGATCATATTCACCAGCACCCGGATTTTGATTGTTCTCTTTTTGGCATGGTTTGGCATGTTTATCCTGCAGAAGATATTAGGCCAACTTGAACGACATCTGCTTGAACAAGGCACCACGGCCGGAGAACCACCTTCGGAGTCCGAAAAACGGGTGGAAACCTTAATTCGCCTGATAAGACAGGCTGCCCTTATTATCCTCTGGGTAACCACCATTCTTATTGTACTAAAAGAGATCGGTATCGATGTGACACCAGTCCTGGCAAGTGCCGGTATTGTAGGTCTGGCCCTCGGTTTCGGTGCACAGAACCTAGTTCGGGACTTTATTTCCGGGTTCTTCTTCATTCTTGAAAACCAGGTGCGCGTGGGTGATGTCGCCATAGTAAATGGCACTGGGGGTCTGGTCGAAAGTGTGAATTTCCGAACCATTGTGTTGCGCGACCTGGGTGGGATTGTTCATATTTTTCCTAACGGCACGGTCACGACACTCAGCAATTTGACCAATGACTGGTCTGCTTATGTATTTGATATCGGTGTTGCCTATAAAGAAAATACAGACAAGGTGATTGAACTCATGAGCCACGTTGGCTCTGACATGAAACAGGATGCAACAGTTGGAGCTTTTATGCTTGAAGAGCCAGAAATTTTCGGCGTCGATAAATTTGATAACTCTGCTGTTGTTATTAAAGGCAGGATCAAGACAAAGCCCATCCGCCAATGGCAGGTAGGAAGAGAATATTTACGCAGAATCAAGCTGGCATTTGACGATGCGGGAATTGAAATTCCATTTCCACATCAAACCCTCTACTTTGGCGAAGCCAGCAAACCCATTGAGGTTGAGCTTCTTGAGAAGCTGAAGGGAGAAAAGTAGTTACATGATTTTCACGCCCTCCAAGGGCTTCGGCAGTTCGGAATGTGAAATTCCGGAATACTACAGGTTCACTGTAACCATAAGGAGATGCCGAACCAGGCGGTTCACTTGACGCCGGGAACGCGAGCGCCCTGACGGGCGAGGCTGGGAGGCTGCGCGAATTAGTTAAACCGGTAACTTCACAGCTGAATGTCCTTCGAAAGAGCCTGATTCCCCCCCGCCTCCCTGCGACTCAGCCCTCGCCGTAAAACAGGGTCGGATTGATCTGCCGGAGCTCGCTCCAGCATGATATCCTCCTGCAGTTGGTGCAGCCGTGCCGACCAGATGGCCCCACTCCGGCTTTCAGACTGTGAGCGGCCTGTGGTTTGAAAACGAACAAAGAATCACTAATACCCTGTTAAGGAGAAGTGCATAAAGTCTTTTTGCTTTCCTCGTATTTCACCACCCCATAAATATCCAAGCTCTTTAAATGCTCTAACAATCAATCCATTCGGTTTGATGCTTTCGAATTCTTCCTCAGGTTGCCACTGGCCACCACGGACTAACCTGCAGCCCGAACCAAATTCAACACATCTGTCATACAGTCCATTGTGTTTGGGGTTAATGTCGATGGCTGTGCCATAGGAGTGGTTACTGTATTTCGTGCGATTGCCCAGAATATCAATATCCCCTCGGGTTTTACCAACCCGATATCCTGTGACATGTACAATCCTCTCACCCGATCGGATCAAAGCCGCGAGCGTTTCCTTGATTTCCGGTGCAATGAGCTTGCAAATGTAAAACGGATTCAGCGAGGATATATCAATCCTCACCTGATCTTCACGGCAAACGGTACAGCCGGTTATAGGATCCCTTTCCTGGTCAGTCATCTCGTCGAAGGGATGCACAACCTTTTGAAAGTGCATCGCCCGCTTCTCAAGCGTGTTCCAGACATATGTTTCGTAGCTGCAAGTTGATTGCGCAAATACGTTGCTGGCAATCATCAGAGCTGAAATCATCCCGATTATTCTAAACAACTTCACTGAACCAGCTCCACGGCCACTTTCCCTGCCGCAGCTCGTCCATGATCATCAACAACACGTACCGTGGCCCTCTCAAGCTTCGGCTTCCAGTAGAATGGCTCACCCTTCGTTGAGTAGCCGACATATCGATTGTCTATAAACCAATACAACTTCTTCACATCCGCGTCGGCAACGGCCATGAACGGAATTCTCTCCTCATTCAACCGATCGCTACGCACCAGATAGCTGATGCTTTGATCCGGCGATTGAATCCTTGGCTGAACGCCATTGGAAGCCTTTGTATCCAGAGTGCATCTGGCATCAAAGTCAGGGGGTAATTTTCGGGAAATACCTGCCCTGCGAAACAGTCTGGCGATATCGGACGGCCAGAATTCAAACACCTTCATTTCAACATCGCCCTCATCGCTGGAGCAGGACCTGAGTCCGGTTTTCTTACTGATCGGTACCGCGCGATGAATGTTCGAGACCCGTATAGGTGACTTGCCGGGAATAAACCACGATTTAAGTGTCTCAGGGCAATAGCGCCCCGGAAGGTCTCCTGTAGGCGCGCAGACATCCACCTTGGTGATATCCAACTCCCTCTCGTTTATCAAATCCCTGGGGAGTTCCTTATGGGTAATGGCAATGGAATCGACGATCTCAAAAAACAAAGGTGCTGCGGCTTTTCTTCCGACAAATTCAGGATTACCTTGCCCATCAAAATTGCCTACCCAGACAGCCAATACATAAGGTCCGAATATGCCTATGCTCCAGGCATCACGAAATGCAAATGACGTTCCTGTCTTCCAATAGACGGGGGGTGAGGCGGGCAGGTTTATGAGCATCTGAGAGCCTTCAGGCCTTGGATTCTCCTTTAACATATCCAGCGTCAGAAAACTTGCTTCAGGACTCAGAAGTTTCACTCCAGTCCCGTGAACTTCTTCATCCTGCAGGCTTCTTATCTTTTGCAGCTTGCCGCGATTGGCAAGCATTGCGTAAAGCCTTACCAGTTCATGCATCGTCAACTCATGGCCACCCAATGCAAGAGCCAGCCCGTAATATGCCTCTTCCCTCATGCCGGAAATCCCGGCCTTCTGAAGAAAGTCGTACAAAGACGGGCTGCTCAGCTGTGACGTCAGGTTCACTGCAGGCACATTTCTGCTGTATATCAAGGCGTCTTTTGCAAACACCGGGCCAGCAAACCCCCTGTCGAAATTCTCCGGCGTATATGCCCCAAATCGCTTCGGGGCATCTTTTAACATGCTCATGGGATGAATCAGGCCCTGATCCATCGCTAGCGCATAAATAAATGGCTTTAGCGTTGAGCCGGGCGAACGTTTTGCGCGAGTCCCGTCAACCTGGCCCTGTATGGCATTATCGAAAAAATTGACTGATCCGATCGAGGCGACCACTTCCATTGAACGATAATCCAGCAACATCGCAGATACATTATTCAAGCCGAACATGCGGTTCTTTGCGACATAGGTTCTGGAAATAGCCTCAATCCGGGCCTGTAGTTTCAGATCCAGTGTTGTTCTTATCGTTGTCGACTTGCCCGGACCATTGCTTGCAAGCTGTTCGTTAACAAAATGAGGAGCATAAAAAGGAAGCTCCTCAATTTTATGAACCTGAAGCGGCAATTCCATCATGGCTTTTATGCTGGCATCTTCAGGATGAAGCTCCAGCCAGCTATCAAAGAGCCGCTCTCTTGCGCCCACCGCTTCTTGATAGCCCGACTTTCGACCGGGATTACGCGCTGAGGGATTCTGGGGAACAACACTAAGCGCCATAGCTTCAGGCAGCGAAAGGTCGGCCGCATGCTTGCCAAAATAGATCAGACTGGCTGCTCCAATGCCTTCGATATTTCGACCATAGGGGGCCAGATTCAGATATGCTTCTATAATATCCCGCTTGGTATAATGCCTCTCCAGCTGAAGGGCCCGAATGATTTGCATTAGCTTGCCCGACACGCTTCGGGAATCGATATGAAAGATGATTCTGGCAACCTGCATCGTGATTGTAGAGGCGCCAACGGGTCTGGTTTGCAAAATATAGGTGTCCCACGCAGCTCGCAATAATGCGACAGGATTTATCCCGGGATGAATTTTAAAATACCTGTCTTCATAAAGCAGCGTTGACTCGATTGATAGCGAGGATATGTCGTCGATCGGCACGAACAGCCGATACCTCTCATCTGCAGCAAGCGTCAGCCGTAGCAAAGCGCCATTGCGATCATAAACAGCTGTCGAAAAATCCGTCTCATTCAGTAGCGGCGGTTTAGGAATAAGTAGACAGGCCAGAGCAATGACTGCAAACGTGCCAATCATTGCCCTGAAGAAACATTTCATTGCCCGTCTACAACCTTGAACCGGCCAGCTACAGATCTTGCATGCAGATGACGCTTGTACATCGAACGTGCATATATAGAAGGCACCACAAAATCACCTTTGGCGGTCAATTTGGCTCTGTATCGATATTCAGAGACTTCCGAACCGAAATCACCATAAATCACGATTCGATCTTCTCGAATATCTTTGTGGCTACTCCAGCCATAGCGCACATTCTTGGCAGTAAAGGAATCCCTGATAATTTCAAATCCCCCCGGCAACAAATCGATAATTGCCACATTGGTTGCCCTTGAATTTTCAAGTGCACGGATCCGTATCCGCACTTCAACCTCACTACCGATGGGGGCTGAAGTGATGACCTCTCCTGCCTTATTATAATAATCCCGGTAAATCTCAAGGCCCTGCCTGATTTCCTTTGTGGGCAGATGCCGATCAAAACCAGACTGACTCACAACATAGAATAGATGCTCGGCGGCATTAAATTGAATGACTTGACTATCAACCGGAAAATCAGCCTTGGCAAATGGATTCGCTTTAACATCCAAAGCCTTTTCCTTGCCCTCAGTCGCCGCGTTGATATGGATTGATTTATCGTTTGCAGCTCCCTTTATGTGCCTTGTGTATGCACCCAATGCCAGCATGGAATATGATGCGGAAAGTGTATTATACTTGCCCCTGTTCAGAGGCTTTACGATAGCCATAAAGGCATCCCCGCCGACCTTATCCTCGAACTTCTCCGGAAAATGTCTTGCCAGCAGGTAGATGTATTGAGCATCCTGATTCAGTTTGCTGTCAAAGTCCGAGCTTAAATATTGCTTGTCTGTATCAAACTTATAGCCATCCAGCATTTTCTGTTGCAGGCGCTCATTTTTCAGCATGTGGAATGATGCTGCCATATAGGTGGATGTAATATCATTCATCCACGATTGCTGATACTTTTTCTCCAGCTCACTGTTTAGATCAATGAGATAGTTGGAAGTCATAACCTGATTTCTGGTCAGGATGTAAATCGCATAAGCCCGGATTCGAGCAGTTTCAATCGAGTTGCCTGGGGCTCTCGCTATACCAAGCAAATAATCCAGTGCTCGCCTTAAAACATCGCCGGGTACCGGGTATCCAAGCTCTTTGGCATCCGTTAAAAAGTGGGTGATATAGACTGAAGGAAAATCAATTCCCTGTGCAATACTCTGACCCGGCCAGAACTGAAAACCTCCTCCTGCAGTTTGTCTGCTGCGAAGGGTCGATATAACTCTCGTGAAATCGCGTCTCACTTTTTGGCTATCCACTGGATAACCGGGATGGTTCAACAAGCCAAGATATGGAAAAACCTTGCTGACCATCTGCTCAGCACAACCATGAGCAAAGTTTTGCAAGTAAGTCCCCAGCCCCTCCACCAGCACCAACGGACTATGCGACCCTGATGCAAGCTGCTCAGCAAAATCTGGGAGCATCAATCGTTCGGCCTTAATATCAGCCTTGCCGGAATCTTCATAGCCACTAACAAAAGTAGCCATGTGAGGAACCGCAGGTCTGATGCTCAGGGTGGTTGTCAGTCGGCTGGATTTTTCACCATGAGAGGCGATAAATTTCATGTTTCCTGAGCCGAGCTTATGCGTTGCCTTGACACGAAAAACAACTTTTCCTTCACTACCTTCTGATATGGCAGCCGATTGACTGGCTTTACCAACCACAGCCAGCTGCTTTGAGGGAACAAGTGCCACATTAATTGCGGTATCATCGCCTGAACCTTCCAGATTATTGGATATGCCAACTGTGACCTCGAATTCATCATCGGGAGCCACCACGACCGGCGCATTCGGGCTAATCACAAACGGACCTTTAACGGTAGTGTCTTTGCGTGTTGTCCCGATTGCCTCCTGAGAAACAGCAACAGCCATCAGTCTCAGGCTACCGTTGTAGTAATCCGGAACATCGATGGCGAATTCCCTCTCCTTGTCATCAGCATCCATAATGCCTGACCAGAAAGCCACGGGGGCATCTGTCGCGCGCCTGAACGGATTCAGGTTCTTGCCAATAGCTTTTCTGGCAGCTGCGCCACCACCCGCTGCCGCCACATCCATCGCCAACTGATATTCAGGCAGGATCAAATCAACGATCTGGAATGTATTCACTTCCAGAGCCTGCTTCTTGAGGAAATGGGAAAGAGGATCCGGTGTTTTGTACTTGGCTACCTGAAGAATGCCTTCATCAACTGCGATGATTGCAATCCTGGATGGTTTTGAAGTCTTGTACGTCAGTTTCAGGGTATCCCCCGGCTTGACCAGCTCCGGAGCATTCAGATCAATTTTTATTTCCCTGCGATCCCGGCCAACTGAAAATGGCATGGCGCTGTAACTCAAGGGGCTGGCGAAAATCTCTTTTGAGTCCGCCGCTCTGATGAAAGAGACATTCACATATCCATTGCCCTCAAGTTCCTCGGGAATTTTAATGGATTGCATCGTGCTCGTCTTATTCGTCTTGAACCATTTGTATGTATACACCTTGTCCCGTTCAATGGTAATCAACCCAGCCCCGGTATATGGAGCGGTGATTTGAATCTGGATAGTTTGCCCGGCGTTGTAGCTTGCTCGATCCAGCTTCACCTTTAATTCTGCATTCTTTTCCAGAGATCTGGTCAGGTTCCCTGCTCCGGCAACCGAATAGAATACCCTCGCAAGCTTCTCCCCTTTCGCATTCACCAGCTCAAGCAAAAAATCCCCCGGATGGTCGCTTGGGAGAAATAGTTTATTGCCCTTTTCAGATATCTCGAATGGCTCGGAATGGACGGTGGCTTCCTTAAGGATGGATTGATATTTTAATGTGCCATCACGTTGCTTCACCAGCGTTGATACATGCCTTCGTTCAATCAAATTCTTGGATATGCCCGTCAGGCTTATTTTCTTAAGATCAGAATCAACTGCGATGAAAGAAACAGCCCGTTTACTTCCTTTGTGAACAAACGCGAGATCACCATCCGGTTTGAAGCCAACAAGGTGCTTCACCGGAGATATAAGTACCGATGCGTTTGAGCTGACGCTGCGTCCGCCACCGGCCTCAAAACCTTCAGCATTAAAACTGACCAGATATGTACCCTGATTATACCGGGTGATGTCCAGTGGAAACCTGACTTCCCCCTCCATATCTGTCTTTTGGTCTTTTAAAGACTCTACAATATTGATCTTGTTCTTCTCAGGATCCAGCAATGGATCGGCAAATGAAAATCCCTTAAATTTCGAAAATGTGAATCCGGCCGAAATAAGGCCCATGCTTGCCTTCACGGTTCTGTTCTGTGCCGGGGTTCCAAACAAATTCTCAAGTGAGACGCGTGCCTCCAGATCCCCCACGCCGTACCAGCCTCGATGTTTATCGCCAGTTATCTGGCTTTTAATCTTCATTCTGTCCGGTTGAAATTCTTCAACCTTAAAACTGGTTGAACCGATCATCCCTCCTACTCGCCCATTCCTGACAAGATGAACAACGGCTGTATACGAACCTGTTGCAGAGACATATTCGGTTTCCAAGTCCCAATCAAAAAATCCCGAAGGTGAGAGCTCGATCCTTTTTCTCATGATCTGCGTCCCGTTCGGAGCACTGACATACACCTCCAATGGAATAGGCCCTAGGTGCTCCCAGCTTCTCTGTTTCACAATGGCTGCCAGGTGAACTTTGTCCCCAGGACGGTATATCCCCCGATCTGAGAAGACATAGGCATTCAGGCCGTCTTTCGCCTGATATCTGGTTTGAATACCACCAACGTCAAAGCGGGAGTAGTTAATCATGCGATCAGAACGGTTGTAGGCAATGAATGAAACATCCCCATTCATATGAACAACGTAGGCGACCGGCGTCCTGGGGCCAGTAAAATCGTCAAGCTTCGGAAATGAGACGTGCCCATCCTCAGCCGTAACCTTTGAAAGGACTGGTACCCCGTTCTTTCCAAGCACCTCTACCCTCGCACCGGCAACAGGTGCTCCATATTTAATAGACTGTACAAAGACATCGTGGGATTTATCTGCATTGTCTTTCACCAGCAAGCCGATATCCGTAATCATGATGAGGCGTTTATCACTTGCCCCGTAGATATTTCGCTTTGTTTTCGGATCCCATCCATTGACCTGAATAAAAAATGCGCCTGATTTCTGCCCTGCCATCTTAAGATATTTCGCTAAATCAACTACCGAATAAATTGCTTTTCCGGGATGTGTATAATTTAGCTGCTGAATTTCAGAATAGATCGTCGTGATATTCTCTTCATTGAAATACCAGCGATTCTTAAATTGCGGATTCTTTATATCACCACCTGTCTGGCTGACGAGATGATTTATCTGACCGGGTAAAAGCTGGCCCACTTCAATTTTAAGTGCTCTGATACCTCTGGAAACAAGGGTGAGTTTCTTTTCGCTGGAGCTGGATAACAACGATCCATCAAACCCTATTTTTGCCTCTTTCGGATAGTCGGGCACCCGTATCAAACTGGGTGCTTTCATAGAAAGGTTGAATCCCCCCTCGGATTTAAGCTCGCTACTGGTCTCCACGTAGATATAACGACCCTCAGGCCCATTGAAGCGAAAACTTTGTAAATTTGAATAGGTTCTTTCTGTCGGAAGAATATCCACCTTCAATATCTTCGACCTTGATAACACCTCTGCTGTCACCTCTGCAGGACTTCTCCAGTTATAATTTGGATAGGCTTGGTTCAGCATGCGTTTCGAAGGCAGGAGATATGCTTTTATATGTTGATTCAACTCTTCTGCTTTGACCCCATCGGTAAATTCGATCAATACAGCTTGTTCAGGCTGATTCTCATTGTTTTCATCCCTGACGATTTGACCGGCTGCACTCAGGATCCGGAAAAAAGTATATGTACTCGGAATCACGACCTTATCGTCCAAGACTTTCGAAGTTTCCGACGGACCTGAAACAGGCTGTACTCCCTTGCCTACATTCAGATACATATATGTCTCATCCTGTTCAATTTTCACGGTATCGGAATGGATGTAAGCCTGACGCTTGTTGTCATCATAACTGACAGTGAACTTGTACGGGCTTGCCTTAGCTTTATCGGATGAATCCTTGGGCAACATGTACAGAGAAAGCTTGCTTTCAAGGCTCTTGGTATCCACCGGGTGTGAAAATGAAATCGTTCCGACTACTTTACGGATAGTGGAATCTTCGGGGTCTTTGTAAAAACGTATCGAATCTATCGCGGCTTTAAAGCTTGGTGTACTGAAAGAAGCTTCATTTTTTTCAAGCTTCACGCTCTTGGAAAATAATTTTTTATTGAACTTCAGGGAATATTCCTGCCCAGCCGGCCAATCCTTTTCAGGCTTGAAGATGAGCGTGTTTTCAGTCTCCCATTTCCATTTTCCTTTCAAGCTAGGGACAGCTTTGATCTTATCACCAAGGTCTTTATCCATGGCATCAAGCGCAGCTACAGAGTCTAAAATGCCATGCAAATAAAATGACACGCGCAAGGGGTGAGGAACTGCATTTTTGACATTGGGCGTAATGGGTGGCGTCTGGGCTCTGACAGTGACCAGCTCGGGCTTCGGCAAGGATGCAAAATAAGCGTAGCCGCCTCCCGCCAGTATCAATACAAGCAGTGTCAGCCAAAAGGCTTTGGGAGACCCTTTCCGCTTCGAATTAATATAGCTGATCCATGGTGGGCATCCCCAGGTAATTCTGCCGACAATTAAACCCAGAGCGCTGGCAATAAAGCCAATTAACTTTTTCATGGAACCCCTCCCAGAAATCTTCATGATTATAGATGATGAAACTATCAACTCCCAAGTTGAATCATATACTACTAATTCCTATTTCCAGGATAGCTACAGACTGAATCAAAAGTGCCAAAACATTTTAATTCAAAGTAATCGCCTTGCTGAGTTTACCAAATAAAAATGCTAAATTGCCTATCTCAAAAGGGCGCTCCAAGCCCCTATTCGCCGTAAAATAGTGTCGGATTAATCTGCCAGAGCATGCTCCAGCCTGATTCTCCCTTCTCCAGACATACGACGCCGCCATTGCGGAAGCGTACCGGCGTCGTGGAAGCATCACCGCAGATAAGCAGCCCGGACAGCCGCTGCATGAACGGCAAGTGTCCGACCAGCATGATATCCTCCTGCAGCTCGAGCAGCCGTGCCGACCAGATGGCCGGATCATCATTCGGATTCAGGTCACTGCCCGTTTCCACCTCAAGCCCGCCCCAGGCTTCAGCAAACATCTCGGCGGTCTGCCCTGCCCTGAGCTTGCCACTGTGCACAGTCCGGGCCGGCTGTGGCTTCTCAAACAGGCTCAAAAATCCCGCCGTGCGGGTCACATCCTCCCGTCCCTGTGCGGACAAGGGACGGCTGGCATCCTCACTCTCATCCATGGCCAGCCCGTGCTGCACCAGATAAACACGCATCATTTCACTCCCAAACCCACTCGCCTTTGAGGATATATAAATGTTCAATCACAATAATGACCTGACAGACAGTTTAGGCCAGAATCCCGCGCTCACCAAGTTACGGATGCAGGAGATGATTACATGGTCAGCATTAAATCAGCCCAGGATATTGAAGCCATGCGTCCTGCCTGCCGGCATGCGGCTGATACGCTGGTGATGATTGAACCACACATTCAACCCGGCATCACAACCGACGAGATCAATGACCTTGTGCATGAGTTCACCATAAAGGCCGGCGCCATTCCAGCTCCCCTGAATTACCACGGCTTTCCGAAATCGGTGTGCACCTCGGTCAATCATGTTGTCTGCCACGGTATTCCCGGCAATAAAAAGCTGCGCGACGGCGATATTGTCAATGTGGATGTCACCAGCATCATCAACGGATGGCACGGGGATACGAGCAAGACCTTTTTTGTCGGCTCTCCGAAGGTTCGCACCAGAAAGATCGTTGAGGTGGCCAACAGAGCGCTCGATGTCGGCATTGCTGTGGTGCGGCCGGGCGCTACGCTGGGTGATATCGGACATGCCATCCAGAGCTATGTCGAAGGGGAAAACTGCTCGGTTGTGCGGGAATATTGCGGCCACGGCATCGGCAGGGTATTCCATGAAGAACCGCAGGTGCTTCATTTCGGCAAACCAGGTGCTGGCCTGATGCTGAAACCTGGCATGGTTTTCACCGTTGAACCAATGGTCAATCTGGGCAAGGCAGCGGTCAAGCTGTTGCCAGATCACTGGACGGTTGTAACGCGCGACAAATCACTTTCGGCGCAATTTGAACACACCTTGGTGGTCACCGAAACCGGTCATGAGATCCTTACCCTGCCAACCTGAACATCTCAATTTAGGTCATCTTTCTTTATTTACTTCCATCTGAGCTGTGAACCGCTACTATGCGCGCCACTTTGCCTTCCTGATGAAGGCTGTTTGAGGTAACACTATGTCTACGCGTAAAATCCGGAACATCGCCATCATCGCCCACGTTGACCATGGCAAGACCACATTGGTGGATGAACTGCTCAAGCAATCCGGCACCCTGGAAGGGCGCAAGGAAGTCAGCGAGCGCGTCATGGATTCAAACGCCCTTGAAAAAGAGCGCGGCATTACCATTCTCGCAAAAAACACATCGATCCAGTACAAAGACACCCTGATCAATATCGTCGACACCCCGGGCCATGCTGATTTCGGCGGCGAAGTCGAACGCATCCTTAACATGGTGGACGGCGTTCTGCTGCTGGTTGATGCGCGCGAAGGCCCAATGCCGCAGACAAAATTTGTGACCTCAAAAGCCCTTGCCCTGGGCCTGAAGCCCATCGTTGTGATCAACAAGATCGACCGCGAAGGATCCGATCCTGATGCCGTTGTAGATGCGACCTTCGATTTATTTGCTTCGCTCGGTGCGACCGATGAGCAGCTTGATTTCCCGGTTGTGTATGCCTCTGCCAAGAATGGCTATGCGAAGATGGATCTGGCGGAAGAGTCCGACAACCTCACCTGCCTGTACGAGACCATCATGGGCAGCGTAAACCCTCCCGAGGGTGATCCCGATGCGCCACTACAGATGCTCGCCACTACCCTCGACTGGGACGACTTTATCGGACGAATCGTGGTTGGGCGCGTTGCCAACGGTCGCATCAAGACCGGTCAGGATATCACCGTGGTGCATGCCGATGCGTCTAAGGAAAATTTCCGCGTCACCAAGATTCTGGGCTTTGTCGGCCTTACCCGTGTGGAAGTGCCTGAAGCTGAAGCTGGTGACATTATCTCCGTCGCAGGTATTGAAACGATCAATATCGGTGAAACGATTGCTGATAAGGAGAACCCTATTGCACTGCCTATCATCCACGTCGACGAACCGACTTTGACCATGGAAATTCATGTCAACAACTCACCGTTGGCAGGTACCGAGGGCAAGTTCATCACCACGCGTCAGATTCGCGATCGACTGATGAAAGAAATCCGTACCAACGTGGCCATGCGCGTGGAAGAAACCGATTCCGCAGACATCTACAAGATCTCCGGTCGCGGCGAACTGCATATCGGCATCCTGCTTGAAAACATGCGCCGAGAAGGCTTTGAAATGGCTGTATCGCGTCCGGCAGTTATCGTGCGCGAAATCGACGGCAAGAAGCAGGAACCGTACGAGAGCGTCACTGTCGACGTAGAATCAGAGTATCAGGGTACGGTCATCGAAAAGCTGGGTAAGCGTGGCGCAGAAATGACAAACCTTGTAAGCAATGCCGATGGATCTACCCGCATCGAATTTAATTGCCCGACCCGCGGCCTGATCGGCTACACATCTGAATTCCTGACCGATACCCGTGGCACCGGCGTTCTGCACCACCTCTTTCACGCATATGGCCCCTACATCGGCAAACTTCCTGGGCGCAACAACGGCGTACTCGTCTCAATGGAAAACGGAGAGTCGGTTGCCTACGCGTTGTGGAAGCTGCAGGAGCGCGGACGTATGTTCGTAGGCGCCAATGAGAAGCTCTATGAAGGTATGGTGATTGGTATCCACAGTCGGGACAACGATCTGGTTGTGAACCCGATCAAGGGCAAAAAGCTGAGCAACGTGCGCGCATCGGGTAAGGATGAATCCATTGATCTGGTCACACCAATCAAACTGACGCTGGAGCGTGCCATCGAATTCATTGAAGATGATGAACTGGTAGAGATTACACCAAAGAGCATCCGCATCCGTAAGCGGAAACTTCTTGAGCATGAGCGCAAACGCGCTTCGCGTCCTGATTAAGAACCGGTAACTATAAGTTCCGCACGCATTTGCGGGGCAACGTTAATAACAGGAAAGGCAGCCCAAAGGCTGCCTTTCCTGTCTGGTGCATGTTGTTTGTGTTTTTGCGCCTACGGCAGCACTACCACCTGTTTCATGACATCGCCCTGACGAATCTTGTCCACCACATCCATACCGGAAGTCACCTGGCCGAATATCGTATACTGGTTATCTAGATGCGGTTGCGGCCCAAAGCAGATATAAAACTGGCTGCCGGCAGAATCGGGACTCTGGCTGCGCGCCATGGCAAGGGTTCCACGCACATGTTTGCGGGAATTGAATTCAGCCTTTACCTTGTAACCGGGGCCACCCATACCGGTTCCATCCGGATCACCACCCTGCGCCATAAATCCGGCAATTACGCGATGGAATTTCAACCCGTCATAAAATCCCTTTCCTGCCAAGGCTTTGAAATTGGCCACCGTATTCGGCGCGCTATCAGGATACAGCTCGATATCGATGTTGCCATTGTCAGTGATAATCTGGATATGATTACCCTCCGGAACATCCTTGTCCCCTGCCTGGGGTGCTTTTGCAAATAAACTCATTTTTTGCTCCTTGGTTAATGAATATGGTTCTGCCTGAGCCGCTATCACGCCACACATGCAGACAGAGAACACAGCGGCCAGCCAACATCTATTTGTTAGCAATCGATACATTATAAAAAGTGCTCCTGAGCCGAGGGTAGAATACGAATCGGATGCAGAACCATCTTCTTCATGCCCGGCTTCAACTCGGCATTCCCGAGCAATATGTCTTGGCAAAAGACACTCGCTTCGCCGTTATATTTCTCATCCAGCTGCAGTCGCTGCCCCTGCAGGAACCTGCGCGCCTGCTCCTCACTTAATTCGCAACGATGCAGATCGCGCAACCATAGCCTGAGCGGCAGCACACATTCAACACCCCTCTCTTCCAGCTCCTGCAGCGTTACCATTATGGATTCCGGCCAGCCACCGGTACTGGTTCGGCGAAGTGCGGTTACACATCCGCCCATGCCCAGGGCGGCACCGATATCACGCGCCAATGAACGGATATACGTCCCCTTGGAACAACGCACGTGCAGGGTCACCACGGGAAAATCGAAGCGCAGCAGCTTCATTTCGAGAATCTCAACTGGCCGCGCCGGCAATACCACATCCTGGCCCGAACGCGCTGACTCATGGGCGCGCTTGCCATCAACCCGGATGGCCGAGTAGGCCGGCGGCACCTGTTCAATTCGGCCGGTGAATTTCTTGAGTATTGCCTGCAGCGCCTGTTCTTCTATCGCATTCCCGAAACGGGCGACAATATCGCCCTCTTCATCCAGCGTGTTGGTCTGGTAACTCAGGTCAAAACTCACCGTATAGGCCTTTTCAGCACTCAGGCCGTAATCAGCATACCGGGTCGCCTCACCGAGCAGAATCGGTAACATACCGGTAGCGAGAGGATCTAGCGTGCCGCCGTGGCCGGCTTTAATGCGCTTTTTGCCCGAAGGGGAAAATTGGCGAACCACCGCGTTGACGGCCTGTCTTGAAGTCCAGCCTATCGGTTTATCCAGAAATACAATGCCGCAAACCGGCTCGCCATCAACCAAGCAGTTCGCTCACGGCCTGACTCAGTCGTTCATTCACCTCATCCAGCGTTCCCTGCAGGACACAACCGGCTGCATGGTGATGGCCTCCGCCACCAAGCCTGGCAGCCAGAGCCCCGACATCGGCATGTGTCTTACCCCTGAAACTGATTTTCCAGGAATTTTCGCGCAGTTCGTTCACGCGCACAAACACAGCCACCTCAACCCCGTCAACGCTGCGTGCATAATCAATCAGGCCTTCCGTATCCTCAACATCCGCTCCAGTCTGCTCATACATCTCAGCGGTCACATAAACCCAGGCCGAACGTCCCTGATCATGCAGCTCGAGGGTATTCAGACAAGCAGTCATGATCTTCAGTCCTGCCAGCGGGCGGCTCTCATAAATACCGACGCTGATAGGCCATGGCTCAGCACCGGCCTCAATCAAATCCGCAGCCATGCGATAAACAGGCGCAGTTGCACTGGCAAGCCGGAAACTTGCGGTATCGGTCAGCACTGCGGCGTAAATGGCCGAGGCCCCCGCTTTCGAAAGCGGCAAATCCATGGCAATAAGAAGATCGTAAATCATCGCACCCGTGGCACAGTAACGGGCGTCGACAAGATTGATATCGCCGTACATCTTGTTGCTGGCATGATGGTCGATATTGATCAGCGTGGAAGAATCAAAGAAACTGTCCGGCATCCCCAGACGTGATTTTGCACCGGCGTCCAGACTGATGATAACATCAGGAACACTTGCGCCGACCCAATCACCCATCGTTACCAGTTCGGCATGCTGCAGGAAGCCATATATTCTTGGTACGCCATCACGGTTGTGCATGCAAACCTGCCTGCCGCTGTTTTTGAGCGCTTCGAACAGCGCCAGCTGCGAGCCAATGCCGTCGCCGTCAGGATTGCAGTGTGTGATCAGAAGGATCTTCTCGGCCTCCTGAATAGCTTTGATAACAGGCTGCCAATCAGTATCCGATTCGATGGGCTGCATATTGCCAAATCCCATCAGGGCCGCTCGAGGCTGCGCAGGAGCATCAATACATCGCCACTTTTTTCAAATGCATTATCCCAGCGAAAACGCAACTTGGGCATGCGTTTTTTGGAAAAGACCCGGCGCAGTTCATGTTCAAAATGCGGCCCCATTTTCTCCAGAGCCTGAATACATGACTTGGAATCCTGCTCGCCTGCACGGTAAATCCAGACCGTTACCAACTGTCGTCCGGAAGCTTCCATACGGGTGATGGTAAGCTCGGAAAAGCGTGGGTCGGCAATGTCGCGTAGCATCAGGGTGCTGAGCAACCTCTGGATATCATGCAGTAAGCGCTGCTGATTGGGAGATGATGGTTGCACTCGAGTATCGCTCAGAGCGTCGCCGCGACTTCCTCAATAATATAGAACTCGAATGTATCACCCGGTTTTATATCGTTGAATTTGTCTACGCCAATACCGCATTCGTAGCCTGTCTTCACCTCTTTCACATCATCCTTGAAGCGACGCAGTGAGGACAGCGTCCCATCATAAACCAGCACACCATCGCGCAACACGCGTACCAGAGAACCGCGGCTGACAAAACCATCCGTCACATAGCAACCGGCCACAGCACCCACCTTCGGCGTCTGGAACACTTCGCGCACATCAGCTGTGCCGGTGACCTTCTCAACCTTGTCCGGCGTCAGTACGCCAGCCATAGCTGCCCTGATTTCATCAATGGCATCGTAGATGATCTTGTAAAAGCGAATGTCTACGCCTTCGGTCTCGGCCAGTTTCTTCGCCTTGGTTTCTGGGCGCACATTGAATCCGATAATGATCGAATTGGATGCGGAGGCGAGCATGACATCGGATTCGGTGATGCCACCAATTCCCTTGTGCACTACCTTCACTTTCACATCATCTGTACCGGCCTTGGCCATGGACTCTGCCAACGCCTCAACAGAACCGGTCACATCACCCTTGATGATCACGGGCACTTCCTTGATGCCGCTCTGCATGTCTGCAAACAACTCATCCAGACTCGCGCGCTTCTGGGCATCAGCCCCAAGCTCGCGCTCCTTGACCTTACGATAGCTGACAATGTCACGCGCCACCCGGTCATTCTCAACAGAATACAGTTCCTGGCCTGCTTCCGGGACTGAATCCAGACCCAGCAGCTCAAACGGAATGGATGGGCCGGCCGTGCGATGCTGAACTCCATTTTCATCCACAATGGCGCGAATGCGACCGGTTACAGAGCCGACAACAACCGTGTCGCCCTGATTAAATGTACCGTTCTTGACGAGCACGGTGGCAACCGGACCACGACCGCGATCCAGACGCGATTCGATCACAATGCCCTTGCCCCGGCGCGTAGGATTGGCCTTGAGTTCAAGAATTTCAGTCTGCAGGGCAAGCATTTCCAGCAGGTCATCCAAGCCCTCGCCAGTCTTGGCTGACACAGGCACGAATACAGTATCGCCACCCCAATCTTCAGCCACAACTTCAATTTCAGCTAGCTGGCGCTTGATCTTTTCTGGATCAGCACCCTCTTTATCCATCTTGTTAACGGCAACAATGATCGGCACACCTGCGGCACGGGAATGGTTCACTGCCTCAACCGTCTGCGGCATCACGCCATCATCTGCTGCAACCACCAGCACAGCTACGTCGGTCAGGCTGGCACCGCGCGAGCGCAGGCCGGTGAACGCCTCATGACCCGGTGTATCAATGAACACAACGCGCTCCTGGCTTTCCAGCTTCACCATATAAGCGCCGATATGCTGGGTGATACCACCGGCCTCGCCTTCAGCCACATGGGCCTTGCGCAGGGCATCGAGAATAGAGGTTTTGCCATGATCCACATGGCCCATCACCACCACAACCGGAGGGCGTGGAACCAGGTCTTCGGAATCGTCTTCCTGAGGCTCTTCCATCAGTACATCCTCAACCGCAGCTGCATTGATGATCTTGGCCTTATGACCAAACTCCTCAACAATCAGCACAGCCGTGTCGGCATCAACGCTCTCGTTAACCGTCGTCATGGTGCCCATTTCAAACAAGCGCTTCACCACCTCGCTACTCTTGGTTGCCATACGATTGGCCAGTTCTGAAACCAGAATCGGATCCGTTACCTCAACGGTACGAACAACAAAATCCTCATCATCCTTGGTGATGCCGGCGCGACCTTTCTTGGCGCCACGCGCCAGACGCGCCATGCGCTCTTCCTGCTGCGGCGTTAGAACCTGATTGCGCTTTTCAGCATAAGTGCGACGTGCAGCTTTCTCTGCCGGAGAGAGGCGGCGCTGTGGGCGTCCACCCGGTCCATCGTTACGGCGACGTGGCGCTCCCGGTGCCGCGGCACCTGCACCCGGTTCCGGAGATATGGCTACTGAAGGCGAACGACGTTGCCCTGCTGTCGCAGACGCACCGGCCCCGGTGGGACGGCCTCCCGGACGCGAACTGGTATCACGTCGATTGGCGCGATCTTCAGATATTTTCTTCTCAATCTGTTTAACCGTGGAGCGTGGCGCTTTTGAAGCTGCAATCTGTGCCGGTGTCAGGCCGCGTCGAATCGTTGTGCGCGGGCCTTTATGCGTCGGCTGCTGGCCCTGCGGAGAATCAGTTGAGCCCGGGCGGGAACCTGGTCGGGCTCCCGGCCTTGGCGCTCCGCGGGGGGCAGTATTCGGGCCACTCGCCGGTCTTGCGCCTGCAGTTCTTTCGTGACGCACCGGTGCAGGCCTTGATGGCGCCTGTGTCGCTGCAGTTGATGTTTTTTGCTGTGCAGCCATGGCTTCAGCTGCGCGCTTGGCAGGGGAAACACGAGTAGCCGGGGCTGGAGGAGTACTTGCTTTGATTTCTGCTGGTGAATCTGGTGCGCTGCTGGCCTTTGGTGCGGCCTTCTTAACAGGCGGAGTGGCCGGAACAGCAACGCGTTTCTTCTCAACGGCTGCAGCGGCACGCTGGGCAGGGGATTCAGATGTAGGCTTCGCACCGCCCGCAAGCGAATTCTGGCTGCCAGGCCTGACCGGGGTGTGCCGCTTTCGCACGGCAACTTCAACCGTCCTGCCACGACCCTCGACGCGAGAACCGCTGCGCTGCTGGCCAGCTATTGTCGGCCGATTCAGGGTCAGGGTCTTAGCATGAGCAGACGCACTCTCTTCCTCGGGCTTCTTTTTCATAGCCTTGCGGATTTTTTCCTGGTCTTCCACATCAAGTGTGCTGGTCGGCCCACTGACAGCCACATTACAGCTGACTGCCAGACGCTGAATTTCAGCGGCGTCTGTGCCCAGTTCTTTTGCCAAGTCGAGAATACGTTTAGCCATTTGTTTTTATTACCCTGATACCTTCAAGTGCCTTAACCAGACACAATATTGATTCATTTTATTAGCCAAAGGAGAAACATCCAGTCCCGCCACAGCTACACATTCCCGCCCGAACATCCTGCCGAGCCAAGCCGTCGATTCAACATCCACAACATCAACAGCATGCCCAGCCTGCTTCCTTTTGTCCGCTGCGTCCCCAATCTGACGCAATACAGCATCACCTGCATCCACAGCACAAAAAAGCAGCAGGGGCGCATTATTCCACAATCGGTGCATGACCGCATCCCTGCCGATGTCCGTCTTCGGCCGCAGGCGGGAAAAACCTTGCACCAAAAACTGCTCAAGCACATCAA
>Ga0209919_1000129_pt1 | contig 38766 bp, 26 predicted proteins | sample SalPon2A_C_D2_MG_FD_185721 | JGI IMG/M metagenome (GOLD analysis project Ga0209919, IMG submission 185721) | Soil microbial communities from South San Francisco under conditions of wetland restoration - Salt Pond MetaG R2A_C_D2_MG (SPAdes)... | ecosystem: Environmental > Terrestrial > Soil >... | reverse complement strand
AAGGCGATCAAAGCCAGTTCGTCGCTTTCATTATTCCGCAAACGAATGGCGACATGATGCCAGGAGAGGTGCTGTGCAAATGTTTCGATTATCTGTTGGCCGATCTCCCCCGGCTTGAGCAGGCGGCCGACTGCCAACCCGTTTTTGTATAGGGCTTCCATTTCGGTAAGATGGTGGATTGTTTCGGCTTCAGTTCGTTTTTGCTCCATGATATCTTGAATTTGTGATATGAAATATTGAGGATGCCCGTAATTATCTTTTACCAGAGAAACAGATAATAAAACCCATACGATATGTCCTGATTTATGGAAATACCTTTTTTCCATTTGGTATGAACCTATTTTCCCTGTGAGCATTTGGTTTACATAATTGAGATCCTTTTCCAGATCGTCAGGGTGCGTAATGTCCTGGAATGTTTTCCCTAAAAGCTCCTCTTCGGTATACCCAATGAGTTTAAGCAACGCATGATTAGCTCTTATCCAGTGCCCATCAGGTGCAACCAGAGCTATACCAATCGGCGCATATTCAAACGCTATGCTAAACAGTTTCTGGCTTTCTTGTAGAGACTCTTCCACCAGCTTACGTTCGGTTATATCCTGGATGGTGCCGATCATTCGAACTGGATTCCCATCCTGGTCATGTTCCAGCCTGCCCAGTCCTTGGACCCATCTTTCCTGCTGGTCACTCGTTCTTATAATTCGGTATTCTCGATCAAACGTGTTTTGTTCTTCCAGTACGTATTTTGTAAAGTAGTTAATCATCTCGTCCCGTTGAGCAGGGTGCACAAGGTTCCCCCAGCCTGCTATATCTCTGGGATAATTCTTGTCAATCCCCAGAATATCATCGAGTATTTCCGAGCTTTTCCAGATACCGGTCAAGATATCGAGTTTGTAATGTCCGAGCCGTGCAATCCTCTGTGATTCTTGTAACAGTACATCTTTTGTGCGTAAGGCATCCTCTGCCTGTTTACGTTCGGTGATGTCGCGCAATATGACTGTATAAAGAGTTTCATTTTCTGTTGTAGTGCGTGACATTGTCACTTCCATAGGGAACTCTGTGCCATCTGAATGCAAACCGGAGATGGTTCTCAAACCTCCCATGCCGCGATTGGTCTCACTGGACTTCGCAAACTCATTAATACGATTACCGTAGGAAGCTCTGAACTGCTCCGGGATGAAGCGTTCAAGTGGCTGGCCGATTGCTTCCGCGGCATTGCATCCAAACATTCTCTCGGCAGATGGGTTAAAAAGGATGATACGCTGATCTGGGTCGATGCTGATGATTCCATCCGAAGCAGAGTTGACAATTCCCACAAAGCGCTCCTCTGATTCACGCAAAGCATCTTCAATCCGTTTTCGAGCAGTAACATCCATAATGGAGACCACTACTCTATTGAGGTCGCCTGCATATCCCGGAGATACAGAAAGACTAAAGAAGATATATTTTTTGTTTCCATCCTTGCCTATATTAACTTCGTCGCTTTCATAGGATGTATTTCCATTTGCCAGGCTGACCAACTGGTCTTTGAAACTGGGATGGGCTTCCTCATTCAGTGACTTTGATAAAGAGCCCAGGAGTTCAGACTTGTCTTCAACTTCCATAAAATCCAGCGAAGCGCGGTTGACATCCAATACCTGCACCAGATTGGCACATTCTTTAACGGCTTCGGGGTGATTGTCGAAATATTCTTGAAAATCAGTAACCCCAGCATTGCATAACTGATCGAAATAGTTTTTTACTTGAGAGTAATCTTCCTCCCAGAGGAGAACAGACGAATTATCAAACAAACTTTGATAACGTAACTGACTTTCATGTAATGCCACTTCCGCTCGCCTGCGTTCGGTTATGTCTGTTGTTGTAACAAGGACTTTGGAATAATCATCCTCATGCCCTGGGGCAACGGATCGGGTCAAAGCGATCTCAATCGGCTTTCCCTTTAGTGTCTCGTCTGCACCTTCCCATCCATGGCTGGGCTTTCCTTCCGCGATAGCGATCAGGTCTTCAAGGATATTCTCCAATTCTCCATTGCTGAAATCCGTCATCGCGATTCGGATCAATTCCTCCTTGCTATCTGCCTGATACATTTCCAGGGCGGCTTTATTGACATCGACGACCCTGACCATTTTCTTGCATTCAACCATCTCATCCGGGTGAGAAGCAAAGTATGAACGAAAATCTGTAACGCCCTGTTGTTTTAGTATATCAATATGCCTCTTGACTTCGGAAAAATCCTCTTCCCAGATTGCAATAGGCGAGTTTTCAAATAACCCGCGATAATGATCTTCGCTTTCTCTTAACGACGCTCCCATTGTTTCATGTAGGATTGCCGATCCCAGGGTTCCAGCCGCAGTTTTCAGCGCATGAATTTCTGCCTTATCCCATGTCCGCGCGGATTTACATTCATCGAAGCCTATAAATCCCCACCATTGCTCTCCTACAAAGATGGGTACAACAACCAACGAGAGGATACCTTGCGGGGAAAGGAGTTCCTGCTCGCTCTGGGGGAAGTCCTGCACGTTACCGTAAACTACGTTGTCATTCCCTAATATATTGACCCAGCGTGAAAAACCTGCACCTAACAAGGGAAGATTTTGCAGGTCGGGATTATCGATTTGCGGTTCCGTATCTAGTGTTACCCATTCGTGTTGCAGCGTTGTTAATATAACACTATCGGGGGACAGGTGATTTCGAAATACATAAACCCTGTTTACCTCCGTTGCCCGCCCAAGCTTTGCAAGGATATTGGGAATAACCTCCTGCCAGTCTTCGGCACGGATAAGTTGTTGGGCTGATGATGCCACAGCAGACATGATCGCCTCGCGGCTTTGAAGTATTTCTTCCGTACGTTTACGCTCGACAAGCTCTTCTTGCAATTGTTCGTTAATCTTGTACAGCTCAGTGGTACGTTCAGCCACCCGCGTTTCAAGATCGGTGTTGGCATTTTGCAGTGCGGAATTCATTTCAAGTAATTCTTGTGAGGTGACCTCCATGCTATGCTCGAGCATTTCACGATCTATATCAGACTGCCAGTATGCCTCGTTGATCGCATGCAGGAGTCCTGCCTCCTCAATGTTGGGCTGATCCAATTCATCTGAATAGCGTTTCAATTGCCGTTTTAGCAGGCTGTGTAATTCTCGCATTTTTATTGCTCCGAAAAAATAGTAATCGTCATGGTTTGATTGTGCAGTTCGCATTTTGCAGATTGATTAAACGGGGAAATCTCGCCGTATGAATAAAAACCAGCCAAAGCCGTTTCTTTCCCAAAAACATCCTGTACGCCTTCTACTTCCTCCTCGATACGCTGTTTGAGTACAAGTTTTCTTCCCACGCAACTGATAAGCAGAGCAAAATCAGGAAGAGTTTTTCCAATGGCATCATAGCTGGTTTGTGCCGCGCCTATTGCACCATCGATTAGCCTGTCAAAATTAGCCTTCATTAATCGCGCATATTCACCTTGTGGAATATTTCCGGCAAATGTAAGGCTTTGTTCAGATTCGTCGACAGAGAGGATGGTCCGGACAATACTCTCGCTCTCTGTCCCCCTCAGGCTTAATGGGAATAAAAGGCCACTGGCTGGCAGATCTTTGGCATGACCACCAAGATACTTTTTGTATATCGCTAAAGCGGGCTGCTGGTCAAGTTCATATAAGACATTACCCGCAGAGCGTGTAATTAAGCGTTCGGGTCCAAAGGCATCCCATCCTCCTAGTGAGCCAAAACCTACTTTCAATCGTTTTCCATATAATCCAATTGCAGCTATGATGTTTGGCGCAGGCGGACCATCCAAAAAAACCAGGGTTTCCTGAAAACGGTCGCCGTCGCCTGCGAGTCCACCGGTTAGTGTAACCCCGGATGGCAGGTGTTTGGTCATCCCTTCTACTAACTCACTTCCGTTTACATTCTGCCCATCGGAAAGTACGAGAACGTGAGTAAGGGATTTATGAGGTAGTGCTTGTGCCAGTTTCTCACCGGCTTGAAAACTGTCAACTCCTTCAACCAGTTTTATTTGTGCCCTTTCGAGTTTCGTGTGCTCAAATGAAATGGCAGTGGCAACAAGAGTCTCATCCAAAACATTGGTGCCAAATATTTCGCCGGCGGTGGAGCACCCCAGTTGGTGGGCATTTGGATACGCTTTTTTTATATCTTCCTGCCAGCCTGTTTCTTTGAGACGGGTTGGGCTTCCAAAAAGCAATACCAGATTTGCCTTCTTTCCTAGTTTACCGGGATATGCTGGCAACCAAGCTTTATCTTGGTTCCAATGAGTTTGTTCAATTAACATATCTTGCTCCTATTGATTATCAAATTACCGGTTAAATATATATGATTTTTTAGATTTCATTAAACCATAAGAAGGCAAAGTATGCCTTGTAGATTATTGTCATTTGGCTTATCCGAATTGAAAATGGGGGAAATCCCTATCTTCTCTGTAAAGGAAAGTCCCTTCACTATATAGTGGAAATCATTTATCCAATAAGGGGGAACACGACTTGGGAAAGGATGATCCAAATGAAATAATGCTTACACTACTAAAGGCTGGCATGAAACAACTACACACAACCGTTTTAATTAGAACGATCCTTTTACCACGCGCCAGGATAGGTGCCTGCCTACTGACGCGGACGAATGATGTCTCCCCATGTAGTGGAATTATCGTTGGCAACTAATACGGCTCTTTCTTCGCCTGTATCTGCTCCTGCAAATCAGACATTCACTGAAGCGTTCAGTGATACCAACAATGACATCTCGAACCCCGAGCCCGTTGCTCAGACGCGATCTTATACTTATAAAAGGATGCCACTATGTTGAAAATATTTCGATTTCAAATGATCATCTTGTTTGCGGCAGTGATATTTTATGCAGTATTCGCTTTTGCATCAACCGAGACGGGAATACCCTCCGGCGGGGAAGGTGTGAACATCATCAGCGGCTGGACAGTATCCAATATTCAATATCGTCTGGCAGATGGTTCAGCAAACGTATCGGCAGTGGAGTTCGATTTGGATGGCCTCGCGGATGTGGTTCGGGTTGGCTTTGGTTCATTTGATGATTCGTATTTTAGTTGTGTGGACAGTAATGCTCGGCACTGGGTTTGCAGTATTTATCCCCGAGTGAAAGTGTCCGAATTGAACGAATTACGTGTTGTTGCAACTGGAAATTGATCAGTGCAGTCCCTAGAGTGATACTAGACATCTCGCACAGGTAAGTGTAGTTAGACACACTGTTCGTGCCGCGAGCACATCGGTGCGAGACGGCAGAATGCACACACTTCACTTTCCACGCTCACACTGCTGCCATGCAGATCGGTCAACCTCTCAACCAAAGCCAATCCAAGCCCGATACCTTCATACTCCCGGGGTAGCTTACTATCCACCTGCACAAAGGGTTGGAATAACTTTTTCTAGTCATCGGATACAATCCCAATGCCGGTATCGATCACCGAGAATTGGATCACACCCTCTTCGGCATCGGCATGGACTTGTAAATTCATCTCTCCATGTTCAGATGTGAATTTGAAGGCATTTGTCAGCAGGTTAACCAGGGTTCGCTTCAAACGGCGCTGGGCAGCATAGATTTTAAAAGCATTCTTCTCTTCTTCACAAAAGATCACCCTTCACATACAGCAACTTCTTCGCTATGAGACCTCCACACATGCGTCACCCATCCACATCCCCAGCATTAAAGATATCCTAGCGGTGTGCTTCCTGCAGGTAGTCGGAGCCGCGGGACTCGCGACCCAGTAGAAATCTAATGTGTGCACGTAGAAGATGATAGATCATACTGCCAAATAATGCGCTGGCAATTACCATCACAAACCGGAAAAGACTGGCCCCGCGTTCTATTTGAAAGCCGACGAGAAACTCTAACGCCAAGGCACAGCTGCTCGTTAGAGCGAGCACGCGTGACAGATCCTGCCGTAGGGAAAGTTCTGCACGTCCGCGCCATTCCGCGATCAGATAGCCCAACAACGTGAATGCCGACAAATACTCCATGCGCGAAGTTAAAGCATGCAAACTTTTTTCCGTAATGCGGCTGGTGAAACCAAGGATCGCGTGCCAATCGCCCAATGGTGTGGAGGCCGGCCAGATGGCTAATAAAATCAAGTAGATCATAAAAACTGGGAGAATGCACTGGAGTGTGCCTCGCTCAAAACGGCGATCTTTGATTTGGCGCGGCAACAAGCATAACACTGCTGTGAGGCACATTACGCCGAGTCCGATCGCCAGCATGGCGCGTGAATAAGACAGAGCCAGACCTGTCCCAATGAAGAACCAGGCTCCGGTTGAGAGTGAGGCAGATGTGATTCCGCGGATCGTCACTTTCTCCCAGCTATGCCTAAAGATGTCGCTCAATATGATTGATCCGCATACACCGATCAAAAGTGCCAGTACGCTCCGGTGTGGGGATTCATTGAGCGTGAACGCATTCACCCCCAAAAGCAGACCCAGCAAATAGATCAAACCCATAAGCGGGGTTTCAAGCCTCAACCTGCCAACCATGCCACCCGTGAAAGTGATACGATTCTTAAGGAGGTTGTGGAGGCCGGCACCCAAACCGGCTCCCAGCGTATTCATCAGAATATCCAAAGTTGAGGCTGTGCGGGCCGGGATGAAGAGTTGTAGTGTTTCAATGCCAAAACTGAGGCTTGCTCCCAGAATCAATGCACCGCGGCCCCGGCCGGTTAACTTGTAAAAGAAGCCGATGGGCAGAAAGAGTATGATGTTTGCAAGCGCGTTTATCAGGTCGCCTCTAAATGGGTATCGGATTTCATGTGGCAGTGCCAGGTAGAACGGGTTGAGCGTCAACAATAGAATAATGAGGGCAGAATATCCCAGCAGAGCGGCTGAAAGCCGCGCCCCAGTCGAATTCAACATGTATCACTCCTTTTTGATCGGCGTATACGATTTGAACATTAACCAGTAACATATATTCCCGCAATAATATAAATACCTTCCTAAGAGAATGCCAAAGGACGTGTGACTCTGGAAATTTCGTTCAACATTATTCTGTGCAATGAAGATTTCAATTCCCTAACATCATATAAGGAACTCGCCACCCTTGACGGATCGTCTCTCACGATTGAAAAACTCGTTGCGATGGTGAGGAATGACAGTAAATGAATAGGAGATTATCGTGCCAAGAGTTCACTGATTGTTTTCACAAGAGTCTTCAAACTGACTGGTTTGCTCAAATATTCAGTTGCACCAGCTTCGAGACAGCGTTCGCGGTCGCCGGGCATGGCCAGGGCGGTGAGTGCAATAATCGGAACAGAGGCAGACTTCGGCGCAGTGCGGAGGCGGCGAATGGCTTCCAGCCCATCCATTTTGGGCATCTGAATATCCATCAGGATAATATCCGGTGATAATTCCTCGGTCATTGCGATCGCTTCAACGCCGTCATGTGCAACCACCACTTCGTATCCACAGCCCATCAAATAATCCGAAATGACTAGAACGTTGGACTCAGTGTCTTCAGCGAGAAGAATTTTGCCCCAGGAAAGGGAATCGATCTCCTGGTCTTGTATGGCATTAACAGGAGGCGTAGACTTTGATGTTTTCTTTTGCTCTTTGGGATTATGTTCGCTCCAGGGAAGGGTAATTGTAAAACGACTACCCACATTAGGTTCACTTTCAACCTTGACGCTCCCGCCATGTAACTCTGTCAACTTCAATACAAGAACGAGCCCCAGACCTGTGCCTTCATATTGACGGGACAGACTGCTATCTAGTTGTGTGAAAGGAGTAAATAGTTTTGGCAGATTTTCGGGGGTGATGCCAATGCCGCTATCTTTCACAGAGAAGGAAATCTGGTCTTTTTCAGGATTGAGATGAACCTCGAGTGAAACCGCTCCATTCGCAGGGGTGAACTTGACGGCATTGCTGAGCAGGTTGACCAGGATCTGTTTCAAACGCTGCGGGTCGGCACGCAGGGTGGAGATGAGTTGTTCGTTCTTGAATTCGACAGAGATGGACTTCTTAACCGCCAATTCCCTGATGAAATTCAAGCTGGATTCGCAGAGTTCTTTTATCGAAACAATATCAGGGCGGAGTTCCAGTTTTCCGGCTTCAACCTTGGAGACTTCAAGGATGTCATTGATCACAGCCAGAAGGTGCTGCCCGTTGGATTCCATTATTCTTATATATTGTTCCTGTTTCTCATTGAGCGGACCGCGTCTTTGCTCGAGCAGGGTTTCCGATAATCCCAGAATGCTGTTGAGCGGCGTGCGCAATTCATGGCTCATACTTGCAAAAAATTCACCCTTGGTTCGGTTGGCTTGCGTGAGTTGCTGGGTGCGATCAATTACTCTTTGCTCCAACTCTTCATTGAGTTTGCCAAGATCAGCTTTAGCTTTTCTAAGTCCATCATTGGCAACCACTAACTCTGCTGCCTGTTTTTCCTTCTCTTCATTTTGATGGAGAAGTTCCTGATTGGCGATGGTTAACTGATCTTCTGCCTGCTTGCGGATAATGACCGCAGTCACCTGACTGCTGATGTCGCGAATACGTTTAAGATTATCTTCTGTTAAATTATATTTACTGGTGGTCACATCCAATAAACCAATGGTCTTTCCTGATGAAATCAAAGGAACTGTGGCCACAGATTTAATATTTAATAGTTTATGGATCTGTGGAATAAGTTTCTTGAGCCCCTTGCGGATCAGAGGTGAAAGGGATGTCGTTTCAGTGAATTCGGCAATCCATTGCTGAATGATCCTCGGATCATTGATGATATTCCCCTGTTCATTCCCTAAAACTTTTTGGAAATAACCGTCTTTCTGGATCGGGATTTCGATATTCGGGATGGGTCGCCCGATTACATTCTCAATTTTTTCAATTAGAGCAGCAGGCAGGGTCAAATTACGCAACTGGAGGTACTTCGCGTTCGAATCGAGCAGATAGACGCTTGCGCTGTGATAATCAGGTATCATGCCTTTAAGTTCATTGGTAAGTATTATGACGAGATCATTGATGTTTTTCCCGAGATTTGCAGCTTCATTTAGGGTGTTGATCAATGACAGATCTTCTGTACGTAATCGGATATCGTGTTCCATTTGCTTGCGCTCGGTGACGTCCAGAATGATGCCCTGCCAATATATCGGCTGTCCTTTTGGATCATACACAAGCGTGACTTGATCGTGTACCCACATCAGGCGACCATCCCGGGTGAACATCCGATATTCCATATTGAATGGTTTGTTGATCTGATCGGTATGTCCGGTTCTTTTCAGCACATGCTGCCGGTCATCGGGATGTAACGACTTTGACCATAATTCAGGGTCAGCCAGCCATTCATCAGAGGTATATCCAAATAGAGTTTCGATCTGTGGGCTGACATAGATCGAAGCGCCTGTGCCACCAATGGCGACTGTGTATACCATTGTGGGAAGGTGCTTGACCAGCTTGCGAAATTTTTCCTCGGATTCCAGAAGTGCGCTTTCCGCCCGTTTGCGATCACTGATGTTACGTGCAACTCCTTGAAAGCCAATAATATTCCCGCCGCTGTAACGCGGAGCGGATAGAACTTCTACATAATGGATATTTCCATTTTTTCCATACACTTCATATTCTGCCGCTTCCTGCAAGCTTTCCCCTTTAAGTATTTTTGTCAGCCTTTCCCTGTATTGATCCAATAATTTTTCGGGGATGATATCCCAAATACTCATGGAAAGAAATTCTTCCTCGTTGAATTTAAGCGCCTTGCACATGGCTTCGTTAACGGTTAATATGTTGCCTGATACCTCAATGATAAAGTAACCATCCGGGCTTTGATCGATCAAGTCGTGATATTTCTTCTCGTTCTCTTGTAATGCTGCAATGATTTGTTTGTGTTCCGTGATATCACGGATATTGCACTGGATCACTTTTTCTTCACCCGCCTGATAGACGTTGCTGACGAATTCCACCTGAATCAACCTTCCGCCTTTTGTTCTTAGCGGTAGATCTTCATAGCGAATATATTCATTTTCCTGCAAAGCTTCGAATGCCTCTTTGCTGGATTCGATGTCTATAAACGCTCCAACTTCCCAGATCCTCTTTTTTATAAATTCTTCACGCGAATACCCCAATATTTTTATCAAATACGGGTTGACATCCTCGATCATCCCCGTTTTGGCATCCAGAATCAAAATACCATCCTGCGCTGCTTCAAACAGGCGACGGTAACGAAGTTCTGAATTTATCATTTTTTGCATGGTAACACACCTTTTTTCCTTTGACCAACTTTGACGATACGGGGAATCAGGGATGATGCATCTCATACATCCACAATTGAGAACTGACGCTGCCGTTCCAATATTTATGATGACCATACAGGATGGATGATAATGTGTGGTTCATTGTGCTGTAACTACTCGGTCGCGACCATCATTTTTTGCGCGGTAAAGCGCCTGGTCCACAGCTCGCGCCAATGTCTCGGTATCATTTCCATGATCTGGAAAGCTCGCCACTCCGATAGAGAGTGTGATTTTATCCAACAATTTCCCCCGATGATGCATATCCAATTGCTTGACCGCTTTGCCCAGAGACTCAGCTCGTTTACGTGTATTGTCCAGGGATGCATCAGGCAGGATCAGAAAAAATTCTTCGCCTCCAAAGCGGCAGGTAATGTCTTCGCCTCGGAATTGCTCCAATAGAAATGTGCCCAACTCTCGCAGGATTGTATCGCCCGCGTCATGACCAAGCACATCGTTGAATTCCTTGAAGTGGTCAATATCAAACATGATGATACCCAATGTGTGCCCTTCACGTACTGCCCGGCTTATTTCGCGCCCGAAAGTTTCATCCATATACCGCCGATTGAACAGGCCGGTGAGCGGATCGCGGATGGACTGGTCTCTCAGGGTTTCCTGCAGCTTCAAGTTTGTCAGCGCAAGCATGATTTGCTCTGACATGGCATCTACGAGCGGCTTTTTTGCAGAAAGTGACCCCGAGCCTGGTGCGGTTTCCAGGTAGATGGTGCCGGTGGTTTCGCCCCTGGTTATCAATGGCGCACAAATATACCCGGCCGGTAATGGAATATAAGTTTCCATCGTCTTGGCTTTCTGCTGCACATGCTGGCAGATCAGAGCTGTTTGCAAGTCATCCACTTGAAAAATTAGCCCGTTACGCAGCGCCTGGCACTCCTGTTGTGTGAAGAACTCCTCGCTACTCAATGTATCGCCCCAGGCTACATTTATCTCCAGCAAATTACGCGAGGCATTATATATATACAATGCTCCTGACTTGTCCGGGAACAATTTTTGGAAGGATTGCTTTATAGTTGCGTAGGCTTCATCTGAGGTTAAGCTGGTTTGCAATAGTTTACCCATTTCACCAAGCAGGACTATTTCACTGTTGCGCGCTTCCAGGTCGTTTATCAAGACGACCAGTTTTTCGGTCGCCATTTCCAGTTCTGCGGTGCGTTCTTTGACCCGCTCTTCCAACTGGTCACGTGCTTCACTTACCTGGCCAAAGGCGGCAGACATTTCTTCACCGAGCATGTTCAGTCCGGTGACAATTGCGTCGAACTCATCGCCGCGTTCGGATGGAGTCCCCCGGGCTTCCAAATTGCCCGACGTGATCTGAAGGATGAGCTCAAGGGCCTCGTCGAGACGAGGGTCCTGTGTTGTTTTTTCTTGCAGGGTCATTGCAGAAATTCCTTTAACCACTCGACGGCTGCAGTTTCGGAAGTAAAGAGTCGGACTGGGAAGGTCGTTTTTTGGGTGGCTAGGAAGACATTTCCAATCATCCGGCTGACCGCTGAATCGATCAGGATAGCTACAGACATTACATCTTTAAATGCGGCTGATTCCTGTCTGCCTGCAAAGTCCATTGTCTTGAGGTTTCTCGCGTCTGCCAGCAGGGGACGCCGCTTTCCTTTACTGACTTTAACGATACATGCCAAACCTTCTTTTGTATCTGCCAAAGTATATTTAGCCTGATGGTCCACAACCATTTGAACGATCCCATCTTCTCGTAACCAGATCTTTGCGACCCGGGTCCGGGTCTCTCCTATGTGATTGTCCATAACCATTTCTGTGCCTCCGCTTCGAAAGTAAACTTTTTTGGGGATTGTTGGCTTGTTGATCTGCCAAAAAAAATTGCAGGGTCATTCCATGAATTCCTTTAACCACTCGACAGCTTCGGCTTCGGAAGTAAAGAGCCTGGTTGGGATCACCGGCTTGCTGAAATTTATGTAGACATTTCCAATCAACCGACTAACCCTTGAATCGATCAGGACGCCCACAGATGTTGCCTCTTCAAATGCGGCCGTTTCCTGTCTGGTTGCGAAATCTGCAGACTCGATGTTTCTCACATCTGCCAATAGGGGGCGCCGTTTGCCTTTACTGGCCTTAACGATGCTTTCCAAACTTTCTCTCGTATCCGCCAAAGTATATTTAGCTCTAGGGTCAACGACCATTTGAATGATCCCATCTTCTCGCAACCAGATCTTTGCGACGCGGTTACGAATCTCTGAATTAATTATTTTTTGCATGATAACCTTTCAAACTGTTAGTCCTTCGATTCTGGTTTGTCTCCGTTATCAAAGGGGAGACATACTTGCGAAACTCAGAAAATTTGACTTATATTTTACGTTTCCGAGCAGCCTTTTGTTTATTCACAGGCAAAACCAGCTCGTACCTTTTTGATATGACGACCTTGTTTTTTATCAGTTTGCCTGTAAGTGTTCGATTTATTGAAAAGAAACAAACTGGGAGAACAAATGAAAATTCATCCCCTTGGTTTGTTGAATTATACGGTACTTTTGATTGGTATCGCACTTACAGTATCATGACGTTTTCAGAAAAAACTAACCACTCAGGGTAAACGTTATTTTGACTTAATGAATTGTCTTTGTTTCTAATGTCCGTACGAAGAGGATAACTTTCAACAGCACTTCCTGATGTGCGCATACAACAAAAATCGAGTGATAGAGCAATCACTTATATTGCTTATTCTCGTTATTAAGTTGTAAAAGGTCATTAATGGTTTTTACAAGACTTTTCAAGCTCACAGGTTTGCTCATGTATTCGTTGGCACCGGCTTCGAGGCAGCGTTCCCGGTCGCCGGGCATCGCCAGGGCGGTCAGGGCAATGATCGGTGTGGATTTGAAGCGGGGCATTGCGCGCAATCGGCGGATGGCCTCCAGTCCATCAATGACTGGCATTTGGATATCCATCAGGATAATGCCTGGGCTGACTTCTTCTGCTTTCTCAAGCGCCTCTTTGCCATCATGAGCAACCACAACTTCATAACCGCGACTCTCCACGTATTCTCCGATGGTTAGGATGTTAGCCATATTATCTTCCGCCAACAAAACAATACCGCGCTTCGATGGTTCTTCCGAAGATTGGGTTGATCTTTCCGGTGGCTTTATTTCTCCGCCCGCCCCAATGATTTCCTGTTGAGTGACGATTTCCTTTCTCCACGGAAGATTAACCATGAAGTTGCTGCCCTTGCCCACTTCACTTTCCACAGACATGCTTCCACCATGCAAGTCGGTCAGTTTCTGTACGAGGGACAAACCCAAGCCTGTGCCTTCGAATTGACGATTGAGCTTGCTGTCCACCTGTACAAAAGGCTGGAATAATCGCTTCAGATCGTCCTCGGCAATGCCGATGCCATTATCTCTCACAGAGAACTGTATCAGGTCTTGTTCCTCATCCGCAAGGACTTGTAAATTCACCTCCCCACGTTCGGGTGTGAATTTAACGGCATTGGTTAGCAGGTTGACGAGTATCTGCTTGGTACGCCGCGAGTCTGCATAAATATTGGCAACGTGATCATCCTCCTTGAAGTTAAGGGTGATGGATTTCCGCATGGCTTGTTCCTTGACAAAGGACAGGCTGGATCGGCATAAGGCATTCACATCCACAACTTGTGGGTAGACATCGAACTGTCCTGCCTCGATCTTGGAAAGATCGAGAACATCGTTGATCAATTCAAGCAAATGGCGCCCGCTGGACTCGATGATTTGCAACGATTTTTGTTGCTTGTCACTGAGCGGGTCGCGCATTTGTTCAAGGAGGGTTTCAGACAGTCCCAAAATGCTGTTGAGCGGGGTGCGCAATTCGTGGCTCATATTAGCCAGGAATTCATCCTTGGCGCGGTTGGCGCGTTCAAGCTCTGCATTGGTCTGGTTAAGTTCTGCTGTCCGCTTTTCCACACGGTGCTCGAGTTCGATATTGGAACGCTGTAATTTCTCGAATAATTGTGCGTTATCCACTGTGATGGCGGCTTGTCCAGCTAGTATCTCCAGATACTCCAACCAATCACTATCTGGATTGAGTGAGGCGCGGTTTAAGATTTCAAGCACACCTATGATCTTCTCCTTGATGACAAGCGGCACGCCGTAGTAGGCAATGAAACCTTCTTCAACGAAGAGCGGGGCACGTGTAAATTCATCCAGAACCTCTGCCAGGTTGGGGACATTAATTCTCTTTCGCTCAAGGGCAACGCGCCCTGCTATACCCTTTCCCAGTTGCATACTTCCATTTTGTATAAGCTCTGTGCGAAAACCCTGTCCAGCGGCGAACTCGAGTGTATCGCTGGCTGGATTTAGCAACAACACGGAGACGGCATCGACTTCTAGTCGAGCGATGGTTTCCTCGATCAGGACCTTCAACGTCTGCCCTATGTCATGACTGCTGGCAATCGCGATATCAATGGCGCGAAGAGATTCCAACCTTCGCAACTGAGTTTTATTGCGCATCTCCGCCTGCACGCGCTCCGTGATATCCTCAAAAACAACGGCGAATTGCCCGGGTTTCGGGCGATAGGCGGTGACTTCATAGTGGTGACCGAGTTCCTGACTGTAGCTGGAAAAGCGATCCGGTTCGCCAGTGAGTGCCACTGAACCATAGCGTTCAATCCAAATTGATTCAATGCCTGGCAAGGCCTCCAGCGCGGTCTTTCCAGTCAGGTCAGATGCGCGCAGACCTGTGAAGCGCTCAAACGCAGGATTGATTTCCAAAAAACGGTAATCCACAGGTTTGCCATCTTCATCGCAGATGATTTCGTGGAGGGCGAATCCATCCAGCATGGTATCGAATAACAGGCGGTAATGTTCTTCGCTTTCGTGCAATTCCTGCTGGGTCTGATTAATATTCTTCGCATAAAAATAAATGAGAGGAGAATAGAGCCCAATAAGCAAAACAACCAGAATTACCGAATCATTGGTCACATTCACGATTCCAAGGTGCTCGCCTGTCTGAACAAGCCATCCTAGAAAGATAGTTAACAAGACGCTCTGAGGTAAATAACGGCGCATCATCCTGCTTCCAGGCATATCTGCTGTGAATGAGCCCATCAATCCCCTTAAGGGCCGCATGGCAAAAAGGCCGAGGGAAAGGGTTAGGAAATTAATAGCCGTATGCAACGCAACTGAACCATACCCGGTCAATTGATAAAGTGAACTGTAATCAAACAGGTAGCCAACTACTGCCGTGAGAGACAAAAAGACAACACTGAGCGTAAGATATTGCAAGATTTTGGTATCAATAAAGATTTCAGAAAGCCCTATGAATATGAAGCCGAGCGCTGTAGCTTCTGCCATTCGACCGGGATATGCATCGGACGGCGTTACCAGATCTTTGATGAGAAGTTGATCGATCCCAAGGTCCCGGCGAAATAAATACTCGCTCAGGGTAAGCAAAGCAATGACAAGTATTAAGCTTGCAAAAACCTGCCCGATGCGTTTTTCATGTTTACTATTTTCCTCCCGCAGAAACAGCAGTGAGACACCCGCCAGGAGAAAATTCAAAGCAGTATTAAATTTCATGGTTGGCAGATTCGGAAGAATACTTTTATAAGCGGAGATATCGAGAAACCAGCCGATCAATACGATGACTCCCGTACTTATGGAAAGGATGCTGGCCATGATTACGTAATAGCGTAATACAGAAAGAACACGCGAACTGGGTTGACTAAAATCCATATGGTATCCTCTACTCACCTCGTGTTTCTATGGTTTGAGAATAACAGGCTCCTCCATGGTAGGATCAGCATACTGGGTTGCAACCGTTACCTGATCTCGCCCCTTGCTCTTTGCTTGATACAAGGCTGTATCAGCAGCATGTAAAACCATTTCGCCGCTCTCGCCATGATCTGGAAAACTCGCAACGCCAACCGAGAGAGTCAGAGGGCCAAGTATCTGGTTCTTGAATTCCACGCTCAGTGTTCGTATCCCTTCACATAATTGCTCAGCACGTGTTTGTGCAATCTCCAGTGATGTATCAGGCAGGATCAGCGTAAATTCTTCACCACCGTAACGACAGGCAATATCGCCGCCACGCACGTGCTGTTGCAGGAATTTTCCGAGGGTTTGGAGCACGATATCTCCAGCCTCATGACCGTGCGTATCGTTAAAACGCTTGAAGTGGTCAAGATCCATCATAATGATGCTGAATGGTCGCTTGTACCGCCTGGCGCGCTCGATTTCAGTCATGAGGGTCTCTTCCAGATAACGTCGATTGAACAAACCGGTCAGAGGATCGCGGATAGATTGCTGGCGTAAGGTATCCCGTAACTTTAAGTTGGAGAGTGCCAGCGCAATTCGTTCCGTAAAGATGTGTAATAACGAGAGATGAGCCTCCTCGCTAATCCCATCGCTTATGATGTCTTGGTTGGGAGAGATGTACATTAACGCCAATACTTCGCCATGCGCCATCATTGGGAGGCAGATGTAGGGACGGTCGTTATGAACATGCGGGCATAGTATGCTTTTTTGCGGATCAGACACTTTATATACCTGCCCCTGGCGCAATGCCCAGCATTGTTGCGGCGCAAACATCGACTCACTGTCTTCCTGCTCGCCCCATTTGGTGATCTCTTCCAAAAGATTCCGTGAATTGCGAAAGACGTATAAAATACCCGCATAATCTGGAAAGAATTGTCGAGCAAAATGGGCAATAATGGTGTTAGCTTCATCTAATGCAAAACAAGCATGCAGCAGGCTTGTCATCTGACTCAATTGCGCGTCGACAACTGCGTGTTCTTCCAGTTGTCTGGCTGCCGTTGCCCGTTCAAGCGCTTCCTGCCGCATGGTCCGCCACCCGCGAAACAGAAAGACCATCAGAACAAAGCTCACAACGCCGAAGGCAACGATCATGTCATCAACATGGTAGGTCTGATGCTCTAATGCCAATTCCAGCCAATACCCGACAGGCAGCAGGAAAGACACTACAAATACAAGCAGGGCAATCAGGGCAAAAGCCGTTATTTCTGATCGTATGTGGCGAGTAAAGGATGCTGTTGTATCGCTTGACGCTTTCGTCTCTGTTGACAGGCGTTTAATATCCGTTTGGGTTTGTGAAGAACTCATCTAACACCTATATAACTTTCGATTTCAATTAGAGCATTTATACGAAATGGTAATGGTTGTATTTCATATGCTCAATGAAGTCTTTCTTCAGTGGTTACAAAGAGATGGGGATTTTGAATGGTGTAATTGTTATACTCATTCTGAAAAAATTGATTGTCTTTGTTTATCCCTCTGACTTCGGTATTATGTCCCAATCCATTTCACATGATCATGAAGAAAATAACAATAAGTAAGGCAATCATAACATGATTGCGTTGCGAAACTTCATTGCAATACAGTGCCTTGTTGTAGATAGCGGAGGCTGAGATAGCCTCCGCTATCTACAATCTCCTTCTTGGCAGCATTTCCAGCCAAATCCCATGCTTTCTACCTTGATTTCATCCTCTGTACTGGCTGTCTGTTCCCACACAAGGCTGTAAAGAAATGATTGATTTGATTATAAACAAGTAAAAACGATAGGGATGATTTCCAGGACGGTTAGCACGATTCGGGAATTCGATCCACGCCTTTCCTTAATTATCGTGAATAATGGTTTAGTCGAGAGAAGACTTACAGGGAAAGGGTTCAAGGAAGGCTTCTTTGCCTGATGGCAGTAAGCGATCAAGACAGCACAGCACGTTTGCACAGCAAAAGTTTATCCATGAAAGGCAGTAGACGATTTCTCATGTTTTTCCTGAGCTTGGTAATGAGCTGAACATCGAATGTCACCGGGAGTTGTTCAAACAGTGACTGAGAGATATAGCCACGATCTGCAATCAGTTTGCTAAACAAGCGTTTGCAAAGCACAGGAACCGGTTTTCGGTCATCGACATTGGCAGGTGTAATCTAACTAGCCGAGGCTCGGACATAAATATTATGCAGCCTTGAGCAGAGCCTTGAGGCCGATGCGCAGGTCCAAGTTCTGCAAAAAACAATAGAGAATTGCCAATTGATAAACAAAAACGGCACTGAGAACAAACCGCTGGGTAGCCAGCAACCCTTTTGTAGGCACAGCACCATGAACATCAAAGATACCTTGAAATGCTCATTGAAGTTTTCGATCGCAATCGAGCGAGTTTTGTGCAAAACCTTGCGCACTTCCACGCCATCATCATGATGTGGATCGGGGTTATTCTTCCCAGTGAAGGAAGTCACCAGCGTGCAAACTCGGTTGGCGCATTGTTGTAACAGGGTTTGATCATGGTAATGTTGATCGGCTAACAAGAATCGCAAGCCTGCTGGCAAGACTTCAAGCATGGTTGGGGCTTGTTCGTTATCAGCGATATTGGCTGGCGTTACTTCGGCTGTCAAAGGCAACCAAGCGTTGCAGGCCGCAGTGACAACAATGTGAAGTTTCCAGCCATAGACCCAGCCATGCCAGCCCGACTTTGTCCAATGGGCATCTGTATCAATTGAGGTGTGCGGTACTTCCCCTTTTTCACGATCCTTTTTGTGCCAAACACCTCCTCGTGCGATGAGAACCGTGCTATCGATGGCGGCTGCACAGGCGTTTTTGGCCCATAAGCCAAGCAGTTCAAGCAAGAAACATCCCAAACAGGCGATTTGAGCCGGGAGCGTAGCAGGAACGGTGGCCAAACGACGTTCCCATGTGCGTCGACACGCAAAGCCACCATTTGGTAAAGATAACTCTTGCCGCAGCACTTGCATTTCCGCAGTGGGTTGAGCCAATATCGCGAGTAAGCCAGAAGGAGTATGTACTTGTTGAACAATCATAATAACCAACGCTTTCAAAAACAACCGATAATCATATCGCATATCGCATGATCGCATCTTGCTAGAAACCTAAGCGAGCAGCCTCCTCGTCGATCGGTTTTTCATTCTTTGCTTTATTGGGCGTTACTGCATCTGGGCGTACAACAGTGGCAGGATCTTCGCCTCTTTTCACTGCCACCGCTTTTTCCGCTTTCAATGTCTCTTGAATCATCTCCTCTCTTGCTGCTTCTTTCTGAAGCTCTTCCATATTCTCATGCGACCCCTCAGCAGTAAGCAATTCATCCAACAGCATGCCGGCGCTTGGCGGAATCATCTTCCTTATTTCGCCCAGGGCGCCATCCACCCAATCCCCTGCTAAAACGTAATCTTCCGGATGAGCTTCAATGACTTCCCTAATCACTCTCTGAACAACTTTTTGTTCACTTCGTTTGACCAGCTCGTTCCTTGCCAGTGTGGGAGGCTGCCAACGCATTGCCACGCGCGCGCGCAGCCAGCATTGAAGTGTTGGAAGATCAAGGATAATGTCGCCGTATCTGTGCGAGCTGTTTAGTATTGCCCGAATCGTGTCGGCGTCCTCCGGGTCGGGCGAAAAGAATGCCTGGGTGGATGTGTTTGCCAGTAGGGATTGAACGACAGCTTCCATGCCTTCGATTTTTCGCATCATGGCCAGTGACTGAGACAAAACGAACATCCTCGCCCGTATCGTGCAAAAACCTCAACCGACAGAAAACAGGGCTGAAAAGGTGGCAAACCGACCACTGTTGATCCCAAGAATGGTTTTCGAAAACGGTGAATTATGGGAATTCAACCGAAAAAGAACGCTCAGATTTGCAATGAGACGCGCTAAAACCCAAAAGATGGTTTTTTATGAAGGGGGTGACGAGCAGGGGGACTCAAGTAGCAGGAAGAGCAAGAAGAGTGGGGGCACGATAGTAATCGTGGATGATGCCGCCCAGGACATTTCGACACTGTATGGTTCCACTTGAAGGTCTTGCTTGAGGGATATGGGGGTCTGCTGATCAATGCCCTGATGGGGACGAGCAGTGTTGTAATAATCCACGAACTCAATCACGACGCGCCGTAAATGAGCAGCGTTAAATATAAGAATGTAATCTAGACATTCTTCGCGGACAGTGCGAACCCAGCGTTCAGAAAACGCGTTGGCATTCGGGGCCCGGACTGGAGTGGGGATAACGTGGAAGCCTTTGGACTCGAAAACCGTATCAAAGGCTGGGCAAAAAGAGCTGTCATTGTCATGGATCAAGAACCGCAATGGCTTTTCTCTGTCGGAAAGTTCCCAAACCAACTGCCGGGCTTGTTGCGTAACCCAGACCTGATTGGGGTTGGTGGTGATACTAGCAAAATGGACGCGGCGCGACCCCAGTTCAATGAAGAAAAGCACGTATATGGTCTGAAGAAAGACAGTTTCCACTGTGAAGAAATCACACGCCAGGATCTGTTCTTTGTAGTGGGTCATGAGATGACGCCAACCTATGGATCCATTTCGAACAGGCGCTGGTTGAATACCGCATCGATCAAGCACATTGCGTACTGTTGTCAGGGAGACCTGGAAGCCCAACTTGAGAAGTTCACCCGCAATCTTGCCGTATCCCAAATGGGAGTTCTCTCGAGCGAGACGGAGAATCAGGCTTTCAGTTTCCTTGCTGATCGATGGCCGTCCACCTTTGTTTTTGTTGGGATAAGTCCATTTTCGACGAACCAGTTCCCGATCCCCGATAGTGCGGGGGAAGCTTTGCCAGCGCAGCACGGTTTCGGGCTCGAAGATACGGATGACATCCCGCAGTTGATTTGCGGTTTGGCGCGTCGTCTGCTTGAACTTGGTGGTCAAAACGGCCAGCGGCAATTTCTCTATCTTGCTGGGTTTGATCGGGTGATTGAGTTTACGTTGTAAGATGGATAGTTGTTGACGCAACACCAGGATCTCCAAATCTTTTTCCTGATCGGATAATCGCCTGACGTTGACGATGGCTAAAAGGGTGGAGAAAATGTGCTTGAGAATGAACCAGCCCATCTGATTTTGTGCTCCAAAGTGAGAGATGGCTCCATTTTACCAACTCTGTGCGACTGGAGGAAAGATGCTGTTTTTCTAGAGTAAATTACTTGGGATGAGGTTTTTGCACGGTACGCGCCCCTGACCCATCACCGCCCCCATCAACCTCTGCTCTCCGAGCAAAGGTTGAAAATTGTCTTATTGTCTCAATGCGCAAGTCCACATCGCAGATTGTGCCTACCAACTACTCCAACGGTTTTGTAGATCACCTACTTACTAAGCTCTTATAGACAAATCAGTTAAACATCGGACAAATAGCATTGTACCCATACTTGTCCAGGAACGAACTTTTGAAAGAACTTGAATTCAAGGAAACCAAGAAACGATCAGCTAACTCTGGGAGCCGTGCTTCCAGATGATTGTGACTTACTTCTTTGCGAACCGCTTTCCAGACATGTTCTTGCGGATTCAAGTCTGGAGCAGCTGATGGAAAGAAAATGATCTCCAAACGAGGATTCTCCTCCAGCACCTTATCAATCGACTTGCCACGATGCCAGGGAGCCCGATCCCAAAACAAGAGGATAGGCACATGCGGGTTGGCATCCAGAAGCATCTCCAAATGCTGCGCTGAAACTTCGGCATTCATACTATCAGAACGCATCGCAATCCCTTGTCCGGTTTGCAGGTTCAAACTTCCATAGAAATGTGTCATGGCTCGTCCTGGATCGGCTCGTACAATGGGCGTTTGCCCGGTTGGAGACCAGACATAACAGGTCGTGGCTTGCAGGTACAACCCAGCTTCATCTTCGACCAAAAAGACAGTATCAGGTGCATCTTGAGCTACATCAATCAGTTTTTTTCAAGCTGTTCTTCGAAATCAGCCACTTGGGTCTGACTGCGTGATTTGAAAATCTTCTCGGTCTTCTGGTAGCCGAACCCGCATAAATGCAATAGCTGGCTGTAGGAAGTGCGGCTTTGGTACTCAACCCCATATTGTTCTCGAACGACCAGTGCCAGATCTTCTACGCTCCAGAATTGCCCATTGACTGTACCCGCTTTTGACCCTAACCGTTCTTTGGGTGTGTACTGATGCAACATTTGTTGCAACACTTCTATTTGCAACTTGCTCAGTTTTGCACGATTGCCACCTGCTCGTTTGTCGACCAGCCCTTGTGAATGATCTTCTCGGTAGGCTCGACACCATTCCATCAAGCTGGACCGACTGCATCCAGTGATCTGCATGATCTCCTTTACCGGGTAACCTTCTCCATACAGCCGAACGGCTTGATAGCGCGTGCGTGTGCCTGCATTTTTGCAACTGCGGTAGGCTTGGAGCAACTCCTTCCGCTCTGCTTCTGTGAGTATAAATTTTCGCTTTGCCATACCTGTATTGTACGACTTCTAACTACTTTGACTATTAGCTTCCAGTAACGTGTTGACCAAATGCAGTAATTTCTTCAAACTGACCGGCTTGCTCATATATTCGCTTGCTCCTGCTTCGAGGCAGCGTTCGCGGTCGCCGGGCATGGCCAGGGCGGTCAGGGCAATGATCGGCGTGGAGGCGAAGCGGGGATCTGCGCGCAGGCGGCGCGTGGCTTCCAGCCCATCCATGACGGGCATTTGAATATCCATCAGGATCAGATCGGTATGCTGTGCCTCAACCTTTTCCAGCGCCTCCAGACCATCACGTGCGATTACAACCTGATACCCATGGCTTTCCAGATAATCGCCGACTGTAAGGATGTTGGACATGGTATCCTCGACCAGAAGGATGAGTCCGCGGTTACCAGAAACGGATTCCTGTTCATCCACAGCTTCCATCGGAAGCGATGATCTTGAATCTTTATTCTGGTCTTTGGTTTCAATCTTGCTCCACGGCAGATTGACCGTAAAACGACTGCCTTTGCCGGGTTCGCTTTCCACCTGCAGGCTTCCACCATGTAGTTCCGTGAATCTCAAAACGAGCACCAGACCCAACCCGGTTCCGTTGTGTTGACTGGACAGACTGCTGTCCAATTGCGTGAAGGGGGTAAATAGTTTGGAGAGATTCTCATGTGAGATGCCGATGCCGTTGTCGATCACAGAGAAGCGGATCTGATCTTTTTCGGTATTCGTTTTCACTTCAAGCGAAACCGTTCCTTTTTCAGGTGTGAACTTGACCGCGTTGTTAAGCAGGTTGACCAGGATCTGTTTCAAGCGTTGAGGATCTGCGCGGAGTGTGGAAATGGATTGTTCGTTCGTGAACTCCAGGGTAATGGATTTTTTGAGAGCAAACTCCTTGACGAAGTTCAGGCTGGATTTACAGACTTCTTTTACAGAGATGATGTCCGGGTGAATTTCCAGTTTTCCGGCTTCGATCTTGGAGACTTCCAGAATATCATTGATCAGATCCAGCAGGTGTGCTCCGCTGGAAGAGATCAGTTGGATATATTGTTCCTGTTTTTCGTTGAGCGGACCGCGTCTCTGCTCGAGCAGAGATTCGGACATGCCCAGAATGCTGTTGAGCGGCGTGCGCAGTTCGTGACTCATGCTTGCTAGGAACTCGTCCTTGGCGCGGTTGGCCTGTTCGAGTTCGAGGTTCAGGGTGTTCAACTGCGTCGTGCGCTCCTTGACACGAGTCTCGAGTTCGATATTGGAAAGTTGCAGGTTGTTGAACAAGGTAGAATTGTCGATCGCAATGGCGGCCTGTCCAGCAAGGGTATCGAGAAAATTAATCCATTCATTGTTCGCTTCAAAGGGGGTGCGGTGAAAGATCTCCAACACGCCTTTGATCTCTTCCTTGGCAACCAGAGGCATGCAATAGTAAGATACAAATCCTTCCTGCGAGAAGGAGGGCGAACGCAGGAAATCCGTCTTTCGTGTTTGCAGGTTGGGAATATGAACCATTTGCTTTCCCAGTGCAACCCGCCCGGCATACCCTTCACCCAGCGGCAGGTGTGTGTGCTGTAATGCCTTCGTGCGAAAACCGCGCCCGGCGGCGAAATTCAGAATCTGGCTGGCTGGGTCGTATAAAAGAATGTTTGCGGCATCCAGATTCAATTGGGAAATTGACTGCTCGAGAATCACATCGAAGACCCGGTCAAGGTCCAATGTGCCAGCGATCGCCTGATCAATGGTGTGTAACGCCCTCAGGCGCTCCAATTGACGGTGGATATTTTCCTCCGCCTGTTTGCGCTCGGTGATATCTTCTACCACAGCGATAAAATACTTCGGCTCGCTGGCTACTGTGCGCACGAGCGACATTGTCAGGTTGGTCCAGATGTTGGAACGATCCTTACGAATATAACGCTTCTCCATTGCATAAGTTTTGATCTCGTCCGCCAATACCCTCTGTACGTTTTCGAGGTCGGCATCCAGATCGTCGGGGTGGGTGATATTTTGGAAGGTGGAGGTGAGCATTTCCTCCTCGCTGTAACCGACGAGAGCACAGAAACGCTGATTGACGCGCAGGAATTTTCCCTGTGGCGACACGTGTGCAATGCCGACCGCAGCCTGTTCGAACGTGGATCGGAAACGTTCTTCGCTGTCGCGCAGATCCTTCGTCCGCTCCTCGACCTTTAACTCCAGTTCCGCGGCGTAACTGCGCAGTTGCGCTTCCTTCTGACGGATGGTTGCCGCCATTTCATTGAAATCGTGAGCCAGTTGCCCAAACTCGTCACGCGAAGTTTCGGACAGTCTCACATCCAGCTCGCCGCGTCCGAATCGCGCCGCTCCGGCTTGCAGGGCTAGAATGGGACGGGTCAGATTGCGGGAGAGCACGACTGCCAGCCCGGCCGCGACCAGCATTGCCAGGGCGCTGGCGTTGGCAATGGTTCCTCCAAAAGCGCGGGCAGGGGCATAAGCTTCCTGCTCATCCAGTTCGACGATCAGACACAACCCTTGTTCTTCCATCCAACGATAGACCGTGATCGTAGGTGCACCCCGGTAGTTCAACTGGTCAATATCGCCGCTAGCCTGAGCCAGGCAATTCCGGACAGCTTCGGTATGCACGCCGCGCTGGAGCACCGAAGGGTCAGTGATGAAACGAGGCTGGGTGACCAATAAGCTTGAGGTGTTTACAAGGTAGGTATCATCGGTTTGGTGGAGTCCGGTACGCCGGCCGATGATGGCGTTCATTTCATCGAGATCCAAGCGCCCTGCCAGCACTGCCAACAACTGCCCGTCCGGCGCGCGCACAGGAGCCGAGGTCGTTATCGCCGGACGCTGCAGCGTGACCGAATAATACAGATTCTGCACATAAGGAGCGAGCCTGCCGTTGATGAAAAATGGCCGGTCCTCCTGAAACTTGCCCTCCTCGGCCGGGTCGGTGGAAGCGATTACCTCACCTGTCTGCGGATCCATGACGAGCAGGGTCAAAAATTCGCCTCCTGTAACGCTTGGTTGTATTTCCGTCACCAGCCTGTCACGAGCCATCTGCGCTTCAGGCGAACCTGTCTGCGTTAAGACAAGATCAGAAATATATGCGAACACATTCGGGCTGGCGGCGATCCTGGTAATATCGCCCTGCCTTTCTGATTCCCATGAGTCCAGGGCAGCCTGCTTTTCGAGGGCTGTGGACTGCAACTCCGAAATCACGGCGGAGCGTAATGAATTCCTGCCGCTCTCATAAGCCAGCAAGCCCATCGTAGACAAAAGAGTCGCCGCGAATAGAACAAAAAAAAGTGTGATGCGGGGTGTCAGTTTCACTTCCCGTAAATCTCCTCGAGGAACTGCGTAGTATAAACCTGCGTCACATCCAGCGGCGCGGTCAGCACGTTCTGTTCACGCAAAGTCTGTTCCATGCCAGCCCAGATCTCCGGCTTCATCCAGCCGATGAAGTCCTCGCCGGTGTTGATCAGCGGGATGCTGGCTGTCATTTTTTCGTTTTCGAGATTTATGTCGGCTTTGGGACTGTATTTCAATACCATCGTTCCAACTTCGGCGGGATGCTCCACAGCATACGTCCAGCCCTTAAGGGTGGCGCGCAGGAAACGCAATACCAGATCGGAATTTTTCGCGATGAAATCATCCGTTGTAAAGAGCGAATCAGCGTAGAAGTGAACTCCATAATCATCCGGGTAGATCGTGTTGAATTCAAGGCCTGCTTCTCTGGCGCTGACTGCGAAGCCTGTGGTAAACCCACCCCAGATTGGCACCTCGCCGCTGGCAAACATTTCCATATCTGAGGGCAGTACAACCTCTGTATACTGATTGGGCAGGATTCCAACCCGCGTCGTCATCGCGTGCAGCGAGGAAACAAGGTTGGCTGTGACGCGGATGGTTTTACCGGCGAAATCCTGTGGCTTTGTAATGCCCGTCTGCTTCAAGGCGATGAACAAGATCGGACTGCGCCGGTAGATGATTGCTACTGTGCGCACAGGACTGCCTTCAACCCTCCACAGGATGATCTCGTCGGCGGTAGCCATACTGAATTGCGCTTTTCCATCCATCAATGGGGATAACCGATCCACCCCAGCGCCGCCTTCCAGAAACGTAACGTCCAGACCTTCCTCGGTGAAATAGCCGTTTTGGTCTGCGGCATACAAACCAGCGAATTGTACCTGGTGGGTCCATTGCAATTGTACGGTGACTGGCGTGAGTGCCGGCGTTTGTTGACTGTTGCCGCAGGCGCTCAGGATGAGGATCAGCAGGATGGACGATGAAACGATACGGTACGTGTTTGTATTCATGGCTCGTCTCCAACTCCCAATAATTCCTTCAGGGCCGGGAACAGGTCCGCGCGCAACCCGGATTTCGAAAAAAAAGCGGATACCCCGGCTTTTTGGGCATCCTCCCGATATTGCTGTTCATCATGGATGGAAAGCATCACGATCTTCGTCTCAGGCTGAAAGGCTCTGATCTGACGCGCCGCCTCGATGCCGTTCATGCCGGGCAGGGCGAAGTCCATCAGCACGAGACGCGGTGAGACGAAATCGAAGAGCGCCAGGGCGCTCTCCCCGCTGTCCGCCTCGAGGATTTTGAATTGGGGGAAAACGCAAGCGAACCAGTCTTTCAGCGATGATCGCATAAGATAATGGTCATCCACCAAAAGAACAGCCGGTGGCTTTGGCGCTTCGGGATGCGCCTGCGAGCCCGGGGTCAGCTTTCGGGGTTCAGTGTCCATCGCATCCATGCTTTCATCGTAGCCGCCCTGCCCGAAATCATCTGTCAGGAAAACAAGACAAACATGTCCGAATTACCCTACAAAAAAGAAAACAAGATTGGACGCTCAACTTCCCCCGTCGGAATATGCGTCTTTGGTTATTCCAGAGAAATCACCCCATGCTGTATGGCGAATTTCACAAGCGAGGGAAGATCGTGCAGCCCCAATTTGTGCATGATGCGCCTGCGGTAGGTTTCCACGGATTTTGGCGAGAGTGAAAGGATCTCGGCGGCTTCCGCGCTGGTCTTGCCTTCCACGACCAATCGAAGCACCTGGCGTTCCCGCGCGCTCAAACTCCTCAACGGGTCTTCCCATTTGGCATGTTTCCCAAAATCCTTGAGCGCAATGTCCGCGACTTTCTGGCTGAGGTAGCGGTCCCCCTTGTAAACAGTTCTTACCGCCGTTACCACTTCGTTGCCCGCCGATTCTTTCAACAAATATCCCAATGCCCCAGCCTCCAACGCGCGGTGGATATGCTCCCACGCGGCGTGGATCGAAAGGATGACAACCTGCGTCTGCGGATGGAGTTCGCGGATCTGCTGGGTCGCCTCGATCCCATTCAGCAAGGGCATGGCAATATCCATCAAGACCACATGTGGGTGTTCTCGAAGCGTTTGCTGAACCGCTTCGATGCCGTTGGAGACTGTCGCCACCACGCGAATATCGCCTTGCTGTTCCAGCAGGACACGCAAACCATCGAGCACCACGGCATGATCGTCAGCCAGTAAAACTCTTATGAGGGTCATCCGGCAACCGTTCGGCTCTGCGGCGCGATTTCCACCGTGACTTGTGTACCGCGCCCGGGCGTAGCTCCCAGGTGGAAACTACCGCCGACAGCCTCGATCCGTTCCCGCATGATCTGCAAACCCCAGCCTGACCGCTCCCCCGGTTCCGTCAACGCGGCTGGGTCGAACCCGCGACCGTCATCTTCTATCGTCATACAGATGGCTTCCTCCAAAACTCCAAATTGGACAAAAACCCGCCCAGCCTGTGCATGACGGGCTACATTCGTCAACGCCTCCTGCGCGATACGGAACAACGCCACTTCCAGCCTCGACGATAATCTGGCTCCTGTTTCCCCAACCTCCTCCACATGGACCGGTATTTCCGTCCGCTTCGAGAACCGATCCGCATACCAGCGCAGGGCGGCGGTCAGACCATAATCATCCAGCACGGGCGGATGCAAATCCGCCATTACGTTGCGCATGTGCATGACAGCCTCATCCACCAGATGGATCGAATCATCGATGCGTGAGCCAACCCTCTGCGCGGAGTCTTCTGAAATCTGATCACGCATGATGTTAAGGTTGATGTTCAGCGCGGTCAGGGTTTGCCCTACGCGATCATGAAGTTCGCCCGCGAGTTTCCTCCGTTCGTTCTCTTCCGCCTCACTCAAACGGGCGCTGAGCGCCCGCAGTTGTCTACGGTATGCTCTTTCGGTCTTTAGCAGTTTTGCATTAAGGATCGCCTGTGCGGCTTGATAGGACAACGCCTTAAGCAAAGTCTGTTCATCCTGCGTGAACAAGCGCTCACGTCCGATCACGCCCAGCGTGAGCGTGCCGATGAGTTGTCCCTCTCGCGTCATCGTCGAGACGACCACCGTGCGGACGTCCATGCGCTTGTTGAGTTCAGCGTTTGGCATTCCTGGAACGACTTGAATGTTGGGAATGATGATGAGCGGTCCCATCGCCCGGACGATCTCTTCGAACTGCTGCCGCGAGATGGGCTCCATGACCGCGACTTCCTCAGGCGGAATGTTGACTCCCCCGGCATAGGCAAACCAGTCATGGTTTTCATCGTGGAGCGACATCGCACATTGGGAGACATCGAATGCCTCGATAGTTTCCTCGCAAACCGCCCGAATCACCGCATCCAGATCGAGTCCCCGGTTGAGACGTGCGGCGGTGCGGACAAGCGTTTCCGCGCGCAAGACTTGACGTCTTATTTCCTCCTCCGCCTTTCTACGTTCGGTGATGTCGCTTGACACGCCGATGATGCCCGTCAGATTCCCGTCATTATCCAGGACAGGCGAGTCGGACACGAACGCCGGGAATGCGCCCCCATCCTTGCGCCGGACGAGGAATTCGCCGCTCCATGACCTCCCCCGCGTTAGTTCCTCCATGATCTCAATAGCCTGCTCACGCGACTGTTCCTTGAGTGTTAAATCCACGATATTTCTGCCAAGCGCTTCGGATGCGCTCCACCCATATAGTTTTTCCGCCGTGGGGTTCCAGTAGATCACGCGGCCCTGTACGTCGGTGGCTATGACGGCATTGCTCACCGCATCCAGCAGTTTTGCCTGAAAGGCGATTTTCTCTTCCGCCGCCTTGCGCCTGGAGTTATCGTAGCCAATGCCAATGATTTCGCCGCTCGAAAGCCTGATGTTCGCCCAGACAGTATCCAGCGCTTTCCCGTCCCGGGTGCGCGTTTTAAATTCCTTCCAGACAGAAGACGACTCGAGCGCAAAATCCAATACAGCCTGCCGTTCCATGGGATCAGGGTACATTTCCATTAATGGCTCGCGGCCTTGCGCTTCTTCCAGGGACCAGCCGAGCACTCTTTGCCATTCGCGGTTGATCCATTCGGTGCGCCCTTCCGAACTGATAAAGACCATCATCACAGGGATGTTGTCTACGATGGTTTGCAAAAGTTCCTTTTGTTGGCGGAGTTCCTCTTGAGTCTTTTGTTGATCTGTGATGTCAGTGGCAACGCCCACAATTCCAACTATATTGCCGTTCACGTCGCGTATCGGACCAATGTGATTGTCGAAATACACTCCTTGCAACTCGTCAACCGCCTGTATCGTTTCACCTGTCAGGACGCGTCGGATAATATCCCCGCCTGTCGTCACTTCACCTGTTTGCTCGACAAAGGATAAAGACCTATAGAGATCGAGAGCAGAGACCCCAACGTTCTCCCCCAGCTTTAATCCTGCCCGTTCCAGACCTTTGCCTTCTGACAACCTGAATATCCCTTCGCGGTCTATAGCGTAGATGGTGATGGGCGCGTTGTTCAGAACGGTGTGCAGATAATCTTCCGCCGACCGACGGGCTTCCTCCTCCCGCTGACGTTCGGTAACATCCAACACACTTGTTTGCAGGGCTTCAATGGCAGCCCGGTTAAGACGGACGACCAGATAATTCAACGCCAGGGTTGTTGCCAGCATGAAGAAGGCAGTCGTGGCGATGGTGATCGGCTCTGTAAGAGGACCAAAGCGAGTGTCGATCAAACCACTGGTTTCCGCCACGCCGATCGCGATAATGGCTAACGTATTCATCACCCCGAATAGAAGCATTGCTCGTTGACCGAGCATCAAACCCGCGACTAACAGAATAAAATAATAACCACCTACTGCATCGTCGTGGATGCCACCCCCATAAACAAGCCGTGTAACCAACATAAAGGCTGCGAGCGGAGTGATGACTTTGGCCAGCCAGAGCTGGTTCATATAAACCAAAGCCAGAGAAATGAGCAAAAGACCGATAAAGCCAAAATAAATAGATGTCCCCACTGCCCTTAAGGTCAGGGGCGAACTGACCAGCATAATGATCAGAGCAACAACAAGAAAGGTCAGATGCAACCTTCGTTGATCTTCGTGTTCGTTGCCGGATTTATCCAGGAGGCGTGAAATACATTTTAACATGATCTCATTACATTAAGTTTCCATCATCCATTATACCCAACCAGGATGCAACCCCTCCCCTGTAACGGACTGCAACTCCCGCAGCGATATCACCCCCTTGTTGTGGGACGCCAGCCGCACTTGGACGCTATCGAGATAGGCCACGATACGCGCTGCCGAAGGGTCGAGTGATTTCTTTATCTTTTGTTTCATTCATACTCTCAATTCCCCTTCCCCTAAATCCGCACTTTGGATTTGTGACCTTGCCCTGATAAGGTGGGTCCATTACACACCCAATACTGAAACTAGGGCCAGGATGCCTCCTGCCAGAGTTCCTACAATCCCCACGCCGATATTGATTCAATGGGCGTTCGCAAGTCCGGCAAATATGCCGGCGATAAGAATACCAAGAACCGCAAATATTCTGAGTATTCCCAAACGAATTCCCCACGGATTTGGAGAGTCTTCGCCTACGCCCGACTCTGTCCCACAAGCTTATGAGACGAGAGCTTGCAGTTTGGCTTGCAGCTGGGGGTTTTTTCCCGTGAACCAAATGCGGACGCCGTTGTCTTCTCATTGACCCGGCGATTCAACAGGTAGCCGCTGATCGCCAGCATGGGATCCCATCCCCTATTGGCAAGAGATATGCTTGGGACGTGCGTGGAGTTTTTGAGGGTGTATCGTTCCGTTGACTTTGGAATTGGTCCGGCAGACTCAGTCCGGTCCATGGTCGAATCCTGCATAGCCTCTGCTGTGGATGGATGTCTGCCGGTTTCTGCAGTCAAAGCCATCAGGAGACCTTCAGAAGGTGTTCGACGCGCGCGCAAGGGGGGACCCCCCTGATTCAAGGCATACAATAAAACCGAAAAACATGAAAGCACTGGCCAACTTCCTACGAAACCCCAACGATTTTTTCAAAGACGAGTGCAGGATGCGAATCCCGATCGTGAGCCTCCTTGCGATTGTCTTCGCCTGTGTCATTGGACTGATAATCAGAACTGCAGTGCGCGGCAAGTCCGCAGATGATACTGAAACAACTGTCACACCTGTCGGTACACTTGTGAGTACAAATATACCTGCGCGCACAACGCCTGCCAACACGCCGACAGCCTGGTGGCTACAACCAGCAGCATCTCCAACCAGCCCTAACATGGCGACTCAAGGAGCTTCTGTAATTGCCGGCGATTGCTCTCCCTACACCTTACAGTCGAACATTACAGCGGGGACATATGCCTACATCTCACTACTCCCTCCTTATGAAAATCTCATTCGCTCTGGCGCAGGAAAAGACTACCCTATCGTAGGTTATGTTGACGTAGGTAATTGGGTGAGAGTCGATGAAGACCCCATTATCTGCAAAGATGGCTATGTGTGGATGTTTGTGGAATCAGAGGGCAATCCACGCGGCTGGACTGCAGGAGGACACAACAATATTCAATGGATTACAGCGTGTCACGATAATAACCAAAAATGTAGCTACAAACCATCACAGGGTATTTCTCCAACTCAGCCAATATCCAGCAGTGATAACAACAATACCAATCAGTGTAAATCCGACAGACTCACAGCCGGCATTGACGCACAAGTCCACCCTGAAGCTCTCCTAGTCATCCGAAACGGACCAAATGCTGACAGTATAGTCGGGCGCGCATCGCCGGCATCCATCGTGATGGTATTGGATGGTCCGGAATGTACAGGAGGGGCGGTTTGGTGGTTGATATTCTCAGAAGACGCACAGCTTGCAGGGTGGTCTGTGGAAACCGATCTGCGCGCGTGCCCAAAGGAAGGTGAGTGTACTTCCTGGGACTCCTGATACAACATACTTTCTAGTACAATCAATACATGCCAGCAGATGACGATGGACTGACTCCAAAAGATAAGCTGCCTATCTATCAAAAGCACGCCAATCTCAAAGACGAATGGATTCGCGCGTCCAAGGCCGTCAAGAAATACAAAATCCCAAGATCGACATTGTTTCAGTGGAAATATCTTATAGGACCCATCCTGCTGAAGACCAAACGGCAGGGCAATCTCGTCCTTTTTAACGAAGCAGACGTAGCATACTGCGCAGAGATCCATAAGAAACATGCGGTGAAGGGTCGACCAACATTCAACGCGGACGGCACACCCTTCACGCCCCTCCCCGAAGATCTGACACAAAGGTGACTACTCCCCCAGCCTAAAGTCGTTGGTTTCCAGGGCAATGCCCAAAGACTCTAGTAGCCCAAGTCTCAAAATGTTTATAGCGGTGTACTGTGTCAGTTTATTCCAGGCGGCATCCGAGGTGCTTTTTGCCACGCAGTGGTCTTGAAGCATATTCTTGATGAGCAAATCTTCAAAAGCCGTAATGCCAAGCGTGTTCACCAAATCACGACTTTTCTAATAGGGGTCAAAATCTAGGGAGAATTCTCAGCGTGACTACTCCCCACGCCTAAAGGCGGGGGGCTTCTAGGGTCAATGCCCAAAGACTCTAGCCCAAGTCTCAAAATATTTATAGCCGCATTTTGGTCTCTGTCCATGATAAGACCACAAAACGGGCACACATGAACTCGCACATCAAGGGATTTCTCAACCATCTCGCCACAACAGGAGCATATCTGAGATGTGTTTCTTGGCTCAACCAATACGACCACACGACCAGCATTCTCAGCTTTGTACGTGGTGTACTGTATCAGTTGTCGCCAAGCTGCATCCGAAATGCTCTTTGCCAAACGATGATTTTGAAGCATGTTCTTGATACGTAAATCTTCAAAAACAAGCAAACCAAAACTGTTTACCAGTTTTCGACTTTCCTGATGAGCAAAGTTCCTGCGTCTGTTGGCAATGCGTTGATGGATATGCTGAACGGCTTTTCGGCGTTTGGCTCGTTCAGGTGTACCTTTCTCTACCTTCGAGAGTTTGCGTTGTGCTTTCGCCAGTTCTTTTTCATCCCTACGGAAAAAGCGGGGATTATCAATCCCGTCTCCATACGAGAATTTGGCAAAGTACGTCAAACCCAGATCAATCCCGATTGCCAAATCCTTGAAAGGCAACGGCTCAGGCACTACCTCGCAAGCGAAGCAAGCATACCAATCTCCAACAGCATCCCGTTGGATAGTGAGCGTCTTTATCCTTCCTTCAATCGGGCGATGCAAAATAATTTTCATCGTTCCGATTTTGGAAAGATACAAACCCTTGTCCAGCAATTCAAAGCCAAATTGTTTGAAGGTGAAACTGTCATACCAACCATAGCTGCGAAAGCGAGGATAGCCCGCTTTCTCTCCCGCCTTCACTCTACGAAGGAATGCCTTGAATGCCAAATCAACACGCTCTTGGACATTCTGCAAGACCTGAGAAAACACATCTCCCAATTCAGGATGCTCCTGCTTCCAGAGGGTGAGCAATTTATTCGTATCGTACAGCGAGAGAGATTTTTGCTCTTGCTCCCAAGTATTTTTGCGAGTAGCAAGCGTTTCGTTGTAGACCCAACGGCACAATTCCAGTGTTTGAATAAGTTTGGTTCGTTGGCTCTTCGATGGTTTCAGGCGATACTTGAAGGTTTTCACTCGCGAAGCAGTGCTGTGCATTTAGATGTTTTTTTGATTTTCGATGTATGGCTTCAAGATGGAAATTGGCGCACCACCAACGGTAGAGACAAAATACGAATGAGTCCACAAAGTAGGAAGTCTGCTTTTCAGATGTGGGAACTCTTGACGAAGCAATCCAGAGCTAAGACCTTTGACCTGCTTCACGAATTTATGTACTCCAAATTGTGGGTCTACCGCACAAAGGATATGAACATGCTCGGGCATTACTTCCAGTTCCAAAATTTCGCAATTCAATTCTTTTGCGACTTGATAGAGGATTGCTTTCAATCGTTTATCCACACCATTCACCAAAACTTTGCGCCGATACTTCGGACAAAAGACTACATGATATTTGCAGGATGCATAGCGTAAAACGTGGCGATTGCTTTTGAAATCTCTTTGTTCGCTCACATGTTCTAATTATACAACCATGACTTATCTAAGGTCAAGATTGGCGCTTACGCTTGCACCCACCGCAGGCCGCCTCGCCCCGACGGGCTCGCGGCCCGAACGGGGTGCGGTGTACCCCCCCATGCGTAAACGCAGGTGCTTTACTCCGCCGTTTGGTAAAAAATAGATCGCGTCTTTTCGTAATTCCAATATCGAGAAGATAAAATTTGACGTCTTAACAATATGAAGTCCAAGCGACGCTTTAAATACAAACTCGCAGGATATTCCTTATCATATTTCCTCAATCGCATCATCGATTGAACAATTACCTGCTTGTTCTTGGAACGATACATCTGCCGATCTTCCATCTCCAGTTTATCGCACTTCACAAGCAGGACGAGTCATAGACGAATATGTTACGAAAAGTTTCTGCAATCCATCGTAGTAGTGCATTAAGTTTCTACACTATCCGAAGGTGAATATAGAAGGAGTGATCGTAGAGGCATGATAGAACCAGAAAAGTTTGTATTGCTTCAGGTAGCCTCCGCCCCACCAACATGCCATCACAAGACAATTCCCGGCGCCCAGCTTGCTCTCGCGCAATCAGGGGAAATATCTCTGAAAGTGGATGAAATGGAACAGAAAAGGAAATGAAGTGAAGTCACCGGAGAAGGTATATTCAATACGAACTCCACCTATAAAGGTGGCTTCGCTTCATTTAATAGTGTTTCCGTTGTGATATATTGACTACACGAAATTTCCTAAGGTACCAACTCACCCCATTTAGGATAAGGCAAGTGTCCAAAACCGCGCCAATCCGATATGATCACAGCAGAATCCTTGGGTATGTCACAAAAAACCATGCGCGCTGATTCTCGAACCCAGGGCATACCAAGGAAAGTGAACACCAGCCTCACCTTTGCTATCCTATTGGCATACCTGATGGCCCTACGCCATCGCAGAGACATCTTTTCGACAAGGTACTCTCTTGATGTTTTACCCGTCTCGACTTCCATCCAAAACAGCGTTTCAACTCCATCCATCTTCCCCCATGCCAAACCATCGGGATATGCACGTATCCTTGGAATGCCGACCTCGCTCCATCCGGCATATATATCAGCATGGGGCAAAGCCTTCTTTATCCAGATTGGCCACTGCCTGGATTTCCGGCGATGATCTCCATCCGCCAGCCGGTTACGCTCATTACGATAGGTAAATTTTTCTGTGGGCGGGACTCCCCACAATCTCAAAGCAGCCGACACACCGGACCGCCGGATACTCCAATAAGGGCGAGGGGCATCATTGGGACGTGGATTGAGTCGATCAGACCTTCGTCTAACCTTGGCAAGATGATCATCAATTTTCACGTTATCTGAATGACGTTCTACATATCCCAACTTCTTCAGTTCCCACAACGCTTCCCGGGAAGTCGGTTCTGATGTCAAACAGGCACTTGCGACCTCGCCTGTATACGCCACAACCAACCTGGTCATACTCAGCAGGGCCCTTGCAGCATGACCTGTTAATTTTGAAGCCACCGGATGTTCATCCGGAACACCACCACGACATTGGGTTCGGTATGTAACAGGCGGTGTTAAAAAATCACGAAAGATGGGTTGCTTATCCATCCCGTCAGTGACAGCCACAGGAAGTCCCAGGGCACCCAGGGCGTACTCAAATTCCTGGCGAAACCATCTTCCTGGAGACTCGACGGGCAACCACAATGACGCCCCTCTCCTTCCAGTGAGAAGAGGTCGAATCGTTGTCTTGATTGCCTCTGCATAATCCCAGGGAGGCAGCATCCTGTCATGAGCAATCTTGAGAACAAAGGTGTCTGTCCAATGACCAGGCGACAACTCCAGCGAAATGTGATCATCATAAATACCTTTTCCAACTCGCACAGCCATATTTTTCTCCTTCACTTACTGCAGCCCCACCTGGTCAGTTGGCTTACATCGAAATATTCGGTCGGGTCCACCCAAACGTACGTGTCCGGACCGGTCTTTTTCTTTATGCCGTAATGCAAATGGGCGCCACTGCTGTTACCTGCCTGGGGATCCTGCTCCCTGTCTCCTCCGCTTAAACCAAGGACATCACCGGGTTCAACGGTCTGCCCCACATCCACGTCGATCTCCGAAAGATGGGCCATCCAGATCTGGTAATCGCCGTTCTCAATCACCACCAGCCTTCCCCAACCACCCTTTGTATATCCCGCCCACACCACCTCCCCACCCATCGTAGAGTGGAACGGCGTGCCTGTTATGACCGGTGAATCAAAGCCGGAATGATTGGTGTAGTTGCCATCGTGGAACTTACACCCAATCAAAGCCGAAGGGAATTCTCCACCCCAAGGATGAGCAACGGGACCCCAAAGAGGAAACCCATCCGGAACTCCGTTAAGGCCAACGTAGCCCGTCCAAGGCACAGGTCCAACCAGCGCTGGCATTGTGTCTCCACCACTGCCTTCACTGCCTCCGTCATTACTGTAATTATCTCCTCCGGAGGCATTGTTTATATAGGAGTCGTTTTCGATGTACTCGGAGTTCTGGGGAATATCCAGCATCCAGTCTTTCACATCCTCCTGTGCCCAACCTGGAAGCTGCGGCACAGTCATGCCAACGATCATCACGTAAGCACCAATGAACGCAAGAGAACCCACACATAGGACAAGGAATATACAGCCAGCAAAAGAGAAGAAACCCTTCGACACGTCGGATGCTAAACGGCTCCCATTTGTTCGGCAGACATTTCTCCTTCACCGCCCATTCCCATCGACGCCTCCATTGAAAGACCGTTACGCACCATGCGCATCGAGAGCCAATAGGAAAGAGCTGAACCCAACAGAACAGGAAATAGATACAACGGATTGCGCGCGTACAACTGCCCCGCCTCCGGTGTGGTAATGCCGACAAATACAAGAACAAAGGGAGGAAACACTGCGAGGAACTTTGCCTGCCACTCGATACCTTTGGCCGCCGCTCTCGCTCGAGAGAGGATTTCAACGACAGATGTCAGGGTAACGCGCAAGCTTCCGATCAACGGAGTGATCTGTACGTTCAATGTGTAGTAACTATACAGGACCGTCGCAACAATATGTGTGGCAGGGTTGTCCCATGTCGTTGCCCATGCTCGAACGACTTTGCCTTCAGCGCCAGAGTCACACGACCGCAAACTCACAACCAGGTCGAGAAGAACGATCTGTCCTGACACATCAACGCCCTTTGTAGCTTCGTCCAAAGCTTCCTGTAAAGGCTTACCCTGCATCAGAAGCGTCTCGATCATGCCGAGCGCCCGCAAAATGGACTTCGCTTGAAGCATGGAAAACTCCTGACGTCGATCGGATAAAGTTCCGGAGTAAAGCAATCCACCAGCGAGGGCAAAAAGTACCGCGGCCACGAGTCCCATCGAAAGACCAGCAAAAAAACTGCATCCTATCCATGCCAGGAAGCCGATCAATATTTGATTGAAAGTCAGACCTGTGCCAGTCTGCTTGGCAAACTTATCAGGATCAAACTTCTTTCCTTTTTCACTTATTCCCAACTGCCTGGCGAGATCAGCTTCACCGGCAGTCTGCCTCCACCCAATGATCAGGGGAATTGAGCTTAAAGATAGCGCAGCTATCAACGAAAAAATAAATGTCATTCCACACTTCTCCTATTTCATGAAATGCCGTACCCAGAACGCAGCATCCTTTAGCCCGTCCGTGGCATATGCCCAATAAAGGATATACGCGCCGATTACGGTCATCCACACCAACATAAGCCAATACATTCCTTTATCATCCAGGTTGAGGGACAGCGGGCGGACGTGAGGAACAGGGACACTGGCAGCAGGTTGGGTTGCAGTTTGATTCGAAACAACAGGCTTGGATTTATTGAAATAACTGTATCTGCGAGGCTGGAAAGCAAAAACAAGCTGGCGCCTTAGATATTGCTCGAGCGTGAGTCGGTCCAGTCCGAAACGGGCGAAAGCCAACGCCATTGCCACGATAAGGATCAGGACAGCCACCACGACCTTCACAGCA